>Ga0136617_10000594_pt1 | contig 30861 bp, 38 predicted proteins | sample AntDrymUQ3222106_2_FD_129672 | JGI IMG/M metagenome (GOLD analysis project Ga0136617, IMG submission 129672) | Polar desert sand microbial communities from Dry Valleys, Antarctica - metaG UQ322 (21.06) | ecosystem: Environmental > Terrestrial > Soil > Desert | place: Antarctica: Dry Valley... | reverse complement strand
TCCGCTGGCGGTCTACGGCAACCAGATCTATCCCGAGCTGCCCGCCGCCTTGGCCGTCACCGTCGCCATCGCCGCGCTCACCCAGGGTGGTGGGCATCCACTACCGAATCGGTACCGGATCCCCACCACCCCGGGTCAGTGGGGCGCACAACCGGTGGCCGACAACTGGTCGCGAGGGGGCACCTGGGCGGTGACGGCGGCGGTGATCGCTCTGCCGTGGCTGTCGGTCAAGTACGCGCCGGTGGCGGCGACCCTTGCCGCGATCAGGTTGACGCGGCAGTGGCGCGCAGGCCAGCGGGGTTCGGCGGCGGGGATGGCGATCACCCTGGTGGCTGCCGGCTGCGTCTTCGCCGTGGTGCACCTCGCCGTCTACACCGGTCTCACCCCGTACGCGGCCGGCGACCACTTCATCGCTGGCGAGTTGACGGTGGCCGGCACCGCGCCGGACTTTGTCGGCCGCTCCCAGCGGCTGCTCGGTCTGCTGGTGGATCGTGAGTTCGGCCTCGCCGCCTGGCAGCCGGCGTGGCTGCTGCTGGTGCCGGCGGTGGTGTGGCTGCTGCGGTCGCGCCACCCGCAGTGGCCGGTGCTGGTGGCGCCGCTGGCCGTGGGCTGGCTCAACGCCACCTTCGTCGCGCTGACGATGCATGGCTACTGGTTCGGTGGCCGCCAGCTGGTGGTGGTGCTGCCTGCGGCGGTCCTGGCCGTGGCGGTCTGGGCGCAGCAGTGGCGCCCCGCCAGGGTGTTGGCAGGGGTGCTTGGGGTGCTCGGCGTCGGCAGTTACCTGTGGCTGGTGGTCGACGGCCTGCGAGGCAGGATCACCTGGGTGACCGACTTCTGGCTGGTGGCCGACCCCTGGTACCAGACGTGGTCCGCGCTGCTGCCCGCCTACCAGCGCGCGACCTGGCTGACGTGGCTGGCGCACACCCTGTGGCTGATGGCGGCGGTCATGGTCGCGGGGTGGTCTTGGCGGCGTGGCGGGGTCAGGAGCTCACGGTGAACTCGCTGACCATCCCCTCCTCGAGGTGGGACTCAATGGTGCCGTCAGCCTCGGTCTCGACGATGGTGCAGAACAGCACGTAGTCGCCCGCGACCAGCTCGAACGTGCCGCTGCACGTCTGGCCGCCCGGGAAGCCCTCGACCTCTCCGATCAGCGCGCCGTCAGGCAGGGCTGCCTCGTCGACCGCACCGGTGGCGACCGGCAGGTCGTCGGGGCTGGCGGCGTCGACCACGACCAGCTCGTGGGGCTCGGCACCGGCGTTGGTGATGTCGAACGTGATGGTGCCGGCCGGCACCTCGTCGGGCTCGGCGGTGATGGACCACTCATCCAGTGTCGTGGCCACGGTAGTTTCGGCGGTGGCGGGATCACCGACCGGTTCGCAGTCGGCTGGGAAAGATCCCGAGGCTGCGACGGAACCGCCAGCCGACCCGCTCCCAGCGGCCGAGCCGCCATCGGTCAAGGTGCGGATCGCTGCCCGTCGTCGGCGCAGCCTGCCAACAGCACGACGATCCCGGCGAGCAGCAGCCGGCGCATCAGCCTTCCGAGCCGCTGACGCTACCCGAGCCGCTACCCGAGCCGCTACCCGAGCCCGAGCCAGAGCCGGACGCGGACCCCGAGCCGCTGCCCGAGCCGGAGCCGCCTTCCTCCAGCGTGCGGACCCCCGCGCCGTCGTCTCCCCCACACGCCACGGCCGCCAGGGCCAGGGTCGTCGCCATCGCCGCTACGCGCATTCGGATTCGCATCGTCGACCAGATCCTTTCTTCGTAGGTAAGGTCAGCCTAACCTTCCTAACCGCGCAAGCGCAAGCCGGTCCAGCGTCTGCCGACGGCTACCATGACAGCGATGCGGGAGCCGCTTCCTAACCATTACGACGTCCTCGAAATGCCACGGGGAACCGATCCAGCGCAGCTGCGGGCGGCCTACCTGCGACTCATGCGCCGAAACCATCCCGACCTGCGACCCTGCGATCCCATCGCGGCCGAGACGGCCCGACGGGTCAACCGGGCATGGACCGTGCTGAAAGACCCCGAGCGCAGGGCCGCCTACGACCGGCTGCTTGCCAGCGGCGTCCGACCGGTCGAGCGGACGCACCGCATGGCGACGTCGGTCGCACGGCAGCCGGCCTACTCCCCGGTCGGGCGGGCCTACCGCCGGGACTTCCACAGCGCCTGCCTGCGCTCGGCCGCCGCCGTGTTCGCGGCCGGATTGCTGCTGCTGACCGCGGTCGGTTAGGCGGACAGCCGGGGCGCTACCGCCTCGCTCCTTGAGCGCTCAGCCGAGGCTGAAAGGCTCCGGCGCGGCGGCCGCGTCGGCGGCGTGCTGTAACGGCGACAGGAACGGCAACGCGGTCGGAAGCAGCTCCTCGGCAGCGGAGAAGTCGCCCAGCCCGTCAGCGCGCAACGGCGCGGCCGTGACCCGGGCGCCGTGGCGTCGCGCCCCGTAGGCCACCAGCAGGACGTCCAGCGGCCCGTCGTCGCTGTCGACCAGCGCCTCCGCCACAAAGCCGAAGCACGGCGCCTGGGCCGGTCGCATGACCTCGCTGGCGAACCGGTCGAGCAGGTCGAAACGGCCCGGATCGTCGTCCGGCCACTCTGGCAGGGACAGGACCCGGGTGGCCGCCGGCAAGGGCAGCACCACGGTGGCGGGCACCGGACGCCGCGGCTGCTCCGCCAGTGTTCTCGCCGCCTGCTGGCACACCAGCTCCAACTCTTCCATCCTCATTGCCGGGCCTCGGCGATGGCGTCGATGGCGACGAGGAACGCGCCGGTCCAGTCGTTGCGGGCGGCGATGGGCGGCACCAGCTGCTCGGCGATGCGCTCGCGAACACCGCCCGGCACCAGCTCGGTGTCGCGAGGACGCACCCCGAGGCACCGCTGTCGTGGGGCTGCCTCGGCGACGAAGTCGCCCGGCTCGGCCACCGCCACGACCGCGACGTCGACGTCCCAGATCCGCACGATCTCGCCGCCAGCGCGGAACGCCTCACCGCAGCCGGCCTGCTCGGACTCGTAGGTCAGTGCCACCACGTCCAGGCCGCCTTCGCGCAGTCCCTCCAACCGCTGTGCGATGTCGGCGCCTTCGAGGATCCCGGCCTGGTCCAGCACCTGCTGGCCTTCCTCGCGCGGGGGAAGGCTGACGTCGACCGCAGGCTCACCGCAGCCGGCGAACAGCAAAGAGGCGAGGACCAGCCCTGCCCTACGCACCCAGCGCCTCGCGCAGCCGGCGGATGGGGCCCTCGAGGTTGTGCTGCTCGGCCAGCTCGTCGAGTCGGGCGTCGTCGCGGTCGCCGCTGGTGCGCTGCACCTGCACGTCGGTGCGAACCGGCACGACCTGCTGCATGGCGACCAGATAGGCCAACGAGTCCCGCAACGCGCCGCCCAACCGCGGTGGATGGGCGGCAGCGTCACGCACCATGGCGTGTAGATCGGGGTAGTCGTTGACCAATGCCCGTGCCGTCTTCTCACCGACGCCCTTGACGCCCGGCAGGCCGTCGGACGGATCTCCTCGCAGGGTGGCGAAGTCAACGTAGCGCGAGGCGGGCACCCCGTACTTGGCCTGCACCGCGGCCTCGTCGAACCGCGCCAGGTCACTGACCCCCCGGACGGTGAACAGCACGCGGACCACGGCACCCCCCGCGCCGTCGCCGTCGCGGACGAGTTGCAGCAGATCCCGGTCGCCGGTGACCACGTCGATTGCCTCGCCGTCGCCGGCGTGTGCGCACAGCGCCCCGATCGCGTCGTCTGCCTCCCAGCCCTGCGCGATCACACACTCCTGGCCGAAGGCGGCCAGGACGGCGCGGACCACGTCGAACTGGCCCGGCAGGTCCTCGGGATCGTCGCGGCGGGTGGACTTGTAGGCGGCGTAGGCCTCGACGCGGGGGGCGGGCCGCCAGTCGTCGTCGAACACGTGCACCACCTGGTCGGGGTGCAGGTCGGTGATCAGCCTCGCGGTCATGTCCAGGTATCCGCGCACCGCGTTGACCGGTGTGCCGTTCGGATCCTTGATCGAGGTGGGCAGCGCGAAGTAAGCGCGGTAGGTCAGCGAGGAGGTGTCGAGCAGCAGTCGGTGGCTCATCGCCGCCAGGGTACGGGTCGCGCGACGAAGGCAATGAGCACCGAACACCCGGCCGCTTGGGTAGCGTGGGGCCATGGTGGACACGCTGGTGTGGGTCACGGGAGGCTCGGCGGGCATCGGGGCGGCGCTGATCCGGGCGGTGCCCTACGACGACGCCCTTGTCTTCGACATTTCTCGCTCGGGCGGGACGGCCGGTGCCCAGCACGTCGCGGCGGACCTGTCGGACCCCGATTCGTGGGAGGCGGTCGCCGCCCACTTCGCTGCCCAGCTCGACGGCTTCGCGGGCGACCGTGCCGTGCTGATCCACAACGCTGGCACGCTGGAGCCGCTCGGCTTCGCCGGCGAGGTCGACTCCGAGACGTACCGGCGCAGCGTCGTGCTTAACTCCGGGGCACCCCAGGCGATCGGGGACGCGTTCCTCGCGGCCCTGGCCGCCTCGCGGTTCGGCGGGCAAGCCGTTGTGGTGCAGCTGTCCTCCGGCGCAGCGACCACGCCATCGCCAGGCTGGTCGACGTACTGCGCCGGCAAGGCCGCGCTGCAGATGTGGGTACGTTGCGTCGGCCAGGAACAACAGCGACGCGAGTCGAGGGTCACGGTGCTGGCGGTCGCGCCGGGCGTGGTCGCCACGGGGATGCAGGAGCGCATCCGCCAGACGTCGCCGCACGACTTCCCCAATGTCGAGCGCTTCCAGCAGCTGCATGCGCGCGACGAGCTGCGCGATCCCGATGCGGTGGCCCGGGACCTGTGGGCGCTGCTGGACACCGACGTGGAGACTGGTGCGGTGCTGGACCTGCGGAGCCGATGATGGCCGACGCGCCTTGGCCGTTCGCGCCGCCTATCACGCCGATGGAGGCCAAGGTCCGCCCCGAGCTGCCGCCGTCGCCCGGGTGGGCCTATGAACCCAAGTGGGACGGCTTCCGCTGCGTGGTCTGGGGTGGGAAGACGACGCCGACAGCGGTCACGGCCCGCTTGGACAGCCGCAACGCCAAGCCCCTGCTGCGCTACTTCCCCGAGCTGCTCCCAGCGCTGGCGCAGCTGCCATCCGACGCTGTCGTGGACGGCGAGGTGGTGCTGGTCACCGACGGCAGGACCGACTTCGACGCGCTGCAGCAGCGCATCCATCCCGCCGAGTCGCGGATCACGATGCTGGCTCGCGAGACGCCCGCGGAGCTGGTGGCTTTCGACCTGCTGGCCTTCGGCGGCGAGGATCTGCGGGGGCGCAACTTCGCCCAACGGCGGCAGCGGCTCACCGACCTGGTCGGCCGCCTCGGGCACCCCTGGCATCTCACCCCGTCGACGACCGACGCGCAGGTCGGTGCACGCTGGTTCGACGAATTCGAGTCCGCCGGCTGCGACGGGATCGTCGCCAAGCAGCTGAACCGCCCCTACATCGAGGGCCAGCGGGCGATGGTCAAGGTCAAGCACCGCAGGACCGTCGACACGGTCATCGGTGGCTACCGCCTGCACAAGGAGGGCGACCGCGTCGGCTCGCTGCTGCTCGGCCTCTACAACGCCGAGGGAAAGCTGCACTTCATCGGCCACTGCTCGGGCTTCGGCGACGCCGACCGCGTCGCGCTGCTGGAGCGGCTGCGCCGTCACGAAGTGGACACCTCCTTCGGTGAGGACGTCCGCCAGCCCGGCGGGCCCAGCCGCTGGAACGCCGGCAAGGACCTGACGTGGGTGGCGGTTCGTCCCGAGCTGGTGTGCGAGGTCAGCTACGACCAGCTGACCGGCGACCGGTTCCGCCACGCCACCCGCTTCGAGCGCTGGCGTCCCGACAAGGATCCGCAGCAGTGCCTACTCGACCAACTCGAGCGCCCGCAGGGTCCGGGCTTCGCCGACATCGTGGTTACGTGATGGGCGCCTCCGGTGCTGGACGCGGCCGGTGCTGGACGAGATCTCCTGGACAGCGGAGCGGATAGAAGGGTTGGTCACACTATGAGGACCAACCCTTCTATCCATTGGGGCACCGCTCCAGCGCGAGCCTGGCGCGTGTGGTCAGCGGCGAGGCCGGCGCGCGTTCGCGCCCGCCTCCCAACCCGGCCGGATGGCGTCGGCGAACCCAGGAGCAAGCCATTCCGGCAGGACGGCGGGATCCCGCCGGCGGATGGTCAACCATGCGGCGTCCACGCGGGGCACCGGCCGGAACGCGCGGCGGTCGACGCGCTCACCCAGGTCGAACGACCACCATGGTGCCCACGCGGCCGAGTGCAGCGACGTCGGTGGTTGAGTCGCGCGCTTGCGAGCAACCTCCGCCTGCAGCAGCAGGTCGGCGCGTCGCAAGGCGCCGGCGGGATCGTCGAGCAGTCGTGACAGCAGCGCCGTGGTCAACCCGAACGGCGGGTTGGCGACAACCCGGTAGGGCATCAGCGGCCAGCGCACTCGGCGAAGGTCCGCCGGCTGGACCGTCACCCGCGCCGCCACGCCTGCCCGCGAGATGGCAGCGCGCAGCTCGCGCTGCATCGCTGGGTCACGTTCCACGGCCAGCACGCGCGCTCCGGCCAAGGCCAACGGCACGGTCAGCGCCCCCGCACCTGCTCCCACGTCAACGACGAACTCGTCGGCGCGCAGGTCCAGCCGCGGCAACAGCCGTTCGACGACCCCGCCGTCAGCGAGGAGGTTCTGGCCGTACTCGCGACGTCGCTGGTCGCGCGGTGTCCGCCTTCGCGCGGACACGGACACGCACCGTCAGGATGCTCATGATCGCGACAGCCTAGCGCTCAAGTAGCGAAGTGGTAGCGCACCATGTCAGCGCCATCGACCGCCGAGGCCGCGACGCCGTGACAGCGGCGCGGCGGCGCGGCGCGGCGGCCTGGGTCAGGCCTGGGCGGCGACGGCGGCCCCCGCCTCCTCGTTGGGAACGGGGGTGGTCTGCAGCGGACGGAAGAGCCGGCCGCCTTCGGCCCAGAGGACCAATCCAAGGGCAACGCCGGCGTAGATCATCGCGCCGACCGACAGCGGCAGCACCGTCCCATCGAAGGCCCGGTCGAGCACGGCGCCGAGCACCGCCCCGGCGGACAGCTGCACGGCGCCGACGACCGATGATGCGGTCCCGGCCAGCCGTCCCATGGGTGCCATGGCGATGGTGTTGAAGTTGGGGATCAGCAGCGCCTGCAACGACAGCAGCATGGCCATCATCGCGATGAAGACGGCCAGCGGCGGTCTGCCGCCGGTGGCCAGTGACACGATGAACAGCGCGAGCGCCGCCGCGGCGTACCCGATGAGCACTCCGTGCGTCAGCTGGCGCGTGCCCACCCGGCCGACCATGCGGGCGTTGGCCAGCATCGCCGCTCCCATGACGGCAGCGAGGCCACCGAACAGCAGCGGGAAGTTCGCCGCCTGCCCGAAGGTGTCGCCGAAGATGATCTCGGCGCCGCCCAGGTAGGAGGCGAACACCCCGTACAGTGAGGCCATCGCCAGGGTGTAGCCGACGGTTCGTCGGTCCGAGACCACCACCCGCGCCCCCCGCAGCACCGAACCGAACCGCAGCGGCCTGCGGTGCTCCGGGCGCAAGGTCTCCGGCAGGCGGACCGCCCACACCCCCATGACGACGGCGGCGAACGCGCAGCCGGCGAACAACCAGCGCCACGAGACAGCCGCAGCCACGGCCGCGCCGAGCGTCGGGGCGAACACCGGCACGACGATGAACACGGCCATGATGAACGACATCGCCCGCGACATCTGCTCGCCCTCGAAGGTGTCCCGGATGACGGCCAGCGTGACCACCCTCGGTCCGGCCGCGCCCAGTCCCCAGACGAACCGGCTAGCCAGCAGCAGCGGCAGCGTCGGCGACAAGGTGGCCGCCAACGCCCCAACGGCGTACACCCCGTAGCCCAGATACAGCGTGGCCCGGCGTCCGTAGCGGTCGGCCAGCGGTCCGTAGCCGAGCTGGCCCAACGCCAGACCCAGGAAGTAGGCGGTCACCAATCCCGCCACGGCGGTGGAGTTCGCGGCCAGACCCAGGTCGCGGCGCATGGCGGGGAAGGCCGGCAGCATCAGGTCGATGCCGAGCGCCGACAAGGCCATCGACAGCGCCAGCAGCGCGGTGAACTCGCGACGTCCCAGTTGCTTTCGAAGGCGAGTGGCCGAGCCAGCGGCCGTCATCACGTTGCGGTCATGGAGCGTCGGTGCCCTGCCCGCCCGGAAAGGCGTCGGCCGGATCGAGCTTGCGCAGCGCGGCCCGGCAGATGCCCTCAAGCTGGCGCACCTGCTCGGGGGTGAGCTGGTCGAACAGGTGCTCGCGTACGGCTCCGACATGACCTGGCGCCGCCTCGGCGAGGACCCTGAAGCCGGCGTCGGTCAGCACCGCCACCAGACCGCGCCGGTCGGAGGGGCACTGCTCCCGGCGCACCCACCCGGCCTCCTCGAGGCGCGCCACGGCATGGGAGATGCGGCTCTGCGACGAGTTGGTCAGCTCGGCCAGCGAACTCATCCGCAGGGCACACCTCGGCGACTCCGACAGCATGGCCAGGATCATGTAGTAGGCGTGGGGAAGGCCGGCGTCGCGCTGCAGCTGGCGGTCCAGTGCGGCATGCAACAGCGCCGAGGTCGCCAGGAAGGCGCGCCACGCCCGCTGCTCGTCGGCGTCCAGCCAGCGGTCGTCGCTCATCGGGCCACTGTAACGAGGGACATCTTGAACGCTCATCCTTCTCGCGATAGCATGGTGTTGCTTGAACGTTCAACTTTAACTCGCAAGGAGCGTCCCATGCCGGTTCACCGCCTCAACCATGCCGTGCTGTATGTCCGAGACGTCGAGCGCAGCGTCGCCTTCTACACCGATGCGCTGGGCTTTCGTCCTGTCCCGCTCGCGGACGGCTTGCGTGGGGCGGCCTTCCTGCAGGCACCCGCCTCCAGCAACGACCACGACCTGGGGCTGTTCGAGGTCGGCCAGCAGGCCGGCGCCTCGACGGCGGGGCGGAGCACCGTCGGCCTGTACCACCTGGCCTGGGAAGTCGAGACGCTGAACGACCTGGAGGAGATCGCAGGCAGGCTGGCCGAGCTCGGGGCGCTCGGCGGCGCGTCGGATCATGGCACCACCAAGGCGCTGTACGCCCACGACCCTGATGGCAACGAGTTCGAGGTCTGCTGGCTGGTCCCAGCCGATCTCATCACGCCGGAGGCGTTGGAGGCGCGCGCCCGCATCGACCACCTCGACATCGCCAGCGAGAAGGCCCGGTACGGCGCCGACACCCCCGGCGGCATCGGCATCTCCCGCCTCGCGTCGGTCTGAACCGGTTCGAAGGACGCCCGCGCCGGCACGGTCTTGATCCCATCGAACTCTGGGTGCCGCGACGTTGTCGCCGCTGCGTTGACAACGTCGCGGGACCCAGGTCGGAAACTCGGTGTGGCCGTTGGCCACTCGATCTCGGGTGGGAACTTTGGGGCTCAGCAGCCCGTCGAAAGGATGGACGCGGCGATAGGAATCTGTGATGTGGCCGAGGTTGACGGTAGTTGGGTTCCTCGTCGTCCTTCTGGCGCTGGGAGGCGGCGAGATGGCCCAGGCCTCCTGTGCCGGCCCCTTCAAGTCGTTCGCGCGGGACGCCAATCAGGTCTTCCTCGGCACGGTCAGCGCCGAGCGTCGGGGGTACACACAGTTCATGGTCGAGCAGGTGTGGCGGGGGCCAGACCTTGCGCCTCAGGTGTGGCTGCTCAGCGGCACGCCTCAGGCGCCGTGGCCCATCAACCTGGTGCTGCGCACTGCCAGTCCGGGCGATGCCGATCTCGTAGCGGGCCGTCGCTACGTGGTGGCCACGGAAGGCGGAGACCGGTTCCACACCAACGCGTGCATCGTCCAGGAGGCTGATCAGCGGTTGATCGCCGCGCTGGCGCCTGAGGACCCCCGGGAGCCGGTGTCCTCAGGCGCCACGGGGACGAGGCCACCGTTGAGCAACGTTGTTCTGAGCCTGTCAACGCTGGTCGGCCTCGCGGGACTGTTCGTCCTGGGTATGCGGCGAAGGGCTGCTCGACGGCGATGAGGTGAAGGAAACGGTTTGGTCGTTGCCGACGCGTTCGGTGCGCACGTGCCGGTGTTCCGCGAGCTGGCGACGTCCGCCAAGGAGCGGGCCTGGCTCGCCCGGCTCCCGGATCTGGTGATCGAACTCGAACGCCGGTGGGGGATCCGCACGGGTAGCCCGTACCGCACCGGTGTGGCGGCCTGGACGGCGCCGGCCGTCACCGACGACGGCGCCCTCGCCGTGCTCAAGGTGTCCTGGCCCCACCGGGAGGCGCGCGGAGAGGTTGCGGGACTCCGCTTCTGGGCCGGCAACGGGGCCGTGGCAGTGCTGCGCAGCGACGACGAGCTCTACGCTTTGCTGCTCGAACGCTGCGAGCCGGGAGTTGCGCTCGGTGAAGCTGCCGGCTCGGCGGAGCAGCAGCTCATCACCGCCGCGCAGCTCCTGCGGCGCCTGTGGTCGCGTCCACCCGCCGCGGGCCTGAAAGTCGAGCGCGTCGGCGACGTGACCGCAGAGTGGGCCGAGTTGGTTCGACAGCGTCACCAGCGCCTCGGCCAGCATCTGGACGGCGGGATCGTCGCCTGCGGTGCCGAGCTGCTGGTGTCGCTGCCGGCCACCGCGAACCGCGAGGTCGTCGTCCACGGCGACTTCAACCCGGGCAACGTCTTGTCCGCGCAAAGGCAACCATGGCTGGCAATCGACCCCAAGCCGATGGCCGGCGACCCGGCCTATGATCCCTGGCCGATGCTTACCCAGATGAGCTCCCCATTCGACGAACCGGATCCCGTCGGCGTCCTGACCGCCCGCTACAGGCTGTTCGCCGACGTCGTCGAGGAGCCAGTCGAGCGACTGGCGGCCTGGTCGTTCGCACGCACGGTCGAGTCCGCCCTGTGGGTACTAGACCGTGGGCACCCCGACGCCGCCCAGCAAGCGATGACTCAAGCGATACTGCTCGCCGGCGTCGCCGGGCTGTAGGGGGGAACTCGAACGCGCCGCCGCTCGTCGTACAGCCATGGCCCTCTACCGTTTGGTCGTTGCCATGGCCCTGGTGGCTGCCATTGTCGTGGTCGGTGGCCCGGCGCATGCAGCGTGCGCTCCTCCGGCCGGAACGTTGCAGCAACGCGTCGCCAAGGTCCGATGGGCGTTCGTCGGTACGGTCGTCGAACAACTGGAAGGCGACGACCGAGCGGCCAAGGTCGCCGTAGAGTCCGTATGGCAGGGCAACGTCAAGAAAAGCGTCGTCGTTCTGGGCAGTGACTTAGTGATCGAGCCATACAGCGACAGCTCCGTCGACCGCAGCTATGACGTGCGTACTCGCTACCTCTTCACGCCGTACCGGCACCGGCGATCCACGGGGGAATACATCGACAGTATCTGTACCGACACACGGCCGTGGTCCCGCAGGGTCGATGCAGCAAGGCCGCGCGGCATCGCTGCCCTACGGCCCCCGGAACCCATCCGGAACACCGAGCAGTCAAGAACACCGTCGTCTGAGCGCGCAGCGTCGTCAGTCGCCGCGCCGTCGTCTCAGCAGGTTGAGAGCACGGCTGATCACAGAGCCGGAAGCCAGGGGGCGAGTCCTTGGGCGTGGAGCCTTCCGGCTCTCGTTCTGGCCGCCGGTGCGGCCGTCCTCGCTGTCCGCCGCTCGCGACCATGATCGTCCCCCGCGCCGTCGCGTAGGCGACCGTCGTGGCAAGCCGACGTGGTTGGAAGGCGAGAATGTCGCCAGCGACAACCATCCGACGCGTGTTACAGAACCCGAACCGGAGAGCCGGCCAGCCAGGCGGCGATGTCTTCGACCGCCTCGCGGTAGTAGGTGGCGTAGCTGCCTGTGCTGACGTACCCCAGGTGCGGCGTCACCACGACGTTGGGCATACAACGCAGCGGGTGGTTGAGGGGCAGCGGCTCGGTCTCGAACACGTCCAGGCCTGCGCCGGCGATCTGGCCCGCGCGCAGGGCTTGGACCAGGGCCTGCTCGTCGATCAGCGGCCCCCGCGAGGTGTTCACCAGGTAGGCGGTCGGGCGCATGGTGGCGAGGTCAGCGGCGCCGATGATCCCTCGCGTGCGGTCACTGAGCCGCAGGTGCAGCGTGACCACATCGGCGTCCGCCAGCAGCGTCTGCTTGCTGACCGCCTCAGCCCCTACCGCCGCAGCAGCGGCCGGGTCGAGGTTGGTGCTCCAGGCCAGCAGCCGCATGCCGAACGCCTTGCCGAACGCGGCGACCCGGCTGCCAAGCCGTCCCATGCCGATCACTCCCAGCGTCCGCCCCTCCAGTTCTGGGCCAATGGTGTGCTGCCATCCTCCCGCCCGCACCGCCTGGTCCTCCCGGCACACGTTGCGGGTGATGGCAAGGATCAACGCCCACGTCAGCTCGGCAGGTGGGCCGGGAGGGCTCGCCGTACCACAGACGGTGATCCCAAGGTCCTTGGCGGCTTCCATGTCGATCGCGGTGTTGGCCATTCCGGTCGTCACTAGCAGGCGTAGATCGGTCAACCGCTCCAGCCGCTGCCGGTCAAACGGCGTACGTTCCCGCATCGCCACGATCACGTGGGCACCCGCAAGACGTGCCAAGAGCTCCTCGGTGTCGGCGATGTGGTCGCCCACCACGGTCAGCTCGATCGCGTCGGCGAGCTGCTCCCAGGGCCCGAAGTGACGAGCAACGTCTTGGTAGTCGTCGAGGACAACGACCTTCGTTCCCGCTGCCCCTGTCATCGCGTGGCCACCGGCGAATCGGCGGTAGGGCGCACACGGTGGAGTTCGGCGGCGAGGTGATGGGTCAGCGGCTGGCCGACGGCGGCCATGCGGATGGCGTAGCGCAGTGTGTCGCCATCGACGTCGATGTCGCGTTCCAGCGCCTCGACCGGCTTAGCGGTCGGCGTGCCGACGACGGTGGACGTTCGCAGGCGCAGACTGGTCGCGAACACCTCGCCGGCGTAGACCTCCACGACGCCGGTCGGATGCGCCAGCACCACCTCGACGCGGGTGTCGCCGAAGCCGCGGAAGTAGCCGGTCTCGGCGTGCAGCGGCCGGCCGTCGCCGGCATGCCATGTCCGCTGCGAATAGGCCAGCATCGGCTTGCCGTTGTGGCTGAAGCTGACCTGTTCGCGGTACACGAAGCCTTCGATCGTCGGGTACTGCCCTGTGCCCTCGCCTTCCCAGGTGCCGAGCAGGAAGGCCAGTGCCGCCACCTGCGGATGCAGCGCGGCGGTCATGTTGCCTGCCCCGCCTGCCGCGCTCGTGAGGGCTGCACGCGCATGGGCTCGCCGTCCTGTTTGGGGAAGTGCGGAGGCCACGGGGCGTCGCCGAGGCCCTGCTCCTCGTCGCGCCGTGCCAGCGCCAGCAGCCCATCGAGGCGCCCCACCGCCTCGTCGATGCCCTCCGACAGGTCCCCCACGGCGGCGTAACGGTCGGCGACGAAGCGGTCGAGCGGGAAGTCACGTGGGTCGGCGTCGGCGACTTCGTCCCAACGCAGCGGCGCGGACACCAGCCCCGTCTGGCGCACCGAGTAGGCGCTGGCGATGGTCCGGTCCCGAGCGTTCTGGTTGTAGTCGAGGAACACGCCGTGACGCTCCTCCTTCCACCATTTGCTGGTCGCCAGCTGCGGGATGCGGCGCTCGACCTCCCGCGCCAGAGCCAGCGCGGCGCGGCGCACGGCGGTGAACGTCCACTCCGGCTCGATGCGCGCATAGACGTGGATCCCGCGGTTCCCCGACGTCTTGGGCCAGCCGACCAGGTCGTACTCGGTGAGCACGTCGCGTGCCTCCAGGGCGACGGCCCGCACCGCGCCGAAGTCGACCCCCGGCATCGGGTCGAGGTCAACGCGCAACTCGTCAGGCCGGTCGACGGCCTCGGCGCGCACGGGCCACGGGTTGAGGTCGAGGCAGCCCAGGTGCGCCATCCACACGATGTCGGCGGGATGGCGCGGCACCAGCAGATCGGCGCTACGCCCGGAAGGGAAGCGGATGGTGGCGTACTCGTGCTCACTGTCTTTGGGGGCCCGCTTCTGGAAGAACGGCTTGCCCGCGACACCTTCACGCCAGCGCTTGAGCACTGTCGGGCGGCCGTACACCCCCCGCAGGGCGCCGTCGGCGCAGCCGATGAAATGCTCGACGAGGTGCATCTTGGTCCAGCCCTGCTCGGGAAACAGGACCTTGCCAGGGCTGGTGACGCGCACGGACTCTCCCGCGACGTCCACGGTGATCACCTCGGGCTGCGCCATCGCCGCTGGACTCTAACGCCACCACACGTAGATGGTGGGCGACCGGGAATGCCTCGCCTTGTCCGCCGCCGCGCCTGACTCGGTAGCGACCTCGGCGACGGTCAACAGTATGGCGGTACGCCACGAGTGGCGCGAGAGCGCCGAACGCGCCGCTTCATCTTCATCCACAGTCTCTTCGGATCTTTGGCCTACTTGTCGCACCCCTGCGGTAGCTTATCGAACATGAGTTCGAGTGTAACAGTGGCCGAGTGGCCTCCCGACGAGGCGGGATACCTGGACGGGTTGGACGACGCAGGGCTGCTGGCACACCTGATCCTGGTGGTCCGCCGGCTGGGCGCCAACCCGCTGTCGGGGGCGGTCGACGACGAGGCGTTGACCGCGTCGGTGGAAGGCTTGCACCGCGCCGAGACGATGGTCGCGGCGGAGAAGCTGCGCCGCATCGGCGAGGTCGACGCCCGCAAGGCCTACCTGGGCAAGGCCATGTCCACCGCCGACTGGGCCGCCTCCCGGCTGTGATTGACCCGCTCGGAGGCCAAGACCCAAACCGCGACCGCGGCGGCGCTGGCCGAGCTGCCCGCGACCGCGCAACGGTTCGCCGCCGGTGACATCGGCGCGGGACAGGCGGCGGTCGCGGCGCGGGCGTTGGACGACCTGCACCGCGCAGCCGACGCGGCCGACGCAGATCTGTGCGAGCCGGCCGAGGTCGCCGCCGCCGCCGAGGCCGCCGACACCGCCCGCGCGCGTTGGACGCCTTGGTCGCCGAACACGCCGGCGGTGAGGACCACGGCCGGTTGCGCCCCCGGCTGGACGACTGGCAGGCCCACAACCACCACCACGACGTGCTCGGCGACCGGCAACGCCGCGCGTTCGCCCGCCGACACGCCTGGCTGGGTGCCGACCCCGCCGACGGCGACGGCATGCTGCGCCTGGAAGCACGCCTGGACGCCGTCAGCGGCGCCACCGCCCGCGCCGCGCTGGAACCGTTAGCCCGCCCCACCCAGGCCGACGACCCCCGCACCCAAGGCCAGCGTCTGGCCGACGCGCTGGTCGCCCTCGCCGAAATGGCGCTCAACGGTGGCGACCTGCCCCAAACGGCGGTGGCCCGCCCCCACGTGCTGCTGATCACCACCCCCAACGCGCTGCACGACGCGCCTGGCGCTGACCCGTCGCTGCTCGACGACGCCGGGCCGATCTCGCCCGACACCGCCCGGCAGGTCTGCTGCGACGCCGACATCACCCCCATCGTCGTCGGCCGCAACGGCCAGATCCTCGACGTTGGCCGAAACCGACGCGTGACGACCGCGGCGCAACGCAAAGCCGTCATCGCCCGCGACCAGCACTGCGTCGGCTGCGCCGCCCCCGCCAACCGCTGCCAAATCCACCACATCCGCTGGTGGCGCCACCACGGGGCTACCAACCTGCACAACCTGACGATGCTGTGCTGGGCCTGTCACCACAACGCGCACCACAACAACTGGACCATCACCCGACAACCCGACGGCCACCACACCGCCAAGCCACCCGACCACCGACATAGCCCCTGACCCGCCACCCGGACCCCACCCGTCGGGGGTACTGGCCTGCGCACCGGGACCTTGCCCCTGCGGTAAGGGCGCGGATGGGTTGTGTCCGGCACCGGCTACCTCGGGGGTCGCGCTATGTCTGGCAGTTGGTGCAGAAGTAGGAGTCGTGGCCTTCGATCGCTCCCCGGTGGATCGGCTGGCGGCAGCGCCCGCAGGCCTCGCCCTCGCGGCCGTAGACCTTGATGAAGTCGCTGGACTCGGTGTCGAAGTCGTCGTCGTCGAACTCCGGGGTCGCCTCGGTGGCCCCACCCTGCTTGACGGCCTCGAACAAGACCTCCAGCACCGCCCGGTACAGGCGGCGGACCTCCTGGCTGGACAGGCCGGCCGACGAGCGCTGGCCCGACAGGCCCGAGGCCCACAGGATCTCGTCGGAGTACAGGTCCCCTAACCCCACGACAAAGGTGTCGTCGATGAGCACCAGCTTGAGCGGCGCATCACGCTCCCGAAGCTGCTGGCTGAACGCCGGCCACGTGAAGGTGTCAGTCAACGGATCGATGCCGCCGGGCGCGAGCTCGGGCAGGTTGGGCACGTCGTCGAGGGCGACCACGTACAGCTCGCCGTCCTTGGCGGGGTCGAGCATGTGCAACGCCCCACCCGTGGTGAACGTCGCCACCACCGGTGTGGTCTTGCTGGCCTCGGCGGTGGCGAACTCCCGCACCAGATTGCCCTGGGTCCCAAGGCGTATCACCAGCGCCCTCCCCTCATCCAGCTCGAGCACGAGGAAGGTGCCGAGGCGCAGAACGGACTCGATGCGGCGGCCGGTCAGCGCCTTGATGAAGTCGGGACGGTTGCGGTGGCGGGCGACGACTGACGGCGTCTTAACGGTGACGTCTTTGACCCGCTTGCCCAACAGGTCACGCTCCAGCGTCTTGCGGATGACCTCGACCTCGGGCAGCTCGGTCACCTACGTCCTCCGGATGCTGGGACAACGGCTGGCGCGAGCGGGATGTCAGGTCTCCTCGTCGCTGGGCGCGGACCCTACCGCCAAACGCGAGACCAGGGCGGCATAGGCGTGCTCGGCGGCGGCCTGCTCGGCTTCCTTCTTGGACCGGCCCTGCCCACTCCCGATCATGTCACCGTCGACCGACACCTCGGCGGTGAAGCGCTTGGCGTGGTCCGGCCCCTCTTCGCTGAGCCGGTAGACCGGCAGGGTCGCCAGCTGACCGGCCGTCAGCTCCTGCAGCGACGTCTTGTAGTCCAGGGAGGTCCGCCGGTTGGCGATCTCGTCGAGTAGGTCGCCGAACAGCCGCCCGATCAGCTCGGCGGCGACCTTGGGACCGCCGTCGAGGTACACCGCGCCCAGCACCGCCTCCATCGTGTCGGCGAGGATCGAATCCTTGTCGCGGCCGCCGGATTGCTCCTCGCCTCGGCCGAGCAGCACCTCCTCGCCGATCGCCAGGGCGCGGGCGACCTCGGCGAGGCTGTGCGCGTTGACCGCCGCCGCCCGCATCTTGGCTAGCCGTCCCTCGCTGGCGTCCGGGAAGCGCAGGTAGATCCACTCGGTCACGACGATGCCCAGGACGGCGTCCCCGAGGAACTCCAGGCGCTCGTTGGTGGGCAGTCCGCCCGCTTCGAAGGCATGGCTGCGGTGCGTCAAGGCCAGTCGCAGCAGGTCGGGGTCGGCGAAGGTGACCTGCACGGCCTGCTCCAGGCGGCTGGCGCTCACGGCCGCCCCGCAAGAAGGGTGGCCGCGATCCGCGGGCGGGGTGTTGCCGGTGCCGTCATGGATCTCCTCCGCCATCCAGATGCTGCTGGACCAGACGGGACAGTCCCGCGCCGGCGACCGAGGCCGCTGTCTGCAGCGCCGCGGCCACCGCAGGGGCGTCGGCGGCGCCATGGGCCACCAAGACCTCGCCGGCCACCCCCAGCAGCACGGCCGCCCCTGCGGTGTCGCCGCTGCCGCCCGCCATGGCTTCCAGTGTCTTCAGGAACACGTTACCCGTGAAGCCATCGGTGATGACGACGTCCACCCTCGCCGCCAACACGGCGGTCGGCTCCACGTTGCCCACGAACCCGTCGCTGCCGTCGAGCAGCGTGAATGCTCGCTTGACCAGCACGTTGCCTTTGCCGGCTTCGCTGCCTACGTTGAGCAGGCCGACCGATGGCGTCAAACGCCCTCGCGCGCGGGCGTACGCCGTCGCCATGCGACCGTAGGTCACGAGCGTTTCGGGCTGGGGATCTGGGCTCCCGCCGGCGTCCGCCAGCACGACGTCCCCGGCGGGAGTGGGCAGCACGACCGCGAGCACCGGGCGACGCACGCCGCGCAGACGGCCGAGGGCCAGCAGGGCAGCGGCCAGCGTGGCACCCGTGGAGCCCGCCGACACCATCGCCTGAGCCTGACCGGACGCCACCAGCTCTGCGGCCACGCGAATGCTCGATGTCCGCTTGCTGCGCAAGACGGCTACCGCGTCCTCGTGCATCCCCACGACCTCGTCGGCGGCCACGATGGCGAGCCGTCCATCGGCCCCCGCACGCCGCAGCTCAGCGGTGAGCGCGTCGGGCCTGCCCACCAAGACGACATCCAACCCGGCGTCGGCGGCCAGCAGAGCCCCGGCGACGGTCGCGGCGGGAGCGTGGTCGCCGCCCATGGCGTCCAGCGCGACGCGCATCGAGGAACCCCGGGCCGCTGATCAGCCAGGACCGGGCGCTACTCCTCGACCGCGATGACCTGCCGGCCGGCGTAGTGGCCGCACACACCGCACACCGTGTGCGGGCGCAAAGCCGACTTGCAGCGAGCACAGCTGGCGCTGGCCGGTGCCGCGGTCCGCAGCCACTGCGCCTTGCGATGGCGCGTGCGCGAGCGGGACTTCTTTCGCTTGGGAACAGCCACGAGGAGAGTCTCCTTCGAACGTCAGACAGCGTCAGTCGGGCAGACGCAGCCCCTCCAGGGCCGCCCAGCGGGAGTCGGTGATGGTGTCGCTGCAGTCGCAGGCAGCGTCGTTGCGATTGGTCCCGCACTGCGGGCACAGACCCGGGCATTCCTCGCTGCACAGCGAACGCAACGGCACGGCAGGCACGAGCGCGTCACGCAGCAGCGCGTCGAGGTCCAGCACCCCGTCGGCGTAGGTGTAGCCCGGCTCGGGATCGGCGTCGGGGTCGGCGGCGGCGGTGAACAGCTCCACCACGTCGGCCTCGACCCGCTCGGTCAGCGCCACCAGACAGCGAGCACAGCTCACGCGCAGCTGCGCCGTCAGGGTCGCGCGCACCAGCAGCCCGTCCACAACGCTCTCCACGACGCCGCGCAGCCGCAGCGGTCCGGTGACCTCGGCCAGCGGCAGCTGCAGGTCGTCGGGAGCGGCTGGCAGCACATCGAGGCGCCGGGAAGCGCCCGGCCGGTCGATGAGGTCGGCGACACGCAGAACTTGATCGTCAGTCATGAGCATGGGTAATGAGTCGAAACGCGCGGCGGCACAGGCCCTGGAGGCGGGAGGCGCCACTTTAGCACCGGGGTATGGCCACCGGGAGTCGCCACCGGGCGGCATCTCGGCGGGACGCGAAGCGGGAAGGTCGCGCTCAGCCCTCCTGGTCGTACAGGCGCCGCGAGCCGTTGCCCGCCCCGCCATACGCCTTCTCCAGATCGTCGTCGGTGCCGTCAGTGCTGGCCAGCTCGTCACTGGCGAGGCGCCCGCGCAGTCGCTCACGACCGTTCTCGACCGCCTTCAAGGTCTTGGCCAGCACGATCTCGAAGTTGGCCAGCCGGCCGTCGACGTAGTCCTCGGCCTCCAGACGCAGCACCCGAGCCCGCTCCCGCGCCTCGTCGAGCAGGCACTCGGCTTCACGCGCCGCGCCGCGCGCGACCTCCGTCTCGCTGACCAACCGATCGCGCTGCAACTCGGCGTCGGCCACGATCCGTTCGCTGTCGCGCTCGGCCTGTTCCAACAGCTCGTCGCGCTCCTTGATGATCCAACGCGACTGACGCAGCTCCTCCGGCAGGTGGGTCCGCAGGTCGCCGAGCAGCTCGTCGACCTGGCCGCGGTTGACCATCACCGAGGCCGACAACGGCACGGGCCTGGCTTCGGCCAGCAGCTGTTCCATCCGGGCGATGTACGCCTCAACGTCCACGGCACAGTCCTTTAGGGCTCGATGGGTTCAGGCTCGGCGAGCCGGTCGGCCACGGCGGAGGGGACGAAGTCGGTGACGTCGCCGCCGAACCGGGCCACCTCCTTCACCAGCGAAGAGGAGAGAAAAGAATATATCGGGCTTGTGGTCATGAAAAATGTTTCGACGTTCCCGAGATGGGAGTTCATCTGCGCCATCTGCAACTCGTACTCGAAGTCGCTGACGGCTCGCAGGCCCTTGACGATCACGGAGACGCCCTGCTCCCGGCAGAAGTCGACCAGCAACCCGTCGAAGGCGGCGACCTCCACGTTGTCCAGGTCAGCGACGACCTCGTTGAGCAGGGCAAGACGGATGTCGAGGTCGAATAGCGGGTGCTTGCCGGCGTTGCGCAGGCACGCCACCAGCAGCCGGTCGAAGCGCGAGGACGCGCGCTGGATGACGTCCAGGTGGCCATTGGTCACCGGATCGAAGCTGCCAGGGCAGACCGCGGTGACGGTCACGGCGTCATCGCCTCGTCAACGCGCAGGTAGATCAACACGGTGTCACCGTAGGAGCGCCGGCGGTCTTCCGCCAGGAATCTCGGCAATTCGCCGGCGGGGTCTGGCCCTCGCCGGTCCCGCTCGACGACGACCAGCGCCTCCGTGGTGAGCCCTCCCGCTTGGCGTAGGGCCTCGAGGAGCGCACCGATCGCCGTGCTGTCCACGGCGTACGGCGGGTCGCACAGCAGCAGGTCGAAGGGGCCGCCGACCGGGTGCCGGCAGAAATCCGCCGCCTCGCCAGGGACCACCTGACCGGCATCGTCCACCCCCGCGCGCCGCAGGTTCTGGCGGATCGCCCTCACGGCAACAGCGTCCCGCTCGACGAAGGTCGCCCAGGCCGCGCCACGCGACAGCGCCTCGATGCCCAGCGCACCCGAGCCGGCGAACAGGTCACAGACGGCGGCGCCGGGCACCGCCGGGGCGATGGAGCTGAACAGCGCTTCGCGCACCCGGTCGCTGGTCGGGCGGGTGTCCCGGCCGGGCGGGGCGACCAGCCTGCGGCCCCGGGCCGTTCCGGCGATCACCCGCATAGACCTAGCCCGTCTCCAGCGCCGCAAGCCGCTCGTCGCCGTAGCGCCGGCGGACCTCCGCGGCCAGCAGCGGGTGGCCGGTCAGCTCAGGGTCACCAGCCACCAGCTCGCGGGCGTCCTCCCGTGACCGCACGACCCAGCCGAAGTCGCGCACCAACTTGGCCAGCTTGAGGTCGGGCAGGCCCGACTGGCGGGTGTCAAACAGGCTGCCCTCGCCGCGCAGCTCCAGGTCGGTCTCGGCCAGCTTGAAGCCGTCGGTGGTGGCGGACATCGCCGCCAGCCGTGGACTGTCCACCTCGTCGTCGGTGGGCGCCGACGAGAACAGCACGCAGTAACTGCGGGCGGTGCCCCGGCCCACCCTGCCCCGCAGCTGGTGCAGCTGGCTGATCCCGAAGCGGTCGGCGTCCTCGACGATCATGATCGTGGCCTCGGGCACATCCACGCCGACCTCGATGACGGTCGTGGCCACCAGCACCTGCGCCGCGCCTGAGCGAAACGCCTCCATCGCCGCGTCGCGTTCGGCGCCGCTGAGGCGCCCGTGCACCAAAGCCACCCCGAGGTCCGCAAAGACGTCGCCGGACAGGTGGCGGTGCACCTCCTCGGCGGCCGCCACGTCAAGCGCCTCGGACTCGCTGACCAGCGGGCACACCACGTAGGCGCGCTCCCCCGCCGCGACCCGCTCGCGGACGAAGTCATACAGCCGGGCGCGGCGCGGCGACGCGCTGGGCAGCACCTTGGTCCTCACCTCCTGGCGACCTGGCGGCAGCTCGTCGAGCACGGTCACGTCCAGGTCGCCGTACAGCGTCAGGGCCAGCGAGCGCGGGATGGGCGTGGCCGTCATGACCAGCACGTCCGGGCTGCGCTGGTCAGCACGCTTGTCGCGCAGGCGGGTGCGGTGCTCGACGCCGAACCGGTGCTGCTCGTCGATCACGACGACGCCGAGGTCGTCGAAGGCCACGACGTCCTCCAGGACCGCGTGCGTGCCGATCAGCAGGCCGACGTCACCGACGGCCAGCTCGGCCAGCAGGCCGCGGCGCTTGCGCCGGGTGGTGGAGCCGGTCAGCAGCTCCAGTCGCGGGCCGGTCGGGGCGTTCACGCCGAGGGGCGCGAGCAAGGCGGTGAGCGTGCGCAGGTGCTGTTCGGCCAGCACCTCGGTGGGTGCCATCAGCACGGCTTGGTGCCCGTGGTCAAGCGCGCACAGCATCGTCCAGGCCGCCACCAGGGTCTTGCCCGAGCCGACATCGCCCTGCAGGAGCCGGTGCATCGGCTTGGCCGCCGCCAGATCGGCTCCGATGCCGTCGAAGGCTCGCGACTGCGCGCCGGTCGGCGCGAACGCCAGCCCCGCCACAAAGCGGGCAGCCAAGCCGCCGGGCACAGGTGGCTGCGCCAGCCCCACTGCCTCACACTCCAGTCGGTAGCGGCGCTGCTGGAGCCCGACCTGCAGGCTCAACAGCTCGTCGTAGACGAGGCGGTCACGCGCCGGACCAACCTCGTCGAGACCCGCCGGCCGGTGGATGCGCCGTAGGGCGCTGTCCAGGTCGAGCAGCCCGTGGCGCCGGCGCAGCTCAATCGGCAGGTAGTCAGCCAGGTTGCCCAGGCCCTGGAGGGCGGCCGTTGCATAGCGGGCGATGCGGGCCGACGGCAGGGCCTCGGTGGCCGGGTAGGTGGGCTGGATGCGGTCGGCCTCGTCGGGCGCCTCCCCCTCGTCGAGCACCACGAGCTTGGGGTTGCGCAGCTGCAAGGCGGAGCGGAAGCGCTCCAGGGTCCCGCTGACGGCCACGCGTGTGCCGGCCGGGGTCTGGCGCGCCCGCCACTCCTGGTTGAAGAACGACGCCTCGACGCGGCCGCCGGCATCGTCCACGAGCTGCGCCTTGGCGATGGTCAGACGCCGGCCGCGGGGACGGATCACATTCCAACGGGCGACCGTCCCGACGATCGTCACCGGTTCGTTCAACGGCGCGTCGCTCAGCGCCACCTGCTCGCCGATGTCGCGGTAGCGGCCCTGGTGCGGGTAGTGCTCCAGCAAGTCGCGCACGGTGGCGATCCCCAGGGCCTGCCGCAGCGTCCTGGCAGCACGCGAGGTGACACCCTCGACCAGCGCCACGTCCGCGTCGAGCCAGGCCTGAGCCTCGCTGCTGGTGGTGGTTGGCGTGGCCGCCGTCATCGACTCGATTCTAGGAGTGCACCCGGCGCGATCCTGGCATCCTGCAGTCATGCTCACGGTCCGCCGGATCGGCAACGACCGCGTCGACGTGGTTCCCGCGGCGACGCTGGACGCCGCTAGGACCGAGGCTGGGGGCTTTCTTTGGGTCGACCTGGTCGGTTCTGACCCCAGCCACACCGAGCTGCTGTGCCGGCTGGGCGTCAACGACTGGGTGGCCGAGGACATCCTGCAGCCCAGCACCCATCCGAAGGCCGAATCGCACGACGATCATCTGTTCGTGGTCGTCCACGCAATCGACCTGCAACTGGTCGACGGCCAGTTCGGGCAGCTGGACACCTGCGAGCTGGACATCGTCATCGGGCCGGGATGGCTAGTCACCCATGCCGCCGGGGAGCTCGAAATCATCGCCGGCACCCGTCAGGCGTTGGAACGCGACCCGCATCTTGGCACCACGCCAGGGATGCTGGCGCACACGCTGCTCGATCAGCTGGTCGACGTCTACGAGCCCTACATCGACGACTTCGTCCCTCGGGCAATCGACGAGGTCGAAGCTTCGCTGTTCACCGAGCGCCAGCCCGACCCAGCAGTGCGCATCGAGATCTACCTGCGTCGCCGTGATGTCCAGCGGCTGGTACGGGTCGCCGGCCCGCAGGCCCACGCCGTGCAGCGCCTGACGGCCATGGCCGGCGAGTTGGCGGCGGCCGGGCGGTTGCCCGACTACCGAGCCTTGTTCGCTGACATCGCCGACCGGCTGGCCTACGTGGCCAACCAGACCAGATCGCTGACCGATCAGCTCGACACCGCCTTCGACCACTACGAGGCGGTGGTGGCCCACAACCAGAACGACATCGCCAAAGTTCTGACCATGGTCGCCGCGGTGCTGCTGCCGATCACCGTCGTCGCCGGCATCTACGGCATGAACTTCGTGTACATGCCGGAGTTGGACGAGCGCTGGGCGTACCCCGCCGTGATGGTCCTCAACGTCGTCATCGTGGTGGTGAACCTGATCCTGTTCCGCCTCAAGGGCTGGATCGGCGGGCGAGGGCGGACCGCGCGGGTGGCGAGGACGCTGCAGGTCGGCGCGGGGCGGGTCGTGCGGGCACCGGCCATGGGCGTGCGGGTCGCCGGTCGGTCGGCGGCGCGGCTGGCACCGTGGCGGCTGCTGCGTTAGCCTTGCCGTTGATTGCCGCTGGCCGGCAGCCTGCCTTTGCGCCGCGGCCGCTTCACCTTGTTCCACTGCTCCTCTCGACGAACTTCCGACCGATGTGAGGCACCCATGGCCGTGTGCGAGATCTGCGACAAGCGCCCGCATTTCAACTACCAGGTCAGCTTCTCGCACCGCCGCTCCAAGCGGAAGTGGAGCCCCAACGTGCAGCGGATCCGCATCTGGGACAGCGGCGGCGTCCGTCGCGCCTCGGTGTGCACCTCCTGCCTCAAGGCCGGCAAGGTGCAGCGCCCGCCCCAGCGCACCGCCTGATCATCCTTGCAAGACGGCTCCGAGAAGCGGGCTGAGGTTCACCCGTGGCGGCGCCAGCCGTGATCGACCGGCCCGATGCCGGCACCGAGCCGCAGTCCGTGCTCGATGGCGCCGGTGACGTAGGCCTTGGCGGCGCGCACGGCGCCCTCGATATCTTGGCCGAGGGCGAGATAGGCCGCGATCGCCGAAGCAAGGGTGCAGCCGGTGCCGTGGGTGTCGGTCGTCGGCGAGCGAGGCGCGGTCACCAGAACCTCTTGCTGCCCGTCGAACAGCAGGTCGACGGCCTCAGCGCCTTCCAGATGCCCGCCTTTGACCAGGACCCACTGTGGGCCAGGCGCGCTGGATGGCCCCTGCGTTCCCGGCCGCATGAGCGCGAAGACGGCTTCGGCCGCCGCGAGCAGATCCGCAGGTGAGCTGACCTCGACGCCGGTCAGGATCTTGACCTCACCGAGGTTGGGTGTGACGACGGTGGCCAGCGGCAGGATCTGCTGCCGCAACGCCGCCACCGCAGCGGGGTGCAGCAGCGGGGCTCCATGCTTGGAGGCGCACACGGGATCCACCACCAGCGGCGCCCAAGGATGCACCCGCAGGTAGTCGGCAACGGCCTCGACGATCGCGGCGCTCGACAGCATCCCGGTCTTGACCGCGTCTACGCCGATGTCGCCGACGACGGCATCGATCTGCGCCCGCACGAAGTCCGGCGGCACCTCGTGGACGCCGTGCACGCCCACCGTGTTCTGGGCGGTCAGCGCGGTCAAGGCGCTCATGCCAAAGGTGTCGAGCTCCTGAAAGGTCTTGAGGTCCGCCTGGATGCCCGCGCCACCTCCCGAGTCCGACCCGGCGATCGTCAGCACACGCGGCAACGTCATGCCGGCTCCTCGCTCACGCCGGCTCCCCCCGGTAGTGATCCCAACCCATGCCGGCCAGGTCGCGGGTGCTGCCGTCAGCCAGCAGCAGGCGGGTAGCGGGTGGCCCTTGGCCGACGTCTCCGACGACAACCCCGCCGACCTCGGGGGCGACGGTGTCCGCGCGGTCCCGAGGGACCGCGGCCAGCAGCGCGTAGTCGTCCCCGCCGCCGCAGACGAAGTCCAGCGGATCACGGCCGAGTGCGATGGCCGCCGCCACCACGCCGTCGGCGGCCGGCAACGCCTCCGCGCTGACCGTCGCGGAGACATCCGAGGCCGTGCAGATGTGGCCGAGGTCGGCTCCCAACCCGTCGGAGACGTCGATCATCGCCGTGGCCCCGAGCTCGGCCAGGCTGCGTCCCGCCTCGACGTGTGCCTCGGGCCGGCGGTGCACCGCCAGCAGGCGCTCATCAGGCTGGAAGCCCTTGCGATCCTGTGCCAGGGCGGCGGACGCCGCGCCGAGCGCCCCCACGACCACCAACCGGTCGCCGGGACTCGCCCCCGAGCGGCGCACCGCCCTGGCGACGTCGACGTCGCCCAGCACGGTGACCGACAGGGCCAGCGCGTCGGCGGCCACGGTGTCGCCACCCACCAGGCGCAACTCCCAGTGCCGGCACGCCTCGTCCATCCCCGCATACAGGGCCTCGACATCGGCGGCCGGCACGTCGGACGGCCGGCACAGCCCGACCACCGCCACCGTCGGTACCGCGCCCATGGCGGCGATGTCACTGACGTTGACCGCCACGGCCTTCCATCCCACATCGCCCAGCGACGACAGGTCGCGCCGGAAGTGCACGCCCTCGACGAGGACGTCCACGGCGATGCACACCCCGCGACCACCGACCTCGACGACGGCGGCGTCGTCACCGTGGCCGACGATCAGCCCCTCGCCGTCCACGGCGAGGAACGGCGCCAGCCGCCGGATGAGGTCGAACTCCCCCTCGGTCATACTCGTGTGTCCTACCGCTTCGCGACATGAGAACAGGCGGCCAGTATCGCGGGCACAACTGGCGCCCGTTAGGCTGCCGCGATCCCGGCAAGCGAAAGGACCTCCACGGTGGTCTCGGCGTACATCCTGATCCTGACCCAGGTCGGCAAGGCGGCGCAGGTCGCCGCGGCCGTCTCCGACATCGAGGGCGTCGAGGCCGCCGAGGACGTCACCGGGCCTTACGACGTGATCGTGCGGGCCAGGGCCAACGACATCGACGAGCTCGGACGGCTGGTGGTGGCGCGCATCCAGGCGATCGAGGGCATCGACCGGACCCTGACGTGCCCGGTCGTGCACCTATAACCCGTCGGGGAAGCCTCAGGGGGCGTAGCGGGCTTCAGAGCGTGCGGCGTCGAACGCCAGATCCAGCAGCCGCGCAATCAACGCCGGGTACTCCAGTCCCTGGGTCTGCCACACGTAGGGGAACATCGACACCGGCGTGAACCCGGGGATGGTGTTGATCTCGTTGACCAGCACCTGACCGGTCGCCTCGACGTAGAAGAAGTCGACGCGGGCCATGCCCCTGGCCCCGATCGCCAGGTAGGCCTCGCGCGCGTAGCGCCGGCAGGTCTCGGCGACCTCGTCGGGCAGGTCGGCCGGGCATCGCAGCACCAGCTCGTCGTCGAGGTACTTGCCCTCGAAGTCGTAGAACTCGCGGGTCGTGGTGATCTCACCGGGCGGTGTCACCTCGATGTCGCTGTTGCCGATCACGCCGCATTCGACCTCGCGGATGCTGTCAAGGCCGGCCTCGACGATGGCGACCCGGTCGAAGCCGAGCGCCTCGTCCACCCCGGCGATCACGTCGTCGCGGGAGGCGCACTTGCGGATGCCGATCGACGACCCCTGCCGCGCCGGCTTGGTGAACAGTGGGTAGGGCAGCGTCGCCTCGACCTCGTCGAGCACAGCCGCCTGGTCGGCGTCCCACAGCTGGCGACGCAGCGACAGGTAGGCGACCTGCGGCAGGCCACGCGCGGAGAACACGTTCTTCATCTGGCGCTTGTCGATGCCGACCGCCGAGGACGCCACGTCGGCGCCGACGTAGGGCACGCCGCAGGAGCTGAGCAGTCCCTGGACCGTCCCGTCCTCGCCGTAGGGGCCGTGCAGCACGGGAAAGCAGACGTCGACCGGACCCAGCTCCTCGCCGTTGAACCCGTCGACGAAGCGCACGAGCCGGGGACCCTTGCGGGTCTGCACCAGCCCGACGGTGTCGCCACCCTCTGGCACGCTGGGAAGCACCCCGGGTGCGGTGGCCGCAACCCCGTCGACCAGCGTCCAGCGGCCCTCCCGGGTGATCCCGACGGTGGTCACGAGGTAGCGCTCATCGTCCAATGCTGCCAGCACCGAACGCGCGGACAGGCACGACACCTCGTGCTCGGCGGACCTCCCGCCGAACAGCACGAGGACGCGGATGCGTGTCGTCACCGGACGTCCTCCAGTCCGTAGAACTCGGCCTTAGGGTCGCGGGCCATCAGCGCGAGCACCATGTCCTTCGGGTCCATGCCGTCGCGGACCACCTTGACCACGTGCGCCACTATGGGCATCTCGACGCCGCGCTCCTCGGCGATCGTGAGGATGGCGGGCGACGACTTCACGCCCTCGGCCACCATGTTCATCTCCGCGGTGACCTCATCCAGCGACCGGCCCTTGCCCAGCTCCTCGCCGACGTGGCGGTTTCGCGAGTGGCGGCTCATGCACGTCGCGACGAGATCGCCCATCCCGGCCAGGCCGGAGAAGGTCAGCGGGTTGCCACCGTGCGCCATGCCAAGGCGCGTCATCTCGGCCAGTCCCCTAGTGATGAGCATCGCCTTGCTGTTGTCGCCGAAGCCCATCCCGTCGCCCATGCCGGCGGCCAAGGCCAGGGCGTTCTTGATGGCGCCGCCCAACTCGACACCCACGACGTCGGGGTTGGTGTAGACGCGGAAATACGGGGTGTGGCTCATGGCCTGGACCCGTCCGGTGACAGCGCTCTCGGGCCCGGCCGCCACCGTCGCCCCGGGTAGGCGTCGTGCGCATTCCCGAGCCAGGTTGGGTCCGGAGACGACGACGCAGCGACCGTATGCCACGTCGAGCACCTCTCGTACCACCTGGCTGGCGCGCTGATGGGTGGACAGCTCGATGCCTTTGATCAGGCTCACATAGATGCCGTCGCGCGGGACGAGGTCAACCCAGGTCGACAGGCTGTCGCGCAGCACATGGGAGGGCATCGCCAGCACGACGACCTCGGCGCCAGCCAGCGCCTCCGAGGCGTCCGCGGTGGCTCGTAGCGACGCGTGGAGCTCGATGTCGCCCAGGTAGTCGGGATTGCGGTGGTCGGCGTTGATGACCTTGGCGACCTCGTCGCGCCGCGCCCACAGCACCGCGTCCTCGCCGGCGTCGATGCACATCTGGGCGAACGCCGTTCCCCAGGAACCGGCGCCCATGACCGCGACCTTGCCCATCCTTCACACCTTCCTGCCACCCCCCGCCGCCCGCAGTGTAGGCAGCCCCTCAAAGCCTGGAGTCCCGTACGTTGTCGCCCTGGCGTTGACAAAGTCGCGGGACCCGGGTGGCAGCGCACGGCGTGGCCCCTATCGTGATCGCATGGAACACGCAGCCCCGGGCAGTGTCGTGGCGATCGTGCCGCTCAAGGCGCTGGACTCGGCAAAGGGGCGCTTGGCGACCGCCGTGAATGCCCGAGGGCGCCGTCGCATCGTCGACCGAATGCTGCGCAGCGTGCTGTCTGCCTGCGACGACTGCGCGTCGGTGACCGACGTGCTGGTCGTGGCCGGTGACGAGCCGGCTGGACGGGTCGCCGCAGCCGCGGGTGCCCGGGTTCTGATCGAGCCCGAGCCGGGTCTGGACGCGGCGCTGGCGGCGGCAAACGCGGCGGCGTCGCGGGCGCGCGTCACGCTGGTGGTGGCCGCCGACCTGCCGCTGGCCACTGGCGCGGATCTCGACCGCGTGTTCGCGGCGGCCGCGGTTGCCGGGCCGGTGGTGGTCGTTGCTCCTACCCGTGACGGCGGGACGGGCGCACTGCTGCGACGGCCGCCGGGGATCATCGCCACCGCCTACGGGCCAGGCTCGGCTGCGGCGCACCTGCGGCTCGCGGCCGCGGCGGGCGTTCCTGCGATCCGGGTGGACGTGGCGGGACTGGCCCACGACGTCGACACTCCGGCGCACCTCACGGCCGAATTGCTCGCTCCGTAGCGTTCAAGGAGCGGAGCGGTGGCGCACCGTCTAACCCCTGCGGAAATCCTGTGGGCGGATGGGGATCTGGATGGCGTGGTCGCTCAGCCGTTTCGGTTGCAAGACGAGGTCATCCGGCATACGGGATGCGGCCGCCGCGTCAATGCTGATGACGTTGTTGATAACCCTGATCTGACCCCGCCCATCGCCTCGACTGGCGGACTCGTAGCCATCGGGAACCAGGACCGCGAAGATCACCTCGTCGCCGGCGCGCAGACGCAGTGGCAGCCCGTGGTCGCGGACGTCGGACGGCGCAGCACAGGTGGCGTCCGCGACATCGGTGCTGTCCATCGCGGCCTTGACCGTGATGAGGCACAGCTCGGCGTCGGCGTTGGTGGCGACGTAGTGCCGAACGTCGCCTTGCCGGCGCAGCAGGCGCGCGCTGTCAGGCGACAGAGGGGTTTCGGGCAGACCGTCCACCACCGCGGTCGCCAGCACATCGTCGGGAGTCCCTTCGCTTGCCAAAGCGCCGACCACTTCGGCCGCGTTCGGCTCGCTGCCACTGGTTGCTGCCAGGATGGCCAACGACGTGACGGCAAGTGCGCGGAGGGCGGCCTTCGACTTGATCACGACAACCCCAATGTTGATCGCTTCACCCCCGCTGTGGCTGAGCGTTGTCGGCGGCGCGCGACTACGCTCGCACGACCACGGATCGCCACTTCAGGAGCGCGGTATGCCGCAGGGGACCGTCAAGTACTTCAACATCGAAACCAACACGGGCACCGTCCTGACCGACGACCAGACCGAGTTGCCCGTCGACGCCGAGACCTTCGCCGCATCGGGCCTGCTTGAACTGCGGCTGGGCCAACGTGTGCGCTTCACCGTTCACGGCGACGGCGACGACCGTCGGGTGCATGACCTGACCATCGCCAGCCTGTAGCGCTTCGCCGGCGCCAGCGAACGCGGCATCGGGCGAACGCCGCCGGCGCCCTGATCGCTAGGCGGTCTTGCGGGCCACCTTCCGGGCCGGGGACTTCTTGGCGGTGGCCCTCTTCGCCGTCGACTTGTTGCCGGCCGCCTTCTTGGCGGTGGACTTTGCCGCCGTCTTGCGACCCGTCGACTTCTTGGCCGTGGACTTCTTGGCCGTGGACTTCTTGGCCGTGGACTTCTTGGCCGTGGACTTCTTGGCCGTGGACTTCTTGGCCGTGGACT
>Ga0136617_10000593_pt1 | contig 30869 bp, 27 predicted proteins | sample AntDrymUQ3222106_2_FD_129672 | JGI IMG/M metagenome (GOLD analysis project Ga0136617, IMG submission 129672) | Polar desert sand microbial communities from Dry Valleys, Antarctica - metaG UQ322 (21.06) | ecosystem: Environmental > Terrestrial > Soil > Desert | place: Antarctica: Dry Valley... | reverse complement strand
CCGCCAGTGCCTCCGGTGCCCCCCTCCGGCTTCTCGAGGTCCCGGGGCGACGCATGCGCCAGCCGCGATGACGATATGAAGGTCGCCGCTCTCAACGCGCTGCAGCAGATGGATGCGGAGCGGGCCCGCCCGGTGCTCCGGCGAGTTCTGGCGCGCCGTGACACCGGATCGGTCTGTCTGCGCCGCAAGGCTGTTTTTCTGGTGGCTCAGCAGGAGGCGGATGGGACTGAAGACATTCTGCTGGAATCCGTCCGCAACGACCCCGATCCCGAGGTGCAGCGTCAAGCAGTGTTCTGGCTCTCTCAAGTGGGGACCGAGCGCGCCGTAAAAGCGCTGGATTCGATCCTGCGGTTCTCGAAGGACCCCGACATCCAGGACAAGGCGGTATTTGCGCTATCACAGCACAACCGACCCGGTGCGCAGCAAGCGCTCCGAGCCTACGCTGAGCGTGGCGGCTTGCCTGAAGCCGCCCGAGAGAAGGCCATCTTCTGGTTGGGCCAGGCCGGTTCGGCCGATAACGCCGCGTTCCTGCGCTCGTTGTACGGCCGCCTGAAGAGTCAGCAGCTCAAGAAGAAGGTCATCTTCTCGCTTTCTCAAATGGATGGCCCGGAAAACGGCAAATGGCTGCTGGGGGTGGCGCGGGACACGTCGCAAGGCATCGAGATGCGAAAGCAGGCCCTCTTCTGGGCCGGTCAGTCCGGAGTTCCCATCACCGAGCTCACGTCCTTGTATGGCAGTATCGGTGATCAAGCAATGCGGGAGCAGCTCGTGTTTGTCTACTCTCAGAGAGATGAACCAGCAGCGGTGGAGAAACTGATCGACATCGCCAAGCGTGACCCCAATCCTGAACTTCGGAAGCGGGCGTTGTTTTGGCTCGGTCAATCGGAGGACAGCCGGGCAGTACAGGCGCTGCAGGATGTTATCGAACAGCCTTGAAGGATCGAGCCATGCTCAGGGTATTAAAACATCTGATGGTTCTGGCCGTGGTGCCGGGATCTCTCCCCGCCCAGACCCTGGCAGAACGGGTCAGCGCACAGGGCGACGGCACCGTGCGGCTGAGCTTTCCCGCCCGCCCGGGGACCTGCGGCGGCGGAGCCAGCGGGATTAGCCTGAGGCATACCAATGAAGAATGGCAGCCGGACTGCCAACCGCGACTGGTGCGGGTTGCGCTGCGACTGAGCAGCGGCCTGGTCCATTCGGTTCGCACGTACGTCGGGGGCCATTGGCTTCCGGACTCCTCTGCGGCGGATCTCGGCACAGTAAGCCCGCGTGAAGCCGCGTTCTACTTTATCACCCTCGCCGAGCGAACCGGGGGCAGGCGCCTTGCCGGCGACCCCCTGCTGCCGTCGGTCCTGGCGGACAGCGTTACGATCTGGCCCTCTCTTGTCAGGATTGCCAGACGCCCGGGAATCTCACGGGAGATCCGCGGCCGAGCCGTGTTCTGGTTAGGCCAGGCTGCCGGTGCCGCGGCCGGCGGGGCCCTCGACTCGATTGCCACTGACGACACAGGCGACCGCGAGGTGCGCCAGCAGGCCATCTTCGCTCTCTCCCAGCGTTCCAGCGACGAAGGCGTGCCGGCTCTCATACGGATCGCCCGGACCAATGCCGATTCGGAGTTGCGGAAGAGTGCCCTGTTCTGGCTGGGACAGACCGAGGATCCTCGCGCGCTGGACCTCTTCGAGGAAATTCTGAAGTAGGCAACCCTTTGGTTGTTCCCTCCGTCTAAGCCTCGCGTTCGATACACCGCGTAGGGCCGGGATCTCACCGTTCACCCCGCGCGCCGTCTCCCTACCCTTTCAACAGGTGGAGGTTCGCGAGTGAGCGACCTGACCGCTATGGCACTCTCCCTTGTCTTGGCGGGCCTTGGTCCCATGGGCCAGGGCGACTCTCTAGAATCCGACAGCGTGGGCTCTCCCGCGGTTCATGCCTCCCGCATCGGCAGCAACGTCATCACCCTGGATGGTGTTCTATCGGAGGGCGACTGGTCAAAGGCACGTCCAGTCTCCAGCTTCACGCAGCGAGAGCCCAACGAGGGTGCGTCGGCAACCGAGCGAACCGAGGTACGCGTCCTCTATGACAATGACGCGCTCTACGTCGGCGCTCGCCTGTATGATCGAAGCCCCGACTCGGTCAAGGCTCAGCTCGCCCGCCGCGATCGTATCGTAAGCGCCGATCGTTTCATTGTGTTCCTCGATGCGTATCACGATCGCCGCACCGGCTTCTTCTTCGGGATCAACGCCGGGGGGACATTGTACGACGGAACCCTATACAACGATGACTGGGACAGCGACACCTGGGATGGGGTGTGGGAAGGCAGCGCGACGCGCGATTCTCGAGGGTGGACCGCCGAGCTCAGGATTCCATATTCGCAGCTTCGGTTCCAGCGGCAGAAAGCTCATCGCTGGGGCATAAACTTCAAGCGGGAAATTGCCCGTCGCAATGAGCGCTCATACCTGGTCTACACTCCCAGCAACGGGAGCGGATTCGTCTCGCGGTTCGTGGATCTTGTAGGTCTCGATGACGTTACGCCGCCCGCTCGTCTGGAGGTACTGCCCTACCTTACCACGCGGGCGGAGTACCTGAGCCACGAGGCCGGCGATCCGTTCAACGACGGGTCCCGCTTTGGCGCCGGGATGGGCGGCGACCTCAAGCTGGGTATCGGAAGCAACCTGACGCTCGACGCGACGGTAAACCCCGACTTTGGGCAAGTCGAGGTGGACCCCGCAGTGGTCAACCTGAGCGATGTCGAGACCTTCTTCGAGGAGCGGCGCCCCTTCTTTGTTGAGGGTGCCAGCATCTTTGACTTTGGTTATGGCGGGGCCAATGACAATTGGGGCTTCAACTGGGCGAGCCCCAGCTTCCTGTACAGCCGCCGGATCGGCCGGACACCCCAGGCTGAGCTTCCCGACGATTACGACTATTCCAGCGTACCAAGCGGCAGCAATATCCTCGGTGCCGCCAAGCTCTCGGGGAAGGTAGGGAGCTGGAGCATCGGCACGCTCAGCGCCGTAACCAGCCGGGAACGGGCCCAGTTCTCCCTGGGGCAGCAGCGCTGGCGCCAGGAGGTCGAGCCGCTCACGTATTACGGCATCTACCGCGCGCAAAAGGAGATCGGTAACGGCCGGCATGGGCTGGGCCTCATGGGTACACTCACGGCCCGATCCTTCGATGAGGCCCCGCTGCGGGACGAGCTGAGCGCCAACGCGGCTGGTTTCGGCCTGGACGGGTGGACCACTCTGGACAAGAACGCAGTGTGGGTTGTAAGCGGCTGGACCGGGCTGAGCCGAGTGGCAGGCAATGCCGAGCGGATGCGGAACCTGCGGGAGAGCTCGATACACTATTTCCAGCGGCCGGATGCCGGCTATCTCGCCATCGATTCGGGCAGCACATCGCTCTCCGGCTACGCTGGCAGGCTTTCGCTCAACAAGCAAAAGGGCAACTGGATGTTCAACTCGGCGCTGGGCGTGGTCGACCCCGGCTTCGACGTGAACGATCTCGGGTTCCAGTTCAGAGGAGACCAGCTCAACTCGCATGTGATGTTTGGTCACAAGTGGACCCGCCCCGGCCCGGTGTTCCGAAGCTGGCGCCTCAGCCTTGCCGGGTTCCGGAGCTACAACTACGGCGGCGACGTGACCTGGACGGGACTCTTCCTTACCGGTCTGTACGAGCTCAGGAATTTCTCCAACGGGCGCTGGTTCGTGGCCTACAACCCCAGGACGTTGAGCGACCGGCGGACCCGGGGTGGACCGCTAATGGTCAACCAACCTGGGGTGGAGTGGGACTTCCAGCTCGCGTCCGATCCAAACAAGCGATGGATTTACGGTGCAGGGCTACATGGTAACCACTACCAGAAAGACTGGGAGCAGAGCTGGACCGCCTGGGCTTCTCTCGAGTGGAAGCCAGGCGCGAGGCTCTCGCTCAAAGTAGAGCCTCAAATAGAGCGGACCGGCACGTCGGCGCAGTATGTGGACACGTTCGACGACCCGGGGGCAATACGCACCTTTGGGCATCGCTACGTCTTTGCCGATTTAGATCAGACGACTCTCTCGGCTAGCGTCCGCCTCAACTGGATCTTCACCCCCCGACTGAGCCTCGAGGTTTATGCCCAGCCGCTGCTCTCGTCCGGTCGATACACCGGGTTCAAGGAGCTGGCGCGACCCCGAAGCTACGACTTCACCCCCTACGCCGACCCTTCACCGACCGTTGACCCTGATCGGATCATCGTAGACCCCGATGGTGCGAGTGGGCCTGCGGCTGGGCAAGAGATTGACGACCCGAACTTCTCGCTCGCCTCGCTCCGAGGTAACGCCGTGCTCCGGTGGGAGTATTCGGCGGGGTCAACCCTCTTTCTGGTTTGGACCCAGAACAGGTCCGATAGCGAAAGCACGGGTTCGTTCCGGACCGGGCGGGCACTGGACCGGCTCGGGCGAGCGGCAGGGGACAACATCTTCCTGGTGAAGGTATCCTATTGGTGGAATCCATGATTCCGATCAATCCCAGAGGACGCCCGAGTCGCTCTCGCTCAGTTGCTGGCGGCTCCGCGGGCTCAACGAGTACCTTTGCTCCTCCTGAGCGAGTGTACTCACCCTAATCCCCTGCCGACATATGGAATGGATCACCAGCCCTGAAGCATGGATTGCCCTGCTTACGCTGACCGTCCTGGAGATCGTCCTCGGCATCGACAACGTGGTTTTCATCTCTATCCTGGCGGGTAAACTGCCGCCGGAGGAGCAAGCCAAGGCACGACGTCTCGGCCTCGCTCTGGCCATGCTCATGCGTATTGGTCTTCTATTTTCGTTGAGCTTCATCATCCAGCTCACCGCGCCGCTGTTTACCGTGTTGCGCGAGGAGATCTCCGGACGTGACCTGGTTCTTATAATCGGCGGCTTGTTTCTGCTCGCCAAGAGCACCCACGAGATTCACGAGCGGCTCGAAGGCGAGGAAGGAGACGCGTCGGTCCGGGTCAAGCCTTCACTGACCAGCGTGCTGGTGCAGATCATGCTGCTCGACATAGTGTTCTCTCTCGATTCGGTGATCACGGCGGTCGGGATGGCGGACGATCTTGGCGTGATGATCACAGCGGTGGTCATCGCCGTGGGCTTTATGATGGTCTTTGCCGGGCCGGTGAGCAACTTTGTCGACCGCCACCCCACGGTGAAGATGCTGGCCCTCAGCTTCCTGCTGCTCATCGGACTGGCGCTCGTGGCCGATGGCCTCAACCAACACATTCCCAAGGGCTACATCTACTTCGCGATGGCGTTCTCGGTAGGGGTGGAGCTGCTGAATCTGAGAATGCGGAGGGGGAGGAAGGAGGCGGTGAAGCTGCGCAGCCATATGTAGAGCCGGCTAGATTTCGTTCTATGGCCGCCCCCAAATACCTCCTCCTGACCGGAATCTGCGCCGGGCTCCTGCTCGCTTGCGGAGAGTCGAAGCCGCCGGCCCCGGCCGTAGACCTCCCTGCCAGCGGCGACACGGTGAACACGCGGGACTCGGACGTAACCGGAGCGGCGTGGCTGGGCAATCACCGATGGGCGGTGCTTGCCGCACCGAACGAGACGGCGGGAATCGCCGATTTCTCAACCGGGAAGATCAGACAGCTCGGCACCGGTCGGCCGGAAGCCATTCGGAACCCGACGACGCTATTTGTGTCGGAAGACAGTTTGTACGTTGGCGACTGGAGTCTTCGGCGCACCACGCTATGGACGATGGAAGGCCGCCTGGTGCGATCAGTTCCCACTTCCGATGCAGTCCGGGGCTCTTTACCACAGGCTCGAGATGCCCTAGGCCGCTTCTATGCCGACTTGTTCCCCCGTCCTGGAGCGGACGGCAGCGGAAATCGAGACTCTGCTGCCGTACTTCGGGTGGACCCGACCTTCAACCGGGCGGATACCATCGCTCGGCTGGCGCCACTCGATATCGCGGAGGTTACCGGAGATGCCGGACGCCGGTTCGAGCGGCGGGTTTTCGGGGGATTGGACCGCTGGGGCGCGTTGCCGGATGGCTCGCTTTGGGTGGCGCGAGTATACGAGAACCGAGTCGATTGGCGAGCTCCGAATGGTACCTGGACCCGCGGCGAGCCGTTGCCTGACAGGGTACTCGAGGTTACCCGGTACGACCGGGAGCTATTCCTGCAGGGATTTCCCCCCGAGCTCCGTGCCACCGCCCAGCAGCTCCCTTTTGCGCCGATCAAGCCGCCCTTTGAGGCGGCGTTCACCGGCACCGGCGGGCAGGTCTGGCTGGAAAAGAGCCGTGCCCCGACCGACTCCTCCCGCGCTTATCACGTAGTGGATCGGAAGGGACAACTAGCCCGTGAAGTCCGGGTACCCGGCCAAAGACGCATACTCGCTGTGGGCGACGGTGCGGCCCTGGTGGCGGAGCGCACTCCGGACGGCACCAGGCTTCTGCAGGTCGGGCTGCCGGCGGTGGGCCAACCCCACTGACGCTCCTCCTTTTCTTGCAATCAGCCCGGGACTGTTGCCAATGAGGCTTGTATACGCCATTCCCACATTCGTCCTGGCCACCGCGGCGGCCTGCAATCGCGCGGAGAGTCAGATCGGCCTGCGGCTGGAGACAAAGCTGCCCGCCTGGTACGGTACGCTCAGCAATGTGGTGGAGTTGAAGGACGGGCATGTGGTCTTCACGGATACCAAAGACAAGCTCTTCCTTCGCGCGGATCTCAAGACAGGCAGAGTGGACACCCTGGGCAGGCGGGTCGACTCTCTCGCGGTGGGCGCCCCCGCCGGCGAATACCGGTTCCCGGGCTGGGTAGCGCATCTGGCGGGCGATACTGTGGCGCTAGTGGATTTCGGCGCTATCCGGACAACTCGATGGAACGAGCGGGGACGACCCATCGATGTTCTCCCCATCTCGCCGGTCTCCGGACAGACCCCGGTGCTCCTGTACGACACCGTAGGACATGGCTATAAGATCGACTACCAGGCGATCCTGGGCGGCGGCGATCCGGGCCGCTCCCTGAGACCCGACAGCATACCGGTGCTTCGAATCGCGTTGAGAAGCGGTGTGGTCGACACCATCGCTCAATTGGCGGCCCCGGAATACGGTGACGCGTCCTTCGGCGACCAGGTGCAGCAAGCCGCGACAGTCTTCGCTCCCAACGATCACTTCGGTGTCCTGCCGGATGGAACTGCATGGGTGGCACGGGGGCATGGAAACCGGGTCGACTGGCGCGCCCCGGGAGGGGCTTGGCGCCGGGGTCAGGCGCGCAAATACACCAAACTTCCGGTGACTCAGGCCGACAAAGACCGGGTGCTTGCTCAGGTTCGCGAGCAGGGCAAGCAGTTCGGGATGCCTCAGGATCTACGCATCGACTATCCCTTTGCGAAGACCAAGCCGCCGTTTGATTTTGCCCTGGGCCGGCCCAACGGCGAGGTCTGGCTCCAGCGTCCCCGGGCTCGCGAGGACGCCGCTCTGGTGTACGATATTGTGGACCGGCAGGGCAAGTGGCGGCGGGAAGTCACCTTTCCCGCCGGCGCCGCTCTTGCCGGATTCGGCGCCGAGGGCGCGGTTTACGCGTCCATCAAGGGCGAGGGTGCAAAGCGAACGGTAGGGCGGTTCAGGCTGCAGTAGAACTGTCATCCTGAGCAAAACGAAGGACCACAAAGCTAATCCAATATTGGCGGGTCGCCTCCGGGCGGCACGTTGGGCCCTTCCCGATCCGAGGTCCGGCGGTCCTGCCGCTGGCCCTGCTCATACCAGCGACGCGTTATCTCACCGGCGAGATCCCGGTTCCCTAGTCCGAATGCGAGGCCGACTGCCAGCGCCGCGGCGCCGAGGATCAGGGTGAACGCGGCTGTTACGATTTCCTCCGCCACGCCCACCTGTTGCAATGCCATGAATAGGGATATCAGGATCACAGCACCCTTGGCCAGCTTCGCCACCGTCGGCACACCGGCCACTCCGCCGGCCGACGCGACGATCAAACCTCGTACGAATTCGCCAACGATAATCCCGAGAATCACGATGACGATTCCGGCTATCAGCGTGGGGATAAAGGCGAGCATTACACCGAACATCTCGTTGATGCTCTCGAGGCCCAAGGCGGTGCTGGCAAGCAGGACCACCACCAACATTACCAGCCAGAACAGGAGCTTCGTCAGCGCCCGCACCGGATCGAGCCGCGAGCCCGTGCGGACCACTGCCTGATCCAGCCCTCCGGCGCTGGCCATGCGATTGAAGTCCATGCGCTTGAGGGTATCATCCGCCCAGCGTTGAATCTGGAGCGCGAGGAAGTAACCGGTGAGCAGGATAACAGCCGCACCTATCAGGGCCGGGAGCACGTTTCCGATCTGTTCGCCACCAATGAGGATTCGTTCCCAGAGTTCGTTCACTGTGCCACCTCGATCACGAGTTTGCCGACCTGTTCTCCCCGTTGCAAGCGCTCGTAAGCTGCAGGGGCTTCTGCGAGCGGGACTACCCGGTCGATAACCGGCCACAGGCGCCCTTCCGCCGCATGGCGCACGATCTCGGCGTACTCCTGGAGGCTGCCCAGCGTCGATCCGAGAATGCTCCACCCATGCCAGAAGAGGCGGCGGAGATCGAGTGAAACCATGGGCCCCGTTGTGGCGCCACAGACGACGAGACGCCCGCCTCTGCGGAGAGATCCGAGCGAAGCCGGCCAGCTCTGCTCGCCCACGCTGTCTACCACCACGTCCGCGCCGCGCCCGGCTGTTTGTCGCCGGACCTCGGATCGAATGTCTATCCGCTGGTGGTTGAGCACGATGTCGGCACCGAGCTTCAGCGCCACGTCTAGTTTAGCGTCCGAGCCGCTGGTGACTATAGTGCGACCACCGATCAATTTTACGATTTGAAGAGCAGCAATCGCGACCCCTCCACCGATGCCCCAGATCAGCACTGTCTCGTCCGCCCGCAGACGGGCGCGAGTCGTTAACATGCGCCACGCCGTGAGCGTGGCCAGGGAGAACGCGGCGGCCTGGGGCCAGGGCATGTTCGCCGGAACGGCAGCCAGGTTCCGCGCCGGGACAACGATGTACTGGGCAACTGTCCCGGCCTGATGTTCTCCCAGCACCTTTAAGCTCGCGCAAAGGGAGTCCTCTCCCTCGAGACAAACCGGGCACTCGCCACAGGAGAGAGCCGGGTTGATCATCACCCGGTCGCCAGGCTTGAACTGGCGAACCGCCGAACCTACCCGGTGCACCACACCGGCCCCGTCGGAACCCACGACATGCGGAAAGGTCAGACCGGATCTCGGGAGGCCGGTGGCCACGAAAAGATCCAGCCGGTTGAGGGCTGCTGCGTGGACTTGGACGGTTACATCATCGGGTTTTTGGATGGCGGGGTCAGGCAGCTCCTGTACGCCGAGTTGCTCGATGCCACCGGTAGCGGCCAGGGTCAGCGCCTTCATCTGCCTGGACGCGTCAGAACGATGGACTCAAAATCTGTTCGTCCCTATTGAGCGGAACCGCGACAGACGGGCTGCCCGGCGCTGTGGATTGCAGGAAGAGGCTGAATTCCACCCGGCCTTTGGTTGCGTCGGTGATTCTACCCACCACGTAGGCCAGACGGTCTCCCTCGCGTGAGATCGCGAGAGCGGGCACCGGGTACTCGGTCTGCAATACCGGAATAGCGGCCGTCCCGCCCCACGGCAGGCGCATGACCTTTGAGCCCCTGGACCGGCCGCCCCGCTCCACCACATACCCGACGTCTCCATTGCGGTAGAACCGCGGACTGGATTCACGCAGCGGCGTTTTTGTGAGCCGCCGCTGGTTGCTCCCGTCGAGGTCCATCGCATAGATCTCCTGATTGCCGTCTCGGGCCGAGATGAACACAATGTTCCGGCTGTCTGGCGAGATCGACGGCGAGTGATTCCCCGCCGAGGTAGTCGTGAGCTGGCGGCTCTCCCCGCCCTCGGCCGGAATGATGGCGATCTGCGTCGCCGCGGCCCGGGTCGACGTGTATACGATCTGAGCTCCGTCCGATGTCCAGACCGGGTTGCCCTCGTCGGCCGAGTCTGCCGTCATCCGCCGAAGGTTCCGCCCATCTGCATCCATGATAAAAAGGTCGAAGCTTCCACCGCGGTTCGAACTGAAAGCGATGCGGGTGCGATCCGGCGAGAGCACGGCCTGGATATTCCTGGCGCTGTCCTGGAGCACGGGGATCAGACTCGTCGGGCTGGCAGACCGCAGCTGATAGATCCCGAAGTTTCCTCCCCGGTTCGAAGCGAGCAGCAAGTCTCCCACCACGAACACATCTGCCTGGGCGCTCTTTCCCCAGGGTGCCGTGGCGGTGATGATGGCCCGTCCAGGAGCAAGTCCTTCGACCACCCCGTCTCGGACGACAGCGATATCGGGGCGGTCGGAGCTCCAACGCACTCCTGCCGCCCGGGTCCGGGGTGTTTCCTGGGCATCCTTGAGGAGGGCGGCAAGAGCGATGCGCCGCCCGGCAGGGATGCCCGCGCGAGCAGGCTGCAGAACGAAATCCCCTGGAATGATCTGGATGGTCCAGACTGCAGGCTGTATTCCGGCCAATCGGGCCATGAGCGTAACGGTGCCCAGGGCTTTAGGGGTCAGCACCCCGGTTCGGCGGTCGAACGTTGCCAGGGCCGTGTCGCTCAGCTCCCACGCGATCCGCGCCTCCGGAATAGGGGTGGAGTCCGCTGCTTCGGCGGCCGCGGTAAACCTCCGGGTAGCCCGCAGCGGGACCTGGATCGGACCCCCGCTGTGATGAGGAGACACCACCAGAGCCTCGGGAAGCTGGTGTACCGTTACAGTGGCACGGCGTTCCTGGGAGAACCCAGCCGCAATGATCTCCGCCTGCCCGGGGGCAATCGCGCGCACACCGCCCGAGGTGCCAACAACAGCTACAGTGGTGTCGGTCGAGCGCCAATGAACCAGGCCACGTATCTCCCGGTTTCCCTGGGTGGGCACGATGGCGCGGATGGTGTCGGCATCCGCCGGCGCGAGCATCATGCTGTTCTGTGACAGCACAAAGTCGGGCTGGGACACCTCTACCGGAAGAGTTGCCATCAGGCGATTGCTGGTGGAGACCTGGACCACCGTGCGTCCCGGCGACAGTCCGGTGACGACGCCGCCGGTATCGACAGCGGCAATTTCCGGCTTTATGACTTTCCAGGAGACCCGGCCTACCAGAGTGGGTGTTCCGTCCCCTCGCTCCGCGAGCGGTTTGATTCGCATGCTTTCGCCGGGGTACAGCTTCGCAGACGATGGTTCGAGGGTCAAAAGTGAAACGGATGCCGCGCGCGCACCGACCAGATCTCCGGGGGCGGTACCGGTAATGAGAACGGCCATTGAAGCACGTCTGCCCTGGGACCGCGCCTCGATCTTGGCCAGGCCCGGCGTTATCCCCAGCACAGTTCCGTCCTTCCGGACCCTGGCAATCAGGGAGTCAGAGCTCCAAAACGTGAATTTGGCCGAGGCAATGAGGTTGCCTCTTACATCGAACGCCGCGGCGAAAAGCGCCTGCTTCTGGCCCACCCCCAGGGTCATGGTTTCCGGTGTTACCTGGATCTCCGAGATACTTTGGGCCTGGATGCCGGCCGCATGGGAAAGGGGGGCTAAGGTGAAGCCCCCCAGCAGATATGCCGGAAACCATGGCAGCAGACCAGGGCGGTTACGGGCTCGGTGTTTACATGCGGCTTTCACCGGCCAGTCGATTCCTGAAAGGGGAGATCGGGAATTATAGCACCGGAAAGTCCTGCCGCAGGTGCCGTGGGCTGAGCCGGTGCCTTGCACAAGTGTCGACGAAGTGCATGTTTTATGGGTGATCACCGGCAGGCGCAGGCGCGCCTCTATACCGGCGGCGGGTGGCGCCGCACATGTGCTGGGAGGGATCGAAGATGGCCGAGCTTCATAATCTGGAGATGGGCTGGTCGGGCTCTGGATGGATGGATCCGCTGCCGATGGAGAACACCCCTTCTTCATCCCCCACATCCTCACAATCGTCATTTGACGACGGCGACGAGCCGGCGAGCCGTACCCGGACCGCGCGTCCCCGAAGAAAGACGGCCAAGAAGGGGGGCGCCCGGAAATCTGCCAAGAAGTCCGGCAGCAGATCCGCCAAGAAGTCTGCCAAGAGATCCGCCAAAAAGTCCACCAAGCGCTCCGCCAAGAAGTCCGCCAAGAAAAGCAGTAAAAAGTCGGCACGGAGAGCTTCCTCCGGCAGAAGCACGGGACGGAAATCGGCTAAGAAGAGCACCCGGCGGGGCGCAAAGCGCGTCAAATCCTCACGGCGGAAGGGAACATCGAAGTCAGCATCGCGCGGGCGCGCGAAAAAGGGGAGCCGGCGGCGCTAGGGTAAGATCAGCTTTTGGACTCCAGCCGAGCCATCGCGGCGGCACAGTTGATCAGCGCGATGTGGGTAAAGGCCTGCGGGAAGTTACCCAGAAATACCCCGCTGGCCGGGTCGATCTCTTCGGAGTAGAGACCTACGTGATTGGCATGCCGGAGCATCCGCCGAAAGATCCGATCGGCTCGCTCCCGGTCTCCGATCATGGCCAGGGCTTGCGCCAGCCAGAAGGTGCAGATGGAAAACGCCCCCTCTTCGCCCTCCAGTCCATCCGGCTGGCGGTAGCGGTAGACCAGTTCCCCGTCTACCGTGGTTAGTTCTCGGGCCACCGAGCGGACAGTGCTGTGCACCCGCGGGTGGCTCCAGGGCAGAAACCGGAACATTGGAATAGCCAGCGCCGCAGCGTCGAGCACCTTTTCGTCATACGACTGCACGAACGATTGGCGCTCCTCGCTCCAACCCCGGTCCATAATCTCCCCGTGGAGCGTGTCACGGGCTGTCCGCCAGGCAGTGGTGTCGGACTCAAGGCTCAGCTCTTCCGCCATCTGCACGCCCCGGTCCAACGCTACCCAGCTCATCACCTTACTGAACACGTAGTGGCGAACCTCGCCCCTGACCTCCCAGATGCTGGAGTCGGGGAGATGCCAGTTCTTGCTCACCCAATCGACGAGGCCGCGCAGCACCCGCCAGGTGCCTTCGGTCATCTCATGGTTGCGGCGCCAGATGTCGGCCGTTTCCATGACTTCACCGTACACATCGAGTTGGAGCTGGCCCACGGCGCCGTTGCCTACCCGGACCGGCCGGGATCCCATGTAGCCACTCAGATGATCGAGCTGGCGCTCAATGAGGTCTCGTCGCCCGTCGATTCCATACATGATCTGCAGGTGCCCACCGCCCTCGTGACGGCAAACCTTCTTCAGAAAGCGCATGAACTGGTCGGCCTCTCGATAGTGGCCGACAGCATCGAGCGCAGCAAGGGTAAACGCCGCGTCTCGAAGCCAGACGAAACGATAGTCCCAGTTCCGCCCTCCGCCGATCGTCTCGGGGAGGGACGTGGTTGGCGCAGCAATCAACGCGCCGGTCTCGGCGTGGGTGAGCAGCTTAAGAGCCAGCGCTGAACGCTTCACCATGCCTCGGAAGGGTCCCTTGTAACGCACCTTGGACGACCACTTCTGCCAGAAGGCGGCGGTGATGTCGAGCTTGCGGGCGCTTTCGTATCGATCGACCGGATGAACGTCGTCGTCGTCATAGCGCAGCACCAGCCAGCGCTGCTCGCCCTTTTCGATCTCGAAGTGGGTGGTGGCGGTCGACTGTTCGATGGCCCAATCGAAGGCCTTGGCGCTCGAGAGGGTGAGCACCTGGTCGGTACGGTCGGTAGCAAAGAGGCCGGCACGAAGCAGATCGAGGCGGGTGGTTCGGGCGCCGTACTCGAAACGCGGCATGAATATCATGGTCATGCGCACCCGGCCGCGAGTGCAATGCAGCCGCCGGTGAAGTTCCGGATGCTCCCCCGATGGTTGGCCGTCTTCTGCAACCGGCATGAAGTCGGTTACACTGACGATTCCCTGGTCCGTACGGAAAGTGGTCTCAAGGATGTTGGTACGGGGGAGGTAGCGCTGGGTCGAGGTCCACTTGCCTTCCGGCCGGATGGACCAGCAGCCACCGCGTTCCGAATCGAGCAGGGAGGCGAAAACGCTGCCACTATCGAACCGTGGCAGGCAACACCAGTCGACGGACCCATCGACACCGACGAGCGCGGCCGTCCGCATGTCGCCAATGAGGCCATAGTCCGAGATAGCCTGCTGGCGAGCGGCGCCGGGGCGCCGGCCGGGGGCATCGGCCGGCGACAGAATCTGGACGTCGGTCATTGCCCAATAATAAGCCGAGCGATACGGATCTTGCATCACCGGGCGCAACCGCCCACCTTCCGGTACCATTTCCGCTGACAACTAAATGCGCGCTTCCCTACTCCTGGTGGCCACAATTTTCGCGGGCTGCCGTGGGACTGGCCGGCCCGCCGCAACCCCGTCGCCTGATTCCGGTGGTGCCGCCTTGACTCGCCTGATGACGGCACAGCTGGAGCGCGCAGCTGCGGATTGGAACCGGGGAGACCTGGGCAGCTTCCTGTCGGATTACGCTGCTGAAAGCACCACCACTTACGTGGACGGTCGCCGCGCTCGTGCCGGCATCGACTTCATACGCGGTGTGTATGCTCCACGCTTCTCTCCCGGCGCACGCCGGGACAGCCTTCACTTCGAGGAGGTGAAAGTACGTCGCTTGAGCAGGACGCTGACTCTGGTCACTGCACGGTTCATTCTTCAGCGGAGTTCGACGATCAGTGCTAGCGGTCCCTTCACCCTGGTTATGGAGCAGCGGCCGGAAGGATGGAAGATCCTCCACGACCACTCGTCCAGTGATCCGCGGTAATCTCAGCGGAGGTCTGGTATTAACCAGTCTGCTGCTCCTCGGCTGCAAAACCGCGGGCAACGACGGAATAGCGCTGGTCGGCGCCACACTGATCGATGGCACCGGGGGGCCGGCACTCACAAATTCGGTGGTGCTGGTGCGCCGCGGTCGAATCGAGTCGGTGGGTGAACGCAGCGGGTTCCAACTTCCCCGGAACACCCGAGAGGTCGACGTCGCCGGTCGCTGGATAATCCCGGGACTGATCGACGCTCACGCTCACCTGGCGCCATCGTTACCGTGGGCCCGGCCTCGTTATCTCGCGTGGGGGGTAACTACCCTCCGCGATGTACACGGCGGGTTCGGCTCCCTGTCCGTGCTCCGGAACAGGCGGGTTGGCGCTGGCCCCGACGGCCCCCGGATTTACGCCGCGGGGGCCATGATTGACGGGCTTCCCACTACATATCCCGACGCCATCGGCGTCAACGGTGAGAAAGATGCCCGTAAGGCTGTAGACCGGCTCGTCACCGCCGGGACCGACCTGATCAAGGTATACACCCGCATCGACGCGCCATTGCTTCGCGCCATCGTCGACGAGGCCAAGGCTTTCAATCTCGGTGTCACCGGTCATCTTGGATTGACCGATGCCCTCGCCGCCGCCAAGGCCGGCATCGCATCCATCGAGCACATGAGTGGAGTGCCTGAGGCGGCATCAAAGAGTCCCTCCTCACTCATAGCGGCTCATTACCGGGGCTTCTACCCCGGGTGGACCGCTTTCCAGCGGAGTTGGGCCGCCCTGGACTCGGCCGACCTTACCCGAGTGGCACAACGGCTGGCTGAGGCCAAGGTCATCGTTATTCCGACTCTCGTGCTGCACGAGACTTTGAGCCGTTTGAGCGATCCCGCACTCATGCGGGATCCGGCGCTACAAGATGTGCCGGAGCAGCAGCTACGGGAGTGGGATGTGCCCGGAATGATAGAACGGGCCGGCTGGACTGAGGTGGACTTTGAGGCCTTTCGCCGGTCACGGCCCATGCAGGACCTCTTCCTGCGTGCTTTCGCCGGAGCGGGGGGACGGATAGCCGCCGGCACGGATGCCTCGAATCAGATGCTGGTACCGGGTTACAGTGAACACCGGGAGATGGAGCTTCTGGTACGAGCCGGTCTGACACCGCGCGAAGCTCTGCGGGCCGCAACCCGCAATGCCGCTGTTCTACTGGGGGTGGATTCGCTCGGCCTGGTGGCCCCTGGGAAGGTTGCCGATCTGCTGGTCCTCTCCAGGGATCCGCTGTCAGACATCCGCAACACCCGCGCGATCCACGCGGTCATGGCCCGCGGCCATCTACTCGACGCAGACTCGATTCGGGCGGCCTGGTAGCCATGCCATCACTCGACAGTCCTTCGCCTGCCGACACCACCGGTCCGGATACCGTGCGCGAAGGTATCGAACGGCTGCGCCTGTTCTTCGCTGAGGGAACCACCCGTCAAGCGGTTCTTGCCCGACTGGCGCTAAGGCAGCCGGCACCCGAGGATGAAACGCTGGCCGGAAGGCTGGTGGACGACATGCGGGCCGGGACTCGGATGGACGGCAGCATGGCCGGTGAGGTAGTGGCCACGATCTGGCGAGCGCACGAGTTGCTGGACATGGGCTGCGCCGGCGATCACGCCGGTACGGTCCGGGTTCTGGGCTGGGTGCTCGGACTGCAAGGGAAACCGGGGGCGTTCAGTGAGGGCTGCAGCGCTGCCCGTCACGCCCATCACGCGTGCGAGCATTTCATATCCGGCTTCTTTTCCCCGGCTCCGTCGGAGCAGCGCTTTGCGCCGGTGATGTTTCCCAATGGAAAGGTGTTTCGGGCCGAGCCTGCAGCGCGCTTTGCGGTCAGCTGCCTGGCCTTGAGGGCAGCGCTTCGGGCGCGGGTGGAGCACCGTCCGCAGGTCCAGCAACATCTTTTGAGCCTGGTGCAGCTGCAGGATCAGTGGCACGACTGGAATGGATACTTTGCGGCCGATGCGATTGTGTCCGGCATTCACGCTCTGGCATTTGCCTCCGGCGAGCACCGCGAGGTCCTGCCAAAGCTGGCAGCTCTGGTGGCGGCTCACCAGGCGGAGGACGGAAGCTGGCAGCAGGCTGATCTGTTTCACACTCTGGAGGCGTTGCTCGCGCTGCGCACAACCGAAGCTCACGCAGCTGTTAGGCGAGCAGTGCCCGCTCTGATGGCACGCCAACGGATCGATGGCAGCTTCGGCTCCACAGCCCAGCAGGAACGGGCCCTCATCGCCCTGCGGTCGTTGATCTGGGCCGGACAGGAGATTTAGCGTGCCCGACACCCCCCTTGACCAGAAGCCGCGCATTCGTCTTACCGCCTTATCTCACGGCGCCGGCTGAGCCTGCAAGCTCGGCCCAGCCGACCTGGCGCAGGTCCTGCGCCATCTGCCCAACCTTGCGGACCCACGAGTCCTCATCGATGCCGCCACCAGGGATGACGCGGCCGTCTTCCTGCTTTCTCCAGACCGCGCTCTGGTAGCGACGGTAGATTTTTTTACCCCTATAGTCGACAACCCCGCGGCGTGGGGAGGCATCGCTGCCGCCAATGCGCTGAGCGATATTTACGCCATGGGCGCAACCCCGCTGTTTGCTCTGAATCTGGTTGGCTGGCCCCGGGAACGGGTTCCGCTCGAGATCCTGGGTGAGGTGCTGCGGGGAGCAGCGGAGGTGGCGGAACGCGCCCGGTGCCTGATTCTTGGAGGGCACTCCATTGATGCTGTCGAGCCGACCTTTGGAATGGCGGTGATCGGAGAAGTGCATCCCGACCGAATGCTGACCAACGCCGGCGCCTGTGCGGGAGACATTCTGATACTGACGAAACCGTTGGGCACCGGGATCCTTGCCACGGCATTGAAACGTGACGCGCTTCTGGAGGGCGGCATGGCGGACGCGATAAGATCGATGACCACGCTCAACGATGGTGCCGCCCGAGCCGCCCTGCGTATTGGGGTGAGCGCCGCCACCGACGTGACCGGATTCGGGTTGCTCGGCCACCTGGCTAATATGCTCGAGGCCAGCAAGGTGGGGGCAGAGGTCTCCTTCGATGCGCTTCCCATTCTGCCGCACGCGCGCAGTCTTGCCGTGCGAGGAGTGGTGCCCGGTGGAACTGAGCGAAACCTTGGGGCTCTCGAGCGGGTGGACTGGGCTGCAGACCTGGGCACGGCAGATCGGTACCTGTGCGTGGATGCCCAGACCTCCGGTGGGCTGCTGCTGGCGGTGCCGCCGGAGAACCAGGCCGCGCTGCTGGCGGCGCTGCGGGAGGAGAGCACGCCCGCTGCGGCGGTCATCGGCCGCATCGTAGCCGGCAACCCAGGTCAAATTCGCGTAACGCGGCAGCTCGGCTGAGCGGGAAAGACGGGCCTTCCCGTCCTATCTTTCGACATGCCACCTCTTCGCTGGAATTCCCAACTCATGGATCAACTGGAGCACGCAGCCCGGAAAGGACTCCGGGTAGCGCTCTCGCGCCGTGGTACCGAGTACATAGTGGTGGCACTCAGGGTGACTTCGGTTGGACGATATGAGGCTTTGATCGGCCGGCTGCCAATGACCGGTGAGGAGCTGACCTTTCGCCTGAACGACATCGAGAGCTTTCAGGTGATCGAGTGAGCCGCATCGCACTGGTGCATCTGGACGAGAGCTGTCTGGGGAATGGCCGGGAAGGAGAGAATCCCGGCGGGTACGGTGGATTGATTGAGGTCCGAACCCGTTCTGGGGTACAGCGCCGCGACTTTTACGACCACACCTCGGGCGCGACCAATAATCGTATGGCCCTGAGTGGTGCCACTACGGCGCTCCGGCTGCTGGGGGCAAAAGGCGCCCGGATGCGAGTCCTGATGGTGTCCGACTCGGAGTATCTCGTCAAAGGAATTCGCCTCTGGGCATCAAAGTGGGAAGCTCGCGGGTGGAAGCGCCCCGGAGGACCTATCGAAAATCTTCAACTGTGGCAGGCGTTGGTGGACGCCGCCCGGCGCCACGAGGTGCAATGGACTTGGGTCCGGGGTCACGCAGGACACCCGAAGAACGAGTATGTCGATCACCTCGCTGTTACCGCAGCTCGAGAGCGGAGGTCTAGTGAGGGGGCGGTCGAGTCGGGCCTTATGGAATGGCTGGCGGCAAAGCAGGCGAAGAAGAAATTTTTGGACTACACTCCCGACGCCGGGTTCGAATCGCTGGAGCGGCGCCTGGCCGCCGGGGAGGAGTTTCCCCTGGCGGAGTGACTGCCTTGGATGCAGATGTGCGCCATGATTGCTTCTATAGATTCGTTCGATTCCTGGTCAGAAACCATCCTCGCCACCGTGCCGAGCGGGCTGCCGGTCGATGACTGAACCGACATCAGATCTGCAGCGATTCTTCCTTCAGATTGTGCGCAACCTGGCCGCAACCGATCCGGCGCGGCTTCACCGGCCATTGCCGCTGACCGACATTCGCGACTCGATTGTTCCCTATCGGGCAAATCGACGGACGCTTCAGCTCGAGAGCAGTGAGGATTATGAGCTCGTCCTCCTGCAACTCTGCGCCGGAGAAGGGGGATTCGCCAGGACCGAGCCGGAAGATGTCCGGGCTCTGTTTGTAGCAGAGCTCGGTAGCGCCAACCCCGATTTGGCATTGTTGCATCTCTACGAGAACGCGGTAGTGAGCCTGGAGGCCAAGGCACTGGCTATGGCGCTGAGCCCCAAGCCAGAGCTCGCCTTCGCTCCGCCCGATCACATGATAGACCTCGCAGCACCCGAGGCGCCGCCAGCGGACCTGCCGGAGCTTTCCCAGGAGTCGAACAGCAGTGACTTGACCTCTCATTGCGCTCAATGCGGCGGACTGCTTCCCCCCGGACGGGTCGTCAATTTCTGTCCTCATTGCGGAGGCCCCCGGCCATTCGCGCGCTGCTCTGCGTGCAGGAACCAGGTCGAGGCCGGCTGGCGGCACTGCGTCAGTTGCGGTGCCGCCGTGATGGGCAACTGAACCAGCGCCTGCCCGACTCTCTGGCGAGTTGCTAGTTAGCGTAATAACGTGAGCTGTCGTGTGAGCCCCAGACCAGCCCCACGGTAGGCGCACGACGGGGCCCGCAAACTTGCTTGCCTGCTCGATGTCCCCCGCCCCCAACAATCAACACCAGAACGTATGCCCCGACCTCTAAATATGGCCGCATGGCTGTTCGTGTGGCTCTCGACGCCTGTCGTTGCCCAAAAAGTTGCGGAAACGGCCGACAGCGCCGACGTGCTGGTGCTGGATCACGACTTCGGAGTGGTCGGGGAGCTGGTGCGCCTGTTTCTAAGCGACAAACAGGTCTACCGCGCGGAGCTGAGCACTCAGGATGTCACGCTGGAGCTCCGGCCACGCCTCAACGGAACGCAGATACCCCGGGTATATCCCATCTCCGACGCCAAGTCGTCCAGCGGCTCATCGGTATCCGAGATTTACCCCGACCAGGATGGGGAGTACGAGATCCGGCCAATCAGCATGCAAGGATCACAGATCTCAACCCGGCTCCGCCTCTATCGTGACGTGGGCGGGTCGCGCCGCCGCCTCGGCGCGGCCAGCGGTCCAGGCTGGGAGCTGGGTGTCGTGCTGGCCGGCACTTGGCATAGCGGGTTTGTCCAGACCAGCGTCGCTCCGGCCATCGGAAGTGAGCCCAGCGGGGGACCCGACATCGAAGGCTGCCTCACGGCGCGCAGCCGCTCGAGGGTTCCGAGATTCGGAATGTGCATCCTGGGCGTCAGTCATCAATCGCAGAGGGGAACCCCAAGTCTCCTGTGGGTCTACACCGAACCGCGCCTTGGGGTGCCGCGGCGTGACCGGCACGGTTACTCCAGCTGGGAGATGGGTGCGCTCTTTCGGTTCGGAGTCGGCATCAACTCGGGTGTGTTGTCTCCACGGATATACGCTCCCGGCGTGTTTCTCTCCCGGCATATCCGGAGAAACCCGCAGGGCGCTGGCTGGACCTCCAGCTGTCATATTCCCGGGCCCTTTTATAAGGGCTTCAGCAGGGCGACAGCGACGGGAAGCCCGGTAACTCCGAAGAGTCACCGGCTCTCCTTCGGCGTGGGGTGGTATCGGTAGGATCCGACTTCCAGCTCGTTTCCTTGAAGTGCCCCCCAGGGTGGGGGCATATTTCCCGTTCTATGACATCCTCCAGTAGCACGAGCCAGAGTGCCCCCGGGGCACCCCATGACGGCATTGTGTTCCTATCGGGCGTCCGCACCGGCTTCGGCACGTTCGGAGGCACGCTCAAGGACTTCTCAGCCACTGAGCTAGGCGCCATCGCTGCCCGGTCAGCGCTGGAGCGGAGCGGTGTTGAGCCCGAGGCGGTGGGACACGTGGTGTTTGGTAACGTTATCCAAACCTCGGCGGATGCCATTTACCTCGCCCGCCATATTGGGCTTCGTGCCGGCCTGCCGACCGAGACGCCCGCGGTCACGGTCAACCGGCTCTGCGGGTCGGGCTTCGAGGCGGTGGCACAGGCGGCCCAGCATATCGCACTGGGTGATTCTCAAGTCGTGCTGGCCGGCGGAACCGAGTCGATGAGCCAGGCACCCCATGTGGTGCGGGGGGCACGGTGGGGCCTCCGGCTGGGGCCCGCAGCGCCTCTGGAAGACACCCTGTGGGAGGCATTACGAGATCCCAGCTGCCGCCTGTCCATGGCAGAAACGGCGGAAAACCTGGCGACGAAATATGGAATCACCCGCCAGGCGGTTGATTGTTACGCTGTTCGAAGCCAGGCAGCAGCCTTGGCTGCCTGGAGCTCGGGTGCCTTCAGCGACGAAGTGGTGCCGGTTCCCATTCAGAATCGCAAGACCAAGCAGACCGATGAATGGGCCGCCGACGAGCACATGCGGCCCGGGACCACCCCCGAGGCGCTGGCGAAGTTGCCGCCCTACTTCAAGAAGGATGGCGTGGTCACCGCCGGCAACGCCTCCGGCATTTCCGACGGCGCCGCGGCATTGGTCATGGCCAGCAGCCGCTTTGCGGCTGAGCGGGGGCTCCAGCCGCTGGGACGTCTTGTCGCCTGGGCCAGCGTTGGTGTCGACCCGGCCTACATGGGTATCGGCCCCGTCCAGTCCTCTCGGAGGGCGCTGGCGCGCGCCGGGCTCAGACTGGAGGACATGGACCTCGTCGAGGTGAACGAAGCTTTTGCTGCCCAGTATCTGGCCGTGGAGCAGGAGCTGGGTCTCGATCGCGAGCGAACCAACGTGGAGGGGGGCGCCATAGCGTTGGGTCATCCTCTGGGAGCCAGTGGTGCCCGCATTACTCTCCATCTCCTGCACGCGCTCCGGCGGCGCGGCGGCCGCTATGGCTTGGGTAGCGCCTGCATCGGCGGAGGCCAGGGGGCTGCGGTGGTGGTCGAAGCTTTTCCGGCCGGCTGAGTCATGGATGTTCTGATTCCCGCCCTCGCGGTAGCAGTAGTCTACTCCTTCCTCAGTCTGCGCGTGCTGCGCCAGTATGAGCGGGGCGTGACATTCTTTCTGGGCAGGTTCTGGGGCACCAAGGGACCCGGATTGATTTTTCTACCCGCCGGCTTTGCCAGCCAGAAGCGCGTCTCCTTGCGTATCCTGGCGCTGGACATACCACCTCAGGACGTGATCACCCGCGACAACGTCTCGGTGAAGGTCAACGCGGTGCTCTACATGAGGGTCACCGATCCGGAACGGGCGGTCATCATAATAGAGGACTATCTCTACGCCACCAGTCAGCTGGCGCAGACCACCCTGCGCTCCGTGCTGGGTGAGGTAGAGCTCGACGAGCTGCTGTCGGACCGCGAAAAGATCAACGCGGTGCTCAAGAAGATCATCGATGAGCGGACCGATGCCTGGGGCATAGAGGTCTCCGCCGTCGAGGTGAAGGATGTGGATCTGCCCGACCAGATGAAGCGGGCAATGGCGCGGCAGGCAGAGGCCGAGCGAGAGAGACGAGCCAAGGTGATCGCTGCCCAGGGCGAGCTCCAGGCCTCCGAGACCCTGACTCAGGCGGCTCACAATCTTGCCGCCGAGCCTACCGCCCTGCAGCTGCGCTATCTCCAGACCGTCACCGAGATTGCCGCCGAAAACAATTCCACCACGATCTTTCCCATCCCCATCGAGCTCTTCCGGCCTTTCCTCTCCTCGCCAGCGGCTCCCGCGGGGAGCGCAGGAGGGGCCGCCGAGGGCCCCGGTCCCGCTTTGCCCGCGTCCGACATCTCGACTCTGATGTCCCAGCTTCGCCTGCAGGCCGCTCGGACCCCCAAGCAGGACTAGGATGAGCGAGGGTTCACCCGGTCGTATCGACCGCGCTGCTCTTGAGCGGATCATTCAGCGAGCGGCCGAGCTGCAGACCGCCGAGCGCGACATGGGCGACAGCCTCACCTCGGACGAGCTGATTGCCCTCGGCAAGGAGGTCGGGATTCCGGGGCGCTATCTGCAGCAGGCTTTGCTGGAGGAGCGCACCCGGCTGGGTAAGCTCGGGGCAGGTGGAGTCCTGGAGCGGGTCACCGGACCGAGCCAGATCGCGGCGCAGCGGGTGGTAAGAGGCAACGCCGATGCTGTGGAGGCCGCCCTGCTCGAGTGGATCGACAAGAACGAGCTACTGTGCGTGCAGCGACAGCAGACCGGCCGGATCACCTGGGAGCCGCTCGGTGGTATCCAGGCCGCCTTCCGCCGGTCTACTGCGGCCTTCGGAGGCGGCAAGCGTCCCTTCATGCTTTCCCGAGCGGCGACGGTTTCTGCCACCATAGTTCCCCTGGAAGCCGGCTTCTCACATGTCGCGCTCTCCGCTGACACCCGCGGAATTCGAGGCGAGCACCTTGGAATCGGGGCGGCGATGGCCGGCATGGGAGTGGCCGGGGCCGCGGCTCTGGTCACCCTGGGTGCCCTGCTGCCGATTGCGCTACTTCCACTGCCGGTTGCCCTGGTCCTGGGCTATGGAGTGATGCGGCGTTACGGCCCAGCGCTGGCTAGAGTCCAGCTTGGGCTCGAGCGGGCACTCGATTCGCTGGAGCAGGGGACTAACACACTGCAGCGTAAACTTCCCGACAACGCCGGCATACTGGGATTACTGGCTGACGAAGTGAGAAAGGCGCTGAAGTAGTGGCGAGCGGGGGGAGCAGCGTGTGTCATCCCAAGAGAGCCGGAGCTCAGAGCAGCTATGGCCCCCTCGCCATGCTCGGGGTGACAACGTGGCGGACTCCACATGATTGAAATTACAAAAGTCGGCGTGATCGGATGCGGCCTCATGGGAAGCGGCATTGCCCAGGCCGCGGCCGCAGCTGGTTTCGATACTGTGGTCCGCGACGTTTCCCAGCCGTTGCTCGAGCGAGGCCGCGCGGGCGTGCTGAAGTCGCTCAACCGCTCGGTGGAGCGGGGCAAGACCACCAGCGCAGAGCGGGACGCGGCGCTGGGCCGGCTTCAATTCGTGACCGAACTTTCGGCTCTAGGAGACCGGGACATCGTCATCGAGGCGGTAACCGAAGAGCTGGAGCTGAAGAACGGACTCTGGCGAGAGCTGGACCGGTTGTGCCCCGCTTCGACCATTTTCGCCTCCAACACGTCGAGCCTTACGATCGCCTCCATGGCGAACTCCACCAGCCGGTCTGATCGTTTCGTGGGACTGCACTTCTTCAACCCGGTTCCCTCGATGCCCCTGGTCGAGGTCGTACGCACCGCCACCACCAGTCAGGAAACGTTCGACCTCGCCTACGCGTTTACCCGAGCGCTTGGCAAGGAGCCGGTTGCCGCAACCGACACTCCGGGGTTCATCGTCAACCTTCTCCTGGTCCCCTACCTGCTGGACGCCGTGCGGGCCCTGGAGCGGGGCACGGCCTCGACCGGCGACATCGATCGCGCCATGCAGCTCGGCTGCGGTCACCCCATGGGCCCGCTTTCCCTGATGGATTTCATTGGGCTGGATACGGTGGTGCGGATCGCTGACATCATGGTCGAGGCCTATCGCGATCAGCGCTATGAGGCCCCGCCGCTGCTGCGACATCTGGTGGCCGCCGGCGCCCATGGCCGGAAAACCGGGCGGGGGTTTTATGATTATTCGGTCGAACCGCCGGTACCGTCGGGGTTGGGTCTGTAGGAAAAAACGCTTTAGGAGAAAAGATGCTCGGCTACGACTGGCCTCGCCTGCACGCCGCCTTGAACGACCTTCCTATCGCCCTCCTTCTGGCGGCCGTACTCTTCGATCTGCTGGCGCTCGCCACCCGACGTCAGTCTTTCAGGCAGGTGAGCTTCTGGACCCTGGTGGTGGGCGCGGTCGGCGGGGTGGCGGCGGTTCTATCGGGACTTCAGGCCGAAGATCGCATCTCCCATGGAGACGCGGTTCATCGCGTGATGGAGACCCACGAGCTGCTCGGGTTCGTGACGCTGGGGGTCTTTGGGGTGTTGGCCCTCTGGAGATTGGTCCGGGAGAACCGAATGAGCTCTCTGGAGCGCACCTTGAGTGTCGTTCTGTCCACGAGCGGCGCGGCAGTACTGTTCGCCACCGGGGTCTACGGAGGGAAGCTGGTGTTCGATCACGCGGCCGGGATTCCCACCTCCGTGCTGCAAGGCGAGTTGCGGGAAAGGGGCAGGGACCACTCCCACGAGGCGGGACAGGAACACCCTGCTGCTCCGAATCCGGTACCCGCGAGCCCCAGCGTTACGGAACCGGGCGGCCTGCCGGACCCGGCCGCCCACCCGCATTCGCCCGGCACGCCGACGCACACGCACTGATCGGATGCGATCTTCGTATCTGTTGGTTTTTCTCGCTCTGACAACCGCTGCTTGCCAGCCGGCAACCACTCGTCCTGCCCTCAGCCCGCTTCCCGAGGCGCCTGGCAGCGAGATCCGTCTCACGGTCCCCGAGGCCACTCGACGGTTAGTCGAGGCCTTGAGAACAGACTCGATTCCAATTCGTACCGTCAGGCTTCGCGACGGCTACATAGAGAGCCCGTGGTTCCTGACTCGCACTCGGCATCCGACGGGACAACGGCCGCTTGGCCCCGGTGTGGTGCGCATCCGGGGTTGGGCCGACCCGGCTCGGCCGGGAAGCACCCAGCTCAGTATCGAAACCGTTTACCGGCCGCAGGGCGATCCTTCGTTGCCGGAGCGTGAGCTGGAACGCCAGGTTCCCCGCGACCATCCGGTGGCCCTAAGAGTGGAAGGGGCACTCAAGCGTCTGGTCGAACGGTTCGGCACCCCGCCTCCACCTCCAGCCGAGAAGCCTGCAGCTGAGCCGGACGAGAACGGAGCGGTAGAGTAACTGCCGGATCTTTATACCACGTATGCCCGAACCCACTCCTCCAGCTGGCCAAGATTCACGGACGCGTCCTTGCAAGGGCCTGAAGGCAGCGTCATCGTCAGACCCAGCACCGGAATCTTGCCGGCCACGTCGTGCAAGCCGCTCACCATATCGCGCTCGCAGGCAACGGCTACCACCGCGCGGGGCTGGCGCTCACGGATTACCCGTCTTGCCAGCTGGCCTCTGGTTGCCACGAAGACCGGTACCCCATACTGACCCGCGATGCCCAGCACGCCATCGAGCGTCTGTTTGGAGAGACAACGGGGAATAAGAACCAGAAGCTCACCCTGTCCTACTTTCCGTCCCCGCATCATCGCGAGCGCGTTGTAGACCTTTACCGACGCATTTTCTACCCAGTCCCGGCGACCGAAACGGTTGGCCAGTCGGGAGGTCAGGCGCATGAGCCTCAGAAACGGCCCGCGTTCGGCCAACCGTTCGGGCAGGAGAGGTCGCCGGAGCTCAAAGGAGAGAAACAGCACGGCCCACCAGAGCCAGAGGATCGACCCGCCAGCGACCAGGCAGCTCCACAAAACGACCGGAGCCGAGGGATGGGCGTTGGCAAGTCGAGGCTCCAGCAGGAAGAGCCCAAATGTCGCTGCGCCCAGGCCCACGGCCAGCGTAATGGCGGACCAGGCGAAGAAGAGTGCCGGTGAGGAGTCGTAATTGCCCTGATTGGGTAGCGGGCGCCCATCCCACTCGTCCCATTCGTGGCCCAGACGACGGTCTACATCTATATGTATCAGTTGAGCGCGTGAACCATCAGCCATAGAGTGAGAACATAATTAGCTTTGGACGATGCTGCCTCCTCCGGCTCTCCGGGGCGTCTTTCGCACCGACTTGAGGGCCCGAGCCGCGTATGCGGAGGGAGCCGGCATCTATCGAATCCTTCCCCAGGCAGTCTCCTGTCCGTTGGACATCAACGACGTAAAAAGCCTGATCTCCTGGGCGGCTGAGAATCGGGTCGCCCTCGTCCCGCGGGGCGCGGGCAGTGGCATGGGAGGCGGCAACGTCGGCGGCGGAATAGCGGTGGATCTCACCAGGGTGGACCGAAGGATCCAGGTAGATGCTTCATCGCGGCGGGCCACGACCGGAACCAGCGTCACTCTGGCCCAACTCAATTCAGCCGCCGCCCAGCACGGCCTGAGGTTGCCTCCGGACCCCTCCAGCGGGAGATGGGCTACGCTGGGGGGAATGGTCTCCACCAATGCCTCCGGAGCCAGGTCGGTTCGGTACGGTAGCGTCCGGCCCTGGGTTCAGGGACTCACCCTGGTCACGGCGGAAGCCGAGACGGTAAAGCTGGTGCGCGGGGCAACGGGCCACGTCGACGCTCAGGCCCTCGACCGCTTCGACCGCATAGCGGATCCGTCCATTCAATCCGCGGGAGCTCAGATCACCGAGCGCTTTCCCCGGACCCGGAAAAATTCGTCCGGCTACGCGCTCGACGCCTATCTCGCGTCCGGAGATCGTCTCGATCTGATAATCGGAGCTGAGGGCACTCTCGGAATCATTACCGAGATCGAGTGGCGGCTGGACGCCATCCCGGCGTTTCGTGCCGGAATTCGGGTGCAGCTCCCTTCGCTGGATCACCTGACCGATGCAGTTGCAGCGTTGAACCGGTGTGAGCCTTCCGCCCTGGAGCTGCTGGACCGAAGCTTCCTCGATCTCGTAGGGACCAATGCTCTCGTGGGAGCAGGCATTGGCAACCGGCCAGACGCAATCCTGCTCGTCGAGCTGGAGCGGGACAACGCGGAGCTGCTTCGCCGGGACCTGTCTCAGGCCACCGACGCCGCGGCACCGTGGGCGGTGTCAGTAGACGTCGCGCATACCCCGGCCGATTCGGAACGGCTCTGGGCTATCCGCCACGCCGCGAGCCCCATCCTGGCTGGTCTCCCTGAAGACCGGCGCTCGCTTCAGGTGATAGAAGATGGCTGCATCCCGTTGGAGCGAATGGGCGAGTACATCACGACAGTGCGCCGATTGGCAGCGGACCGGGACCTCCAAGTGGTGATGTTTGGGCATGCCGGCGACGGCAACATTCACGTGAACCTGCTTCCCCAACTGAGCCGTACCGATTGGGAAGCGCAGGTTGCTGGTCTGCTCGAGGACGTTACGGCGGCGGTGATTCGGCTTGGCGGAACTCCCTCCGGCGAGCACGGCGACGGCCGGCTCCGCGCAGGAACGCTGCAGGACGTATACGGGGCTGAGATGGTGGCACTGTTCCGCGATATTAAGCGGGCGTTCGATCCCCTCGGCATCTTCAATCCTGGAATAATCCTTCCCTCCGGTGAGCCGCCGATCAGCCGGCTGAAGGTTGGGGCTAACTCGGCACCCATACCGACCGACATTCAGAAGGCTCTTCGGGAGATCGAACTGACGGGTGGGTATGGGCGGTGCCGGTTGGAGCTGGCCGGCGAAGTTGGGAGTCGGGAGTCAGGCGTCGGGAGTTCATGACCCCGTTTTCTCGCCTCCAACACCTCGTCCCCTGCGCTGCTCAAGGCAAGCTCTGAGCGCAGCGAAGGACCTACTTGGAGGATACTTTTCCGGCCGTTCCTGGCTTACGACTCCTGACTCCCGACTCCTGACTTCCATGGAAATCCTCCGCTCTCCCCGCGTCACCCTCATCGCCCGGCCGCAGTTCCTCGAGCCTGCCCACCTGCCGGTTCAGTGGAAGGGCGAGTCCAGCGACGGCGAGCGCATCGCCGAGTTCGCCGGGAGGCTGTGCTATATGAGCCAGCACAACCCCGCGGGACGGACCACGGCCGAGTATCTCCGGAATATCCTGAAGCAGGGTCACGGGTCGGTCTTCGAGCATTCAACCTACGTGATACTGATCGAGGGTATCTCGCGCTCCTGCAGCCATGAGCTGGTGCGCCATCGGGCCGGCTGGGGCTATTCCCAGTTGTCCCAGCGCTACGTGGACGAGTCGCACGCAGCATTCGTGATGCCGCCGGCCATCATGGGCGATCCGGAACTCGAGGCCCAGTGGACCCAGCAGGTGCAGGCGGCTCAGACCGCCTACGTCACCTCGGTGGAAAGGCTGATGACTCGTTATGAGTGGGTCGAGGACAAAGTCCACCGCCGCAAGATGGCTCGAGAAGCCGCCCGAAGCGTTCTGCCCAATGCCACCGAGGTCAAGATCGTGACAAGCGCGAACGTCCGAGCTTGGCGGACCATGTTGGAGCTCCGGCTTGGCGAAGGGGCCGAGCTGGAGATCCGGCGGATGGCGGTGGCCTGTCTTCAGCTGCTCCAGCGGGAGGCACCGTCGCTCTTTGCCGATTTCGAGATCTATCCAACTACCGAGGGGAGCGAGGCGGGGCGGGTGGGGTTTCATAAGGTCTAGAGTCTAGGGTCTAGGGTCGAGAGTCTAGAGTCTTCAGAGGAGAAGTGACTGCGGAGGAGCGATAGACCCTAGACCCTAGACTCTAGACCTGACGCTAAGATTCCTCGACCTCCACGAAACTCATCCCCACTTTTTCCCAAAAAACTATTGTGTGTCCAAAAGATTTTTCTTACCTTAGTTACATCAATCGTCTCACTCGTCTCGGCTCGTCTCTCGCAGGCGGCCTTTTTTGTAGAGGAAGCCTTTGGCGGTTCGGATCGGACTAGCCTTCAATCTCAAACCTGCGGCGCCGGCTAGTCCAGCCGGGGCGAACTCCGAATCCCCCTCGTCCGACGAGCCTCCCAGTCGGGTGCTCCGATCCGACCTCCAGCAACCAGACCTGTACGCCGAGTGGGATGAGCCAGCAACCATCGATGCGGTGGAGCGGGCTCTCAAAACCGTTGGTAAGGTTTACCGGCTCGAGGCCAACGCCAGCTTTCCCGCCAAGCTCGCGCTGCTCCGGCCCGACTTCGTGTTCAACATCGCCGAAGGGCTCTACGGTCCCAACCGCGAATCGCACGTCCCGGCCATCTGCGAGTTCCTCGGCGTGCCCTGTCATGCCTCGGATCCTCTGACGCTAAGCCTGGCCCTGCATAAGGCCAGAGCCAAGGAAATTCTCGCGCACCGGGGTGTGCCTACAGCTCCGTTCGTGCTGGCCCGCTCGCCCGATGAGGCCCGTCATGTGGCACTTCCGTTTCCTCTGTTCGTGAAGCCGGCGTTCGAGGGATCGGGGAAGGGCGTCACCGTGAAGAGTCTCTGCCGCAACCGCTCGCAGCTGGTGCGCCAGGTGTCTCACCTGCTCGCCACATACGCCGAGCCGGTGCTTATCGAGACCTACCTGCCGGGTCAGGAGTTCACAGTCGCCATTCTCGGGAACGGCGACGAGGCCCGCTGTTTGCCGATTATCGGCATGCGATTTGATATGCTGCCCCGCGGTGCCCCGCCGATCTACGGCTACGAAGCCAAGTGGATCTGGGACACCCCGAGCAAACCACTCGAGATCTACGATTGTCCGGCGAGCATCCCGGAGTCTCTGGCCGAGGAAGTTCGCGCCGCCGCGCTGGCGGCCTACCACGCCTTGGAATGCCGCGACTGGTGCCGCGTCGATATTCGCTGTGACGCCACTGGCCGCCCGCTGGTCGTCGAGCTCAACCCGCTGCCGGGCGTTTTGCCCGACCCGCGGGACCACTCATGCTTTCCCAAGGCCGCCGCGGCGGCCGGTATGAGCTACGACGATCTCATCCGCACCGTCGCTGATATCGCCTGGCGCCGGATAAGCGGCCGTTCACTCCTGGCGGAGGTTGCCTGATGAAAGTTGCGATTCTCTTTGATGCGGGTAGCGACGAGTGGAGCCCCCAGGATGTCGCCGCGGTGGTGGCCAACGTCCACGAGGTGCGCGACGTGCTACGGCGCCGCGGCCACGAGGTCGAGCTGCTGCCGGTGCGGTTCGGGGATTTCCGGTGGCTCTCACGCGCCCGGCGGGCCGACCTGGTCTTCAACCTCTGCGAGGGG
>Ga0136617_10000592_pt1 | contig 30873 bp, 18 predicted proteins | sample AntDrymUQ3222106_2_FD_129672 | JGI IMG/M metagenome (GOLD analysis project Ga0136617, IMG submission 129672) | Polar desert sand microbial communities from Dry Valleys, Antarctica - metaG UQ322 (21.06) | ecosystem: Environmental > Terrestrial > Soil > Desert | place: Antarctica: Dry Valley... | reverse complement strand
GATCCGCAGAACCCTAACACTACTTACGCGGGTACTGATATCGGCATCTTTCGTTCAACCGACGGGGGAGCAAGCTGGAGCGCATTTAGCACCGGGTTGCCGCGCGTCGCCGTCTTCGACCTGGAAATTAGCAACGTACAGCGCATACTGCGCGCTGCAACCCACGGACGTGGTATCTACGAGATTACAATTCCCGGGCAGCAACTAGCTGTGATCCGAAACGCCAGCGTGGCGCTCGTCGCGGAGAGCTGCCCCCCACCCAACAACGCAATTGATCCGGGCGAGCGCGTTTCAGTCAGCCTGACGCTGCAAAACGTGGGGCCGGCCAGTACGTCAGACCTTAGGGCAACGTTGCTATCGACGGGGGGAGTTATTGCGCCCAGCGGTTCATCTGAACCTCCGCCCGGTACGCAAAGTTATGGCTCAGTGGCCCCCGGCCAGACGGCGTCGAGAACTTTCACCTTCACCGCCGATGGGGCATGCGGCGGTACGATTACGCTTACCTTCCAGTTGTCAGACGGAGCCACCAATTATGGCACGGTAAGTTTCACCTTCACGCTGGGCGTTATAGTCAATACAGCTCCGGCATATACTGAGAACTTCGACGACGAGACGCCGCCGGCGCTGCCGGTTGGCTGGTCCACGATCGTTACCTTGCCCGGTGGTAAACCGTGGTTGACGACCAGCGCCTTTAGCGACACAGCGCCGAATTCTGCCGCGACAGTGGCCGACGTTCAGGGAGATCCGACTGTCTGTGCCGGTGGCCAAGGCGGCGCCGATCTAACTTCTGAACCGATCGCGATTCCCAATGCCCCAGCGGTCGGGATCAACGGGGCAGTGCAATTGAGCTTTAGAAACTTCTTCAATCTCGAGGGCGGTTTTGACGGGGGTGTACTGGAAATCAGCATCAACGGCGGGGCCTTCCAAGACATCATCGCTGCCGGCGGAAGCTTCGTCAGCGGTGGTTACAACGGGACACTGGGTATCGATCCCGGTAATCCTTTGAGTGGGCGGCAAGCATGGTCAGGCAATTCGGGAGGGTTTGTGACCACACTCGTCAACCTGCCCCCCACCGCTCACGGTCAGACCGCGCAATTCAGGTGGCGTACCGGATATGACGGGTGCGTCACTCCCGCAAACTCCGGTATGAGAATTGACACGATCTCCATCTTCGGATCGTCACGCATCTGCAATACTGCGTGCGACATTGTGAGACTCGTGGTCACGTCCACGCTCTCGCGCGATAACGCGACGACTGTCCGAGCGACCTACACCGTGCAGAACATTGGGAGGGTGACGGCCAACAACGTGATGCTGACAACAGCGATGCTCGGCTCGACCAACACCACGACGACGCTGCCACAACTGCTTGGCAATCTAGGGCCGGGACAGACGTCGGCGCCGATGGCGGTGTTCTTCACCAACTCGACGCCGGGCGCGAGCTCCACGCTTAAATTAGGCGGCACCTACGACGGTGGCACGTTCAGCAGTACTAAGCGCGTCACTATTCCGTAGGAACCTTCCCTGAACCCCTAACAACAAGGCTGGTGGGCATCTGTCCACCAGCCTTTATTCTTTGTTCAGATTTCCTCAGCGACTAACTGAGGATTCACCTCATGAGATCAGGCCCCCAACCCGGAGGCAGCCACAGGATTGAAAATTCAGAGACACTTGGTAAGGCGACTTCCTTTCCCCAGGGTGAGCGTAAAGGTTCCTATAACTTCATCGTTAACTGAACTGGTAACTGTGACCGTCGCGGTTTTCCCGTCGGTGGTTCCTGAATAGATAACCGATTCGCCTTTTTCCTCGCGGCCAATGCGAATCGGCCCCCCGCGTTCGCGAACGTAAGTGCCCTTTGCTGAGAATTTCCCCTGGGTATCGACCTTAAGCGGCTCCGAAATGTTCCCATGAGCGCAATCAAAATCGACCTGGGCGCCTTCGTCCGTCACCTCCATTAAAATGTGATTTCCACCCCAGGTGCCTTTAGTCATTCGACCCTCCTCTTGAACCGCAACATTGGGTACGTTAACACTCTGCTGCTTGACCGACCCGCACGAGTCTCCCTGAAAAGAGATCGCTATGAGAAGCGGAACAGCGGCCAGAACTATGGTTAGCTGATTCATCACTACCTCCCCCGAAGTTATAGAAGGAACGGTTCGTTACTGGTTATCTTGCGTGGATTATTCAAAGTGAGTTCATTCGCCGCTTTTGGGCTTTTTTCGCGCTTTGACATCGTTCATTACAATACTGATCGCCAGGGCGATACCAGCTATCGCGGCGATCAGGAAAAAGATCATGGAAAATCCGGGATAGCCAAGAATACGGAACGATGTCTCAACTCGCATCAGCATCGCTGCTCCCACAATCAGGGCAGCCAGCACGAGACCCAGTGAAATTCTGTTAGCTACCTTTTGCAGTCCTTCGAGTACAACCTTTTCGTCGATTGTGTCGACCTTAATCTTCAATTCATTATTTCCTACTGCGTCCAGAATTCTATTGACGCGGGTGGGAAGTTTCGCCACAAACTCCTTTACCTCGACCGCACCGCTCAGCAGGTTCCCGGGGGCCAGGCTCTTCAGCACGTTCCGCTGCAGGATCTCAGTTGCGCGTTGTCGGATGACGGCATTCGGATTGAAGTCGGGATCGAGCGTGTAGACAGAGCGATCCAGATTGAGTAACGCCTTGGCCATCAGCGTGAACTCCGAGGGCAGCCTGAACCAGCAGTCAGCAGCGATCTTCGTAATCTCCAGCCCAACCTGCCCCGCATCGATGCGGCTCAGATTGGAGTCAGCCTTGTCTGCGACTAAATCCGCAACCCTGCGTACAAACTCTGCTCTGTTGAATCCGGGCTTTGCTTCGCCCATTTTGATCGCGGTCTCGGCTGCGTCCTCGCCCCGCCCTTCGCTAATCGACAGCAACAAGCGCAGTAAGTTGTCGTGAAAGCTCGTCATCAAGCGAGCTACCATTCCCAGATCCAGAAGGGCTATTCGTTTATCATCGGTCAAGAAGACATTGCCGGGATGAGGATCTGCATGGAAAACACCGTCCACCAGAATTTGTTTCAGGTAGGCGCGAAACAGTTCATCGGCGAGACCGGGACCGTCAATTTCCATGAGACGGAGCGGGCTGACGTCGGTAATCTTCTTTCCCGGAATGTACTCCATCGTGAGTAAGCGTGAGGTCGTGTAATCGAGGACCGGCTCGGGAACAATAATTCGCTCAAATTCTCTGACGTTCTCCGCGAACATCACGAGGTTGTTAGCCTCGGTTTTGAAGTCAAGCTCCTGCAACAGACTCTTGCGCAGTCCTAGCAACATGTTTCCGAATTCGTAGCGCTTTCCCAGTTCTGTGTGAGCGTCTATGAACTGGGCGAATTCCTCGAGCGCTTCCAAATCCTCGACGATCTGCTCGCGGATGTCTGGTCTTTGAACCTTGACGACCACCGCGCGTCCGTCCCTCATGTAGGCGCGATGGACTTGGGCGAGGGAAGCGGCCGCGAGTGGCTGCGGATCAAACTCCGCGAATGCCTTGGAGATGCGCACCCCGAGTTCACCAGATACGATGCGATCCACTTCTTCGTACGTGAATGGCGCGATCTGATCCTGGAGCCGTGAAAGCGCCTCGAGGTAAGGAGCCGGCAATAGATCGGCCCGCGTGGAGAGCAATTGACCTAGCTTGATAAATGTCGGTCCCAGCTTTTCCAGGTCGGCGGCCAGTTCCTCAGCTTTGGGCATCACAGTCTCAAACTTGGTTTCATCAAGCTCAATGCTGTCGTCCAGGCCGGCCTGTTTAACCAGATCCGAGCGGCCGTATTTAACCAGCAGCATTGCTACATCTTTGTATCGCTTGAGGTGTTTAGTCTTCAGTGAGACCATCTATGTCCCCTCATATCTCCCTAACAGGCGGATAAAACTAATTACGATCCCTGAATTGACATGAAGCGGCACGAAAAGAGACCTTATTTCGAGTCATTTCGTGTGCTTTGGATCGTCTTTTGTTACTGAGAATGGTCCACCCTTTTATAGCGGCCTGCTAAGTGAGCTTGCCACCAAATTCTCAGATTCTAGTTGGTGGGAGTCTTTGTCGTAGAAGTAACGCCAAGAGCACGATCGATCGCCGCACGCAGGTCCTCAGCGGTAAGATTTCTCAGAAGCACGCCGTTAACGTAGATCGTAGGCGTACCGTCGATCCCATACATCTCACCATCAACAATATCGCGTTGCACCTCGGCGGCGAAGGTTCCACCGTCTAACGCTGCATCGAAACGCGCACGGTCCAATCCGAGTTCGGATGCATATTTTTTCAGCGAAGGGACGTCCAGAGCGTCCTGCCGTTTGAAGAGTAGTGCGGCATACTCAAAAAACTTGCCCTGCGCATGCGCGGCATTTGCCGCTTCGGCAGCGTTGCGCGCGTTAGCATGCATCGCGAGGGGAAAATCGCGTATTACCAACCTCATCTTGTTGCCGTACAATTTCAGCGCTTCTTCCAGCACTGGATGCATCGCGGCGCAGGAAGGACATTGGAAGTCGGTAAACTCGACGATGGTAACCGGTGCGGTTGTCACACCGCGACTGGGGTCATCGTCGGTGCTGATGGCCTGAGTCGGCGCTTGCGGTTCAGAAATCAGCAAGCGAACCTGGGCTCCTTGGCGAAGCTTCTCAGACATCATTCGCTCCAGTTGTTGCCGCCCCTGTTCCTGCAAGTACTCAGCAAGCTGGTTACGAACCGAGTTTAGATCTCTACCAATTCGGGTCTTATTCTCCGCATAGAACTTCACGACCTCAGCTTCGGTAGGGGGGGCGACTTATCGCTGATCTCAGTGCGCACGATCTCCTCGGGCGGCACATTCCGGCGTTTGGCTTCCGCAATCAATAGCACATCGTTTACAGTTCTCTCCAGAGCCTCACTCTCATTTTCATAAACACTAAGTCGCAACTTGTAAATTGCCGGCTTGAGTCTCTCGATGATTACGCCGGCTGTGATAGGCTTACCACCTACCGTAGCCAGTACCGCGGCTGGGTTAAGGTTGGGCGAATCGATATCCACGCCCATCTTGACCGGATTGGCAGTTCGGAGCTGGCGCACAAACTCCTCTGAAACTCTGGCTTCCTGGATCGCCCGCAACAAAGATATAACCCGTGGGCGAAGGCTGGTCTCATCATGCTGTTTTATCTGATCGTGGTTATCGTCAATGAACTTCTTAATGTCGGTTTCCGTAGGGTTGGGAACACGCTTGCTGACCTCCAGGTTGTACAACTGCTGCGATGTCACCTTGCGTTTCCTGGCTTCGATTTCGAGCAACTCGGTGTTGATTTGAAGCTCAAGCACGCGCCGTCTCGTATCGGCGATTCGTTCCTCGAGACTCTCAACTTCTTCTCTCACTCTGGGATCGATGTCTGCTGTGGTAATAGTCTGCCCGTTCACAATTGCCAAAGCTATGGGTGCCTTGGGCTCTCTGGGAGGCGAGGGCTGGGTTGCCGATTCCGGAGTGGGCTGCGGGGTCACAGCTTTAGCAGCGGGACGAGTAGTCGTTTTTCTGCGGGGAGTCTGCCCACCAACACCCGCAGAGATGGAGAGGGCCAGACTTGTGGCAAAGAAGTATTTCGAAAAGCTCATGAACACGCTGTATTCGCTGGTGTTAGAGTTCAAACAGAGGAGCGACGTTGCTTCCCATGAAACGAACGCCGCTCAAAGTGAGAGAAGGCTTCCTGATTACCGGTAACGTATGATGGATCGTCTGCGCGGCTTAACGGGAGTGCGCACGGAGAGCAGATTCCTATGCCGGCCATTAAGAATGAAAGCAAGTCCCTGGTGCGTGATCCCCAGTAATCGCGCTGCCCGTGTGACGCTCCCTCCGGATGACTCGAGAGCCCTCCTGATGAGATGGCCCTCGTAATTAAGCACCAACCCTTCTAGTGATCCGTCCGGCCCGGAATTCGTGAATGCGGAAGTCACGACTGCGTGTTCCTTAGCTGAACCTTTCCCGTTTGTCTGATGCCTAACTGGAACCTCGACGATGGGGTGTGCCACCGGCACCGCCATCAATCGCCGGGCATATTCTCCCAGCCGTGCACTAATTTCTGGATACTGAGATTCAGCCAGGAGAGACTCTGCAATTCGATAGTAAGAGCACAACTCACCGTACGGCAGATGATCGGCCAATTCTTCGCCGAGGCTCAGCACGGCGACCCCTGCACTCTCTGGATCACCGGCCCGCTGCGCGGTGTTCAGTGCTTCGCTGAACTTGGAGTGTGCAAGTTGAGCGTTGCCAAGCTTGGCCAGCGCTCTTCCGTGCGTAGTCAAAGCCTCAGCCAGCAAGGCGAGTTCGTCGCCTTCCTCCAGCACGCGCACCGATCGAGCGGCTACTGCCTCAGCTTCTGCGTAGAGTCCCTGATCGATAAAGGCCCTTGCTCGCGTGTCATCGACTTGCGCAACCATGCCCCTGTCTTTAAGTCCTTCAAAGAGCGACCGCGCCCGATCCAGTTGATCATTTGCTTCACCGAATCGACCAAGACTGACGAACAGGAACCCGAGGTTGTTCTCGACAGCAGCTAGAAAACGTTTGTGGCCCGCCTGTTCAAAATGAAAACTAGCTGCGGCGTATTCAACCAGCGCCTGATCTATATAATCCTCTCGTCGCTCAGACAAACCAACATTCGTGAGTACCGTCGCAAACTCATTGTGGAACTTGCCCCTGAGCGCGTGATTGCCGCTTTCGTTAAAAAGGGAAGCTGCTTCTCGGTGAATCCGTAGTGAGTCATGGTAGCGGAGCGAAGATCTCTCCACGAGGCCGCAGTTAAGTAGCGCTCGGAGTTTTTGTTCGCTGGGCTGATCTCCCAAGCGCTGCAGGATCTGTTGCAGCGTAACCCGCGCCTCATCGTATCCGCCTTCGCGCCAATAACAGATGGCCAGGTCTATGCGCGCTTCGGCGACCTTGGCGTCCAGCCCGAGTTTTGCAAAGATGGTCGCGCTTTCAGAAATCAGATCTTTCGCGGCTTCCTGCGCACCCCAGATCTGTTGCGCACTTCCTATCCAGCCCGAAAGAGCACCGGCGCGTAAGAGTAATTCAGCCTGCGCGGAGTCGTCCAAGCCGTCGAGCCGGGGCCGCTCTCCCACGCGATCCCAGAATTCCGCTATAGTTGATCGGGCTGTTTCAAATTCGCCCGCTTCTGACAGTTCTCCTGCTTCCGCGCAGAGAAGCTCTACGCGCTCGCTAAGATTGGCAACCAAATCGCTTTCTCTGAATGCAATGTGTTCTTGTAACTGCATATGAGGGCCTTCCTTTTGTGATTTAGTCAGATTCCTTGCAAGACCTTTCCCGGGCGGTTATGATGCGCATCGTTAAAGACCTTCCAGTTGGTCCCAATCTTCGTATCGACTGGGCTTTACCACACCGCAACAAACTTAGGAGACCGAGATGAGTAAGATGAAATCAACACTGGCGGCCACGTTTCTAACCCTGATACTTATAGTTCCCGCCTTGGCAGGACAAATTGGCACCCCTGGACTCACTATTCCGCCGCCGCCACCGCCGGATGCGCCGGGACAAATTGGCACGCCCGGCTGTGCAGTAAACCTATACTTAGCTTTGCTCTCGTTAGTTATCTGAGAAGTAAAGCTAATCAAAGGACGGAAACTGCTAAGACCCGACCGCCCTTGGTTCGACTTCCGCGCCTATGCACGCGGTTCTATATTTGTTGCAAAGAGTTACCGGATTACAAAAAGCCCGGGCAAGGCGGCAGCGTGCGTTGCATCCTACCCCTATCCTGCCTGCAAACGCAATAGCAAGGGCTCGCCAGAGGGGCTGCAGATGGCTGCAAATTCCAGCTCCTGGGGGTCTCAGGACGACCGAGCGTCGTCCTGGTCAGGGTCCGGTGACTGGTTTGCCTCAACCAGCCGCTGGACGGTCTCCAGTGTGTCGACATCCTCAGGGTTCTTGTCAGTTCGCACTCGAAGAATCCGTGGAAAACGCAGAGCGTAACCGCTCTTGTGCCTTTTCGACTCCTGGACCCTATCAAAGGTTACCTCAATCACAATTGTGGGCTCCACCAGGCGTACTCTTCCGTGTCCAAACTCCTGCAGGGTGTGGGCCTGGAACCATTGTGTAAGCTCCGCCAGCTCTACGTCCGTGAGCCCGGAGTAGGCCTTCCCGATATTGAGCAATTCGTTGTTTTGGCCCGACCGACGCACCGCAAAGGTGTAGTCAGACAGCAGATGCCGGCGCTTCCCATGCCCGACTTCGACGGCTGTCACCACCACATCCAGAGTCGCTATCGCACGCTTCAACTTCAACCAGTCCCGGCCGCGCCGACCGGGCTTATACAATGACGCGGGACTTTTGATCATCAGACCCTCATTACCTCGCCCGCGGGCATTCGTGAATTCGTCGTCGAGCGGGGCGACTGCCTTAAACCTTTTTGCGATGGAGAGACGGACTGTGCCTTGCTTCGGGACGAGCGTATTCAGGATCTCCCTCCGCTCCCGGAGAGATTCATTAATCAACACCCTACCGTCTGCGTACAACAAGTCGTAAGCCACCAGAATTACCGGCACTTCGCTCAACAGATCCTTGCCGATGGTCTTCCGGCCCAGTCGTTTTTGGAGCTCGCTAAAGGGCAAGATCCGTTCGCCCTGTGCCGGTACGATTTCTCCGTCAATAACAACATCCGTTGGCAAATCTCTGAGTGGCTCGATTAGCTCGGGAAATCGGTGCGTGATCTCGTCCATCGTGCGAGAGTAGATCGCAATGCGCGCGTCCTTCACGTGCGCCTGCGCTCGAATCCCGTCAAACTTATCTTCGACAAAAAACTCTGCGGGCATTGTTCGGGCGATGTCTGAGAGGTCAGCCGCCGGCGTTGCCAGCATGAATTTGATCGGATGAAAGAGCCTCATCTCGATATTGCGCAAGTCACTATTCCGGGCACGAACCGCCGCCTCGCCTATATCGCCGAGAAGCATGTTCGCATGGGCCACATCTGGAAGCGGCCTGGCGAAGCAGCGGGCCAGGGCATCTTCGACAAGCCCCTCTTTCAGGCCAATTCGCAGGTCACTTGCAAGCAACTTCACAAGGTACTTAGCCTCCAGCGGACTTGCCTGATGAATCACACTGGCCAGCAGAGCCGTCTTGTTCCTGGTTCCCCGCGTTTCGCTCAAGCGGGTGATTATTGATTCAATCTCCGCCAGCGTAATAGCAGGCAGCTGAATGCCGTGCTTTGCTTCTTTGACAGCTTCATATGCGGTCTCGCCGGCATCGCCAAGACGGACATAGCGCGGTGCCAGATCTTCCATGCTAAGACCGGTAGCCTGACACAGAGCCTGGCTAATTGTGCTTCCCCCGACGTTGGTAGTGCGTGAGTCACTCAGCGCAAATTGATGGCCTGCGAAGTAGCGCGCAGCCCGGGTGAGGTCTGCGTCGTTTAGCTCCTTGAAATAGTTTCCCAGTAAAGCAGCCTTTTCTAGTTTTTTCGTGGTGGCGGATATGGCTTCAGCAACTTCGCCGAACTGCTGCAAAGGCGCGCCTGCTGATTCAGCTGCTGCAGCCTCCCTGGACATACTTAAGATTACTTTTCCTTTGCCTTGGCCCACAGACTTCCTACCTCTGGGATCAGACCGCTCTGCGGGATCGGAAATGTCCTGGAGCGTTTTCCTGCCCTCTCCCAGAACTGTCTGAGTGTTTTGATTTTCTGGGACAGGTTGCGCGAGTGGGTCGTCACTGTCAAGAAGCGGCATCGGCCGGTAATGGCTCAGTTTCGCGGTAAGCGACGCGAGAGGTCTGACCGACTGTCACTCCCGCTATGCCGCCCGATGTGAGGCGGTGGCAATGCCGCGAAGCCGAACTTCGCTAGCGTCCAGGTTTGGCGTGGTTCCTCTGCCTTCTGCTTTAGCAACCAACGCGCTACAATCGGGGACGCGTTTGAGTCATTCTGTGGCTTTAACCTAAGTCGAATTGCCGGTCGCATGAAAGAACAGGCCCTGAATGATTGCCGAGTGGCGTTTGGCACAGATCGGAGGTCTCAATCAAAGCGACGGCGTGTGAAGTAAAGCAATCCGCAATCGGACATTGGCAATTGGAAATGTTTTGAATCGGCAATCACCAAGCGCAGATCGTTAGACTCCGCTGCAAGGTAGTTCTAAGTAATGTTCCTCTTATTAATCCTCGATTCACTTGGTAGCACTGAGCTGTTTTTCATTTTGGTGATGGCCCTTGTCTTTTTTGGTCCGCGGAAATTGCCTCAGCTGAGCCGCTCTTTGGGGAAAAACATCGCCGAGTTTCGCAAGGCCTCGGAGGATTTTAAGCGCACCTGGGAGCGCGAGGTCGCGTTCGAAGAATCTCATCTTGAGACTGGTGGGGCAGCGTCGGAGGAAATCGAGGACAACTCGGTGTTGGACTTAGAGAACCAACAAAGACAGGTTCCGGAGCCGATGATTGAGCCAGTGCCTGCCGTTGAATCAGTAGGCCGGCAGACAATGTCGAACTCTACAGATTCTTCCGCTCTCCCCGCGAAAGCAGACAAGACTAGAGCCGACCAGATCAGGCCGTCACCACCGCGGAAGCAAGACTGGTTGTGAGTCGCGACGCACCATATCGATGTCAACTCTCTTGCGAGCTCGTCAAATAGGCGAGGGTGAAGAAGAAGAACTTGGCGGTCAGATGTCCTTTCTGGATCATCTGGACGAGCTGCGCAAACGTCTTATTCGCTCTATCCTTTTTGTTTTCGTTGCCACGTCCGTCTGTTGGTTTTTTTCGGATCGCATCTACAATTTTCTGGCCGTGCCGGTTGAACATGCTCTGGCCGAGGCCCAACGCCGCCAGGTGCCAATTGCGGGACTGACAGGAAACGAAACGATACTGGGGCTAAGTTCCTTGAAGGAAAGCGATGTGGGACGTTACGTGTTTCCCGAAGAGACCACGCTGGGCACCAGCGTCATTCCGGTGGGGGCCTCGGTGACAGCACGGGTGGCGAAGGATGGACATGGACAGTTGGGACTATATACGGATGAGCCGCTCTACGCCGGCAACACTGTGATTCCTAAAGGAGTCAGACTCCCAATCGATTTTACATCATTGCCGCAGACTTCCTCAGGAATTAACGACAAACTGATAGTGACCACCGCTTTGGAGCCGTTCTCGCTATACATAAAAGTCTCGCTGTACGCCGCGCTTTGCTTGTCACTACCGTTCCTGCTCTGGCAGATCTGGGCTTTCGTCTCGCCCGGTCTTTATCCGCACGAGCGCGGTTACGTCACCCCGTTTATCGCACTCTCATCGGTGTCTTTCGTGCTGGGGGCCATGTTTGCCTACTATGTAATTTTTCCCCCAGCGGCGAAGTATCTGCTGGGACTTGGCCAGGACTTTCGACTGTTGCTTAAGGCAGACGACTACTTTGATTTTATTATCATTGTCATGCTGGGAATGGGAGTGGTTTTCCAGATGCCGGCCGTAACTTACGTCCTTTCTCGGATAGGACTGTTAACTGCCGGATTTCTGGTACGCTCCTGGAAGACGGCGGCGATAGTCATCCTGATTGCGGCGGCAGTGCTTTCGCCCACCAGTGATATCCCTAATATGCTACTGTTCGCTGCCCCGATGCTGGTTCTGTATGTCGTTTCCATATTTGTAGCCTGGATTTTCAGCCGACCGCGCACCGCCACCTAGTTCGCCCTGCGGAAGCTTAAGGCCAGCATTTACTGGGTTTTTCGGTGATTTAGGGGCAACTCACCGGCAGGCTTTTGGCATCTTGACTACGGTTCCCGACGAACCTAGAATCCTTTGCTTCTGCGCCGTGCCGGCATCACCGTGATTCTCGTTTTAGTTTGTTCAGCTTCAATAGGAGTTCCGAATGTCTTACCCCAAATCAGCACTTCGCCTGGCTATCATTCTTTCGGTTTTTAGTTCCGTTCCATTCTCGTTTGGCCAGGACTCGCGATCAGCTCAGGACCCGGCTCAGAAAGCTCGCAATGTTAAACCTGAGCTTAAGAAAGCGTACAAGGATTGGTTAGACAAGGACGTTACTTTCATCATCACTGACGAAGAGCGAAAGGCTTTTAAGAAGCTGGCGACGGACGACGAACGAGAGCGATTCATCGAAGAGTTTTGGCGCCGTCGCGATCCCGATCCCGACACTGACGAAAACGAGTTTAAAGAGGAATACTACGAGCGCATCGCTTACGCGAATGAACACTTCGCTTCGGGAATTCCGGGATGGAAAAGCGATCGCGGGCGAATCTGGATCATGTATGGAAAGCCGGACGGCCGAGAGACACATCCAATGGGCGGATCTTACGATCGACCTTCATACGAAGGAGGCGGTTCTACCTCAACCTACCCATTTGAAACCTGGTTCTATAGATATCTTCCCGGCGTCGGATCTGGAATCGAGATCGAGTTTGTTGATCCGACAGGCAGCGGCGAGTATCGCCTTGCCCGCAACCCCAACGAGAAAGACGCCTTGCTGAATATTCCGGGAGCGGGTTTGACCCTCTCAGAGCAACTGGGTTTGTCAGATAAGGGCCAGCGAATTTCCGGACTCGGCGGCACTGGATCAAATAGTTATCAGAGGGAACAGGACAGCCCGTTCTCGCGTCTGCAACTTCTCGCCGATCTGAGTCGCCCTCCCCAGGTGAAATTTAATGACCTTGCGACCGCCGTTAACACGGGTGTGGTCGAAGAGAACCCGCTCAACTTCGACATACGCGTCGATTTCTTTCGGCAGTCAGATGAGCGCGTGATTTCGGCTTTCACAATCCAGACCGAGAACAAAGACCTTGTATTTCAGGATAGCGGCGGCCTTTTGCAGGCCCGAATAAATATTTTCGGCAAGATAACCTCTGTCGCCGGAAGACGTGTTGGCATCTTCGAAGATCCGGTAATCACAACCGCCACAACCCACGAGCTCACCGAAGCGAAAGATCGCAAATCCGCGTATCAGAAGGCGGTGGCCCTGGCTCCTGGAACCTACAAGGTGGACGTGATTGTGCGTGATGTGGTCTCGGGAGCAACCGGTATCCGCCACGTCGGCTTTACTGTTCCCAGGTATGACCCGGCGAAGCTCTCGACTTCTACGCTAATCCTGGCGGCCAAGTTGCAAAGCCTGATCGACCAGCCAGCCGTTGGCCAGTTTGTGATAGGTCAGACCAAAGTGATCCCGAACGTTTCGGGAACTTATCATCGCGGTCAACCGGTGGGAGTTTATATGCAGGTCTACAACGCCGGTATCGATCAGACGACCCTCCGTCCCTCAGTGGATGTTGAGTATGCCCTCCTCAAAGAGGGCAAAGAATTAGGCAAACATGTGGAAGACTGGAAAGGCATGAGCGACGCCGGTCAACGCCTAACTCTGGCTCGGCTGATTGATTCGAGCCCGTTGACGCCAGGCGAATACGAACTAGCAATTCGCATCCGAGATCGGGTCAGCGGGCAGACTCTGACGCCTTCTTCCAAGTTTACGGTTGTGCCATAAACGCGAGCCCGATCAATAGTAAGAGGGTGAACGGCTCCATCCGTTCACCCTCTTTTTTCGCACCCGGGGAACAACACGATCTACGAACTGACACGCTTTCAACCAGAGCAAGCTTCGTGCGGGTTCGGGTGGTTTGTGGATCGTTTATATCGCTCGTCTTGGGCGGCACAAATCACAAGATAGAGTATAGGCGCCAGTGGACGCGCGCCGGCCAGGTCGAACCAAGTCCAGGTGCTAGAATGCCTCAGGATGAGAAATATCCATCTAACAGGTTTAACTCAGGACGAGTTGGCGTCATTTGTTGAGGAACTCGGCGAGCCGAGTTATCGCGGGCGGCAGATATTCGCCGCGTTGCATCACCGGCGACTGCGCTCTCTGGACGATGTCACCGACCTGCCAAAAGGCTTCCGCGCAAAGTTGCAGGAACAGGCGACGGCATCAAGTCTCATAGTTGAGTCTCGCTACATCTCAGAAGACGGCACGCGCCGTTATCTGATGAAGACGCATGACAGCTTGCCGGTCGAGACGGTGTTCATTCCCGAGGAGCATCGCGATACCATTTGCTTCTCCTCGCAATCAGGATGTCCGCTCCAATGCAGTTTTTGTTTGACGGCCCAGTTAGGTCTGTTGCGATCCCTGACCGCAGGTGAGATCGTCGAGCAAATAATCATCGCGCTTAACGATGCCTATGGAATGAGTGTGAAAACTCCGCGGGGGACAAACCTGGTCGGCATGGGAGCAGGCGAACCTTTCCTGGCGTTCGATTCACTGATAAAGGCGCTAAGAATTGTGTCCGACCCAAAGGGTCTGCACATCGTTCCGAACCGCGTCACTGTTTCTACGGCGGGAGTGGCTCCACGCATCCGCGAATTGGCGACCATAACCGAGCGACCACATCTGGCGGTCTCCCTTGCTGCTCCGACGGACCAGTTGCGCAATGTCTTGATGCCTATTAACAAGAAGTGGCCACTAAGCGAACTATTAACGGCCTGCAAGGAGTTTGAGCAATCGCTGAAGCGCGCCGAGCGTTTCACTTTTGAATATGTAATGCTCGATGGCGTAAACGATTCTGACGAACACGCCAGGCAACTCGCAAACCTGATCAATCGCTACCAGATGCGCGCAAAAGTCAATCTTATCCCGCACAACCCTGCCAATCCTCTTCCGTACCGGCCCTCCTCTCCGGAGCGAGTGGAAAAGTTTAAAGCGATCCTGGAATCAAAGGGAGTGCACTCATTCATACGCAAACCGCGCGGGCGAGATATATACGCGGCCTGTGGCCAGCTTGCGGCCCGACAGGGAGCGAATTTGATCCAGTTGCAGGGCACCTAAACTTGTTCTGAGAATCCTTCTTTCCTGGCCGGGGGCGCCTGCGTTTGGCGGTGTTCTAAATTGATACTTGGTTTGGCGGAAGAAACGAGCCACTAAACGACACGAACGAACACGAAAATGTTTTAGTGATCTTTCGTGTTATTTCGTGGATCGTTTTTGATTTCCGTTCTGACCGCACGGGAGAGGCAGGAGAAGAAAATGGAATTAACTACTCCTGCGTTTCCTCGTTTCGCGGTGTCTGGTAAAATCATCCTGCCAGTTAGAAATCTGATTCGGTAACAACAACTGATGAAATCTATTAATTTGCGACGCTGCACTCAATTCCTGCTTATTACAAGTGTGCTCAGTTTTCCGGCCACCTTTGCGGCCACACCACCACCACAGTCGGCGCCCAACATCGAAGTGAGTGGCACCTTATCTGTCGACAAAGTACAGCGAGGACGGCCGGCCCAAGCGATGGTTGCCATGGACATACCCTCAGGGTTTCACGTTCATTCCAGTCGTCCGCTCGAGAAATTTCTTATTTCCACGCAACTGCAAGTTGAGGCGCCCAAGGGTGTGAGAGTGGGGCCGGTGATCTATCCGCGGGCGCTCCTGCGCAATCTCAAGTTCTCGAAGAGCAAAGTGGCGGTTTATGAAGGTCGTACAACAATGCGGTTTAATGTAACCGTTCCTGCTGGTTTCAGTTCCGACTCGACCGAAGTGAAGGCGCGCCTACGTTATCAAAGCTGTAACGATGAGGTGTGCTTCCCACCGCAAACTCGCGAAGTCAAAATACCGATAAGAATAAAGGGGTAAAGGGGAACGTGAAAAACGGGGAAAAGGGCAAACGCGAAGCAGGGAAGGTTCTTTTCAGTCCCCCTTTTTCCCTTTTCCCCCTGCCCCCTTTTCCCCAGTTCTTCCTATCACCGCCATCAGTCTTCCGACTCTGCCATGGACTTGTTTTTCGCGTCGATAGGAAAAGAACAGGTCAGTCCGAGACATCGTGCAAAAGGGCGCGGTATGAATGCGTTGGGCTACGACTCCCGCGGCCAACAACTGATCCCGATTTGCTTGGAGCAGATCGATGCGCGCATGTCCTTCCCGGGTCGGATAAAGGAGATTGGCGGCGCCCGGAAAACGCTCCTTGAAACCGTCAATGACTTCCCCTCCAACTTCATAACAGCAAGCAGCGGCGGCTGGTCCAAGTGCTATCCGGCAATCCTCCGGCTGCGCATTGTATTCCCTGGTCAAACGTTCGAGCGCGTACAGAACAATTCCGGCGTAGGTTCCGCGCCAACCTGCGTGGACGGCGGCGAACGAACTCGTCTTTGAATCACCGATCAGGAGGGGCACGCAATCCGCCGTCTTGACTCCAGCCAGGACTTGCCGTGCATCGCTGACGACAGCATCACAATAGATTGTATCGCCTCGCGCGTCTTCCGCGGGCCTTGCCTCGGCTGCGTCTCTGATAACGCGGACATCGGTGCCATGCATTTGCCAGCAACCTCCCAGTGTCCACTCACCGCCGAAAAGCTTGAGAAACCGCCGCCGATTCTCCAGAATGTTCTGGGCCGCATCTTCGTTGAAACCCGCAAGATTCAGTGCTGCCTGCGGCATCGGGCTGACGCCACCCAGGCGAGTGGAGAACCCGTTGGTGAAACCGTCGGCTTCGAGCGGCGCGCAAATAAGAGCACGCACGCCATCGATTTCGCGCCAGTAGAATCCGGCGCGCTGAAGTTCAAGATCTGTGATTGTTTCCATCGGCATAGACATTATCGAAGTTCGTCGCATTCGCGAAGTGCTTAGGCGTACCCCACGCTTTGCGGAACGCGTCTTCACTTCCGCCGAGCGGGTCTACTGCGATGGCCGAGGCGCCGTGGCCGCACAACACTACGCCGCTCGCTTTGCAGCAAAAGAAGCTGTCCTTAAAGCATTGCAAACGGGTTGGAGAGGTGGGATTGGTTGGCAGGACGTGGAGATCGCTTCACGCGACGGCGGAGCGCCTTATCTGCTCTTTCATGGACGGGTAGAGGAACTATTTGCGGGGTCAGGAGCTAATGCGGCTCATCTTTCGCTATCTCACACTAGCGAACACGCGATTGCCGAAGTGATATTGGAGCGGACGGAGTAAATCAGCGCATTTAGTACAGAACCCGTGAGCGGTAGAGGCTATGTGAAACCCACACAGGACTCACGTAATTTGCAGACCCAAGAAATTCTGCAAGTTGGCGAATTTGCAGGTGGGGAAGGTGGGCAAAGCGCAGCGCGCTCCCGCTCCAGCGTAGCGTCACCACCTTTATTTTTCTTCAAAATTGCACAGGACCGAGTCTGTAAGAAGTCAGCGGTTTCTAGCGGGCGAGGGACGCTGCACTGGAGCGGGGGCGCGCTGCGCTTTGCCCACCTTCCCCAACTGCAAATTTCCTGAGCTTTGAAATGGCAGCTCAGGTTGAATGGCTATGCAGCCTGAGCGGGGCGCACAGCTTTGCCGTCTTCCTTGACTGCAAATCAGCGGGGCTTGAGTACGTCCTCTTGGGATTGGGTCTGCGCTTGTGACCGCTTCACTACCGCATGTCGTTCACGAGCGTCCGCTTACCACGTGAATCCACATCGACCCGAGTCAATTTCAAAGTCTTTAATTCCATAGAAACGAGTGATTCCCGGGGTGCAGTCCTGCGGTGCTCAGCCACTACGGCCTGGTTAACGGAAGATTCAATGGCTTCCTCGGGATAACTATCTGAGTGAGGAAGGTTACCATGGTTGTAGCATTCAAAATTGGGTGCCAGCCGATCGGTAATGGCTATCAGTTGGCGGTTGGGGCAAGAAAGAGTTGAGATCAAACCGCTCTCCGCATCGATCTCGATGAACTTAATCCCTTCGGGGCACTCAAATGTGCGGCCGCCAAGTTCTGGCCTCAGCGCCACCGCACCATTAACAAAGTCGGTCCAAGCCGGCAGTGCTGCGGCAGCCCCGGTCAAGCCGAGCTGGCTGTTGTCATCGAAGCCAATCCAAACCACACAAACCAGATTGGGGGTGTAACCAGCAAACCAGCCATCGCGCGATGTTCCAGTCTTCCCGGCAATGGCAGTTCCCTTCACAGCGCCCCGAGCTGCGCGACCCGTCCCCTGATTCACGACAGCCGTCAGCATATTGGTAATCATGTAAGCCGTCGTCGGACGAATCAGCTGTGGCTGTTCACGGTTAGTTGTGCTTGGGCCCGGAAGTTCGGAGACACTGTCAATTACCTTAGGTTCCACGCGACGCCCGCCATTAACAAACGCTGCATAGGCAGCCGCGAGCTGAAGTGGTGTAGCCTCGCTCGCGCCTAGCGCCAGGGAGGGATACCGCTCGGGTTTCGGCAACCCAAACTGCGATGCCAGGTTTGCTATGCGTGCGAGGCCGGTATGCATCGCGACGTCAACTGTGACGATGTTAAGAGAATTAACCAGACCGTGGCGCATGGTTACTTCGCGGCCGGAATAGCCGCCACCAAAGTTAGCGGGACGATAGATTCGATTTCGATCGTAAACGAAATCATGGGGCGCATCGGTAAACGTTTGTACCGGTGACAATCCGTCTTCCAGCGCCGCCGCATAGACAAACGGCTTGAAAATCGAACCAGGCTGCCGGCGCGCGTCGGTGACGCGGTTCAGTTGCGACTCGCCGTATTCCCGGCCGCCCACCATCGCGAGGACGTTTCCCGTGCGCGGGTCCAGGGCCACTAGGGCCGCTTGAGGTTTCACCGCGCGCTTCTTGTATATCCCGTCGAGACGTTCCAGCTGGCCCTTGATTGCAGCCTCAGCAAGTTGTTGCAAATCCAAATCGATCGTCGTGTAGATCTGCCGGGTCGCACCTGAGACCTCCAGTTGCGACTTGGCAACGCGATTGACATAGTCAATGAAATAAGGAGCTTGAGAATGATATGCATCAGGCAATGCGACCACGGCGAGTGGTTCTTCTGAGGCCGTAATAGACTCCTCAGCGCTGATCCAGCCATCCCGCACCATTGCCGTCAGGACCAGGTCTCTTCGCGCTCGCGCGGCCTCTTGATTTCGCTCAGGTGAATAACGAGATGGCCCCTGGATCATCCCGGCGATTGTGGCCGCTTCGCTCAGAGAGAGCTTCTTCAACTCCTTGCCGAAGTAAATCAGCGCCGCTTGTTCTACACCGCGAGCGGCGACCGCGCCCCGCTGGCCCACGTAAACCTCGTTGCAGTAGAGCGCGAAGATATCTTGCTTCGAAAGCCGCTGCTCGAGGGCAAACGCCAACATCGCCTCCGCATATTTGCGGCGAAAGGTTCGTTCAAGCGACAGGTAGGTATTCTTGACGAGTTGCTGGGTAATCGTTGAACCACCCTGGCCGATTCGTTCGTCGCCGGCGTTGCGCAGCATGGCGCGCGCGACTCCGAATACGTCCAGACCGGGGTGTTCAAAGAAGCGACGATCTTCTATCGAGAGAATCGCCTGCACCAGAAACAGCGGGATGTCGCTGTAGCTAAGCGTATTCCGTTTCCCTGTTTTCGAGGAAAGGTCATGCGTCAGAACCTCTGGCTCGAGAGTAAACGATTCGAGCGGAATTTCGTCCGTCACCAATGCCGCAACTCTGCCGCCTTGAAAGCCGACTCGAACGATCTGCGGACGACGCTTCTCTTGGTCCTGCCTGGGCCGAATTTCCACCGCCGAGTCTTGCCTGGCAAAGCTGCCACTCCAGACATCGCTACTCGCAGTTTCCGTGTAGCCGGCGCGGCGCAGGACTGCTACCAGATCATCTTGTGAGAAACCTTGGCCGGCCCGAATTGTTCTGGGCGCTGCATAGAGTCCGGGTCGACTCGTTAGATAACCACTGGCGAGGCGTGCGTCAATGATTCTTGAGTAATACTTGTAAGACCGGAGCACGGAATCGCTCGCGACAACAGCCGCAAGCGCCAGCATGGAGAAAATGACTTGAAATGTAGTTCGGCGCGCAACGAGTTCGCCAAACAGAAAGATCTGGCGAAAACTACGAACGATGCTCCGGAAGGAGACAAACCGCCGTTCGGATACAGATGTGACCTCGATTGCCATGCGGGGGATAGACTTAGAGCGCAAACGGCTGGCCAAGGTAACCCGACCCTTCCAGGATTTCCGCTGCGCAACCCTTCAGTACTTCATCAATTCTGGATATTTTCTATAAACGGTTAATCTGGGTGAGATTTCCTAATCTCAACGGAGCAATAAAAACGGCGAGCCAGAGCGGGCATGTTGCAGTTTCTGAATCAGTTGATGAAGTTGTGGTGCTCACCAATTGCGGAACCGCTAGCGTTGGAGGCTGTGTGAGAACCCAAAAGTAGCTACTAAAATTTGGAGGTAAGGAAGGCGGACCCTGTCCCCGCCTCAAGCTTGAAAGCCACTCAATCTTGAATCTACAATTTAAGTCCCGCACCTTTGCAGGTTGGGAAGGGGGCAAAGCGCAGCGCGCCCCCCGCTCAAGATTCGCAGCTAACTCCACCTTGAACAGACGAATCCAACTCACCAAATTTGCAGCTTGAGCGGGGGCACGCTGCGCTTTGCCCCCTTCCCAACCTCCAAATTACCGTACGCTCTTTTAGGTCTTCACGCAGTCTCTGCCAACTGCACCGGCAGGATCCGCGCGTCACCCGACCCGGAGATCGGAATCCTTGTCCGCCAAAACAGAAGCTAGGTGAGAGAGGTAATAGGACGTTTGGCGGGGATCTTCCTACGGCGACGAAGCTGATACCATCTAGGCGCGACCTTAGTCGCAGCTGCAATCACCATCTCGATCTCGGGGATACTCTCAACCCCCGCCTCATAGCCGGCCGTGATTAGCTCATCGGCACGTCTCATTTCATCCCAACGAATATGGCCAACGCGAGGCTTGATCACGACATCCGCCGCCGCCAATTGGTAAAGCGACGCGGTGCGCTGCACCAACATCATCGACTGCAACATCACGCTGATGATGGAAAGCGATGGACCCAGAAAAGCAGCCCCTTCAGCGTTGACGTCAACTGCTATAACGATGTCCGCTCCCATGGAACGCGCCACGTCGGATGGGATATTGGCAACCAGACCGCCATCTACGAGTTGTCTTCCGTGTTCGTCAGTCACGGGAACGTACCAGCCGGGGATCGCACAGCTTGCGCGGATCGCGAACGGTACATCGCCCTCGCCCTGGAAAATTACTCCTTTGCCCGATTGTAGATCGGTGGCCACCGCAGCAAAAGGAGTGGGAAGGTTCTCAAAACAAGTGATCGGTAGACGCGCCCGCAGATATTTTTCAAGGCGCTCATTACTCTGGACGCCCATTCGCGACATCGTCATTCGTCCCACGTCGCGCCAGCGCAGACTCCTGCCAATAGATTCAATCTCGGAGAGAGCCATGCCCGAAGCCAGCGTGCCGGCCACTAGGGCGCCGGCTGAAGTACCGGCGATGCAGTCGATGGGAAGATTATGCTCGGCAAAGGCCCGCAGAACTCCGACGTGAGCGAGCCCGCGCGCAGCGCCGCCTGAGAGCGCTAACCCGACGCGGGGCCGTTTCTCTTTGTCTCGCACCATGGGTAGATGGACTAAAGTCAGAAGCCAGTTCCGATTCCTGACTCTCAAACCGGATTCAACATCACTATCTCAGTCCGTTCGCGCGCGGTGTCAAGGAAAGCATCAGTATCTGATTCGATTTTGGCTTCAGTAAGAATGATCTTGATATCGTTCTGCGCCTCTTCCAGTGTCGGTATGATTTGTCCCGGAGACCGGCTTCTTAAGCGCGGGACATAAACATCCTGATAATAGTCAGCCATCTCTTTTTGCGAGATCAGCACGAAGTGGCGAAAACGAAAGTCGAGATATTTCTCAATTCTCACCCGCTGTTCGAGAATTTCGTCCAGTTTTTCACTGGAAAGGCCCACCCGCAAGAGTCGTTGCTGGAATTCGGCCACCGATGGGAACACTTTCACCAGCAGATCTCGAGCATTCCTGATCTCATCAGCAGTCGGAGAAATTGTTGGCAGCTTCTCAGCCTCCTGGAGAATCAGCCTCTGATCGATAACCAACCGTAACGCTCGATTGAGATCCTCTGAACCAGGATTAACGAGCAATGTGGTCGGCTGCAAGGCCAGCTGCCACAGAAGATCCGAATACGTGATCAAATCGGTGCGCGCACCGGCATTCACGGTGGCCACCATCTTGTCGACCACTTCCTGAGCCGGGCAGGAAGAAAGGGGGGAAAAGGGTAAAAGGGTAAAGGGTAACAGGAGGAAGAACCTCCGCACCTTTTGTGTATCTTTCAATTTAGTTACGCTCTTTTTCATGGTTTCTTCCTCACCGCCTCTGACCCTCTTTCCCCCCTATTACCCTTTCCCCCGATCCTAGAACGTTTGCGTAAACCTGAAATGAATCTGCGTTCGTTTAACGCGATAAAGGGCCGGAGTGGCGTCAAAGTTCGGCGCTTGTTGAGGGATCAGAAACTGGGGCGGATTCAACAACAGACCATAGTCAACCGCCAGTGCTCCACCGAGCGGAGTCTGAATCCTGAAGCCGAGTCCCACGGTGTTGGCCCAATGAGCGCGCAAGTTTGTGGCGTTAATCGCAGCCAGAAGATTGCCAGGTACAGGGGTGTCTTCTTGCTTCTTGAATAGATCATCGACGCGACGAAAGACGTTGCCACCATCGTAAAAAGGAACTGCCTGTAACAATCTGGTTAGCGGTATCCGCGCTTCCAGGTTAACTATCGCCAACGCGTTCCCGCCTACAGGCACAGTGAACGGATTAAGGGAGATGATTTCTCCGTTCTGATCGCGAAATACACCTACGGGAATGATGGCTTGCCGCGGCCCTGCTTCCTCAAAACTAAATCCCCGGAGGGTTGAGGATCCCCCTGAGAAAAATCTTTCGCTGATGGGCAGGGTGCGGTCAATCTCATCTATGGTTCCGTTCCCGTCTCGATCGCGCGGATTGAAAAGATTGGCCAGGCCCAGAGTGGCGTTACCCGCGAACACCGTCCCGCGCAGGCTGTTCATCTTGTAATACCGCCGGTAACTTGCCTGGAACCTGTTGAAAGAGACGTTGCCACCTAATTGCCTCAACGCCACCGCATAGTCCAAGCTTAAGAAGTCGCCCCGGGTGGCATCAACCTGATTGTAACGGCAAATCTCACCCCGTGCTCCGGGCTCGGACCCTTCAGCACCGCGCACAGTTCCAATCAACCCGCGTTCACATCTTTCGCGCGTATCTCGCACAAAGGAAGCCCCGAAACGGGAAAGCCGGATGGCCCGATCAGGCTGCAGAATGGGCTTGATCAATAAACTCTGAAGGTTGAAAAGGCGTACGTCTTCATAGCTGTAGCGCACAAACACAATAGTGTGAGTCCTCCGGTCAAGGACCCTCTGAGTTTCCAGCGTCACCGTAAAGCGATTGATCGTTGGCTCGTCTACGCGACCCCCAAATTCATCAACCGGGTTTCCGTTCTCGTCCAGACGTTGCACGATACCAAATGTCCCTCGGTCAATTGTGGAACGAAAAAAGCGAGTGACCGTGGAGTCTCGTTGGTATTCAACGGTAAGAGCGAGGGGCGCGAATTGTCTTTCGCCGTACCGCGCAAAGCGGGGATCTACAAACTCGAGGCGCAGCAGTTGTTGCCGTCTGCTGGCACGCAAACGCATGGCTCCGTGTCGCAGCTTGTTCATCAGGTTTACATTGCTGAATTCGAGCAGACCCAGCGGCCCGGTATCGGTTGAGAACCCACCGCCGTAATCCATGACGCGGGGTTTCTTCTCCTCGACATCGATAATCACATCCTGCTTCTTGAAACCGGAAGCGGTCTCACCGGCAGGCTCGGTGTGGATGATGACCTGGCGATAGGCATCTGTGAGATAAAGTTCGCGTTCGCTTTCCGAAACGCGATCCGCTCTGAGCACGTCTCCTTCCATCAAAGTGATTGCCCGGGCGATGGCGTTTCGCTTGGTGCGCTGAGTCTCTGCGCTGCCGGTCACGCCATTGACGATGATGCGATCTATAAAAACCTTCTCTCCTTCGTTGGTGATCGAGTAGATCAGACGTATCCGCTCTTCCTCGCCCTTCTTGGGAAGCTCGACGACAGAAAAATTGAGCTGGGCGTTTACGTAACCTTCCCGGGCATATAATGCCAGCACTCGCTCGCTGTCCGCTCTTGCCTGCGAGCGTGAGAATGGAGCGCCGATGACCGTTCGAAGCCGATCGCGAAGGCGCTGCTCCGTGTAAATTGTGTTACCACGAACCTCCACCACGGCGATACGCGTCAGCGGTCCTTCGATAACATTAAAAGTGATGATCAGGTTTTCACCGTTGATGGAAACGCCCTGCAACACTTCCGCTTCCGCACGGCGGTAACCAAGATCGCGCATGTAGTTCTTTACTATTCGTCTGTCCTGCTCTAACAGTGTCAGGCTGGTATAACCCCGCCCGTAGCCCAGGAACGGAATCAGACCCAGCGCGCTTGCCTTCTGACTCTTCAAGTCCGCCTCGACATCTTCGATGGAGAGTTTGTTGGTTCCTGTGATCCGAATATCGGTAAGACGGAACCGGCGTCCTCTTTCCATCTGGTAGGTAATCTCGACCGAGCGGCCGCTCAATGATTCCGGATTCAGATTTTCGCAGGTTTCCGCCGCGTCGGTTGATCCTACTGCGGGTATAGGCGGCGTAACTGTGCAAACGGAGGTAATCTCCGCAAAAAAGTAACCCTCTTCCTGAAGTCTGTTACGCAGTCTGCGGGCACCCTCTTCAATTGCTGATACGTCGATATTCCCTTCGCGCATTACCGGTAAGAGCTCGCGAGTAGTCTTCTCATCAAGTGGATAGTCCGGAATGTTTACTTTTACTTTGGGTCCAACACCCCCTTTCAGGCTGATCGTCATCAGATTGCGTTCCGCGTCCCGCTCAACGCGCGGCTCTTCTAACTGCGGCGCGAGATATCCGTCGGCAATGATCGCTTCCTTAATACGCTTAACGTCTTCACCCAGAGCTTCGCGAGTGAAGGGAGCCCTGGGCGGGAGCCTCAGGAGCGGTCGCACTTTCGCCGCGTCAAAACCAGTGATCTCTATATTGAATGCCCCCACTCGCGATTGTTCGCCCGGGGTGATGCGATAGGTCACGATGGCTCGGGTTCCGCTCGGGTCCACCTCTTCCACGGGTTCTACCGAAGCGCTGAAATATCCGCGATCTCGCAGGTAGACCTGAATCTCGTCAGCATTCCGGACGATTATCTGCTTTGAGAGTCGGGTGCCCGGCTGAATCAGGTTTAGCCGGGCGCGCAACTCATCTTCAGATATGGGAGTGCCCAGGACAGGACCAAGCTCGAGTCTGACCTCGCCAATCTGCACTTGTCGTTGAATTACAAATCGAAGGCGAATGGGACCGATTTTTGTTGCGGACTCAACGACTTCCACACGGGCATTCGCAACTCGAAGGGATTCGAACAGTGCCTGCAACGAATCGCGCACCAGTACGGCTGAGAATTCGGTGTTGGGAGCGATTTTAAGGATTGACAGTAAGTCTGCCTGGGCCGCAGGGTCTGCCGGGGAACCCTCAAACACCACCTCAATTGCAGTAATCAACCGGCCCTCATATTCATCCATTCCCCCGGCAAAAGCTGTAGTCGCCTCTGCGCAAACAGTCGTAGTCAACACGAACAACGCGAGGAGACTTCTCAGAACCCCCGATACGACATGACGCTGACCCGGGGCTACGGTATCTTCGGCGGCCGGCCCCCTGCCCGCCGATTTCGAGACTTTCTGATTTTCCGTCCAGCTGTTGCTCTGCCCCATTACTCAGAACCGTTTCCTAAACCGAATTTCAAAACTGAAGGCATCATTGCGGGACGTGAGCTGCCTCGTGGAAGCCTGCTCATACAGGGCAATAAAAGAGAGACGATCTGAAACGCGATACTCAACAGCCAATATCTGGTTCGGGTCAGAGGCGACGTTGGTTGAATAAGTAACCGATAAATTCTTGTTGATTCGTTTACCGACTGTCAGACGCGCCCCTGGCGTGGAACCAGTGCGACCGCCAATCACAGGGTTGATCTCAAAGCGACTGAGTCCGAAAAGCTTGCTGGTGGCACGTTGGGCCGGAGCATTGATCAAAGCGTCTGTCAGCAGACTGGTCGCCGTCCCCAAACCTGATTGCGATAGGATCGAGGCGTTCGCCTCGCCCGTCGAAAGCTGACCCGTGGTAATCAGTGCCACAACGTCAGCCTGCGGCAACGCCGGCTCGGAACTCACCGTCGCCTGTGGCTGCGAGAGCGGGCCAGTGAGATTTACCGTAACGCGATAACCTCGGATTTGCGACTCAGCTTGAAGGTTAAGTATCGGGTCGGCATTGCGTCGGGGTGGGAGGTCCATTAGAGCGCGGGTGATGTCGTACCGATCATTGCGGAAATTGAGCGTACCGCTGGTTGCACTAATTCTTCCAGAAATTATCGGATCCTTAACCGGACCATTCAGCTGCAGGGAAACCGAACCGACCAGGTCAGCGAGATTATTTCTCACGATGAGAGCGTTACGGCCCTCCACACGCAAGTCGCTGAAGACGGCGGCTCCGGTGAATTCTAGTTCGCCACCCTCCTCGATCGATTCTTCACGTCGGAAGTTGATTAGATCGGCGAGTTCGATATCTTCGGTGTATTCCGCGCGGCGCACGCTCACTACTCCGCTGAGAATTTGCTCGCGCGCTGATCCTCGGATCTCAAGATCGGTATCCACCGTGGAGCGGAAGTTTTCGGGGACTGGAACCGTAACATTCTCGCCGTGAAGGTTGATGAGAAACTCTGCCAAAGCGAAGCCCTCGAGGCGGGCGCCGCCGGACGCACTGATATGGCCTCCGCCCATCGTACCCGCGAGCGAATCGATCTGCGCCTGATTCGACGTGAATCTAATGATCGACTGAAGATTCGAAATCGTCCATCGCTCGTTACCGAGGAGAAGCGAGACCGAGCCTGAATTGACGGAAGCCGTGCCGTTTAGACGCGGGCTTTCATAGCTGCCGATGATACGAACCGCAACGTCGGCAATTCCCGAGGTAAACACATCGGGAGACAGACCGTTCAGCACGCGCAGATTGAGTTGGCCATCTGCCGAAAACGTCTGTCTGCCGCCTTCACCAATGGCCAAGACGCCACCCAAAACGATGTTCGTCCCGGGACCGGTTAACTGAGTTTTTTCGAAGAAAACTTCGGTCGGCGAAAAACGCACCAGGAGCGGAGCAGTTGCGGTGAGCTGCACGTCTTCAATCCTGAACGTGAGTTCGGAAAGATTGGCCGTACCTTGCAAGCCGGAGACTGAAAAACCATCCTCGTCTACCAGGGGACCGGACGCTTTAAGCGAGCCGGTTGCCCGACCGGTAATCTTGACCGCACTTTGCGGCAAGACGATTGAGAACAAGTTAGCCAGCTCGGCATTGTTAAAGGTGGTCTCGATGGTGGCCGGCAGCTTCTCATCAGTAAGGTTGACCTGGGCGGCGATCACCTGTGGAGTACCAAGCAACCCGCTTGTCAGCGTTACATTGAGTTGCTTGTTCTCGGTTCGGCCGGCAAGCGCAATAGTTCCGGCGGGTCGACCATTGATGGTTACGTTCTCACCCTGCCCGTCAAACGTGATCTGGAAGCCGGAAAAATCTCCCGCCGAAAAATTGCCGGACACGCGAGCATCGAAATCTGCCGTGCCCGTAAGTAAGGGGCCAATACCCTTGTTAGTAAAGGCCGCGAGCCTGCTGAGCTGCACTCCCTCGGCGCGACCTTGTAGATCGAAATCTTTCGTGGATGTGTTGTACCTGCCACTCGCAACGATATGGCCCGCGCCGAGCTTGGCCTCGACGTTTTCGATATTGACGTTGGAACCGCTGAAGGTGGCGCGGGCCACCAGGCTTTCCAAAGGCTCGCCTGCCAGGCGCCCCGCTCCGAAGCGTAACTCCGCACTCCCACTCATCGCGTCTGGGATTCCCGCGATTTGTATCTGGCCCGAAACGTCCGCCTGGGTATCGCCAAGTTGCTCGCGCGTCGCTTTGTCCAAGGGAAGCGTCGCAATCAGAGTTCTGGCATTCGCGCGGTCGAGCGTGACTGCGACTGTTGTATTGTTCACGCCTGTGAGCGGAGCGTTGAGGGTAAATTGAACGCCGCCGCCGTCTTTTTCCGTCAGGCGCCCATCCGTAACACGAAGCTCGGCCGGAGTCGTCACGATCGAGGCGGACAGTGAACCAAGATCATTTCCGTTAACCAGCAAAGAACCGAGAGACACGCGACCGTCGATGTCCAGTGAACTCAGCGCACCCTTTAGAGTGCCGTTGAATGACAGCTGGCCCGCAAGCTCAAGGCCATAGCTCCGCATCTGCTCCCCCACATCAGACAGTAGACCTGACGAAATCAGAATCGCTTGCAGCTCCGACGCATCAGAGGAATTAAGATCAACCTGGAGGTTGGAATCGCCTTCGAATGAGAACTGACCCGAAGCTTTCAGCTTTGTCGCCGCGGTTTGGAGATCAATACGTTGAATCTGAAACAAACCGCGATCCGCCAGAACTGCCAACTCCCCGGTGATCGGGATGCGCCCACTCTCGTTGCCGTCGGCTGACGCCGTCAATTGCGTGTTAAGTTTGCCGGAGGCTTGTTTGAAGTCGGTTCCCGGGAATGCCAGATCCACTCTTCCGCTAGCTCTACCTGCAAGTGGGACAGCACCGCCTGCGAAGGCCGTGAAAGGACCGGCAATGTCGACGCCGGTAAAGGTCGCCGCGACGCGGGAGGTGCCGCCGCGACCAATCGCAATTCTCGCGTTCCCCGTTGCCTGGCCTTTAAAAACGTCCGCCTTGAAATCGTTGAGTTGGATCTCAGAGCTTGTAGCAACCAGCTTCGCCTCGATCTGGCCCAGATCCATTCGTCCCAGCACACCCCCACCAATGCTCAGATCGGCGCTCGCACGATAACGTCCCGAAGGTTCAACCACGAATACGGGGCGCGCCAACCTGACGTTCTCGGCCTGGCCATCCGCAAGTTTGACTGTACCGGCGTTGATATCGGCGGTGGATCCTTCGATCCGCCCGCCCCGGACGGAAAGACGCACACCGGCGATATTTACCCCCCCAATCTCGGCACCGGCGGCGCTTGTTGCTCCAACTTGCACTTCCTTGACAACAACAGACGTCACACCGCCTCTGCTGGCTATATCAACATTCCGGGCAGTAACGCCATTCACCTTTGCGCCGGATGCCACCACCGCTCCCGCCTTAACACTCGATACAGTCGCGCTTGTCACATCGTTCTGACTACGGAGGCGCAGATCGGTTGCCGTGATCCCATTCACCCTGGCGCCTGATGAGCCAAGGCTGTTCGCGCGCAGCTGGCTGGAAGATGCCGTGAGCAGTCCATCGTTCAAGTCTGCCCGCGCATCGAGGAGAATCAGCCCGGCGATGTTTGTGCCGTAGGCTCTGGCGGCGGCGGCGCGCAACTCACCCACCCAGCGAAAATCAGCGCCGGTGCCCATCACGCCGCCGACGAGTTGCACTGTATTCAATTGAAAGTCGCCAGCGGTGAGGAGTTCTGCCACCGCCCGACCATTGACGTTGTAGCTCTGGCCCTGGCCTGAGCCTTTGGCCGTCACATTCAAGCCGCTGAGCCGCACACCATCTGCCGCGAGGGCATCAGACTTAATCGTACCGTCAACTTTGTATTGATCACCTTCGCCCGTTAATGTGCCAACCAAGTTTCCCACGCCGCGCAGGGCGGCGCCCGGTTGCAGAACCTCTGAAACCTGGGTGAGGTCAACAGTCGAAGTGATGTTCATCTGGTAGTGCAGCGCGCGCCAATCATCCATCGTGCCTTGCAAACGAGCCTCGGCCACCGGAGAGCGCAGCACCAACTCCTGGATCTCTGCGCGCGTCTGGTTGACACGCCCGCGAGCCTCGATGCCGATGTCGTTAAGGGGTCGCCCATCGTATGCAAAAGTTGAATTTGAGAGGGCGATCGTCACCGTATTCATCCAGCTTTCGGCGGGCGCGCTGAGGTCGTCCGGCTGAATCGTCGCTTGCAGATTCCGGGCTTCACCGGAAATCTCGTGTCGCGCATCTCCGTAGTGCACAACTCCGTTCTTGATTTCCAGACGAGCAGTGGAATAGGCAAACAGGATGCGACGGTTTGGCTCGGGAGCAGGAATACGTATGTTGCGTAGGTTTGAGCGACCCTGCTCGTCAAATGTTACCCACGCTTCAAGCCCTTCAATTTTCAGGTCCTTGAGATTTATATTCCGCTCCAGGTTGAGAGCGTAAAGATCTTCTATGCGAATTGTAGCCAGCAGCCTGTCGATTTTCCCCAGCTTTTCTCCGGTCTGCGCGTCGTAGAGTTCCAGGCCCAGCATCTCCACAGTCTGTGGCGGGAAGGTCGTATGAAACTCTTTAATGTCAGCCCGGATTCCATATTTTGCAAACGTGTCTTTGATCTGACCGGCAACGTAGTTATCGACGTAGCCGAGCCGATAGACCAACAGCACCAATAGGATAAGCGCGATAACCCCGATGGAGGCAGCGATAGTGGCAATCAAAGCGTTACGGCGGGTCAGGTAACGCCGGCGTCTACCTTGCGGAGTAACTGGATGCGCACGAGCGGCGTCTCGTTCAGCGATTGCCTCGGCACGTGGCGGTAAAGGCTCGTCTGTCTCCGACTGCAGCGCAGCGGCAATCGCCTCCGGCTCAGAAGGTGAAGTTGAGGGATCCTCGTCTGAATGTTTGTCGCGGTCGTCTACACTCATAGCGCACGCAGCCGTTGATGCGGCCCGAAGGCAAATTCAAATTCTAGAGGGAGAGCCGAAAGCTAAAACCGAGTCTATGGCGAACCAGAGCCTTCAAACAAACTCATGGTCCATAACTCAAGATGACAGATGACCCAGGCGCTCAGGTGCGTTGCTCACTTTCTTCCGCGGAGGGCCTTTTACTCTTCGCCAACGGCTCCTTGAAGAGCGCCGGTTCACCTAGAGGGACATTGCCGGCAACCTCGAGTTCAAAACCCTCGAGCGCCGCCACTTTGGGGGGATGATTCGTTAGCAATAGTATGCGACGCAGACCCAGATCGTGAAGGATTTGGGCTCCCACGCCGT
>Ga0136617_10000591_pt1 | contig 30883 bp, 24 predicted proteins | sample AntDrymUQ3222106_2_FD_129672 | JGI IMG/M metagenome (GOLD analysis project Ga0136617, IMG submission 129672) | Polar desert sand microbial communities from Dry Valleys, Antarctica - metaG UQ322 (21.06) | ecosystem: Environmental > Terrestrial > Soil > Desert | place: Antarctica: Dry Valley... | reverse complement strand
GTTGTCGTTTCCAGTTCTAGTTATTCCGCCGAAGACGGACGCAATTCCGGCGCGCAGGTCAAAGTCGTTTCCCAAAATGGTACAAACCAGTTTCACGGCAGCGCGTTTTTCAAATATAACGCCCCGGAACTTAACGCCTATAACCGATTTTTCGGAAACTCGGTGCGGCGGGCAACGCCGTCTCGCGTTGAAGACCGCTTTAAGCAATACGGCGCGAGTTTGGGCGGTCCGGTTATTCTCCCCCGTTTTGGCGAAGGCGGACCAAGCGTTTATAGCGGCAAAGATAAGTTATTTTTCTTCTTTTCCTATGAAGGTTTGCGAAATAATACAAACAACACATACACGGCGTTTATCGAAACGGCGCAGTATCGCCAGCAAGTTATTAACGCCCGTCCAGGAGGTGTCACGGCGCAAATTTTTCAATCGGCGGGAATCGAACCGCGTACCGTCGGCATTATTCCGCGAACTTGCGCCGATGTTTTCGGCGGCGACGCCGTTAATCGTTGCCGGGACGTAGCGGGCGGTTTAGATTTAGGCTCGGTTACCGGAACGCGCAACGTTTATCTGCCACTTGGCAACGAAGTCGGCAACGCGAACATCGGCGGCGGTTTCGATGGCGTGCCGGACATTCAATTCGCTTCGCTGGCGAATCCCCAGCAGCAACGCGGCAATCAATACAATCTGCGTTTCGATTATAATTTAAATTCAAGAAATCAAATTGCGGTCAGCACTTATATGACGCGCCGCAACGATTTGGCGGCTAATGCCGCGTCGCGCAGTCGTCTGAGCAGCGATTTACGCGATAAACCCCTAACTTATATTATTACGGGAATTGTCATCAGCAATCTTTCGTCAAACTTGGTCAACGAATTTCGCACGAATTTCACGCGCTTTAATTCCGACCAGGTGAAAGCGGCGGAGGAAACGAATTTCGGCATTCCCCGCATCGAGGTCCAAGATTTACCATTCGACCGCATTCGGTTCGGTGCGGAACGATCGGAGACAACACCGGCAATCTTTTCGCAAAACACACTCGCTTTTAACGATACGCTGACGCAGGTTATCGGAAATCACGTTTTGAAATACGGCGGAGAATTTCGCCGCGAATTCGACAACAACGACTTAAGCGGTGGCGCGCGTCCCCTTTATTCGTTTGTCGGATTGTTTAATCTGGCGAACGACACGCCCATTTTCGAAGCAGTTAATCTTGACCCGCGCACGGGCGCACCGGCAAATTCGCAGCGCTTTTTCCGCACCAATAATCTGGCGGGATTTATACAAGACGATTGGAAAGCCAGACCGAATTTAACTTTGAATCTCGGTTTGCGCTACGAATTTTTCTCGCCTCTGAAGGAAGCGGAAAACCGCTTGACGAATCTCGCGCTCGGTTCGGGCGATCGGGCATTAACGGACGCGAAAGTCGCTTTTGTTGATAAAATCAGCGAAGCGGATTATAACAATTTCGCGCCGCGCTTCGGTTTCGCATACAGCCCGAACTGGCTTGGCGAAAACAAGATGGTTTTACGCGGTGGCTTCGGCGTTTATTACAATCGCGTCCAGAATGTTGTCTTTAGCAACTCGCGCGGCAATCCTCCGAGTTTCGGACGTTTCGGGATTTGCTGCGGAACAGCGGCAACTGACTTCGGCTCGCCTTTTGTAAACGGACAAATTCTATATGCTATCGGTTCGAGCAGATCGGCGACAAGTTTTCCGACCAATCCGGTTTTAGGCGGCGGAATCAATCCGGCAACTAATTTGCCTGTCGGCGGCGCGGTCGAATTTTACGGCAGTCAAACAAATATTCCAAACGCCGAAGTTTACAAGTATTCGCTCGAAATGCAATATGAATTGCCCTATAGAATTACGGCTTCAATCGGTTACGAAGGCAATCAAAGCCGTCATCTTGTGCGAATAGCCAATCAAAATTACCTATACACGCCGAACGACAAACTTTTCGCAGTGTATTTCGCTACGCCCGACGTTACCGCCAACTACAACGGAATGAACGCGCGTATCGAACGACGTTTCGCGCAAGGCTTCCAAATCGCCGCCAACTACCGTTTTGCCAAGAGCATCGACACGCTCTCGAACGAAGGTCCGGGCGGCGAAACGAACCAAACTTATCCGGTCAATCAAGATTTTGAGAAAGGTCCTTCGGATTACGACGTGCGTCATAATCTTGTCATTTCCGGTTTATATGAACTGCCGTTTTTCCGCAACCGAAAAACTTTAGCCGGAAAACTGCTTGGCGGTTTTGAAATCAGCGGAATTTTATCGAGTCACACGGGAACGCCCTGGACTCCGAAACTGGCGCCTGATGGCAACCGCGACCAAATGTGTTTACGAAGCATTGCCGACAACCCCTTCACACAACTTTGTGAGGTTCGTCCGGTAGCGTATTTTGGCGGCGTTCAGCAAGACACTTCAAACAGTAGTTTCCTGCGTCCGAATGGATACTTCACCGGCGGCGGCAGCCAGTATTTTCAACAAACCTTAAACGACCCGAATCCGAACGATGATCTTCGCCCGACGTTTGCGCAAAACGTGCCGGGCATCGGGCGCAACACTTTCCGCGGTCCGAATTATTTCGCCGTTGATATGAGCGTCGCCAAACGATTCGGACTGCCCGGTTTAGGCAGTTTGGGCGAAGGCGCGAGTATCGAGTTAAAGGCGAATTTTTTCAACGTTTTCAATAACTTGAATTTGGCGCAATTTAACTATTACAGCCCCGGAGTTTTCGTCAATCGTCCAACATTTGGCGAACCGGACGGTGCGTATGCTGGACGGACGGTTGAACTTCAAGCAAGATTCAGGTTTTAGAGATAATACGATTCGAGGCAATTTGTGGATTGTCTCGGATCGTTTTCGGCAAAGCTACATTTAATCAGCACGGAGCAAATTCTATGAGGTTAGCTATCAAACGCAATCTCTCCCCGTTATTACTCTGTTTTATCGTTTTTAACGCATCGTTTGTTTTTGCCCAGAAAAGCGTCCGGGCAAGTTCACAATCGGCTAACGTCGAGCAAAAAATTAATCTTTTGCTGGTGAAGATGACGCTCGCCGAAAAGCTCGGACAATTGCAGCAGCTTGACGGGGAAGCTGACGGGCGTTTTCGTCCCGAACATCTTGAATTAGCGCGAAAAGGTCTGCTCGGCTCAACTTTAAACGTGCGCGGAGCGAGAAATACAAATGAATTGCAGCGTATTGCGGTTGAACAATCGCGTTTGAAAATTCCGATTTTATTCGGCTTTGACGTAATTCACGGTTATCGAACTTTGTTTCCGATTCCTCTTGGCGAAACGGCGAGTTGGAATTTAGAAGCGGCGGAGAAATCTGCGCATATCGCGGCACAGGAAGCCCGAAGCGCGGGTGTTCACTGGACTTTCGCGCCGATGGTGGATATTGCCCGCGACCCGCGTTGGGGCAGAATTATGGAAGGTGCGGGGGAAGATACATTTCTGGGTTCGGAGATGGCTAAAGCTCGCGTTCGCGGATTTCAAGGCGCAGATATGAGCGCGATTGACCGCGTAATGGCTTGCGCGAAACATTTTGCCGCTTACGGAGCAGGCGAAGGCGGACGCGATTACAACACGGTTGATATGTCGGAACGCACTTTGCGCGAAATTTATTTGCCGCCGTTTGAAGCGGCGAAAAATGCTGGCGCGGGAAGTTTTATGACCGCGTTTGATTCGCTAAACGGAATTCCTTCAACTGCGAATTCCTTTCTGCTGCGTCAAATTTTGCGCAACGAATGGAAATTTGACGGTCTCGTCGTTAGCGATTATACATCCGTCAAAGAACTTATCAATCACGGCGTCGCCCGTGATGAAAACGAAGCCGCGCAAATTTCCCTAAACGCCGGAACTGATATGGAAATGGTCAGTCGTTCGTTTAATCAGCACGGCGCGGAACTTGTCAAATCGGGTAAAGTTTCGTTGAAAACAATTGACGACGCGGTGCGAAACGTCTTGCGCGTTAAATTTCGGCTCGGACTTTTCGAGCGTCCTTACGTTGACGAAACCCGCGAAAAAAACACGATCAAAAAGCCGGATTTTTTACGGGCGGCGCGGGAAATTTCCGCAGAATCTTTTGTTTTATTAAAAAACGAGCGCGAGACTTTGCCGATAGATAAGAATGTCAAAAAAATCGCGGTCGTCGGCGCGTTGGCGGACGATAAAGCGAACACCCTCGATTGGTGGGCGGGCGACGCCAAAGCTGAAGATTCTATTACCGTTTTGCAAGGCATCAAAGATAAACTCGGCGCGAACGCAAAAATTCGTTTTGAAAAAGGCTGTGAATTGAATTGTGATTCGGACAAAGATTTTGATAAAGCGGTTGACGCGGCGAAAGACGCTGATTTTACTATTCTCGTCGTCGGCGAAACGCGCGACATTTCGGGCGAAGCGGCTTCGCGGACGAATTTGGATTTGCCCGGACGACAACTCGATTTAGTTAAAAGTATTCATCAAACCGGTAAGCCCTACGCGGTTGTTTTGAAAAACGGCAGACCGCTGACGATAAATTGGGTGGCGGAAAATTCACCCGCAATTCTGGAAACGTGGCATTCGGGAACGATGGGCGGCGCGGCGATTGCCGACGTGCTTTTCGGCGACGCGAATCCTTCTGGCAAGTTGCCTGTAACCTTTCCGCGAAACGTCGGGCAAATTCCGATTTATTATAATGCTTTGCCGACCGGCAGACCATTTGAAGCCCAAAATCGTTATACTTCAAAATATATAGACGCGCCGAACACACCGCTGTATCCGTTTGGTTTTGGATTGAGTTATACAAAATTTAATATCAGCAATCTGCGGCTCGATAAAACTCGAATAAACCGAAACGAAAATATCAAAGTTAGCGTTGATATCGAAAACATCGGAAAGCGTGATGGTGCGGAAGTCGTCCAGCTTTACATCCGGGATTTAGCGGCGAGCGTTTCGCGTCCAGTCAAGGAATTGAAAGGTTTTCGACGGATAAATCTGAATGCGGGCGAAAAGCGAACAATTGAATTCGTTTTAACCGCAAAAGATTTAAGTTTCATCAACCAACAAATGAAATCCGCTGTTGAAGACGGAGACTTTAAAGTTTTTGTCGGAAATAGTTCCGAAGCAAATTTGGAAAGTACTTTTACAGTCGGAAAAGCGCCAGCGCCAGAAAAAAAAACTAAATTAGCCGGAACAAAGCGCGTTTATAACGAGCAAATACCGGAAAAAGCGATTCCGGCGGCAAAACTGAATCCGGCAGACGATGCATTTTTAGAAGATTTATCCAGAAAAACATTTAATTTTTTTTGGGAACAAACCGACAAAGAAACAGGTTTAACTGCCGACCGCGCTCGCGCCAACGGAGCGCCTTTGCCGCCTGAACACGAAAGCTATAATATCGCCAGTTCCGCCGCGACCGGATTTGCTTTGACGAGCCTGTGCGCCGCGGCTGAAAGAAGTTGGATAACGCCTGCCGAAGCCAGAAAACGCGCGAGAACGACATTGGATTTTTTCGCTAATCGCGCCTATCACAAAAACGGCTGGTTTTATCATTGGATGGACAAGCGAACCGGCGAACGACGGTGGAAAAGCGAGATTTCCTCGATTGATACAGCGATAGTTTTAGGTGGAATTTTGAGCGTTAAGCAATGTTTCGCTGACGATAAAGAAATTGTAAATCTATCAACGAAAATCTACGAGCGAGTTGATTTCAAATGGATGCTCAACGGACATCCTTTTTTGCTTTCTCACGGCTGGCGCGCTGAATCTGGCTTTATTAAAACGCGTTGGGATACGTACAGTGAACACGCTCTGCTTTATTTTCTAGCCATCGGTTCGCCGACATTTCCGATTTCGCCTGATGCTTGGTATGCGTGGAAAAGAAATTTTGTAACTTACGGCGATTACCGATATTTAGCGGGCGACGCGCCGCTTTTTATTCACCAATTTTCGCAAGCGTGGCTTGATTTGCGCGGGTTGCGCGAGAAACGCGCGCCGAATATTGATTATTATGAAAATTCCGTAAAGGCAACCCGTGCTCAAAGACAATTTTTTATTGACATCTCAAAGGAATTTCCGACATACTCGGCTAACATCTGGGGTTTGACGGCTTCCGACAGCCAAAAAGGTTATATCGCCTGGGGCGCGCCGCCGCGTCCGAGTTCCTTGGACGGAACGGTTGTGCCGTGCGCCGCAGCCGGCTCGTTAATGTTCACGCCCGACATTTCGCTGCCGGCTTTGCGCGAAATGAAAGAAAAGTACGGCGGCAAGGTTTATAAATATTACGGATTTGTTGATGCTTTTAATCCGAAAACCAATTGGACTGATACTGATGTTATCGGCATTGATTTAGGAATTACATTGTTGAGCGCGGAGAATTTGAGAAGCGGTAAGGTTTGGTTTTGGTTTATGCGCAACCCGGAAATTCAATATGCGCTTCGCCAGGCTTTTGCCGCGTAAAATTAGTTTTATTCTCTAATTGAAATTCTGTATTTTGAACTAAACAGATTCGACCAAATAAATTTATGTCGCTTTTGGAAATGAGAAACATCGTCAAAGAATTTCCCGGCGTGCGAGCTTTAGACAGCGTCACCTTTGATTTGGCAGAAGGCGAATTTCACGCGCTGATCGGGGAAAACGGAGCAGGAAAATCTACTTTGATGAAGGTTTTGTCGGGCGTTTATCCGTTCGGCACATATTCGGGCGACATTTTAGTAAACGGAGAAACAAAAAAGTTTTCCAATATCCGCGAAGCCGAAAACGCCGGAATTGCGATTATTTTTCAAGAACTTTCACTTGTTAAAGAATTGACCGTCGGGGAAAATATATTTTTGGGGCGCGAGCCTGCGCGTTTCGGAATTATCGATACGTCGCTGCTTTATCAGAAAGCGAGCAAGTTGTTAAGCGATTTGAATTTGCCGATAAACCCGCGCACAAAAGTCGGAAATCTCGGCATCGGTCAGCAACAACTGGTTGAGATTGCCAAAGCGTTATCGCAGGACGCAAAAATTCTTGTTTTGGACGAGCCGACAGCGGCGTTGACCGAATCGGAAGTCGAAACGCTTTTCGGAATCCTGGAAAAACTAAAAGAGCGCGGCGTCGGAATGATTTATATTTCGCACAAACTCGGCGAAGTATTTCGGATGAGCGATACGATTACCGTTCTTAGAGACGGAAAAACTGTCGGCACGGACGATGCGAAAAATTTGACGATTGAAAAAGTTATCGCCTTAATGGTCGGGCGCGAAGTCGGCGATATTTTTCCGACAACCGCGCACGAACTTGGCGAAACGGCTTTGGAGGTGAAAAATTTAACGGTTTTCGACACCGATAATCAAGACAAAAAGCTCGTTGACAATGTTTCATTTTCAGTGCGAAAAGGCGAGGTTCTGGGAGTTTCCGGTTTGATGGGCGCGGGACGCAGCGAGCTTTTGACGGCGATTTTCGGCGCGTGGAACGGAAAAAATTCAGGCGAGATTTTTGTCGATGGTCGAAAAGTAGAAATCAATTCGCCCGCCGAAGCCATCGAAAACGGAATCGGTTTCGTCACCGAAGACCGCAAGCGATTTGGACTTCTTCTTGAGCAGACAATTCTCGATAATTTAACTTTAGCTGGATTAAAACAAATTTCGGGCGCGTTTTTGACACACATTTCGCGGGAAACGGTGGCGGCAAAAAAGGCGATGAGTTCGCTGAAAGTAAAGGCAAACTCTCCCTTGACCGTTGCCAATACGCTTTCGGGCGGAAATCAGCAAAAAGTCGTTTTGGGTAAATGGCTTTTGACGAATCCGAAAATTCTTTTTCTCGATGAACCGACGCGCGGCATTGATGTCGGCGCGAAACAGGAAATTTATTTGGAGATAAACAAACTGGCAAAAGAAGGCTTGGCGATTGTGATGGTTTCGAGTGAGCTACCGGAAGTTATGGGACTTTCCGACCGAATTATCGTTTTGCACGAAGGAAAATTAACCGGCGAATTTACCGAAGCTGAGGCGACCGCCGAAAAAATTATGGCTCGCGCGACCGGGCAAAATTAATTTATGAGCGAAACAAAAGAACAGGGTTTTAAGATTCAAACATCGTCTTTGCGGGCTTACACGATGATAGCCGCGCTTGCCCTAATTTGGATTTATTTTCACTGGGCGACCGGTTCTATTTTTTTAACGCCGCGCAATCTTTCAAATTTGATGCTGCAAACGTCCGTTACCGGAATTTTGGCGGTCGGAATGCTGATGATAATCGTCGCCGGACAAATTGATTTGTCGGTCGGCTCGGTTTTGGGACTCGCAGGCGGAGTTTCAGCGATTGTTTTAACGAATCTAGGCTATGGTTTGCTTCCTTCGATTCTCGCGGCAATTGCAGTCGGCGTTTTAATCGGCATTTTTCAAGGCGCGTTGACGGCTTATTTAAATATACCCGCTTTTATCGTCACTCTGGGCGGGTTGCTCGCGTGGCGCGGCGCGGTTAAAGGCATCACTCAAAGTGAAACGATACCGATTGCCGACGCCAGTTTTAAATCATTCGGACAAAGTTATATTTCGCCGAACATCGGTTGGATTTTGGCGGCGGCGGCAATTTTGTTTGTCTTGCTGATGACTTTTAAGAACATCAAAACAGCTAAAGAATACGGTCTTGGCGGGACGGATTCAACAAAAGAAATTCTCAAAGCAATTTTGCCTATCGGCGCGATTATCGCCTTCATTTACGTGATGAATTCCTATGCGGGTGTTCCGATTCCGGTTTTGATTTTGCTGGCGGTCGCTTTGCTCGGTTATTTTATTACTAACAACACGACATTTGGACGCTATCTTTATGCGATTGGCGGAAATGCTGATGCGGCGCGGCTTTCGGGCATCAATAATAAATTGAATATACTAAAAGTTTTCGCGCTTTTAGGAGCGTTGACCGGCATCGCCTCAATAATTTTCACGGCGCGAGTCGGTTCTGCCGCACCGGATGCAGGCGTATTGAAAGAACTCGATGCGATTGCGGCGTGCGTTATCGGCGGCGCGAGTTTAATGGGTGGACGCGGAACTATTTTTGGGGCTTGTTTGGGAGCATTGATTATGGCTTCGCTCGACAATGGAATGTCGCTTTTGAACGTGCGGGACTTTATGCAGGAAATTATCAAAGGCTCGATTTTGGTCGCCGCCGTCGGGCTTGATATGGCTGGTAAAAAGCAAAATTAATATTTTTTAATTGCTTGAGAAAACAATAAACAATAAGAGGAGAGAACAACAAAAATGAAAAATTGGAAAGTCACGGCAATTTTATTATCTTGCGTTTTATTTTTTATGGCTTGTGTCGGCGCGCCGACCGATCAAGCGGGAAATGGCGGCGGAAGCGGCAGACAAACAAACAAAGACCCGAACCGAAAGCTAAAGATCGGTTTTGCGATGGATACGGTGAAAGAAGAGCGTTGGCAGCGCGACCGCGCTGCGTTTGAAGCGCATTGCAAGGAATTGAACGTTGACTGCGTAATTACGGTTGCAAACAACGATTCAAGTCGTCAGACAAACGACGTTGACAATCTTTTAACACAGGGTGTGGACGCGCTGGTTATCGCGCCTCATGACGCGACGCAAGCGGCTTCGATGGTAGAAAAAGCTAAGGCGCAAGGCGTTCCGGTTGTCTCCTATGACCGTTTGATAAACTCCGACAAAATTGACGTTTATGTCTCGCACCAAGTTCCGGTCATCGGCAGAAAAATCGCCGAATACGCTTTGCAGCATCAGCCGAAGGGAAATTACGTAATGGTTTACGGCGCGAGAACCGACAATAACGCCATAATTATGCAGAAAGAGCAACTTGCCGTTCTGAAACCGGCAACTGACAGCAAGGACATCAAAATTGTTGCCGACCAATTTATTAACGATTGGAATCCCGAACTAGCTCTTAATTTCGTCGAAAATGCTTTAACGCAAAACAACGATAACATTCAAGCGATTGTCGTATCGAATGACGGAATGGCGGGCGGCGTTATCTCGGCGCTGGACAAAAAAGGTTTGACGGGAAAAGTTCTAGTTACGGGACAGGACGCGCAAAAGGACGCTCTGCAACGAATTGCAGCCGGCAAGCAAACGATGACCATTTACAAACCAATCATTCCGCTTGCTAATACCGCGCTGGAATCGGCGATTAAATTAGCCAAAAAAGAACCGTTGAACGGAACGACCGCGTTCAAAAACGACACAATCAGCAAAGAAATTCCGGCGATTCTGCTAGAAGTTCAAGTCGTTGACAAAGACAATTTAATGGCGACTGTTGTCAAAGACGGCTATGCTAAATTTGAAGATGTATATGCAAATGTACCGGCTGACCAGAGACCGAAACAATAATATGGAAGCGGATTTGTTTAAAGAAATAGTAAAGGGTTCTCATTTGAGAACCCTTTACTATTTCTTAAATTGGTGGGTCGTGCAGGTATCGAACCTGCGACCCGCGGATTAAGAGTCCGCTGCTCTACCAACTGAGCTAACGACCCAAATCGAACGAAACGAATTATAACAAAAAGAAAAATAAAGTCCAAAAATGTGAAAAAGCAAAAATTCAAAAACTTTCTCGTTCTTAATTTGGCAAATGTTAAACTTACAAGCAAAATAAAAGACGATGAAAGAATGCCCGAAATGTGAATTGTGTTTTGCGGACGAGGTAAACTTTTGCCCGCACGACCAATCTAAAACGCGCGTTACTTTGCCTGGCGAACCACTTCTGGCAAATCGTTATTTGTTGGAAAAACGAATCGGGCGCGGCGCGATGGGACAAGTTTATCTGGCGAAGGACGAAAATCTGGGAACGCGCCGCGTTGCCGTGAAAACCGTTCGTCAAGATATTTTAAACAGCGACGATTTGCAGGAAGGTGAAGCGATTGCGCGTTTTGAACGCGAAGCTCGCTCAGCCGCTTCGATTTCTCACCCGCACATTGTTGACGTTACCGATTTCGGCGAAACGGCGGAAGGCATTTTTTATCTTGTAATGGAATATGTCGAAGGCGAAACCTTGCATCGCCTTTTGCGCCGCGAAGGAACTTTGCCAATTAAACGCGCCGTCAAACTTCTACGCCAGATTGCCGACGGAATTGAAGCCGCGCACGAAGCGGGAATTCTGCACCGCGATTTAAAGCCTGCCAATATTTTTATAATGCAAAAAGGGAAATCCGGCGGCGACGGATTTGTCAAAGTCGGCGATTTTGGTTTGGCGAAAATTGTCAATCAAACCGTGACCGACGCAAGTTCAAACGCGACGCCTTCATCGCGGGGAATTATCGGAACGCCGGAATTTATGTCGCCCGAACAAATGCAGCCCGAATTGGGCGTTGACATTCGCGCCGACGTTTACGCGCTCGGGACGATTGCTTACTTGATGCTTGGCGGAAAAACGCCTTTTTCCGGCGATTTAATGCAGCTCGTAATGCAGAAAATTATGCACGCCGCGCCCGCGCTTTCCACGCTGCGAACCGACATTCCGGTTGATGTCGAACGGGCGATTATGCGGGCTTTGGAAACCGATCCGAATAAACGCCCCGGGACCGTTGGCGAATGGATTATTGAATTAGAAAAAGCTGCCGAAGACGTTGAAGACAAAAGCAAAGTGGGCGCGTCGCGGCTGATAATTTTAGCGCCGGTCGGCGCGGAAGTTTACGTAAATGACGAAAGAAAGGGAAGCGTTGGAAGTTCCGGTAAATTAGTTTTTAGCACGATTCCGGCGGGGCAGCACGTTTTAAGAGTTTCAAAAGCGGGGGAAAAAGACGATGAGCGCGTCATCGAAGTTCGTGAAGGCACGAGCGAACAGGTTATTCAGGCGCAATTAAAACCGGTGCAGAATACAGGCAGTCAACCTTCGCCTTCCGAATCGGACGGAAGCAATGCGGCACATTCAAGTTTGATGCCCGGAATTGTTGCCTGCACAAATTGTAACGCTCGTTTTGCCGAAGGAGTTAAGTTTTGCGGACGCTGCGGAAATCGTTCGTTTACAATCGTTGGCGAAGTGGCGGATAAAAAAGTTTTTTCCTGTCCGCGGTGCTCGGCAAGTCTTCCGATATTTTCAAAATTTTGCGGACGCTGCGGCTTTAGTATCAATCAAATGACAAATTCGCCCATAAGCCAATCTGTTGGCGTACAATCAAACATTTCTCATGCTTCTCCGCGACAAGTCGAAAAAATCTGCCCGCGCTGCGGCGGAAAATTTCCCTCAAATATTAAATTTTGTGGGCGATGCGGTAATAATTTGAGTTAAGCTTTTTTTGCAACTATAATCTGCTTTAATTCGTTGATTTTTCAAAAGGGAAGTAATTCTTCAAGTAAATAAGAATATTTTACAAGGATAAACGAAGCTTTTCCGAAAGAGCTGATTAAAATCTAAAGATTGATGCGAGTAACTTTGCGCGTGATTGCCGGACCGCAAGTCGGGCGCGTTTTCACGTTTGACCAACACGAAACCTTTATGATCGGGCGAAGCGAAGACGCACAATTTTGCTTGCCGCACGACCGTTTTTTCTCGCGACATCACTGTCTTTTTGAAATTGCCCCGCCGCAATGCTTTTTGCGCGATTTAGGTTCGACCAATGGAACTTATGTCAACGGAATAAAAGCCGAAACCGCGCATTTAAAAAACGGCGACCGGATTCAAGGCGGTGAGACGGTTTTAGAAGTTGAGGTTTCGGTTGATACTTCAGCACTTTATTCGGCAAAACCAATTTATATAGAAGAATCCACTCCTTCGATAATTACCGTTCAATGTTTGAATTGCGGGATTTTATCAAAAGCCGAAGCGTCGAGCCCGGGCGAAAAATTATCATACGTTTGCGATGATTGTCGGGAACTGCTTCGCAAAAATCCGCAGCCGATACCGAATTATCAAATGATTCGCGTGCTTGGACAAGGCGGAATGGGAAGCGTAATGCTTGCTCGCAGCACGAAAAACGGACGCGCCGTCGCTATCAAAACTTTGCTGCCGGAAGTCGCCGTCAGTGAGCAATCATTAAAGCGTTTTCTGCGCGAAATCGAAGTTGCGGCAAGTCTACAGCATCCGCACATTGTCGGCTACGTTGAACACGGAACGCACAACGGGATTGTCTATCTCGTTTCCGAATATGTCCCCGGAATGGATGCGGCAAAGCTTTCCAAACAGCGCGGCGGAAAATTAAATTACGCGGAAGTTGTAAAAATTATCGAACAAACACTGTCCGCGCTCGATTTTGCTCATTCGTTAGGGTTTGTTCACCGCGACATCAAAGAACAAAACATCTTGGTTGACGGTGATTTTCCTCATTACAATTCAAAATTAACCGATTTCGGCTTGTCGAAAAGTTTCAAGCAGACGGGAATGAGCGGCGTAACGATGGTTGGGGACGTGGCGGGAACAATTGCGTATATGCCGCCCGAACAAGTCAGAGATTTCAAGGAAGTAAAACCGCCTTCGGATATTTATGCCGTGGGAATGACGGCTTACAGCCTTTTAACCGGAGCGCACGCTTTAGACCTTTCGCCGAAAGCCGGAATTTCGGAAACCGTTAAAGCAATTTTTGAAAAACCGATTGTCCCGATTTCCAAACGAATGCCGGAAGTTCCTGCGCGTGTCGCGGCGGTTATCGAAACCGCGTTGGCGAAAGAAATTGAATTTCGGTGGAAAAGCGCGGGCAAAATGCGCGAAGCGCTTCTACTCGCCGCCGCTTAAAGGAAATTGATAAATACCTAACTTATTTTCGGAACTGACGGTATCAAACTGTTCTCGTAATTTTTGTAATCGACCGCGGCACATCCGGGTTTAATCCTTTTGCCTTAGCCAGATGCGCAGCAAAAAGCTGGGCGGGAATTATAAACGGTATCGGCGATAAAAATTCGTCAATTTCCTTCGGCATCAAAAGCGAGCGCGAGCTTAGCGAAGCAATTTTTTTATCATTGGTAATCGAAAATGAATCGGCGTGAAGTTCCTTGAGGCGGTTTAACAAATCAATGTTGCTTTGGGTCGTTACACCTTTCGGGGCAAATAAAATTACCGGAAAACGTCTTTCAATTAATGCCAATGGACCGTGGAAAAAATCAGCGGATGAAAATCTTTCCGCCACGACGTAGCAGGTTTCCATTAATTTCAAAGCCAGTTCGTAGGAATTGCCGTAATTTAGCCCGCGCCCGACGACGACGCAGTTTTCCATAAAAACGTATCTTTCAACCGCTTCTTCAACTTCGAGACTCAATTTTAATGCTTCATCAGCAAATTGCGGAATTTTTTCAAATTCGAGTTTTTTATCAACTAGAGCCGATGCCAGCATATAAAAATGCAGCATCTGTCCGGTGTATGTTTTTGTCGCGGCGACGCTTTTTTCAAGACCGGCACGGGTTAAAAGCGTTTCGTCGGCAATTTTTGCCATTGCCGATTTTGCCTGATTTGTGATGCCGAGCGTAAATGCGCCTGACTTTTTTGCGCTTTCTAAAACCCGGTTAATGTCAACGCCTTCGCCTGACTGCGAAACTCCGATGACGAGAGCGCGGTCTAATTTTAGTTTTGCGTTATAAAGCGTAAAAACCGAAGGCGCAGAAAGTGAAACTGGAATTCCGGTGGTGATTTCTAAAAGGTATCGCCCGAAAAGCGAAGCATTATCGGAGCTTCCGCGAGCTACTAGGATTATTAAATCAATATCCTTTTCGCGCAGAAAAGCGCCGAGCTTTGCTGTTTTTTTTCCTTCCGATTGAATCGTTTTTTCCAGTACAGCGGGCTGTTCGACAATTTCCTTGAGCATTAAGGACATAAAATTAAGATAAAAATAAAAGGCAAAAGTAAAATTCTGACGAAGTATTTTTTATTCCATTTACACTTACCTTTAACAAAGATATTTCAGCGCTTTCTCAAATTTGAAACAAAGCCGATTACAATCCCGGCAATTAATTTGAATTTCGATTTTTTTACCGGAGATTCATTTTCGATTATTACAGTTGCGTTACTCTTCGGTTTGTCAGTTTTTTGAACCGTATTTTTATTAAGTATGGCTAGGGTTTCAGCTTTTTTATCAGTTGCCTCCGTCACCTCTGAAATACTGCCTTTATGTGGATTTTCAATAATTACTTTAGCGGCTGCTTTGTTCGCCGCGGCTTCCGCTGTTTCCGGGTCTGTAAATTCCTGCAAAACCGCATTTATTGTGCCGCCGATTATGATGACTAAAGCCGTCAAATAAAGCCAAAGCATCAAAATAATAACCGCTCCGAGTGAGCCGTAGGTTTTGTTATAAGAGTCGAAATATCCGAGATAAAGACGAAAAGCGTAAGAGAGCGCCAGCCAAAGAAGAATTCCTAAAATGGCTCCGGGCGTTACCCAAACCCAAGTATATTTTTTATGTTTCGGAAGGTAGTTATAAATAATCGCAAAAATCGAAATTAAAACTATTAAAACAGTTACGACTTGTAAAATTCCGAGGAAAAAAGGTGAAGAAATCGAAAGGTTGATGGAATTTAAAATCAGTCCGATGAATTTACCGCCGTAAAAAACAACGCCTAAAGCAATTGTAACCAAAACTGCCAAGCCGAGAGTGAGTAAAAGGGAAACAAGTTTGGTTTTCCACCACGGGCGCGATTCCGTTAAATTATAAACGCCGTTCAGCGCAATTCTAATACTGTCAACCCCGGCGGAAGCCGACCATAATGCCGCTAAAAGACCGAAAGTCAATTTTCCGCCTGTACTGCTTTTGGTGACTTCATCAATTGTGGTTTGAACCAATTCATAGGCGGAGCCGGGCATTACTTGCTTTAAATAAAAGAACATTTCGCCTCTAAAATCGTCTGCCGATTCAAGCACAATGCCGAATAAAGTGACCAAAAAGAGAAGCAGCGGAAACAGCGCAAAGGCAAAGTAAAACGCAACCTGCGCGGCGGCGCTCATTAAATCTTCCTCATCTATCACCTTTGTATAAAGACGTTTAAAAAAATCCTTGGGACTTAATTTTTTTAATTCCTCTAATGTAAAACTTAATAAAGACATATTTTTTAACTTGCCTCCGCACTTTCAAAAAAATTAAAACAGTTCGAGATTCGAAGCGTTTTTTTTAACCGTCAATACTGTTATATTACAAATGAAACCAAACCAAAGCCAGAAGAAAATGAAAGAAATCCAACTTGTAAAAACTTTTGAATTGAACGCCAGCCTGAAATCGGTAAAAAATAAGGAAGTAAAAAAGATTTTTAATGATTTTCGCCGCTGCCTTTTAGAAATAAAACAAATCAACAACGAAGTTTTAACAAAACATAAAGCCGCCGAGCCGATTACTGTTTTTTGTTTATCGGGAAAAGGTATTTTTCGCGCGGGAAAAGATTTACAAGACAAACAGAAACTTCAGCCCGGCACATTAATTACGCTGGAAGCCGGTGTTGAACACGAAGTGATTGCCGAGCCGGAACTACACCTGCTCATCACGAAATTTAAGGAATAATAATCGAATGCAATCCGACAACCCGAATCTAAAAGAACTGGTTCACACTCTTCGCCACGATTATTTAACAACTACGCTGGAAAAGGAAACTGCGCGGCAAAATCCTTTTGAGCAATTTGAACTGTGGCTCGCCGATGCTGTCGAGAAACAACTCTACGAACCAAACGCAATGGTCTTATCAACGGCAACGGCTGTCGGCAAGCCTTCTTCCAGAGTTGTTTTGCTGCGTGGTTTCGGCGAGTCAGGATTTGTATTTTACACAAATTACAAATCCCGGAAAGGATTAGAAATAGAAGAAAATCCAAACGCCGCGCTGCTGTTCTACTGGGCTGAAATTGAAAGACAAGTGCGCATCGAAGGAACGATTGCAAAAATTAATGAAGAAGATTCTGACGCTTATTTTGCATCGCGCCCGCGCGAAAGCCGCATCGGTGCGTGGACTTCACCGCAGAGTTGCGTAATTGAAAGCCGCGATGTGCTGGAAAAAAAATTTAACGAACTTGCCCGGCAGTGGAAAGAAAAAAGCATCGCCCGTCCGCCCGAATGGGGCGGATACGCTTTAAAGCCGGAAATTTTTGAGTTCTGGCAGGGACGTGAAAGTCGCTTGCACGACCGCTTGCTTTATACAAAAGTTAAATCGGATTGGAAGATTGAAAGATTAGCTCCGTAAGAGACTTTCGGCAAATTTAATAATTTTATTTTCTAGCCGACGGCTCTTTTCAGTTCGCTAAGAATCTTTTTGCTTGATTGATCGTTTTTCCCGCTCAGAATGTTTTTCAATTCGTAAATTCTCATCAAAGCTTCGACGGGCGATAGATTATCAAAATCAATTTCCCCAAGCCTTTTCTCAACTTCGGACAAATCAAATTTTTCGTTTTGCAAATCTACGGAAGGCAAATTTTCACTTTCCAACCTCTCTAAAAGTTCTTGCGCTCGATGAATAATCGGTTTCGGCAAACCGGCAAGTTTGGCGGCGTAAACTCCGTAGCTTTTCATTGCCGTGCCTTTAGCGATTTTATATTTGAATTCGAGTTTGTCTTTTTTATCTTCGATAAGAAAATAGAAATTTTCGAGGCGAGGCAAAACAGTTTCTAGTTCGGCAAGCTCGTGATAATGCGTGGCGAAAAGCGTTCGCGTTTTTAATTTCGGATGGTTGTGAACAAATTCCAAAACCGCCCGCGCAACCGCCAAACCGTCATAAGTCGAAGTTCCGCGTCCGAGTTCGTCCATCAAAATCAAACTTTGCGGCGTTGCGTGATGCAGAATTTCGGCGGTTTCAATCATTTCCGTCATAAACGTTGATTCGCCGCTGCCGATTCGGTCATACAAACCGATGCGCGTAAAAATCCTGTCGCAAATACCGATAACCGCTTCGTCAGCCGGAACAAAGCTGCCGATTTGTGCGAGCAAAATTATCAAAGCGACTTGCCGCAAATAAGTTGATTTTCCCGAAGCGTTTGGTCCGGTTATCAAAGCGATTTGCGGCGCGCCGTTTCCGCCAAGCGCGGCGTCATTGGAAACAAACTCTTTACCTTCACCGCTGAGAATCTTTTCTATCACCGGATGACGACTGTTTTTTATGCGGAAAAGAGAAGTTTCGTTGACGACCGGACGCACATAATTATTTTCATCGGCGACTTCCGCCAGCGAGCAAATCGCGTCCAGATAACCGATTGTCGAAGCCGTAAGTAAAATCTCCGGGCGATTTTTTCCAACCTCGGCGCAAATTTGTCTGAACAAATTGTTTTCGAGTTCGGCAATGCGTTCCTGCGCGTGGATTACTAAAGACTCGTGTTCCTTGAGTTCGAGCGTAACAAATCTTTCCGCAGGAACAAGTGTCTGCTTGCGCGTGTATTCGGCTGGAATAAGATGCAAATTCGGCTTGGTAACTTCGATGTAATAACCGAAAACTTTATTAAAACCGACGCGCAAACTTTTGATTCCGGTTCGCTCGCGCTCGCGTTTTTCCATTTCAGCCAAAAAACCTTTGCCGTCTTTTAACGTTGCGCGTAACTTATCAAGTTCTTCGGAAAAACCTTCGTTGATTATTCCGACTTGTTCCGAATATCGTGATGGAAGTTGTTCTGAAATTCCTGTTTTTATTAAATCCGCGGTTTCGGTGCATTCTGGCAAGTGCGCCAAAATCTGCCCGAAACGAATTGTGTCTTTGCGCAAAATTTGTTTGATTTGCGGAATCAACTCTAAACTTTTACCAAATGCGAGAAGCTCATAAGCCGATAAAAAATTTGCTTTTGCGCGACTCGAAAGCCTTTCCAAGTCTTTTATCTTTGATAAAATTTCGCGCGTGTTCTGGTGCTCTTCAGCGTTTTCCTTAAACCACGCGAGATGTTCTTGTCGGCGAAAAATTTCCGTCGCATCGAGAAGCGGCTGGCGCAGCCATTTTCTTAAAAGTCTGCCGCCCATCGCCGTCTTTGTGTGGTCGATCACCGATAAAAGACTCACGCCCGACGAACTGTTTAAAATTTCTAAACTACGCAAAGTTCTATTGTCGAGAAGCATAAACGAGCTAAAATTATAACTCGTCAACCGCGACAACTGCTGCGCCGTTCCGTTTTGCGTCTGATTTAAGTATGAAATCAAAGCGCCCGCCGCCGAAACCGCTTGCGGAGAATTTTCCAGTCCGAATGGTTTTAATGTATTGCTGTTAAAATGTTTGAAAAGCGATTTTTTCGCGTTTTCAAAATCAAAATTTTCGGCTCCTAATTTTGTAACAAAATGGGGTAAATCCTGATTGCTAAATTCTTTTTGTGTTTCTGCTAAAATTATTTCGGCAGGCGCGAGACGCTGCAATTCGTTGAGCGCGTCTTTGTTGTCAATTTCCGTTACCGCGAAATCTCCGGTTGTAATGTCAGCGTAAGCAATACCGGCGCGGATTCCGTCGCTAAAAAAAGAAACGAGATAATTATTTGATTTACTGTCCAGAAGCTGCGGTTCGATAACAGTTCCGGCGGTTACAATGCGGACGACTTCGCGCTGAATTAATTTTTTTCCATCTTTGCCTTTTACGGGAACGGAACTTGTTTGTTCGCAAATAGCAACGCGATGACCGCGAGAAATAAGCGTGGCGAGATGTTTTTCAAGAACAAAATGCGGAACTCCGGCGAGCGGAATGCGCGTGTCTTTGCCCATCGAACGCGAAGTTAAAACAATATCCAATTCACGCGCCAGCAATTTGGCGTCATCGTCGAAGGCTTCGTAAAAATCGCCCAGACGAAAAAGCAAAATCGAATCCTTGTGCTTTGCTTTTATTTCGAGATATTGCCGCCGAATTGGAGTTTCGTTTTCCATTTTTGATAAATTAGCCACAGAGAACACAAAGTTAACAGAGAATTTTTTACAACAGATTACACAAATTTCACTGATTTTTTACCCGGTAAATATTGCTCTATTGCGTTTGAATTTTCTTCGTGTTCTCTGTGTTCTCTACGGCTGAATAATTTATTTTAGCAGAAAATCCTTAACAATTTCACCCATGTTTTTCAGGTTTTGGTGCACGCGCTTGACTTGCGCGAAAGTCAAAATCGTGATGACCGATTCCATATCTTGAAATTCTTCGGTTAAAGATTTGCGGGCGCGATTTAAATCTCTTTCGGTTGAAAGTACAAGATAAGGTTTTGTGCGTTGAGCTTGGTAGGCACGTTTGAGTTTTGCCAAAGCCGAATCGAGATTGCCTTTGCTTTGCACTTCAAAAATATGCGAAAGACGCGGGCTTTTCTCTCTTTCGCGCCATACGACATCGTAAAATTCAAATTCAATTTCGGCGTAAAACCCCAACCCAGCGCCAATTTCAACCAGCATTTCCTGAATGTTTATGTGTGAGAGCGTTTTCGTTTTATTTTTTGTTAATGTAAAACCTAAAGTTTCGGCTTCGGCGATTTGTTTGCCTTTGACGGTGATAGTCCAAACGCCCCGTTCACGAATTATAAAATGATTTTCTTCGAGAGCTTTACCGGCTTTTTGGACGGCTTTTCGCCAGCTTTTATGAGCGCCGTTTTTTATTGCACCAATTTCAGCATTGTTTAGCTGCGGAAAATAATCAATCAAGCGTTCATACAAAAACTTTAAGCTGTCGGTTCCGCCCGTAGCGTTTAATTCCTGCAAAAGCGGCATTTCTATTGAAGATGTATTGGGCAAGGACATTTTATTAACGAACAATACAAAAAAGAAAATCGGCTAAAAAGCTAAACATTTTCCAATTAGATTTTTTCAAATTTTGCGAAATTCTTATTTTGAATATCAATTTTTAATCGGTCTAAAGTTTGCGTTAATTGTATCTCAAATTCCTGAGTCTTTCTTTTGACGAAAAAATTTGCGCCGCCTGAAATGAGTTCGCCCGCGCCGATACGAATAAAAATCTCAGGCTTGTAATTTTCTAAGAACTCGTATTTTATTGCTAAGGGAACAGCGTAACATTTGTCAACTTTTTTGATGACGTGCGATAAACCGTTAAAAAATTTTAGCGGGCGAATTTCATTTGAAAGAATTTCGCCCTGCGGAAATATCCATAACGCTCTGTTTTCTGTTTCGGTCAAAATTTCGGCGGCATAATTTATACTTCTGAAAGCGTTTCGCCCGTTTTCCCGAGCTACGGAAAACGCGCCGAGTTTGCGAAAGAAAAACAGCTTTTTCAATTGTTTCTCTTCCATTATTATAAAACTGTCGAGATTTGCTTTTCGGGAAATCTGAAAAGCGACGAGTCCGTCCCACCAACTCGAATGATTCGCGTAAACAATCAATGGAAATAGTTTGTTTCTGTTTTCTAAAATTTCCAAACCGGAAACTTGAATCGAATGAAAGCGGCGTTTGATTAAATTGCGATTATAAATTGCAAAAACTTTCTCAAGCCGATTGCTTTTTTTAGCTTTCAACATATTTTCGCGTTACTCGATTGCTGACGCCGCAAGTTATTTCATAAGATATTGTATTGAGTTTTTGGGCTAAATCTTTTGCCCTAATCTCAAGTTCGTTCTGTTTTCCGATTAAAATTACTTCATCATCTACTTTAACATTTTCAATTTCCGTTACGTCAATAATCGTCCAATCCATTGAAATTCTGCCGACGACAGGCGCGAAAAAATCGTTTACGATTACCTTTCCGGAATTTGAAAGAGCGCGGCTGTAACCATCTTGATAGCCGATGGGAATGGTTGCGATAACTGAATCTTTTTTGGTCGTGAAAATTCGGCTGTAACCCAAGGTTTCGCCTTTTGGAACTTTTTTTAAATGGGTAATTTGCGTTTTTAGCGACAAAACGGGTTTCAGTTCAGGTTTGAAAATTTTTTCGGGCAAAATGTCATCGCCCAAACCATACAAAACGCCGCCGAGACGAACCATATTACCGCGCGATTTTTCGTGGGCGATGGCGCCGGGCGAATTTGCCAAATCTTTGTATCTCGGACGGAATCCATTTGCTTCAAACATCTTTACCGCCTCTTTAAAACGCTCAATTTGGGCGAACGTAAAATCATTTTCCAGCAAATTGTCCGCCGCCGCAAAATGAGTCATTAAACCGTCAACCGATAAGTATTTGAATTTTTTAAGCCCATAGATAAATTCTTTAACTTCGTCAAAACGGACACCGATGCGTCCCATACCGGTGTCAACTTTAACGTGAATTTTAACTGTAATTCCTTTTTCCTTTGCAGCATTATTGAATTTTTCAGCCCTTTCCAATTGATAAATCACGGGCGTCAAATTGTTTTCCAATAAAAGTTTTTCTTGTCCCGCCCAAAAACTACCGAGACACAAAATCCGAGTTTTTATTCCGTTTTCGCGCAATTCCAAACCTTCTTCCGGCAATGCCACACCAAACCAATCAACGCCTTCAAATTCAAGTTTTTTCGCACAGAAAATTGCTCCATGTCCGTAAGCATTAGCTTTGACGACAGCCATATATTCGAGATTTTCGCCGACGAATTTTTTAACTGAGCGAAAATTAAAGGCGAGAGAACCGAGATTGACTTCGGCATAAGTTGGACGTCGCGGAGTTGCCATATTTAAATGTAAAAAAATATCGAATCGCTGATTTTTACCGCCCTCACTAAAGAATAATAAAAATATCAAAAATTACTTTAACTGTCGCGGGATAGACAGTTAAAGTAATTTCTAAAGCGGAATGTTGCCATGTTTCTTCGGCGGATTTGTATCGCGTTTGTTTTGTAGAAGCAATAATGCGCGAATAAGTTTCGCGCGAGTTCGGCTCGGCTCAATTACTTCGTCAATAAAACCTTTTTCCGCCGCGACATACGGATTGGCAAATTTATCTTCGAATTCGGAAACTTTAGCTTGGCGAAATTCTGCCGCATTTTCGGCTTCGGAAATTTCCTTTCGATACAAAACTCCAACCGCGCCTTCCGCGCCCATAACGGCAATTTCAGCTGTCGGATAAGCAAAATTCAAATCTGTGCGAATATGTTTTGACGCCATCACGCAATATGCGCCGCCGTATGATTTGCGTGTAATGACGGTTATTTTCGGAACAGTTGCTTCGGCAAAAGCATAAAGAAGTTTGGCGCCATGACGGATAATGCCAAAATGTTCTTGATTGACACCGGGAAGAAAACCGGGAACGTCCTCAAATGTAATCAGCGGAATATTAAAACAATCGCAGAAGCGCACAAATCTCGCCCCCTTTACCGAAGCATCAATATCTAGAACACCAGCCATAAAAGCTGGTTGATTGGCAACAATTCCAACCGAATAACCGCCGAGCCGCGCAAAACCGATGATCAAATTCGGAGCATAATGCTCCTGCACTTCAAAAAAATAATTTTCGTCCGCTATCGAATGAATAATATCTCTGATGTCGTAGGGCTGAGTAGAAATTTCGGGAACAATCGAGTTCATTTTTTCATCGGCGCGGTCGAGCGGGTCATTTGTCGGCACAAATGGCGGATTTTCCAAATTATTAGAAGGTAAGAATGACAAAAGTTCTCTCGTCAGTCGCAAACAATGCTCGTCGTTGTCGGCGGCAAAATGCGCTACTCCGCTTTTTTGATTGTGAGTCATAGCGCCGCCGAGTTCATCCTTTGAAACTTCTTCGTGCGTAACAGTTTTGATTACGTCCGGTCCAGTGATAAACATATAAGAAGTATCTTTCACCATTATATTAAAATCGGTAATGGCTGGAGAATAAACCGCCCCGCCCGCGCAAGGTCCCATAATGCAGCTGATTTGAGGAATTACGCCGCTTGCCAGCGTGTTTCGCAGAAAAATATCGGCGTAACCGCCTAAACTAACGACCCCCTCTTGAATACGAGCGCCGCCCGAATCGTTTAAACCGATAACCGGAGCGCCGGTTTTCATCGCCAAATCCATTACTTTGCAGATTTTTTGAGCGTGCGTTTCAGAAAGCGAACCGCCGAAAACGGTAAAATCCTGAGCAAAAACAAAAACCTCGCGCCCATCCACTAATCCGTGTCCGGTCACAACGCCGTCGCCCGGAAATTTCTGTTCTTCCATCCCGAAATCCGTCGAGCGGTGAACGACAAATTTATCGAATTCTTCAAACGAACCATCGTCCAAAAAAAAATTGATGCGCTCGCGCGCCGTCATTTTTCCCGCCGCGCGTTGCTTTTCCAGCCGCGCCACACCGCCGCCTTGTTCCGCTAAAAGAGATTTTTCTTGCAACAATTCAAGTTTGTTTACCGGTTTTTGTTTGGGTTTCATAAATCAAAGTTTAGTCAGTTTGCGGCGTTTTGCAAACCTCACCGAAACGGACGCTCCAAACTGCAAAAGTTCAAGATTTCGTTCAAAATTACGCTTTTAGAAAACATTGAGCTTTCATCGCGTCGGATTTTGCAAAACACCACAATGCTTCAGCTTCGAATTTGATAAATTATAAATCGGAAATTTCCATCTCGATTTGCGGCAAGATTTTTTTTCTTAAATTCGTAACCATTATCTCCGCCTGCCGCAGTTCGTTGCTTGTCTGAAGCAGATTTTGCCGTATTTGCGCGGACAAATTTTGCAAAATCCCGCGCTCGGTCTCCAAAGTGCGGCGGCGAACTTCGCGCATTTCGTCGGTTTTAGTCGTGCCGACAAAAGCTACGTTGCGGTCAATACTTTCCGGCTTTATTTCCTATTCGATTTGAGCCAGACGGGTTTTTAAGGAGGCTTCTTTTTCAGCCAGTTCGATTTGAAATTTTTGCAAAATCTCCAATCTTTGTTCCGCACGATTTAAGATTTCATAGCCGAAAAGAAGTTTCTGCTGTTTGTCGTTTAACTGGTTTCCTTTGTTTAAAGCAAACTGTTCGAGCAAATCTTTTATCCGCTTATTGAAAGTTTGCAGAGATTTTGAAATTTTTGTTATCTCAAAGGAAATGTTGTCAATTGGAGTTAGGATTGGCTCGGAAGTAGGGCGATTATTTTGAGCGAGCGCAAAGGTCGAAAATACTAACAAAAAAAACGAGCTGAAAAATATTTTTAATTTCATAGTTCACCCTTATTTTTTATTTTTTAATTCAAAGACTTTTATACAACATTCGGCTAATTTGTTCTAAATAAAAATCGGCTGAAAGAATATAATCTTTAAATAACCATTCGTTTTCTAATGCTTCGCAAAGCCCATTCGAGCAGCAAAACGGAAATCAGAAGTAGATAAAGTGTTTCGTAAATATGTTTGGTGAGAAAACTTCCGGTCAAACAAGCGCGCGTTAAATCAATTACGCTGGTGGTCGGCAAAACATAAGCAACAATTTGCAACCAGCCGGGAAGCATTTCGACCGGAAACCACGCGCCGCACAAAAAAAGCGTCGAGAAAAAAAACGCGAAAAATATATTGAAATTATCAATATCAAAAACGCGAGCGGTTACCGACAAACCGAGCGAGCTGAGAAAAATGCAGCCGAACAGAAGCGGAATAATCGCCAAAGGCGTCAAAAGGGAAGTTGCCGAACCGAAAATTACAACAAGCGGCAAAATAAAAAAACAATCAATTATTCCTTTCGTAACTGCCCACAAAATTTCGCCGAAAGCCAGTGATTCGGCATTGACTGGCGTTGCCAGAATCGCGTCATAAGTTGACTGGTAAACCATTCGGAAATACGCACCATAAGTCATCTCAAAAACAGTTCGCATTAAAACCGTAAACGCCAGAACGCCAGCACCGACGAAAGAAAGATAACTTAGACCGTTAATTTGTGATGTTACAAGGGCGCCGACGCCAAAACCGAATGCGAAAAAAGTAAAAATCGGCTCGATAACCGGCGCGATGAGTTCGGTTTTCCAAAGCCGCAGATAAACGCGAAAATTTCTTCGCCAGACGGCAAAGGCATCAGTAAAATCAACCTGAAAAATTGCGAGCGTCAAATCTGCGATCCGTAATCAAAAGGAAATTTTCTATTTTCGATAAGATGTAAAAGTTCGGCGAGACTTTTTTCGGCTTTCTTTCGAATTGAATCGGAATAGGAAAATTTTACGGCGTTTTCCTCAAATTCTTCCGAATCCAAAATTTGAAAGCTAAAATCTTGCCAGACTAAAACGTCCACATCCAAATCTACATAATTCAAAACATTGTTTTCAAACTTTGGCGGTAAATTTATGTTGCAATAAAAATTTCTTAATTTTCCGTTTTGTTCGTGAAATCGAAAGACATTATAACAACGATTCAGCCAGTAAAATTCATAACTAACAGTTCCACGTCTGATAACGCCAAGATGGAGATGTTTTATTTCTTGTCTAAATTCACCTACAAATATAAGCAGGGAATCTTTTTGTTCAATAAAATCAGCTTGCCAGCTACGATGAATTTTGCCGTCAAATTTTCTTGAATTGATGGTAACTGTTTGTTTTGAATTTGCCATTTGTCTTAAACATTTACTTCTTCAAGAAAATCAACAAGCGCGGCATTAAATTGTCGGGGTTGTTCGAGATTTGAATAATGACCGGCATTTTCAATCAAAACAATTTGTGAATTTGAAATTCTCTGGTGCATTTTTTCAGCCGTTTCGAGATTTGTTATCTCGTCTTCCTTACCGAATATCAAAACAGTCGGCATGAAGACGGCGTCTAAAACACTGGAATTGTCTCTACGCTGCGCCATACCGCGAAGCGCGGCAACTGCAGATTTCGGATTCGTTTCGGAAAAGGATTTTTCGAGCTGCTCTTTCAAAATTTGATTGTTTTGTTTGGTAAAATTGCCGATAAGATTTGGAAGCATTTCTTCAATCAAAGGCTGCGTGCCATTTTTTTCAATTTTTTCTATCAAATCAAACCGCGCTTCTCGCTTTTCATCCGTATCGGCATAAAAACTCGTATCACAAAGCAGAAGCGCGGCAAACTTTTCGGGAATTAATCGAAGCATTTCAAAAGTAACGTAACCGCCCATTGAAAGCCCGCCGATAATGGCTTTTTCTATCTTTAAAGCGTCAAGAAGTTCGACAATGTCTTTCGCCATATCTTCCATCGAATTTAAGTCCGAAAAATTGTGACTCTCACCGAAACCGCGCAAGTCAGGCAATACGAAGCGATAATTCTTTGTTGTTAACGCTTCTATTTGCGGCTGCCACATTTTTCTGGAAAGCGGAAAAGCGTGCAGCAAAATCACCGGTTTTCCGCTTCCGTGGTCTTCAAAAGCTAATTTCATCTTATACTCCTAAATAAACTATTTCGGACTACGGACAACCAAAACCGAACAATGTGCATGAAGCACAACCGAATTGGAAACCGATCCGAGAAGAAGCCTTTCCCAACGATTGTATCCGTGTGACCCGACGATTATTAAATCTGACTTTGAAGCTTCGGCACTTTGAACAATGCAGCTTTCGGGCGAACCGTGTAAGACTTCAGTTGAAATCAAAATATTAATACCATCAAACAATTGTTTTATTTTTTGAGCCGCGTTTTCGACAATCGCTTCGGCGTTTTCCCTGACTGTTTTTTCAATCTCGCCGCTTGTCAGAATGTAACCGGCATAAATATCTATTGCCATTGGCATTACCATATCAACAACTGAAACTATTTTTATTTCGTCGGCGTCGGATAATTTGAAGTTGTTTAGAATTTTGACGGCTGAATCGCTATGTTTTGAGCCGTCAACGGCTAGTAAAATCTTCATATTTTGCGCTTCGCACAATTGGAATTTTTATTCTTAAATGATTTTGAGTATGTTATACCTGTTTTGACGAGAAAATAAAAGCAGATTAATTATCAATCATTTGAAGAAACACATCTTCGAGATTTGATGGACGCAATAACATTTGTCGGGTGCCATAAAATTTTGTCAGAGCGGTAGCAAAATTTTTTACCTTTTCTTGAATTATTTGACGCGGCGCGCCTTCAATTGTTATTTTACCGTCCGATAAAAGCAACATTCGTTGGGCGAGCTTTTCGGCTTCGTCCATATAGTGTGTGGAAAGCACAATCGTCAAATTTTCTGTCCGGCGGAGTTCTTCCAGTTTTTCCCATATTTCCTGTCTGACATTCGGGTCAAGTCCCGTTGTCGGCTCGTCAAGCAGAAGAATTTTAGGACGATGGAGAAGTGCGCGGGCAATTATCAAACGACGTTTCATACCGCCGGAAAGATGATCAACTTTTGCCTCTGCCTTTTCGGCTAATCTGATAAAATCAAGCAATTCGATACTTCTTTTGACAGCATCTTCTTTCGGAATGCGAAAGTATCGGGAATAAACAATAAGGTTTTCCAGGACATTCAAATCCGGGTCAAGGTTATTTTCCTGCGGAACAACTCCGATAATCGAGCGAATCGCTCTGTCTTGTTTTTTAACATTCAATTTCTCAACAAATAACTCGCCACCGCTTAAAGGTGAACGACAGGCGATCATCCGCATTGTAGTTGATTTTCCTGCGCCGTTTTCGCCCAAAAGTGCAAAAGTTTCACCACGTTTGACATTAAAACTGATATTCTTTACGGCTTGAAAGTTCCCAAAATTTTTAACTAAGTTTGTTGCTTCTATAGCTTTATTCATAAAAAACGAATTAATAAATTAACCGTATAAATCCTTTATCTTAAAGACTTTTCAGTAATTACTTTAAGAACTGAGCGAAAACTGATTCCATATTAAAATAAATCACAAGTCAACAATACAAAATCAATCGGGTGAGTTTTTTAGGATAATAATCATTTTTGTCATACCAAATAATTTTATAAAGTAAAATTATTCAATTAACTAGAAAATGTATAAAATTTACAGATGGAAACAAAAAATGAAAAATTCGACGAGAAAATTCAATTATTAAAAGAAGCCAGATTACAGCTTTTAAGATTGCACAAATCTTTAATTGACATTGAGCGGCGAGATTTCGAAAATGAAAACGGACAATTAACTGCCGGTCAATTTCTACAAGTATTATTAAATGACGCAAAATTCTCCTGGTTGAGAAAATTCTCATTACTAATTGTGGAAATTGATGAAATGTTTGACTTAAATGATGGATTTAGTAAAGAGATGATTGAGAAACAATTCTTGCAGCTACGCTCATTATTAAACTTTTACGGCTCGGACGGGGAATTTAACATTAAATACCAAAATTCAATACAAAACAATTCTGAGATTGAATCAAAACACAATGAGCTTAAAAACCTTGTAGCTTAAAAAATGAAGGCGCGATAAGAAAGACGCCCGTTTTTTATTTTCTTCCGCTTTTTTTCCAATCGGATGTAAACGAATCCAAACCTTTATCGGTTAGCGGATGTTTGACAAGTTGTTGAATAACTTTGAAGGGCATCGTCGCTACGTCTGCGCCGAGCAATGCCGATTCCACAATGTGCATTGGATGTCGAACACTGGCAACGAGAACTTCGGTCGCGAAACCGTAATTATCGTAAATTTGAACAATATCGGAGATAAGCTGCATTCCGTTTTGCCCGACATCATCGAGTCGTCCGACAAACGGACTGATGTAACTTGCTCCGGCTTTAGCGGCAAGCAGCGCCTGTGCCGCAGAAAAACAAAGTGTCACGTTAACCTTCGTACCTTCCTCACGAAAAATGCGCGTCGCTTTTAAACCGTCAAGTGTAAGCGGACATTTGATAACGATATTCGGGGCAATTTTTGCATATTCACGCCCTTCCTTGAGCATTCCTTCCGTGTCTATGGAATTAACTTCAGCAGATATATCGCCGGCAACCATTTCACAGATTTTAGCGAGGTGTTTTTTGAAATCAACTTTACCTTCTTTTGCAACCAAAGACGGGTTTGTAGTTACGCCGTCGATAAGTCCCAGTTCATTGGCTTCTTTAATTTCATTCAAATTTGCCGTGTCAATAAAAAATTTCATAATTTCTCCAAAAACGTTTTTATGCTTTAATAATACACATTTTAACGTTTGGGAACTAAAAATAATATTAAGTTTATAGAAAGAACAATAAAACTTGTATAAGCGAAACTTTTGTTCTCGCATTTTTTAAAGGTAAAAAAACTAATTCCTATAGCGAGAATTAACAAGAGCATCCACATTAAAAAATTTGCCGAAACAAGGAAACTTGTAACGGAGGAGTAGTATTGGTTGTTTACATAAATCCACTGCCACCAGTTATGAGCTAATGAAAGAACAATCGGCGCAGTTTCCAGAATTTTGTTGCTTCGAGCTATATTATCTTTGATTAAATTTGAATTTTTCGTCTCAAATTTTGGAATTGTTTTTATATCCTCATCTTTGCCAGACACATTAGATTCAGGTGTCTTGCCAACTTTCGAAAAGGGTAAGTTTATAGTCTCAGCGGTTGTTGGGTTAGGTTTATTTGATTTTGTAACAGTTGGAATTTCGTTATCGAAATTTTTTAACAAAACAAGTTTTGTTCCGTCTTCGAGACAAAATTCCAACGCATTATCAAAATAATCAAGACTGCATTTTGGACAATGTTTCATTTTTTTGAAAAATCTAAAAAACTATATTCCAACGGGATTTCGTAAAACCCCGACACCCTCAATTTCTATTTCGCAAATATCGCCGACACTTAATTGAGAAACTCCGGCAGGCGTTCCCGTGGCAATAATATCGCCTTTTTTTAATGTCATTTGTTTGGAAATGTATTTTAACAAAAATTCCACTGGAAAAACCATCTGTGAAGTTCGTCCATCTTGTTTAACAATACCGTTGACCTTTGTTGTAATACGAAGGTCTGAAACGTCCAAATCGGTTTCGATGAATGTTCCAAGCGGACAAAAAGTATCGAAAGATTTGGCGCGGGTAAATTGTATATCCTTTTTTTGCAAATCTCTTGCGGTTACATCATTTAAACAAGTGTAACCAAGAACATAATCAAAAGGATTTTCTTTTTCACTAATATTTTTACAATCGCGTCCGATAACGGCTGCGAGTTCCCCTTCATATTCGATTTGATTAGATTGTTCTGGAATTAATATCGTTTGATTGTTAGAAGCCATCTCAAAAATAGTTTGATAAAATTCACGGATGGCTAGACGTGAAGAATTAACCGATGAACAATGGGCTTTGATTGAACCGTTATTTGATAAACCGCCGGTTGTGGCGACACGCG
>Ga0136617_10000590_pt1 | contig 30903 bp, 33 predicted proteins | sample AntDrymUQ3222106_2_FD_129672 | JGI IMG/M metagenome (GOLD analysis project Ga0136617, IMG submission 129672) | Polar desert sand microbial communities from Dry Valleys, Antarctica - metaG UQ322 (21.06) | ecosystem: Environmental > Terrestrial > Soil > Desert | place: Antarctica: Dry Valley... | reverse complement strand
ACAGACCATCTGCACCTGCAACGCCTCAACACCCGACCGGATCGCGAAAGCCATACCCCAGGATCACAACCCCACCGGACGAATACTTCGACACGCTCCTAGAGCCAGCCGGAGCGCTTGAAGGTGCGGTAGAGCAGCGCGCAGAGGGCGAGCACGACGCCGACCACGAGCGGATAGCCGTACTGCCACTCGAGCTCGGGCATGTGCTCGAAGTTCATGCCGTACATGCCGAACACCATCGTCGGCACCGCGATGATCGCGACCCAGCCCGAGATCTTGCGCAGGTCCTGGTTGTCGCGCACGGCGACCTGCGCGAAGTTCGCCTGCAGGATGCCGGTCAGCAGCTCGTTGAAGGCGGCGATCCGCTCGACGTCGCGGACGAGGTGATCGTTGACGTCGCGGAAGTAGTCGACCGTCCGCGGGTCGAGCGGGAGGCCGGCCTGATCGGCGGCCAGGCGCTCCATCGGGCCGGCCAGCGGCGCGACGGCGCGCTTGAACTCGAGCACCTCGCGCTTGAGCTTGTAGATCCGCTGGGTCGGGTTGGCGCCGACGCTCGCGAAGACCTCGGCCTCGACCGCGTCGACCTCGAGCGCGAGGCGCTCGATCACCTCGGCGTAGTCGTCGACGATCCTGTCGGTGACGGCATAGAGGACGGAGCTGGGCCCGATGCCCAGGAGGTCCGGATGAGCCTCGAGGTCGAGCCGCACGTCGTGCAGCGGGCTGCCCTCGCCGTGACGGACGGTGACCACGAAGCGAGGGCCGACGAAGATCATCACCTCGCCGATCTCGACCGGCTCGGTGCTGCTCACGTGGCGGGCGGTCTTGAGCACGAGGAACAGCGTGTCGCCGAGCACCTCGAGCTTCGGGCGCTGGTGCGCGTTGACGGCGTCCTCCACCGCGAGCGGGTGCAGCTCGAAGCGCTTGCCCACGGCTTCGACGACCTCGGGGCTGGGATCGTGGAGGCCGATCCACACGAACCCGTCGCGGCACGCGTCCGCGCGGCCAAGCGCAGTCTCGAGGTCGACGCGGCCGCCCTGCCGGTGGCCCTCGTCGTAGAGACCGCAGTCCACGACGGCGGCGCCGACGTCCTCGATGCCGGAGTCCGCGGGCTTCGGCTCCCCGCCCTCGCGAACGCCGGCGTCGCGGCGCTGCAGCGGGAACCAGGACAGGCCTTCGGGCGGCATGTGGCGGAGCCTAACCCCGCAGGCCTCGCGTCACGAGCGTCTTCACGCGATCTTGATCCCGCGGCCGGGAATCCCCACACGCCCTTGACACGAGCACACCTAGCGTGCGAAGCGTGCTCATTCTCGCCTCGATCCTCGACGACGCCCAGGACCTCAGCTCGATCGTCGTCGCCGCGCTCGCCTTCGGCGCCCTCTTCCTCCTGCTGAAGGGCCTGGACCGCGCATGAGCGCCGCCGAGCTCGTGGCGCTCGTCGTCGCCGTCGCCCTCTTCGCCTACCTGCTGGTCGCGCTGCTGCGGCCGGAGCGATTCTGACGTGACCTTCGCCGGCTGGCTCGAGATCGCGCTCTTCCTCGCGGTCCTCACCGCGCTGACCCCGCTGGTCGGCGGCTACATGGCGCGCGTGTTCATGGACGAGGTCCACTACCTCGGCTTCGTCGAGCGCCCGCTCTACCGCCTGCTCGGCGTGAGCCGCGAGCGCGGGCAGGACTGGAAGGCCTACGCGCGCTCCGTCCTGACCTTCAGCGCGCTGTCGGTCGCGCTCCTCTACCTGATCCTCCGCACCCAGGGGCTGCACCCGTTCAACCCGGAGGGCCTGTCCTCTCCCACGTGGGACGTCTCCTTCAACACCGCCACCTCGTTCGTCACGAACACCAACTGGCAGTTCTACGGGGGCGAGACGACGATGTCGTACTTCTCCCAGATGTCCGGCCTAGCGGTGCAGAACTTCGCCTCCGCCGCCGTCGGCATCGCCGTGCTGGCGGCCGTCGTCCGGGGGCTGGCCTCGCGGACGGGCAAGGAGATCGGCAACTTCTACGTCGACCTCACGCGCGTGCTCCTCTACATCCTGGCGCCGATGTCGGTGGTCACCGGCCTGTTCCTGCTCTCCCAGGGCGCGCTGCAGAGCCTCAACGACTACACGACGGTGAACACCGTGACCGGCCTCGAGCAGACGCTCGCGCAAGGGCCCGTCGCCTCCCATGAGGCGATCAAGCTGCTCGGGACCAACGGCGGCGGCTTCTTCAACGTCAACTCCGCGATGCCGTTCGAGAACCCCTCGTGGCTCAGCAACTTCGTCGAGATGCTGATGATCCTCGTGATCCCGGCCGGCCTGACCGCGACATACGGCCGCATGGTCGGCAGCCGCCGCCAGGGCTGGGCGGTGTTCGCCGCGATGATGACCCTCTTCGTCGTCGCGGTCGCGGTCATCTACACCGCGGAGAGCGACCCCACCCCCGCGATGCAGGCAGCCGGCCTCTCCGGCCCGAACATGGAGGGCAAGGACCAGCGCTTCGGCATCGCCTCGACGTCGCTGTTCGTCGCCATCACCACCGCCGCCTCCTGCGGCGCGGTCAACGGGGCCATGGAGTCGCTCAGCGGCCTCGGCGGCGCCGTCCCGATGTCGGAGATGATGACCGGCGAGGTGATCTGGGGCGGGGTCGGCTCGGGCCTCTACGGGATGCTGCTGTTCGTCATCCTCGGCGTGTTCATCTCGGGCCTGATGGTCGGGCGCACGCCGGAGTTCCTCGGCAAGAAGATCGAGGCGCGCGAGATCAAGCTCACGATCATCGGGACAGTCACCGTGCCGCTGATGGTGCTCGTCACCACCGGGCTGGCGATCGGAAGCAAGTGGGGAGCGACGTCGATCTACAACAGCGGCCCGCAGGGCTTCTCGGAGACGCTGTACGCCTACACCTCGCAAGGCAACAACAACGGCTCCGCGTTCGCCGGCTACACCGGCTACCTGCAGCCCAACGGCACCAACGACGGCGCCTTCGGGATCAGCTTCGCCGACCTGCTCGGCGGCGTCACGATGCTCGGCGGGCGCTTCGTGCCCCTGCTGGCCGCGCTCGCGGTCGCCGGCTCGCTCGCCGGCAAGCGCGTCTCGCCGCCTGGCCTGGGCACGCTGCGCACCGACACGCCGACCTTCGTGGTCGTGCTGATCTCGGTGATCCTGATCGTGGCGCTCCTGACCTTCGTCCCCGCCCTGCTCCTCGGACCCGTGGTCCAGGGCCTGACCGAGCAGCTCTTCTAGAGCCATGCGAGAGATCAAGACCGCCGCCATCGCCCTCGTCGCCCTCACCCTCGTGCTCGGCCTCGCCTATCCGCTCGCCATGACCGGCGTTGGCCAGGTGGTGTTCGGGAACGCCGCCGACGGCTCGCTCGTCAAGCGCGACGGCAAGGTCGTGGGGTCGAAGCTGATCGGCCAGGACTTCTCGCGCGACACCGGGCGCAAAGACGAGGAGGGCGAGCCGATCCTCGAGGCCGACCTGAACTACTTCCAGAGCCGCCCGTCGGCGACCGGCTACAGCGCGAGCGCCACCTTCTTCAACAACCTGGGCCCCAACCAGCAGGATCTGGCCGACGCCCTCAAGGCCAACGTCAAGACCTACCTCGACCGCGAGCGGCCGACCACCCCGTCCCTGCGCGCCGGCACGATCCCCAGCGACGCGGTGACCACGTCGGCGTCCGGCGTGGACCCGCAGATCTCGGAGGACAACGCGCGCATCCAGGCCAACCGCGTCGCACGGCGCCGCGGGCTCGCGCTGCGCCGCGTCCTGGCGCTGGTCGACGACCACACGAGCCACCCGCTGTTCGGGCTCGGCGGCGACGGCGTCGTCAACGTGCTCGAGCTCAACCTCGCCCTCGACGAGGAGTCGTCCCGATGACCGATCGCCCCGAGCGCTCGCTGCTGCAGCGCGACATCCTCCTCCCCGCGATCCTGTCGTCGCTGGCCAAGCTCGACCCGCGCCAGGTGATCCGCAACCCGGTCATGTTCGTGGTCGAGGTCGGCGCCGTGCTGACGACGCTGATCTGGCTCGTGCAGCTGTTCGGCGGCGACGCCCCGGGCGGGGGCGGCGATCCCGCCTGGTTCACCTTCGTGGTCGCGTTCTTCCTCTGGCTGACCGTCGTCTTCGGCAACTTCGCCGAGGCGATCGCGGAGGGCCGCGGCAAGGCCCAGGCCGACGCGCTGCGCGCGATGCGCTCCGAGACGATCGCGCAACTGCGCGACGGCTCCTCCAAGCCCGCCTCCGAGCTGCGCCGCACGGACGTCGTGGTCGTCGAGGCCGGTCAGGTCATCCCCGGCGACGGCACCGTCGTCGAGGGCATCGCCTCCGTGGATGAGTCCGCCATCACGGGTGAGTCCGCGCCCGTCATCCGCGAGGCCGGCGGCGATCGCAGCGCCGTGACCGGCGGCACCCGCGTGCTCTCGGACCGCATCGTCGTCGAGATCACCCAGGAGCCAGGTCAGTCCTTCATCGACCGCATGATCGCGCTCGTCGAGGGCGCCGCGCGACGCAAGACGCCGAATGAGATCGCGCTCGGCATCCTGCTCGCGGGCCTCACCATCGTCTTCCTCGTCGTCGTCGTCTCGCTGCGCCCGTTCGCCGCCTTCGCGGGCAGCCCGGTCTCGATCACCGTCCTGATCGCGCTGCTCGTGGCGCTCATCCCGACCACCATCGGCGCGCTGCTGTCGGCCATCGGCATCGCCGGCATGGACCGGCTCGTGCGCCGCAACGTGCTCGCGCTGTCGGGCCGCGCGGTCGAGGCCTCGGGCGACGTCGACGTGCTGCTGCTCGACAAGACCGGCACGATCACGCTCGGCAACCGCCAGGCGGCGGCCTTCTTCCCGATGCCCGGCGTCACCGAGGCAGAGCTGGCCGAGGCGGCACAGCTGTCCTCGCTCGCCGACGAGACGCCCGAAGGCCGCTCGATCGTCGTCCTCGCCAAGCAGTACGGCCTGCGCGAGCACGAGCTCGCCCCGCGCGGCGCCGCGTTCGTGCCGTTCACCGCCCAGACACGGATGAGCGGCGTCGACTATGACGGCACGCGGCTGCGCAAGGGCGCGGGCGACGCGATCCTGCGCTGGGTCGCCGACGAGGGCGGCCAGGCGCCGCCGGAGCTGCAGCCCGCCGTCGATCGGCTCGCCCGTCAGGGCTCGACCCCGCTCGCCGTCGCCCGCGACTCGCAGGTGCTCGGCGTGATCGAGCTCCGCGACGTCATCAAAGACGGCATGCGCGAGCGCTTCGAGCAGCTCCGCACGATGGGCATCCGCACCGTCATGGTCACTGGTGACAACCGCCTCACGGCGGCCAAGATCGCAGAGGAGTCGGGCGTCGACGACTTCCTGTCGGAGGCCACGCCCGAGGCCAAGCTCGAGCTGATCCGTAGCCAGCAGGCCGAGGGCCGGCTCGTCGCGATGACCGGCGACGGCACCAACGACGCCCCCGCGCTCGCCCAGGCCGACGTCGGCGTGGCCATGAACACCGGCACCCAGGCCGCGCGCGAGGCCGGCAACATGGTCGACCTGGACTCCAACCCGACGAAGCTGATCGAGATCGTCGAGGTCGGCAAGCAACTGCTGATCACGCGCGGCGCGCTGACCACGTTCTCGATCGCCAACGACGTCGCCAAGTACTTCGCGATCCTGCCCGCGATCTTCGCCGCCGCCTACGCGACCGGCGGCGCGGCCGGGCCGCTGGATCAGCTCAACGTCATGGCCCTGGGCTCCCCGCGCTCGGCGATCATCTCGGCGATCGTCTTCAACGCGCTGGTGATCCCTGCGCTCGTGCCGCTGGCGCTGCGCGGCGTGCGCTACCGGCCTCTGGGCGCGAACGCGCTGCTGCGGCGCAACCTCCTGATCTACGGGCTCGGCGGCGTCGTGGCGCCGTTCATCGGCATCAAGCTGATCGACCTCGTAGTCCACAATCTCCTCGGTGCCTGATGCCGACCCGGAGCGTGGCCGCTACAAGATCTTCCTCGGCATGGCCGCGGGCGTCGGCAAGACGTACCGCATGCTGCAGGAGGGCCAGGCCGAGGCCGAGAGCGGCCGCGACGTCGTCGTCGGGCTCGTAGAGACCCACCGGCGGGCGGAGACCGCCGCGCTGGTCGAGGGCCTCGAGCTGCTCCCGCGTCGCCGCGTCGACTACCGCGGCACGGCGCTCGAGGAGATGGACCTCCCCGCGATCCTCGCGCGCAAGCCCGAGCTGGTGCTGATCGACGAACTCGCGCACTCCAACGCACCGGGCGTCGAGCACGCCAAGCGCTACGAGGACATCACGACCGTGCTGGCCGCGGGCATCGACGTCTTCTCGACCGTCAATGTCCAGCACCTCGAGAGCCTCAACGACCGCGTGGCAGAGCTGACCGGGACGCGGGTGCGCGAGACGGTGCCCGACTCCGTGATCGCGGTCGCCGACGAGATCGTCCTCGTCGACCTCACCCCCGAGGCGCTGATCGCCCGCCTGCAGGCCGGCAAGGTCTATCCGGAGGAGCGCGTCGAGGCCGCGCTCAACCACTTCTTCCGGATCGAGAACCTGGCCGCGCTGCGCGAGATCGCGCTGCGCGAGGTGGCCGAGGAGGTCGAGACCAAGCGGCGCGTCTCCCCCTTCGCACCCCTCGGCACCCGCGAGGACCGCCCGCCGCCGCCCGCCGCCTCCGCGCAGGCGATCCAGGAGCGCCTGCTCGCCCTCGTCACCCCCGACCCGCGGTCCCAGCGCGTGGTCCGGCGCGCCGCGCGCTCCGCGCAGCGGCTCGACGGCGAGCTCGACTTGCTCTACGTCCGCCCCTACGGGCGGGAGCCGAGCGCGAAGGAGCGCGAGCAGCTCGAGTCGCTGCGCCGGCTCGCCGCGGTGCTCGGCTGCCACCTGCTGATCGAGGAGGGCGACGACGTCGCCGAGGTCGCCGCCCGCGTCGCGCGCGAGCGCGGCAGCACCTACGTCCTGATCGGCGTGCCGCGCGCGCGGCGCGGCCTACGCCGCTTCGGCGAGCCGCTGCACGACCGCCTGCTCAGGCTCCTCCCGGGCGTCGACCTGCGGATCGTCGCCGACCGGGGGGGCGACGAGAACGTCAACAGCGGCGGGTGAGGAAGGGTGGGCCGGGCGGGGCGGTTGGATTCGGCCGGGTGTGCGGCGTTGGGGCTGACGATGCGACTCAACACCGCACACCCCCTGATTTCCCCCGCCGCGCCCCTTCGGACTTCCCTTCAATGCGCAGTTCGCCTGAGCTCGAACAGCGGCGCGAGGCACCTGCTACGCGTCGGAGTGCGAGGGCGACGGCCGCGGGCCGCCGAGCGAGACCGGCGCCGAGTGCAGGGCGCGCAGCCGCACCTCGCGCCATGACACCCCTTCCCTGACGAGCGCTGGGGCGCCCATCACGACAGCGGTCGCGACCTCGACCGCCTGCAGGATGATCCCGTAGCCCAGCGCCTGCGCGGCGCCGACGCCGTAGCCGCTCGTCAGCACCGCCACGCAGGCGGCCTGGAAGACGCCGAGGTTCGACGGCGTCAGCGGCAGCACCGCGGTGACGTTGACCGCGAACAGGACCGCGGCGGCCGCGCCGATCCCCGCCCCCTGCTCGTCGAGCCCGAGCGCCTCCAACAGCACCACGCAGGCGAGCCACTGCAACGCCCAGGCGGCGAGCTGCGCGGCGGTTGCGACGAACCCGAGCCGCGGGCGGCGGAACACCGCGAGCCCGGAACGCACGCGCGTCAGCGCGGCCCGGGCCGCCAGCAGCCAGCCCGAGACGCGCTGCGAGCGCGACGGGCGCCCGGAGCGCAGCAGCGCCGGCGCGAGGAGCACGATGCAGAGGACCGCGAACGGCGCGATCGCGTACAGCAGCAGCGCCTCCTGGCGGCCGGCGAACAGGCCGACGGTCTTGAACATCACCCCGCCGAGGATCGCGAGCGCGAGCAGGTTGAGCAGCGTCTGGGAGACGAGCGTCCCGAGCACGGACGGCAGCAGCTCGCGCGGCCGCCCGAGCCGGCGCGCCACGATCAGTGCGCGCGAGGGCTCGCCGAGGCGGGCCGGCAGCGTCGCGGACATCAGCACGCCGATCGACGTGCCCTGGAGCGCGTCGACGAAGCGCGGGCGCGCGGCCGGCAGGGCGGCGCGCAGGATCGCGTGCCACGAGGCCGCCCGCAACACCATCGAGCCGCACATCAGCGCGATCGCGAGCAGTACCCAGGCAGGGCTCGAGGCGAGCACGGACGCCGCCACCGAGTTCCAGCCGATGCGCTCGATCGCGAGGTACGCGCCGCCGGCGACGGCGAAGGCGGCGCCGGCGAGCGCGACGCGGCGACCCGCCTTGGCCGCGCGCGCGCGGCGGCTCACCCGCGGCTCGAGCGACGGCCGGCGGCGTGCCGGGCGCCGCGGGCCGCCGGCGGCCGAGCGCAGCCCGACGCGGACGGCGGCGCGCGCGGCCGCGCTCGCGGGCTCGGGTATCGCGATCGCGTCGTCGTAGGCCTCGAGCACCTGCTCGGTGACCCGCGGCCACGCGTACTGCTCGGCCGAGCGGCCGGCGCGCTCGCCGAGGCGCTCGAGCCGCACCGGGTCGAGCGCGAGGTCGTGCAGCGTCTCGGCCAGGGCCAGCGGGTCGCCCGGCGGCACCAGCAACCCGTCGGCGCCGTGCTCGACGACGCCGCGATAGCCCGCGATGTCGGACGCCACCACCGGCGTCCCGGCCGCAAAGGCCTCCGTCAGCACCATGCCGAACGACTCGCCGCCGAGCGAGGGGGCGCACAGCACGTGCGCGCGGCGCAGCGCGGCGCGCTTCTCGTCGTCGTCGACGCGGCCGAGCGCGGTCACGCCGGCCGGGTCGGCCAGCAGCGGCGCCAGGGCCTCCTGCTCGACCCCGATCACCGACAGGCGCGCGGGATGCTGCTCGCGCAGCGCCTCGAAGGCGCGCAGCAGGACCGGCAGGCCCTTGCGCTCGACGGCCTGGCCGACGAACGCGATCTCGAGCGGCTCGCTCGGCGCGCGGCGGCGCGGGGCGGGGGCGCCGCCGGCCGGCAGGGTCACGCCGTTGGGGACGATCCGGTACTCACCGCCGAAGAAGCGCCGGCCGGTCCACTCCGCGGCCTCGGAGACCGCGATCCGCACGCGCAGGCGGTTCATGTTGCGGCTCGCTCCCCACAGCCACGCGACGGCGTGCGGGAGCAGGTGCTGCGAGTAGGTGTGGTAGGTGGCGACGACCGGCGCGACGGCGAGGGCGGGCGTCATCCAGCCGGTCAGCGGCGCGACGGGCTCGTGCAGGTGGACGACGTCGTAGCCGCCGGTGCGCAGTGCGCGGCGCAGCGTGGAGGCCGCGAGCGGCGTGTTGGCGATGTTTGAGACGGCGCCGTTGAACGACCACCCCAGCGTCGGTCCGAGCGAGACCAGCCACTCCGGGGCGCTGCCGGGCTCACCGTCGAACGGCGCGATCACGCGCGGCTCGTGCCCGGCGGCCCGCAGCTCGGTCGCCAGCGCCTCGATGTGGCGCGTCACGCCTCCGGGGTGGCTCCACGAGTAAGGGGAGACGAGCGCGATCCGCATCCCCCACGAGGGTAGAGATCAGATCGGCCCGAGCGTGGCCACGACGCCGGCGTGGTCGGAAGGCCACAAACCGGTGCGGAAGTCTCCGGGCTCTGCGCCGACCAGGAACGCCTCGGTCGCGCCGATCGCGCCGCGGGTGAAGATGTAGTCGATGCGGGCGCTCAGCGTGTCGCCCGGATCGTCGAGCCGCTCCGTGTGGCAGCAGGTGAACCCGGCGGCGCCGTCCGGATGGCTGCGGGTCCACGCGTCGTCGAAGCCGGCTGCCTGCAGCGCGGCGTAGGTCGGGCGCTCGGGACGGACGTTGAAGTCGCCGACCATGACGACGGGCAGGGTGGTGGCCGTCGGCCCGTCCAGCAGCTCACCGGCCTGGGCCAGCTGCACGGCCGCCGCCGCCGGCGAGCTCGAGACCTCGAGGTGGGTGCTGATGAAGCGGACGGTGGTGCCGCGGAGCGTCGCGTCGACCGATATCCAGCCGCGGGCGAGCCCGACCGGACCCTGCGGCGTCGCGACCGGCAGCATCGTGGCGAAGCCCGCCGACCGGACGTTCGCGAGCGTCAGCCCGGGGTCCTCGCGCGCGAGGATCGCCTCGCGGTCGCTCAGCCCGACCACGAGGTCGACGGCGCTCGGCAGCGCGACGTGGCCGTTGACAGTCGCGGCGACGCGGCGGTAGCGCAGCCCGCGCCGCGCGAGCTCGGCCTCCAGCAGCTCGAGGTGGTCGGCCGCGACCGTGTCGCCGGTCCGCCACACGGCCGCCTCCTGGAGGCCGATGAGGTCGGGCTGCGCCCGCTCGATCTCGTCCGCGAGGCCGCCGGCGCGGGTCGCGAAGTCCGTGCGCTGCACCATGCCGGGCGGCTCGCCGGGGTTGAAGATGCCCGCCACCGCGGCCGGGAGCACGGTCGGGGCGTCCGGTGCCGCCAGCGCCCGATACGCGGGCGTCAGGTCGGCGCCGAGGAACAGGTTGCGGGTCATCACCCTCACGATTCGGCCCACCGTACGGGCCAAGGTGGCTACCGTGCTGTGCCGCGCATGATCGCCACGCACGAACGCGCCACGGCCGCTGCACCGCTCGCGCACGCCGAGCCGCCCCCGTGGCGCGCCGTCGCCGCGGGACCGGTCGTGGCTGCCGTCACGCTCCTCACGGCGCTGATCGTGACGAACGAGGCCGGTGTGCCGCTGCGCGACCCCAGCGGGGTCAGCCTGATGCGCTTCGTGAGCGCGGCCGCCCTCGTCGCGCTGCTCGTGGGCGGTGACATCGCGTTCCGCCGCGGCCGCGCGCGCTGGACCGCGGTACGCGCGCTGGCGGTGGGCAGCGCGCTGGTCAGCTTCTACGTCACCTACCTCGCCTATCGCAACCTCAAGAGCGTCGTGCCGCTGCTCCGGGAGGAGACCTTCGACGGGCGCCTGGCCGACCTCGATCGCAGCCTGTTCGCCGGCAACGACCCGGCCGAGCTGCTGCACAGCCTGCTGGGCAGCGGCGTCTCCGCGTACGTGCTGTCGGGCGTCTATGAGGCGTTCTTCGTGTTCGTCCCGGTGGCGATCGCGTTCGCGCTCGTCGTCCTCCCGGACCTGCGGGCCGGCCTGTTCCTCACCACCGCGCTCGCGATCAACTGGGCGCTGGCCGCCGGGAGCTACTTCATCCTGCCGTCACTGGGGCCGATCTACGTGACGGCGGCCGACTTCGCCCACCTCCCCGTCACCGGCGTCAGTGGACTGCAGGAGGCCCTGATCGACGCGCGCATGGAGTTCCTGCGCGACCCGTCGGCCGGCGGCGCCGCGCAGAGCATCGGCGCCTTCGCCTCGCTGCACGTGTCGATCTTCTTCACCGCGGCGCTCGCAACGCACCTGCTCGGGCTCGGGCGCTTCGTGAAGATCGGGGTGTGGACCCTGTTCGCCCTGATCGTCGTCGCGACCGTCTACTTCGGCTGGCACTACGTCCTGGACGACCTCGGCGGCCTGATCGTCGCCGTGGCGGCGCTCGCCCTCGCCTGGGCGCTGACCGGGATCGACCTGCGCACCGCCCGGCGGCGGCCGCCGGCGGGGGCGTGAGCTGACAATGGCGTCGCGGACACTGATCGAGCCCGGTCGCGAGACCCGGCGCCGCGCGGAGAGCGAGCGCGCGCCGGCGAGCACGCCGCCGCCGCGCCGGCGCAGCGTCCTGGCCGGCCCCGTCGTGGCCGCCCTCACGCTCGTCGTGGGGTTCATCGCGACGGACGCAGCCGGCGTGCCGCTGCGCGACCCCGACCACGTCGCCGCGCTGTACTTCGTGCTCGTGGGGGTCGGCGTCCTGCTGCTCGTGTGGCTCGACGTCGCGATCCGCGCGGGGCGCCGCACGGGGACGCGCCGCCCGTCGCGCGAGGCGATGCGACAGGTCCGGCGCGAGCGCTGGACGCCGGCGCGGTCGGTGGCGGCCGGCACCGCGCTGCTGAGCTTCTACGTCACCTACATGGCCTACCGGAACCTCAAGGCGCTGCCGCCTCTGCTGCGGCCGGGCGACCTCTTCGACCGCCAGCTCGCCGACCTCGACCGCGCCATGTTCGCCGGCCACGACCCGGCCGACCTGCTGCACAGCGTGCTCGGCGTCGGGGCCTCGACGCACGTCCTGTCGGCCGCGTACGCGGTGTTCATCGTCTTCCTGCCGCTGTCGCTCGCCGTCGCGCTCGTGTTCTCGCGCGACATCCGGGCCGGCCTGTTCTACGCGACCGCGCTGTCGGCCAACTGGGTGCTGGGCGCCGCGAGCTACTTCATGCTGCCCTCACTCGGGCCGATCTACTACGAGCCGGAGGCCTTCTCGCACCTCCCGCACTCCGAGGTCACCCGCCTTCAGGACATGCTGCTCGACCAGCGCGTGGAGTTCCTCCTCCACCCCACCACCGCCACGCCGCAGGCGATCGCGGCGTTCGCGTCGCTGCACATCTCGATGAGCCTGACCGCGGCGATCGCCGCGCACCTGCTCGGGCTCGGCCGGCGCCTCAAGCTCGGGCTGTGGGCGTGGCTCGCCCTCACCGTCCTCTCCACCGTCTACTTCGGCTGGCACTACTTCCTCGACGACATCGCCGGCCTGGCGATCGCCGCCGGGGCGCTGCTCGCCGCGCGCGCCCTCACCGGCATCGACCTGCGCGCCCTGCGCGTCACGCCGCGCGCGCCGACGCCGTCGGCCGACTGAGGCGCACGGCGAGCAGCGCCAGGGCCGGGAGCACCGCTGCGGCGGCGGTCACCAGGAACCAGGCGGCGCCCGCGTGTGCCCTAGCCGATCCCGTGCACGACGCCGAGGATCCAGGCGAGCGCGGTGAAGCGGTGCAGCCGCCGCCAGCGCGCGACCCCGATGCGGGCGCGCGCGTAGTACGAGACGCCGAGGATGATCAGCCCCCAGCCGGCGACAATGCCCAGGCCGGTCCAGAAGCGCGCGGAGGAGGAGACGAACGGGATCGTGATGTCGGCCAGGCTCGGGCTCAGGTAGCCGTCGCCGAGCAGCGCGAGCGCGTGGACGAGCAGCGCCGCGATCGTGGCGAGCGACAGCGCCTCGTGGGTGACCCGGAGGTCCGGAAGACGGCCCTTGAGCATCCGGCCGCCCATCAGCAGCCCGAGCGTGACCGCCGCGGAGGACGCCAGCAGCGCGGCGACGCCCGCCGCGCGGCTGGTGATCCAGAAGAAGTGCTCGCCGAGAGCGATGGCGAGCGTGCTCATAACTGGGCGGTGGTCACTTCGGCGGCGGACGAGTCGTCGGTCGTGGAGTCTTCGGTGGTCGCGTCCTCCGTGGAGGAGGTCGCGGCCTGCGTGGAAGCGGTCGTGGTCGTGTCCGTCGTGACCCCCATCGGGCCGTTGAAGGCGATCACGCCCCAGGCGAGCGCGAAGGAGGCGAGGGCACCCGCGACGACGCGGCGGCGCAGGCTGGAGGCGCGGTGCGCCCTCGCCGCGAGCTTTTCACGGCCGAGCGCGGCGCGGTCGGCGGGAGGAGGTGAAGGAGGCATGCGACGAAGCTAGGCCCGCCGCTTGAGCACCCCGTGAGAGCTCCCTTGGGGTTTCCTGAGTCCATAGGGAAGAATGCCGCGATGGACGTCGACGCCGGGCTGGCCGCGACGCGGCGGCGCTACGAGCACTGGCTCGACGAGCACGGCGCGGAGTCCTCGCGGGCCGTCGGCTGGAACGACCCGGCGCTGCAGGCGCTGCGCTTCGACCTGCTCGCCCAGGTGATGGAGGGCGAGGACCCGGTGACGGTCGCCGACTTCGGCTGCGGCACCGGCACGCTGTTCGCCCACCTCGCCGCGCGCGCCGCGCCGCCGCCGCTCGCCGCCTACACGGGCTACGACCTCGTCCCCGCCATGGTCGAGGCCGCCCGCGGGCGCCACGCGGACCCGCGCGCGCGCTTCGAGGTCTCACCCGAGGCGGGCGACGAGGCCGACTACGTGCTCGCGTCAGGCACCTTCACGCTGCGCGCGGGGGTCGCCGACGCGGACTGGGAGGCGCACGTCCGGCACCTGATCGAGGGGCTGTGGGCATGCGCGCGGCGCGGGCTCGGCTTCAACCTGCTGACGCGCGGCGTGAAGGTGGTCGAGCCTGCCATCTACACGGGCGACCCGCGGGAATGGGCGGCCTGGTGCTCGCGCACGCTGCCCGCTGCGCGCGTCGCGCTGCGCTACGGCCCGCCGCTGCCCGACTTCACGGTCCTCGTGCGGCGCGCGAGCGCGGAGGATCGCTAGCGTTCCCGCCGTGCAGGGGCTCGGGACAACCCTCTACGACGTCGTGCTGTGGCTCCACATCACCGCGGTGGTCGTCGCCTTCGGTGCGCTGTTCGCCTACCCGGTGTTCCTGGCCGTCGTCGCCAGGGCGCCAATCGGGCAGCGCGCGGCCTTCCACCACGCGCAGATCGCCTTCAGCCAGCGCGTCACGGGGCCGACGATCGGGGTGGTCCTGCTCGCCGGTGTCTACCTCGCGACCGACGCCGAGCTGTGGTCGAAGGTCTGGGTCACCGTCCCGTTCGTGCTCCTGTTCGTGATCGCGGGCCTCGGCTCCACGCTGCTGCGGCGGGGCGAGGAGGGTCTCGTCGCGGCGTCACAGGCCGGCGACGAGGCGGCCTACGCGGCCGCGCTCGCCACCCTGCGCACCTGGACCTACGTGACGATCGCGCTGATCGTGATCGCGATCTTCTTCATGAGCGCCAAGCCGTTCAACTAGTCGTCTAGCCCTCGCGCAGCACTGAGAGCGTGTGGCCGGCCGGGTCCTTGAACCACGCGATGTCCGGCCCGTTGCCGCGCATGATGCCCTTGTCGTCCTGGGGGGCGCCGTCGTAGCGGAGGAACTCCACGCCCTTCGCGGCCAGCGCGTCGACGGTTGCGTCGACGTCGTCGACCGAGAGGTTCAGGACGGTGTAGTTGCCGACCTCGAGATCGGGGCTGAGGTACAGCAGCGTGGTCTCCCCGCCCGGCCGGTGCAGCGTCAGCAGCCCGTTCTCCTCGTCGAGCACCTCCACCTCGAGGCCGAGGGTGTCGCCGTAGAAGGCCTGCGCCTGCTGCAGGTCGTCGACGCCGAGCCCGTGGAAGCTCTTCGCGTTGCCGAACATGTCGTTCCTCTCGTCGGGTGTGTGGGGGTTGAGACCCGGTCGCGTTGAGGAACTCATCGCGGTGCGGCGGACCGACGAACGTCAACGGCGGCTGGGTAGGGGTGGGTTCGGGGTGCCCCGGCGCGGTTCGACGGGGGTGTGATCACTTTGTGGGAAATACTGCGACAAAGTGATCACACCCCCCCAAAATCACCGCGTCGGACGGCTCACCCACTCCTACCCAGCGCAGTTGACGTTCGTTTCGTCAACCGAGGCGCTCGGGGAGGCCGAAGCGCTCGAACGCCGCGGCGCTGTCCAGATCGCGCGGCTGATCGGGGAAGCGCGCGTAGTCCTCGCGATCGCGGCTGCGGGTCGAGCGCGAGATGAACGACGTGATCGCCGTGATTCGGTCGCCGTCGAGGGTCAGCACGTCGAGCGCGAACGGGAGGTACGCCTGCTCGGGCTCGACCCAGCTGTATGACCCGATCGCCGCATGGCCGTTGACCTGCGCGGGCAGGTGGCGCCAGCGGAACTCGCCCGACAGCGGCCCGCCGGTCAGGAAGCCCCGGATCTGGTCGTGGCCGGCGAACCAGGCGGGGAGCGGCGGCATCGACCAGGCGGCGTCCTCGGCCAGCATCGCGACGACCGCGTCGACGTCGCCGCGCTGCATCGCGTCCATGTAGCCCTCGACGACCCCGCGCAGTTCCTGGTCGCCGAGTGAGCGCAGCGTGGCCTGCTGGCTGCGCTCGGGGAAGCGCTCGTCGACGGTCTTGCGCGCCCGCTGCAGGGCGCTGTTGGCCGACGCCACCGTCGTGTCGAGCGACTCCGCCACCTCTCGGGCGGAGAAACCGAGCACGTCGCGCAGGATCAGCACCGCGCGCTGCGTGGCCGGCAGGTGCTGCACGGCGGCGATGAAGGCGAGCTCCACGCTCTCGCGCCGCTCGTAGCGTGCCTCGGGCGCCGCGAAGCCGTCCTCGACCCCCAGCTGCGCGTCGGGATACGGCTCCACCCAGACCGACTCGATCAGTGGCGCGCCGACGCCGTCGGCGGCATCGGTGGACGGGCCATAGTCGAGCGGCAGCATGCGCGTGGGGCGCCGCGCGATGTGGTTGAGGCAGGTGTTCGTCGCGATCGTGTAGAGCCAGGAGCGCAGCGAGCTGCGGCCCTCGAAGCGCCCGAGCCCGCGCCAGGCGCGCAGCGAGGCCTCCTGGAGCGCGTCCTCGGCGTCGTGGACGGAGCCGAGCATCCGGTAGCAGTGCGCGTGCAGCTCGCCGCGGAAGGGGTCGATCAGGCTCCCGAAGGCCGCCTCGTCGCCCTGCTGCGCCGCCGTGAGCAGTTCCATCGGCCCAGGGTACGCCGCGACCGATGAGTTCTCCGCCGCCCCCCGGTCTCTAAAGGAAATGCCGACCACAGGAGACCACCAGATGACCGAGAACGCCACCGACCGCTCCCGCTGGGCCGCGCTCTACGTGCTCTGCGCCGGGATGCTCATGATCGTCCTCGACGGCACCGTCGTGAACGTCGCGCTTCCTTCGATCCAGGAGGACCTCGGGTTCTCCCAGTCCAGTCTCGCCTGGGTCGTCAACGCCTACCTGATCGCGTTCGGCGGCCTGCTCCTGCTCGCCGGCCGGCTCGGCGACCTGATCTCCCGGCGTGGCATGTTCCTCGCCGGCCTCGCCGTGTTCACCGTCGCCTCGGTGCTGTGCGGCGTCGCACAGAGCCAGGAGATGCTGATCGCGGCCCGCTTCATCCAGGGCGTCGGCGGCGCGATGGCGTCGGCCGTGGTGCTCGGCATGATCGTGACGATGTTCCCGGAGCCGCGCGAGCAGGCGAAGGCGATCGGCGTCTTCGGCTTCGTCGCCTCCGCGGGCGCGTCGATCGGCCTGCTGGTGGGCGGCGCCCTGACCCAGTCGATCAACTGGCACTGGATCTTCTTCGTCAACATCCCGATCGGGATCGCGGTCGCCCTGTTCGCGCTGCGACTGCTCGAGCACGACAAGGGCACCGGCCTCGGCCGCGGCGCCGACTTCCTCGGCGCGGGCCTGATCACGGGCTCCCTGATGCTCGGCGTCTACACGATCGTCAAGCCGGCGGCCGACAGCGGCTGGACCTCCGGGCGCTCCCTCGGGTTCGCGGCCGTCGCGCTCGCTCTACTGGTGGCCTTCCTGGTGCGCGAGTCGACCGCTCGCGAGCCGCTGATCCCGCTGCGGATCTTCCGCTCGCGCAACGTCTCCGGGGCCAACGCGATCCAGGCGCTGTTCGTGGCCGGGATGTTCGGGATGTTCTTCATGGGCGCGCTGTACCTGCAGCAGGTGCTGGGCTACGACGCCCTGCAGACCGGGCTCGCGTTCCTGCCCTCGACGATCGTGATGGGCACGCTGTCGCTGCGCTACGCCGAGCGGCTGATCATGCGCTTCGGCGCGCGCACCACGCTGCTGCCGGGCCTCGTGCTCGGCGTCGCCGGGCTGCTGCTGTTCACGCGCGCGCCGGTCGACGGCAGCTATGTCGAGCACGTCCTGCCGGTGATGCTCCTGCTCGGCGCCGGCGCCGGGATCTCCTTTCCCGCGCTGATGACGCTGTCAATGTCCGGCGCCACGCCGAGCGACGCCGGGCTCGCGTCCGGTCTCGTCAACACGACGCTGCAGGTCGGCGGCGCGCTCGGGCTCGCCGTCCTGGCCACGCTCTCGACGACCCGCACCGACAGCCTGAGCGCCGCCGGCGACTCGGCGCTCGCCGCGCTCAACGGCGGCTACCACCTCGCCTACCTCGTCGGTGCCGGGCTGATCCTGGCCGCGCTCGCCGTCGCGGTGGCGGTGCTGCAGCCGGAGAGCAAGGCCGCCGCGGCGGTCGAGGCGAAGCAGCAGCGCGCCCGGCCGGTCCGGGCGGAGCCTGCCTGCGACCCCGCCTGAAGCTCTAGACGCTCGGGACCCCGGCCACGCGGAGCTCGATCTGGGCGAGCACCGCGGCGGCGAGGGTCTCGAGCGTCTCGATCTGCTCCGTCGTCCACGCGCGCGGCCGGTGGTCGATCACGCAGAGCGTGCCGAGGGCGTGGCCCGCGGCGGTGATGAGCGGGATGCCGGCGTAGGCGACGACGTTGAGGTCGCGGATCGCGAGGTTGTCGCTGACGACGGGGTGGCCCCGGGCGTCCTCGATCACGAGCGGCGCCCGCGCATCGACGACGTGCTGGCAGATCGAGTGCGTCAGGGGCGTCTCGCGCGCGCTCGCCCACGGCTCGTCCATCCCCTGAGCGCTCTTGAAGAACTGCCGGTCCTCATCGATGAGCGACACCTGGGCGACCGGCGCGTTGAGCAGGTTCATCGCGAGTCGTGTCAGCCGGTCGTAGCCCGCCTCGGCGGGGGTGTCGAGGAGACGCGTGCTGTGCAGGGCCGCGAGGCGGTCCGGGTCGCGTACGACCGCGGGTGAGGCGCCTGGAGCGTCGGGAACGCGGCGACGGGCGACCGCTCGGGCGGCCAGTTCCTCGAGCGTGACGCTCGCCTGCGCGTCGCCGCGCTGCGCACTCAGCGCGCCCAGCCGGACCATCGCCGAGTCCCTGACGAATTGGGCGGCGCTGATCCCGTGCGCGGCGGCCTCCGCCTCGAGCAGCTCCCAGAGGTCGTCGGCGAAGCGGACGGTGGTGGCGCGCATCGGCACTGGGCCACCCTATGCGATGTCGGATCAGGGATCAAACGCGGCCATGCTTGGGTTTACGCGCCAAGTGCCGGCTCCACCGCGTACGAACCCACCGGCAAGGGAACTTGAAATAGTGGAGGAACCTCAATCAGTGTGAATCGAGAGTGCCCTTGCCAGACCCGCGCACACTCGCCCTCCGCGAGGACCCGCAGAGCTCCACCGCCGCCAAGGACGGCGCACCGAACGACCGCGATCTCATGCGCCGGCTCCTGGCCGACGACGCGGTGGCGTTCAGCCTCATCTACGACCGCCACGTCAGATCCGTCTACGGGCTCGCCCATCGGATGCTGCGCGATCGCGCGGCCGCCGAGGACGTCGCGCAGGAGGCCTTCGTGGCGCTCTGGCGCAACCGCCACAGCTACATGCCCGCGCGCGGCACTCCCGTCGCCTGGCTGTTGACGATCACCCGCAACCGGGCGATCGACGCGATCCGGCGCGGCCGCGGCCACACCCACGCGGTGCTCAACGGCGATCACGAGCTCGAGGCACCCGACTGCACCGAGGACGAGGCGCTGCGCCGGGTCGAGGCCGGCGTCATCGGCGCCGCTCTGGTCACGCTGCCGGCTGCGCAGCGGCTGGTGCTCGAGCTCGGCTACTTCGGCGGGCTCAGCCACAGCGAGATCGCCGCGCGGCTGCAGGTCCCGCTCGGCACGGTCAAGGGGCGGATGCGCCTCGGGCTGGACAAGCTCGCCGGCCGGCTGGACCCGCCGGTCGCTCTGCCGCGCAAGTGATCATCGAGTCGATCCGGGTCTACTAGCCTGGCGGCACCGTGGTCCGGTCCGGAACGCTCATCGCCGCGGCCCTCGCGGCCGCCCTCGCCGTCGGGTGCGGCGCCGCCGACGACCCGCCCCCGAAACCGGAGCCGCCGGTGCAGCTCCGGGTCTCGAGCCCGTCCGACACCGCGCTCGTGCTCGGTGGCACGGTGCAGGTGAGTGGGAGCGTCAGCCCGAGCACCGCGCGCGTGCGGGTCCAGGGGCGCAGCGCGCAGGTGAGCGGCGGCCGCTTCCGGTCCGAGGTCTCGCTCGAGCCGGGGCCGAACGTCATCGACGTCGCCGCCACCGCCGGCAACCGCTCCGCCGCGCTGACCGCGTTCCGCGTCACGCGCGAGCAGCGCGTAACCGTCCCCGACCTCGTCGGCGCCGGCGTCGACGACGCCGAGCGCCGGGTCGCGCGCCGCGGCCTCAGCCTCGAGCGCGAGCGCGGCGGCGGGTTCCTCGACCCGCTCGTGCCGAAGGGCCTCGGCGTGTGCGAGCAGGAGCCGGCCGCGGGCTCCAAGGTGCGGCGCGGCACGAGCGTCCGCGTCCTCGTCGCGCGCGCCTGCTGACCCCGGTCAGTCGCTGGGCGTGACGGCGATCAGGCCGATCCGCGGCTCGCCGCGGTCGCGCACGACGCCGAACACGATCCGGCCCTCGATCGCGGAGCCGCCCTCGCGCTCGACGCGGTAGTCGCCGGTCGCGCGCCCGACCCGGCCGCCGCTCGCCTCGAGGTTCTCGAGTTCGTAGCCGCTGGTGTCCTGCGAGCGGAACTGGCGCTCGTACTCGCCGACGACGCTGCCGCGGCCACGGGCGACGCCGCTGGGGAGCACGCGCTGCACGCCGGGGGTGAGGGTGCGCCGCAGCGCGGCGCCGTCCTCGGCCTCGTAGGCCTGCGCGAAGTCCTGAGCGACGTCGCGGACGTCGCTGTCGGACAGCGGCGCGGTCGAGTTGCCCGCGCCGGCGCCCCCACCGTCCGTGAGCCCGAGCGCCACCGCGGCCCCGGCGGTGGCGACGAGCAGTGCGCCGCCGAGGACGACCCCGCGGCGGCGACCGCGGTGGCGCCGCACCGGAGCCTCCTTCAGCGAGGCTGCTCCCTCCGGCGGCGCCCCGCCCGGCGGCGAGGACGGCGGGATCAGCGGCGACCGCGTGCCTCGCCCGCGACGCGCGTGGGCGTCGTCCGGCGCCGCCCCGCTCTTGACCCGGGTGGCCGGCGGCGCGGCCACGGTGGCGGCCGTCGGCGGGTCGGCCACCGTCAGTGCGGTCGGCGGCTCGGGGACGATGATGGCGGTGCGCGCTTCGGCGTGTCCGTTGGTCGGCGGGTCGGGCGCGGCGGAGCCGACGGCGACGCTGCGCTCGGACTCGGTCACGGGCTCGCCGCGCGCGGCTGCGCAGGCCGCGCGGCCGAGGTCCCCGGCGGAGGGGTAGCGACCCTCGGGCTCCTTCGCGAGCGCGCGCGCCATCACGCGGTCGAACCCAGACGGCGAGCCGCGCTCGGAGGGCCGCGGGATCGGGTCCTGCATGTGCGCGAGCAGCGTCGCGGGCAGCGTGCGGCGCGGGAACGGCGGCGTCCCGAGGAGCGCGGCATGCAGGACGCAGCCGAGCGAGTAGACGTCGGCGCGCGCGTCGAGGCGGTGTGCGCTCAGCTGCTCGGGCGCGGAGAAGTCGATCGTCCCCATCCACTGCCCCGTCTCGGTGAGCTGGGTCTCGGAAGCCAGCAGCCGCGTCAGCCCGAAGTCGCTGAGGTAGGCGTGCTCCTCGCCCTCGCTCCCGCCCAGCAGCACGTTGGCCGGCTTGACGTCGCGGTGCACGAGCCCGGCGGCGTGCGCGGCATCGAGCGCCGAGGCGACCTGCGCGACGATCGCCGCCGCCCGCTCCGGCGCCAGCGGGCCCTCGCGCTTGATCAGCGCGTGCAGGTCCGTGCCGCGCACGTAGCGCATGACGAGGTAGAGCTGGCCGCCCTCCTCGCCCGCCCCGTGCACCGGCACGACGTTCGGGTGGTCGATCGCGGCCGCCATCCGCGACTCGCGCTGGAAGCGCTCGCGGAAGTCCGGGTCGGCGGCGCGGTCGGCGGCGATCAGCTTCAGCGCCACCGGCCGCCCGAGGTCGAGCTGGACGGCGCGGTAGACGACGCCCATCCCGCCGATTCCGGCCACGGCCTCGATCCGGTATCCGCCGAAGACGTCACCTGGGGAGAGCGCGGGCACGCTCCCATTCTGACTTAGCGCAGCGCGGGCACTTTCAGGCGGTCACCCCGACCCGCCCGGCGGCGATGCGGCAGAGCGCCGCGCGGTGGCGTCCAGCGCCTCCGAGCAGCACCGTGTCGAGCTGGGCGCGCTTGTAGAGCCAGTGCACGTCGGCCTCCCACGTGAAGCCGATGCCGCCGTGCGCCTGGATCGCGCTCGCGGTCACCTCGCGCCCGCCGTCGGCGGCCGCGGCGCCGGCCAGCGCCGCCGCCTCGGGCAGCCGCTCGGGGTCCGCGTCCGCCGCCCAAGCCGCGAAGTACGCGGTCGAGCGCGCGGTCTCCGTGCTCAGGAGCATCTGCGCGCAACGGTGCGCGACGGCCTGGAAGGAGCCGACGGGCACGCCGAACTGCTTGCGGTCCTTGACGTAGGCGAGCGTCATGTCGAGCGCCTGCTGGCACAGCCCGACGACCTCGGCCGCCACGGCGGCGCGCACGCGGTCGGCGGCGCCCGGGCCGAGCGGCTCGCCGCTGCCGCCGGTGACGGACGCGTAGCGGCGGGTCGAGTCGATGACGTCGAGCGGCTCGGCCTCGGCCCCCTCGACCAGCTCGGCCTCGTCGCCGTCGAGCAGGACGAGCACGGCCGCGCCCGCGCCGTCGGCGCACAGCTCGCGCGTCCCGACGCCGGCGGTCGCCTCGCCCGCGGCGAGCGCGGGCAGGTGGCGCTCGCGCTGCTCGTCGGTGCCGCAGGCACCGATCACCGACGCGGCGACGGCGGTGGAGAGGAACGGCGTGGCCGCGCAGGCGTAGCCGAGCTCCTCGACCAGCACGGCCAGCTCGACCGCGCCGAGCCCCTGGCCGCCGTGCTCCTCCGCGACGGCGATGCCCGGCCACCCGAGCTCGGCGAGCTCGCGCCACAGGGCGTCGCCGTACTCGCGCGCATCGGCGGCCTCGCGCACCTTCGCCCACGGCGAGCGCGCCGCGAGCAGCTCGCGCGCGACGGTCTTGATCTCCTGCTGGTCCTGGCTCAGGTCGAAGTCCATGCCGTCCTCTCAGCGTGCCTTGGGGAGGCCGAGCACGCGCTCGGCGACGATGTTCTTGAGCACCTCGGTGGTGCCGCCCTCGATCGAGTTGCCGCGCGTGCGCAGCAGCTCGTAGGCCCAGCGGTTGCCGGCCTGCAGCGCGGTCGGGCCGAGCAGGTCGGCGGCGAGCTGAGCGAGCTGCTGGTTGGTGTCCGACCAGATCCACTTCAGCAGCGAGCCCTCGGGCCCCGGCTGGCCGTACTTCTCGGTCGCCGACAGCCCGCGGTAGGCGGTCAGGCGCAGCGTCTCGGTGCGCAGGTGCAGGTCGCCGATGCGGTCCGCCACGAGTGGGTCGTCGAGCAGCCCGCGGCCGCCGGCCTCCTCGATCAGCGCGTCGAGCAGCTGGCGCATGCGCACCTGCAGCGAGAAGCCGAGGCCGGCGCGCTCGTTCATGAGCGTCGTCAGCGCGACCTTCCAGCCGTTGCCCTCGCCGCCGAGCACGTTCGCCGCGGGGATGCGCGCGCCGTCGATGAACAGCTCGTTGAACTCCGGCTCGCCGGTGATCTGGCGCAACGGGACGACCTCGACGCCGTCCTGCTCCATGTCCATCAGGAAGTAGGTGAGGCCTTTGTGCTTCGCCGCGTCGGGGTCGGTGCGCGCGACGAGCATGCACCACTTCGAGTACTGCGCGCCGCTCGTCCACACCTTCTGGCCGGTGACGACCCAGTCGTCGCCCTCGCGCACGGCGCGCGTCTTGAGGGCGGCGAGGTCGGAGCCCGCGTCGGGCTCGGAGAAGCCCTGGCACCAGATCTCTTCCGCCGAGAGGATCGGCGTGAGGTAGCGCTCCTTCTGCTCGTCCGTGCCCCAGGTCATGATCGTGGGGCCGGCGAGCAGGACGCCGAGGACGTTGGCCGGCAGCGGCGAGCCGGAGCGGCCGAGCTCCTCCCAGAAGATCGCCGACTCGGTCAGCGTCGCGCCGCGGCCGCCGTACTCGGGCGGCCAGTGCACGGCGGCGAGGCCGTCGGCCGCGAGCCGGCGCTGGAAGTCGGCGCGCCACGCGTGATTCGCGTCCTCGTCGTGCATGGGCTCCTCGCCGGGCGAGTTGGCGGCGAACCACGCCCGCAGCTCGTCCCGGAAGGCGGTCTCGGACTCGGTGAACGTCAGATCCATGGCTCCTCCTCAGCGGCGAGCCGCACGGCGCAGCCCACCAGGGTGTCCTCGAGGTCGGTGACGCGCCGCCCGGCGCGCACCCGGGTGCAGGCGAGCTCGTGGATGCCGACCGCAAGGACGAACAGGGCGTCGTCCGGGGGCACGGGCTGTCCCGAGCGGGCGAAGGTCGTGCGGTAGCGGGCGAGGAAGCGCGTCAGCGTCGCCTGGCGCTCGGCCTCGACGGCCGACGACTCGAGCAGGTAGACGCGGGCGAAGAGCGGGTCCTCCTCGAGCGTCTGCAGGTAGGCGCGCAGCCCGAGCCGCAGCTCCTCGCGCCAGTCGGCCGCCTCGCGCACTGCCGCGGTGATGCGTGCCTCGAGCACCTCGCAGCCGAGCCGGTAGGCGCTGGCCAGGCACGCCTCCTTGGAGTCGAAGAGCGCGTAGAACGTCCCGCGCGAGACGCGCGCGAGACGCACGGCGTCCGCGACGGTGGCCGCGGCGAAGCCCTTCTCGGCGACGGCGCGCAGCATCCCCTCGAGCACCTTCGCCCGCTGGACGGACTCGGTCAGCAGCGGCCCCACCGACGGATGATGCGAGAGCAGCGACGACTCCACGGGGGCGTACCTTACAGGTACGCCGTGGTACCCCTAGGGTACGTCGCCGCCACCTGCGCGCCGCCGCCGACGCGATCCGGCTGTCACGCCGAACCCTCCGCACGATCAAGCAGAACCTCGGCTTGGCCTTCGGCTACAACCTCGACGCCCTCCCGCTCGCCGCCGCCGGCCTCCTCAACCCGCTGATCGCCGGTGCGGCGATGGCGCTGTCGAGTGTGTCGGTCGTCGCGAACGCGCTGCGGCTGCGGCGGTTCCGGTAACGAAGACCTAGTGGGCGCGCTGCGCGGTGAGGAACGCCTCGACCACCAGCGGGTCGAAGTGACGGCCTGACTGGCTGGTGATCTCGGTGACCGCGTCGGCCGTGGACCACGCCGCCTTGTACGGGCGATGATGCGTCAGCGCATCGAAGACGTCGGCGACGGCGACGATGCGTCCGGTGATGGGGATCGCTTCCCCGGCCAGACCGGTGGGGTAGCCGCTGCCGTCCCAGTGTTCGTGATGGGTCAGCGCCGTCTGCTCGGCCAGCGCCAGCAGCTCGAACGGGCTGCCGGCCAGCATCTGCGCACCCGCGGTGGTGTGGGTCTTGACCTGCTCGAACTCCTCGTCGGTCAGCTTCCCGCGCTTGCGCAGCACGGAATCCGAGACCGCGATCTTGCCCACGTCATGCAGTGGCGCGGCGAGCCGCAGCAGCTCGAGCTGTGCCTCGGGCAGCCCGATCGTGCGGGCGATGGCGACCGAAAGTTCCGCGACTCGGAGCGTGTGCTGGCCGGTGTCGTCGTTGTGCAGTTCGGCCGCCGCCGCCAGCCGCGCGAGCATCTCGAACTGTGCCTGCTCGAGCTCTCGGCTGGCGCGGTGCTCGGCGGTGACGTCCTCGACCTGGGTGAAGAGCTGCTTGACCTCGTCGGCGTCGTCGCGGATCGCGGTGAGGGCGACGCGCGCCTCGATCACCTGACCGCCGGCATGCAGATATCGCGTCTCGAAGTGCTGGGCACCGAGGGCACCGTCCATGACCGCGGCAACCGCGGCGGCGCTGTCCTGAAGGTCCTCCGGGTGGGTGAACTCCAGGAGATGCGCACCGCTGAACACTTCGGGAGTGTGTCCCAGCATCATGCAGATGGCGAGGTTGACCCGCTCGATGCGTCCGTCGCGGCCGGTGATCACGCTCCCGATCGGCGCTTCTTCGAAGACGATGCGATCGAGTTGCGCCTCGCGGCGCAGGGCTTGGCCCCGGCGCCGCTCGCGCTCGGCGCGCTCCGCGCGCTCGGTGATGTCGCGGATCACGCCGACCGTGAATGTCCGCCCCCCGATCTGCATCTCGCTGATCCCGATCTCGATCGCGAACTGCGAGCCGTCCTTGCGCCGGCCAACCGTCTCGAGCGGCTCGGCGGGGCCGTCGCCCGTGCTCCCCAGGGCCCGGTTGACGGCCGCGGCCTCGATGAAGTCATCCCAGTGGTCGTGCGCGATCACCGACTGCAGCGGCTGCCCGGCAACCTCTGCACGCTGATAGCCGAACAACCCTTGCGCCGCGCGGTTCATGGCTTCGATCAGTCCCTGCTCGTCGACGGTCACGATCCCGTCCGCGACGTTCTGCAGTACTGCTTCTGCCCGCACCTCGCTATCGCGCAGCGACGCGTTCAGCGCCGTGACCGAGTCGAGCGAGCGCTTGTGCGCATGCGCGCGGGTGAACAGGTCGACGCACTCCGTCACCTTGGCCCGCAGCACATCAGCGGCGATCGGCGCGAAGATGAAGTCGACCGCACCGCTGGCGTACGCGGTGGACGTCTCGATCTCGTCACGCCCGTAGGCGGTCATGAAGATGATCGGCGTCGCGGCGGACCGACTCCGCGCCCGTATCAACTTGGCCGCCTCGTAGCCGCTCATGGCCGGCATGTGCACGGCCATCAGGATCACCGCGAATTGCCCGGCCTCGATGGCCCGCAGCGCCTCGCGACCCGAATCGACGTCGACCACCGGGTGCCCGAGCCGGTCGAGCATCGCGCAGAGCGCGAGCCGGTTGCCCGCGTCGTCGTCGACCACGAGGACCGCCGGGAGGGCGCCGTTCTCGCCCTGCGCATCGGCCGGCTGGAGCAGCGGGTGCTCAGCGCGACCGGCGGTCGGATCTTCATGGAGCAAGTCGAACTCCGAGTTTCGTTGACACTCGACACTCAGAAGTCACGACATGCTGCCGACCCGCTCGGGGTGCGACTCCACGTGAAAGCCCTCTACCAGTCAACGTTACTCTCCTGATCAAGCATCCGCCCCGCGCGGAGGCGGGTCCGTATCCTCGAGTCAGTCCGATGACCGAGGAGGACCTCCACCCCACCGACGTCGCGGCCATGCGCGATTCGGCCGGCCACGGCGGCCCGCTCCGCCAGGAGCTCTCGAACGCGATGGTCGCGCTCTTCAAGCAGTACTACGGCCGCGGGCCGGCGGACTGCCGCACCTACCTGGAGCCCGACCTCGTCGTCGTCGTGATGACCGGCGGCTACCACGCGGCCGAGCAGACGCTGTTCGAGGCCGGCAAGTGGGTCGAGGTCCGCCAGGCGCGGCTGTCGTGGCAGGACACGATGCATGCCCGCTTCGTCGAGACGATCGAGGGGCTGACCCAGCGCGAGGTCAAGGCGTTCATGAGCGCCAATCACCAGTCCCCTGACGTCACCGTCGAGTTGTTCGTGCTCGAGCGCGAGAGCATCGCCGCCGCGTCGCCCTGATCGGCGCTACTGTGGAGGTCCTGGTTAACCCGGTCGACCATGACCGAAGGCTCCAGCTGCAGCTGCTGTCCTCTTCTGGTCGCCTTCGCGCGCCTGCCTGGGGCCGGCGGGGGTAGCGGAGCCGGGAATGGTCGGTTTGGGGTTGGCTTCGCTCACCCACACCAGCTGCCGTTCGCAACTCTGCGCGGGAAATCCGCCCGCAGGACGAACTTCCGGGGGCCCGATCGAAGCGAGCCCCATGGACCAGGCGAAGTACGAACTGCACGAAGTCTCGAGCGATCCGCGCGCGAGCATCCTCGCGGACGTCTCGCGCGAGATGGTCCGGCTCTACAAGGAGCAGTTCGGCCGCGGTCCCACCAAGGCCCGCACCGACTGGGCGGGCCCCGACGTGCTCATCACGGCGCTCGAGGACACGCTGACCCCCGCCGAGCGCAACCTCACCCGGCTCGGCCAGCACGGGCGGGTGCGCGACATGCGGACGTTCTTCCAGTACGCCACCGTGGAGGAGTTCTGCGGGCCCGTGGAGCGCCTCACCGGCCGCAAGGTGCGCGCCTTCCTGAGCGCGATCGACACGCAGGTCGGCGGGCTGGCGATGGAGACCTTCGTGCTGCACCCGGAGGGCTACGACGGCCCCTCCCGGATCGACATCGGCAACGACTGAGCGCGGCGCGGTGGTGCTGCCCGCACCCCCAGTGTGTGGATCACCGGGCTGCCGCCGCCGCGCCCACGGCACAGGATGTGCCGATGACCCCGTTGACCCGCCCCGCAGCCCCGGCGCCCCACCGCGCGTCGGCGACCCACGGCGCCGCACTCACCTTCGAGACCCTGGTCGAGGGTCAGGCAGCCCACGACCGGCTGCGGATGCACGACGACACGCTGCTGCGCGTGGTCGCCGGCACTGTCCGCCTGACGATCGACGCGCAGGCGCACTGGCTGCGCACCGGCGATGAGATCGTCATCCCCGCGGCCTCCACGCATCGCCTGGCCAGCGCCGGCGGCGTGGCGCGCATCGTCAGCGGGCTGCGCGCGGTCCGCGGCTGAGCGCGTCGACCAAGTCGCACCAGCCGGAGAGCACGCGCTCCAGCGACCAGTCGAGGCCGCGCCGCCAGTAGAGGTGCTGCGCCGGCCGCAGCGTCGCGAGCAGTGCCTGCGCGGCGAACTCGGCGTCCACGTGCGGCGCAGCCTCGCGCAACAGCAGCGTGAGATGCGTGGCGTAGAGCGAGTACGGGCCACCGTCCACCGTGCGCCCGGGCGGCTCGGCGACGACCAGCAGCTCGACGTGGCGCTCGACGAGGTCGAGGTAGCCCTCCCCGAACGCGCGCAGCCGCTCGGCGGCCGGGACGCCCGGCCCTAGCGGCGGCGGGCCGGAGATCAGCGCGTCCTGGAACTCGCGGGTGTGCTCGTCCAGAAGCGCCAGCGCGAGCCCGGCGCGGTCGCCGAAGCGGCGGTACAGCGTGCCGGTCCCGACGCACGCCGCGCGGGCGACGTCGTCCATCGAGACCTGGTCGATGCCCCGCTCCTCCACCAGATCGGCCGCCGCCGCCAGGATGCGCAGGCGGTTGCGAGCGGCGTCCGCTCGCTCATGCGGCGTCTGGCCGTCGTCGAACTGGGGGAGCTCGAGCACGGCGTCCATCATGCCGGTTTGCATCATGCCGACAGTTCGACCGGCGACCCCACCTCGCGCAGCAGATCGCCGAGAACGTCGCCGAGTCGCGCGTGAAGCTCCGGGTCGGCGAGCGTGCCGTCGGAGGCGAACGCGGAGTCCGCCAGCCCGACCGGCAGCTCGGACTCGAGCGCGTGTGCGCCGGAGGCCTTGAGGGCCTTGCGGACCTCCGCCTGCGCCCAGACGGCGCCGAACAGGCCGGTGCTCACCCCGATCACCGCGGCCGGCTTCTCGCGCAGCACGTTGTCGGGGAACGGGCGCGAGGCCCAGTCGAGCGCGTTCTTGAGCCCGCCGGGGACCGACGCGTTGTACTCCGGGGTCGCGATCAGCAGCCCGTCGGCCTCCGCGACCGCGGCGAGGAACTCCTGCACCGCGGGCGGCGGGGAGTCCTCCTGGTCCTCGTCGAAGATGGGCAGGCCGGCGAGGCCCTCCCACTCCACGAACTCGACTCCGGGCGGGAGCATCTCGCCCGCCGCCCGGAGCAGCCGCCGGTTGTGGGAGCCCCGGCGCACGCTGCCCGCTATGCCGAGGATCCGCATGGGGCCCTACGCCTGCTCGACGAGCGACAGCTCGACGGTCAGGGTGACGTCGTTGGCGAGCACGTTGCCGCCCGACGGGAGCGCCATGTTCCAGTTCATGTCGAACTCGGTGCGGTCGACGACGGCCTCGAGGTTGAGGTGGCCGCGGGCGTTGCCGAACGCGTCGGCGGCGGGCGCGGTCCACGTGCCGGTCGCCTCGACCGGGCGGGTGATGCCCTTGATGGTGAGCTCGCCGGGGACGACGGCGGAGCCGTCCTCGCGCAGGTCGAGGTCCGAGGCGGCGAAGGTCACCTCGGGGTGGTTGGCGGCGTCGAAGAACTCGGCGCTGAGGACGTGCTGGCGGAACTGGTCGGGCGTGCGGATCGAGATCGACTCGACCTTGGCGGCGCCCTCGAGGCGACCCTCATTCACTGCGGCCACGACGTCGGAGAGCGTGCCCTTGAAGAGCGAGACGCCCTGGTAGCGGACGGCGAAGCCGAAGCTCGAATGAACGGGATCGGCGTTGTAGGTGCTGCTGAGCAGCGGAGTGGTGGCGGTGGTCATCGGGTCATCCCCCTGTGGTCGTGGCGTTCGGACGGTCCGCTAAGCGGAGCGCGTTCCGGTTACGAGAGGGATGGTAGCGCGAAGATGTTGCGTACGCAAGGACTGCCGGCTAGCGAGTCGCCCCGCGTGCCTCCCACGCGAACCCGCGCTCCGCGAAGCTCGCGGTGAGGCCGTGCTCGCCGAGCACCGCGAGCATCGCCTCTGGCGGGTGGAGGAAGATGCGGAACTCGCGCCGCGAGAGCCGGAAGCCGAGGTTCTCCGCGCCCACGATCGCTCGCGAGATCAGGTTGCGCCGCGGGTGGCTGAAGACGAGCGCGCGCCGGGCATGCACCGCGGCGGCGCCGAGCAGCCGCTCGTAGTCCGGGTAGCAGCAGACGACGCGGTGCAGGACGACGATGTCGGCGGCCGCGATCGCCTCGGGGTCGACGGCGATGTCGTGCAGCCTCCGCTCCACCCGCCCCTGCACGCCGGCCGCGGCGGCGAGCCGCGCCGCCTCGGCGTCGTAGGCCGGCGAGAGCTCGAGGTTGACGGCGCGCTCGGCGCCGCGCCGCAGCAGCTCGAGGTGGATCTCCCCTACCCCGCCGCCGATCTCGAGCACGGTCACGTTCTCGATGCCCTGCCGTTCGAGGAAGCCGACCATCCGCCGCGCCGTCGCGTCGAGCCCGCGCTTGCGGTAGCGCGCCGCCATCCGCCGCGCGAAGCGGCCGCCGAAGAACTCGTCGCAGCCCCGCGGATCGCAGCAGCCCGCCATGGGCTTAGCGTCGCACAAGCCCCACCCCCGGTCGGGTCCCTCTCGCGCATCCGAAGGGCCGCGCGACACGATCGAACGTCCGGGCCGCGCGAGCTGCAGGATCGTCTGGTGACAAGTCGTCGCCGTGGGCAGGGCTCGCGAGCGAGCGTAGCGCCGCCGGGCGCTGCCGCGCTAGTGTCCTGATTCGGTAATTCGTGTGCAGTAGCGGGTGATGGATTCGAGGATCTGGTCGGCGGTCTTGGTCCAGACGTAGGGTT
>Ga0136617_10000589_pt1 | contig 30927 bp, 28 predicted proteins | sample AntDrymUQ3222106_2_FD_129672 | JGI IMG/M metagenome (GOLD analysis project Ga0136617, IMG submission 129672) | Polar desert sand microbial communities from Dry Valleys, Antarctica - metaG UQ322 (21.06) | ecosystem: Environmental > Terrestrial > Soil > Desert | place: Antarctica: Dry Valley... | reverse complement strand
CTAGTACTACAGGGACAGTTATATGTTGATCATAAAGAACTCGCAGGTCACGAGCGCTCCGCTCGGCGCCCGCTCGCGGCATCTTCACAGGTCGCTCAAACAAGTGTCTCTGTAGTACTAGGACCACCCTCGGCCTCGACGTGTCAGAGGCTGGCGCAGGGGCCTGCTCGCCACCACTCACCGAGCTCCGCGAGGGCCTCGTCGCCGAACGGGTTGACGCCGGGGCCGGCGGCGAGGGCGTGCGCGACGTGCACGTGCAGGCACTTGACCCGGTCGGGCATCCCCCCAGCGCTCACGCCCGTGCCCAGCGGCTCGATCGCGTCCCGCTCGGCCAGGTAACCCTCGTGCGCCCGCCGGTAGGCCGCGGCCAGGTCGGGGTCTTCGGCCAGCCGTTCGGTCATCTCGCGCATCCGCCCGGCCGCCTCCAGGCCACCGAGCCGAGAATTCAACCGGGAGCAGGTCAGGTAGTAGAGCGTGGGGAACGGCGTGCCGTCCTCCAGCCGCGGCGCGGTCTGCACCACCGACGGCAGGCCGCACGGGCAACGATGGGCCACCGCCCGGACCGCGCGCGGCGGCCGACCGAGCTGCGCCGCCACTGCCTCGGCGTCGGCGTCGGTGATGCAGGGGACGTCAGGACGCACCGCGGCCCTCGCTCATCTCACGCCACAGCGTCCGGTACCACGGCACCCCGACGCCGGGGTGCGGCGGAGGGCCGGCGTCTGCGGCGGGCGGCACCTGCACGACGTAGGGCACCTCTCCCGGCATGACGTAGCCGAGCCGCGAGCGGGCCTGGGCGGCGATCTCGGTGGGGTCCGACAGCCGGGCGCGCTGGCGCGTCAGCTCGTCCACCTCGGCGGCGAGGATCTTCTGCTGTTCGGACACGGCGGCCAGCTCCTGGCGCTGAGCCACGTAGTTGCGCAACGGGACGGCGACGGTGAGCGCCAGAGCACAGACCACGATCGCCAGCACGGCCGCGCGCCGTGTCGAGGACAGCCCGAGCAGGCCGGTGGTGGCCGCGACGACCCCACGGGGTCGGGTGCGGGTCAGCTGCGGCTCCCGGCTCCGACCGCGGGGCGCCCCGGTGCCGGAGCGCCGCGGCCGCGGCGTGCGGCTCGCCCGCTCACCTCGGGCTTTGGCTCGTTCCTCGGCCACCACACCCCCTCACCGTCACGTATCGCGGCGTGCGCTCGACTCGGCCGCCACAACGTGCCGACTCGCGCACCAGATCGTGCCGACTCGCGGGGTGGGGGGCATGTCAGCGGGCTGGTTCGGCGGGGGTGTAGCGGGGGAAGGCCAGGTCGCCGGCGTAGCGGGCGGCGTCGCCGAGGGCTTCCTCGATGCGCAGCAGCTGGTTGTACTTCGCTACGCGCTCGGAACGGGCCGGCGCGCCGGTCTTGATCTGTCCGCAGCCGGTGGCGACGGCGAGGTCGGCGATCGTGACGTCCTCGGTCTCGCCGGAGCGATGGCTCATCATGCAGCGGTAACCCGAGGAGTGCGCGAGCGTCACCGCGTCGAGGGTCTCCGACAGCGTGCCGATCTGGTTGACCTTCACCAGCAACGCGTTGGCCGCGCCCCGGTTGATGCCGTCGTCGAGCCGCTCGGGGTTGGTGACGAACAGGTCGTCGCCGACGAGCTGGACGCGGTCGCCGAGGGCGTCGGTGAGCGCGACCCAGCCGTCCCAGTCGTCCTCTGAGAGCGGATCCTCGATCGACACGAACGGGTAGGCCGCGACCAGCTCGCCGTAGACGGCGCTCAGCTCGGCCGCCGAGAGCTTCTTACCCTCGTAGGAGTAGACGCCGTCGGCATGGAACTCGGTAGCGGCCACATCGAGGGCCAGCGCGATGTCGCGGCCGAGGACGTACCCGGTCTTCTCGACGGCCTCGCCGATGAGGTCGAGCGCCGCTCGGGTGCCCGCCAGATCGGGCGCGAAGCCGCCCTCGTCACCGAGCCCGGTGGCCAGGCCTTTACTCTTGAGCACGGACTTGAGCGCCTGGTAGACCTCCGCACCCCAGCGCAGCGCCTCCCGGAAGGACTCGGCACCCACCGGCGCGATCATGAACTCCTGCACGTCCACGGAGCTGTCGGCGTGCGCACCGCCGTTGATGATGTTCATCATCGGCACTGGCAGCACGTGCGCGTTCGGCCCACCGATATAGCGGAACAGCTCCAGGCCCGACGACTCCGCCGCCGCCTTGGCCACCGCGAGCGACACCCCGAGCAGCGCGTTCGCGCCCAGGCGCGACTTGTCCGTCGTGCCGTCGAGGTCAACGAGCCGCTGGTCGACCAGGCGCTGGTCGACGGCCTCCATGCCAGCAAGCTCGGGGGCGATCTCGTCGAGTACGGCCGCGACGGCCCGCTCGACGCCCTTGCCGCCGAAACGCAGTGGATCGCCGTCGCGCAGCTCGACCGCCTCGTGTTCACCCGTCGACGCGCCCGAGGGCACGGCGGCACGGGCCAACGTCCCGTCGTCGAGCGCGACCTCGACCTCGACCGTGGGGTTGCCCCGCGAGTCGAGGATCTCGCGTGCGCCGACCTGCTCGATGACCGCCACCAAGTGCTCCCGTCCACACTAGTTCCACATCGGATGGGTCAGGATAGCCGCCCGCTACACCGGATCTGCGGAGGAACCCGCGAACGCCCGACGGGGCTCATTCCGTGACGACCGAAGTCAGCAGTTCGATGTTGGCCGCGGCGTAGTGGCTGAGGGTGATAGCGCGGTGGGGCAGGTGGGAGAGTTGCTCGCGGACGATGGTGCGGGTGTGGTCACGAGTGGTCGGGTCGATGTGACCGAGACCGAAGATGTCGGGATAGCGATCTTCGGTCTTGTCAGTGAAGAAGTCGGCCTCGGTCAGACCACGCTGCTGATCGTCGAGAGCAGGTGCGGCGCCGGGAACGACGGTAGGGAACAGCAGCGTGGTTGCATAGCCGGTGGTGGCCAGAGGTAGCCCGAACCATGCGGTGAGCTGGTCGGGGAACACTTGGGCCTTGAGCTCCCGCCCGGTGGGCTCGTGCAGGGGCGTGCGATCCCCGGCGACCAGCGCCGCAGTGACCCGCTCGTCCTGCGTGGGGTGGAGGTGCTCACCGGCGAGCAGCCGGTCGCGGGCCAGGTCGAACCAGCCGAGTGCGTCCAACAGACCCAGGCCGATGGCGGCTGCGGCAGGCCAAGGCAGGATCTGCACGCCGAGTCGGTGGCCACGGGCGAAGATGCGGTCATTGGCCAGCAACGCGCACCCGCAGCTGCGGGCAAGGGTGAGCGCCGTTGTGGTCTTACCGGCGCCTTTGCCCCCGAAGCTCAGCGCGGCGCGGCCGTCGCGGGTGACGGCGCTGGCGTGCAGCAGGGTCCAGCCGTCTCGGTGCAGCGATGCGCGGACGGTTTCCCGAGCCAGCCGAGCGGCAGCGAGCGTGACCGGTCGTTCGCTGGTCCCCGCGATCAGCACGCGCCGGGCGCCTGCGGTGGCGTGGTAGGCCAGGCCGTCGGTGGCCGACAGCGCCGACACCCCACCGTCGTCATCACGCGCAACGAGCACGGATGATCGGGCGTAGACGGCGTCCTCATATCGGCTGGAAGTGACCTGGTCGGCGAGAGCCGTGTAGCTGTCGGGGTCGACCTCGGCGACGATGACCGGCCCGTCAGCTGCGGAGCCCGGGGCCGGTGGTGGCGTGTCAACGGCACGCCACCAGGGGCCGAAATAGCGCCGCGCCCACGCGGTAACTTGCGGAGTGTGGCTGACGATCGTCGCGCTGGCGTCGTCTGCGTGGATCATGGTAGCGGTCTGCGAGTCGACCATCGGCATCTCCGTCAGAAACAGATCATGGCGGTTCAGGGTGTGTTGACCCGCGGGTAGCCAAGAACTGATGCGGAGCGGAAGCACAAGTCGCTGGGCCAGGACAGCCGGGCTCTTCACCAGAGAGCCCGGCTGACACCGCTACACCTGCATTCAGTCCTCCGACGCGCCGCCCTGCAGGCCCGCCGAGATGAGGTCCATGACGCTCGAGTCGGCCAGCGTCGTGACATCGCCGACGGCGCGGTTCTCCGCCACGTCGCGCAGCAGCCTGCGCATGATCTTGCCCGACCGCGTCTTGGGCAGCTCGTCCACGACCATGATCTGGCGTGGCTTCGCGATCGACCCGATCTCCCTGGTCACGTGATCACGCAGCGCCTTGATGGCGTCGGCGCCCTTCGCCTCGTCCTGGGCGACGTTGCCGCGCAGGATCACGAACGCGACGATGCCCTGCCCGGTGGTCGCATCGGAGGCGCCGACGACGGCCGCCTCGGCCACCGTCGGGTGGCTGACCAGCGCCGACTCCACCTCCGTCGTGGAGATGCGGTGCCCGGAGATGTTCATCACGTCGTCCACCCGGCCGAGCAGCCAGATCGCGCCGTCGGCGTCGTACTTGGCGCCATCGCCGGCGAAGTAGTAGCCCTGGTCGGCGAACCGCGACCAGTACGTCTCGCGGTAGCGCTCCTCATCGCCCCAGATGCCGCGCAGCATCGCCGGCCACGGCTGGTCGAGCACCAGGTAGCCGCCGCTGCCGTGCGGGACCGGGGTGCCGCCCTCGTCGACGATCATGGCTGCGATCCCCGGCAGCGGGCGCATCGCCGAACCCGGCTTGGCCACCGTCGCCCCGGGCAACGGTGAGATCATGATCGCGCCGGTCTCGGTCTGCCACCAGGTGTCGACGATCGGGCAGTTGCCCTGCCCGACGTGCTCCCGGTACCACATCCACGCCTCGGGGTTGATCGGCTCGCCGACGCTGCCCAGCACGCGCAGCGAGGAGAGGTCGTAGCGCGCGGGGATGTCGGCGCCCCACTTCATGAACGTGCGGATCAGCGTGGGCGCGGTGTAGTAGATCGAGACGCCGTACTTCTGGATGATCTCCCAGTGCCGGCCCTCGTGCGGGGTGTTCGGTGTGCCCTCGTACAGGACGGACGTGGCGCGGTTGGCCAGCGGTCCGTAGACGATGTAGCTGTGCCCGGTGACCCAGCCGACGTCGGCGGTGCACCAGAAGACGCTCTCGCCCGGCTTGTGATCGAAGACCACGTGATGGGTGTACGCGACCTGGGTGAGGTAGCCACCGGAGGTGTGCAGGATGCCCTTCGGGTTCCCGGTGGTACCCGAGGTGTAGAGGATGAACAGCGGGTGCTCGGCGTCGAACGCTTCCGGCTCATGCTCGTCGGGCTGCGTGTCGACGATCTCATGCCACCACACGTCACGGCCCTCGGTCCAGGCCACGTCGGTCTCGGTGCGCTTCACGACGAGCACGTGCTCGATCGTCGGGGTGTCGGCCAGCGCCTCGTCGACGTTGTCCTTCATCGGCGCCGACTTGCCCCGGCGGTACTGCCCGTCGGAGGTGATGAGCAGGCTGGCCTCGGCGTCCTTGATGCGGGAGCGCAAGGCCGCCGGCGAGAACCCGCCGAAGACGACGCTGTGCGCCGCGCCCAGCCGCGCGCACGCCAGCATCGAGATCACGGCCTCGGGAATCATCGGCAGCTGGATCGCCACCCGGTCGCCCGCCTGCACCCCGAGCTCGGTGAGCGCGTTGGCGGCCCGGCAGACCTCGCGCTTCAGGTCGGCGTAGGTGATGGTGCGGGTGTCGCCGGGCTCGCCCTCCCAGTGAAACGCGACCTGCTCGCCGTAGCCGGCCTCCACGTGCCGGTCCACGCAGTTGTAGGCGACGTTGAGCCTGCCGCCGACGAACCACTTCGCGAACGGGGCGTCCCAGGCCAGCACCTGGTCCCACTTCTGGTGCCAGTGCAGCCGATCGGCCTGCTCGGCCCAGAAGCTCTCGCGGTCGGTGTCAGCCCGCTCGTACCACGCGGAAGTGGCGTTGGCCTGGGACTCGAACTCTGCGCTCGGTGGGAAGCTGCGGCTCTCGGTGGACAGGTTGCTCAGCGTGGCTTCGACATGAGCCGATCCCTCGGCGGCCATTCGTGCCTCCTGGTCGTGGGCTTCTCGGACAACCAACGAGTCCCCCGTGACTCAGCACTCGACGGTATCGTGAGGCCAATGCTCGTGAACGCGAGGCTAGTGCTCGTGAACGCGCTGCGCACGGTAGTTCAGACCAAATCGCGGTGATCGACTCCACCAGCGGTGGCAGCATGCCGATGTGGCCCTGCCCCGGACGCCCGACCCGCTCGCGCCGCTGCTCGAGCTGCCCGGCGTCGTCGACGCCGTGGCCCGAGTTCGGGACGCCCTGGTTGTGGTGCACAACCATCCGGTGAACCGGCACGGCTGGCCGGCGAGCGCCGCGGCGGCGAGCCTGCGGGCCGCGCGCGCGTCCGCCGCCCTGGACGGTGCGCCGATCGAGGCGGGCGACGCGGTGAGCGGCCCGGTGCTGGCCGGGGCCGTCCGGGTGGCGGAGGAGTCCGGTCGGCTGCTCAGGGTCTGGCGGACATCGCCGCTGCAGGCGCTGGCTCGCCTGCACGTCGTGGCCGCAGCCGACCTGGTACCCGCACCGCGTCGCGACGCGGAGCTCGGCCGGCCGCGGTCCGGCGAGGGGGTGTCGTCCCGGCTCGAGCTACTCGCTGACCTCGTGACGGGTGCGACGTCGGTGCCCGCCCCCGTGCTCGTCGCCGTGGTGCACGGTGAGCTGCTCGCGCTCGCCGCGTTCCCGTCGGCGAACGGCGTGGTGGCGCGCGGGGCGGCCCGACTGACGGCAGTGACCGCCGGCCTCGACCCGAAGGGCCTGGCGGTGCCGGAGGTGGGGCACCTGCGCTACGCAACGCAGTACCGCGCCGCGGCTGCCGCGTTCGCCGCGGGCACGGCCGAGGGCATCACGGCGTGGGTGCTGCACAGCTGCGCGCAGTGGGAGGCGGGGGCCCGAGAAGGCCTGGCCATCGCCAACGCCAGGGCATGAGACGGGCGGTGTCCCATGGCAGGGACACCGCCCGTCTGCGCCCGAATTTCGGGATCCAGGCGTGCACTACGTGTCGTGGAATGGCCTCGGCGTCCGGCGTCCCGGTACGCAGGCCCACGACGACATGCCTCCCGCGGCGTGCTGTGCGTGGAGTGCCCGATCTTCGCGCACGGAGCCCGGCTCGGGGAGGACGGGTGCTTCTCTGCCGCACCGCCCTTGGCCGACCCGGAGTCCGTAACTCCTTTTGTAGTCCGTGACCGGGGCCACAGCAAGCCGTGGAAGGTTATGCACCGGTTCAGACACGCAAAGTGACGATCTTCCCTGTCATGATCACCCTTTCGGGTGAAATACAGGTAGTGCTCTCGCCTGGGAACGTGTCCGACGATGATGGCAGTACCAGCCCGCTCCCAGCAACGCGACTGCCCCCAGGCCAGCCGCGGCTACCGTCGCCTTCTCGGGTGGCCGGAACCGCGACCGCAGCGCGACCGGGTTGGCGAAAATCATGATCGGCCACCCCCGCTCCTGCGCCTCGCGGCGCAGCGCCCGATCGGGGTTGACGGCCGTCGGATGCCCGACGGCAGCCAGCAACGGCAGGTCGGTGATCGAGTCGGAGTACGCGCGGCAGTCGGCGAGCCGGTAGCCCCGCTCGACCGCGATGTCGCGGGCAGCCTGCGCCTTCTCCTGCCCGTAGCAGTAGTACTCGATGACGCCGGTGTACCGGCCGTCCGCCACACGCATCCGCGTGGCCACACAGCGGTCCGCCCCCACCAGCGCCGCGATCGGCTCGACAACCTCCAGGCCAGAGGCCGACAGCACGACGACCTCGTCACCCCTCGCCCGGTGTTCAGCGATCAACTCGGTCGCCTCCGCGTAGACCAGCGGCTCGACGATCTCGTGCAGGGTCTCGGCGACGACGGCCCGGATCTGGGCGACCTCCCAACCGGTGCACAGCGCGGTGATCCGGCGGCGCAGCAGGTCCATCGTGTCGGCGTCCGCCCCGGCCAGCACCAGGAGCAGCTGCGCGTAACCGCTGCGCAGCGCGGCACGTCGGCTGATCAGTCCCTGCCGGCGGAACGGTCGGTGGAACGCGAGCACGCTGGACCCGGCGATGATCGTCTTGTCGAGGTCGAAGAACGCCGCCGCCGCGGAACCGCTCGGCGGCGGGGACAGGTTCGGGGACGCACCGGTCACGACGGCCGAGCTTGCCAGACGGCCGATCGACCCCTCGGGGACAGGTTGGGTTCGGTAACTGGGCGTAGATGTTTTTCGCCTGGGGTGGGTGTTATGGCCCAACAGGGGCTACAGTTAGACCGGTCCGGCGGTTTTCCCCGGACCAGGTTCAGCTCGACCCCCCGGAGCTGAACCGCTGACGGCCCCCGCCAATCCCCCCTGGCGGGGGCCGTCCCGCGGGTACGGCGTTCCTCGCCCCCATACCCGCTGCTCCCGGCAGGCCAGCGGCTCGCGACCGGGTCCGGTCCCGGTTGTCCACATCGACTGGCAGCTGTCCACACGTTCACGATCTGTCCACCACAGCACCCTCCCGCACCGCACGCTGGTCCCGACGTTCCACTGGTGAGCGGGACACGAGGAGGCCAGCGTGCAACAGATCGGGGATGGTCCACACAACGGCGATGGACGGCGCGGGCTGGTGATGGTGTCCGACCCCGACCTGCTCGACGCCATCCTGCGGCTGGCCGCGGCCGCAGGCTGCGAGCTGCACCGCACCGTCGACGCCGCCCAGGCCCGCAGGCACTGGACCGACGCCCCGCTCGTACTTCTCGACGAGCCAGCAGCACAACAGTGCGCCCAGGCCGGCCTCCCCCGTCGCGGCAAGGTCGTGGTCGCCGTCCGGGGCGAGCCCCCACCGCCGGTGTGGCGGCACGCCGTCGCGGTCGGGGCCGAGCACGTCATCGCGCTGCCGGAGGCCGAGGCGTGGCTGGTCGCCGCGCTCACCGAGGCCATGGAGGGCCGCCACCGCGGCGGCGCGGTGCTCGCCGTGGTCGGCGGCCGAGGCGGTGCCGGCGCGTCGGTGCTCGCAGCCGCGGCGGCGGTCACCGCGGTACGCGACGGCGAACAGGTGCTGCTTATCGACTGCGACCCGCTCGGCGGTGGACTCGACCTGGTGCTCGGCGCGGAGGACCTCGGCGGCCTGCGCTGGCCCGAGATCGGCCTCGGTGACGGCCGGGTCCCCGCCACCGCACTGCACGCGGCCCTACCGGCCCCGGCAGTCGCGCGCCGCGGTGGGGGCGAGCTGGGTGTGCTCTCGTGCGACCGATCCACCCACGGCCCCTCCCCCGCTGCAGTCACCTCAGTGATCGACGCTGGCCGCCGGGCCGGCGAGACAGTCGTCTGCGACCTGCCGCGCTACCCCACCGACGCGGCCGTCGCCGCGCTGGCGGCAGCCGACCTCGCCGTGCTGGTGGTGCCCGCCGACGTGCGCTCGTGCGCGGCGGGCGCCCGGGTCGCCGCGGTTCTCGCCGAGCACGGCGCCACAGCCCAGCTGGTGGTGCGCGGGCCCGCGCCGGGCGGGGTCGACGCCGCGGAGGTCGCCCGCGCGCTCGGGTTGCCGCTGCTGGTAGTAATGAGGCCCGAGCCAGGGCTGGCGCGGGCGCTGGAGCGAGGCACCGCACCAGGCAAGCCACACGGACCGCTGGCCGCAGCCGCGCGCACCGTGCTGGCCGAGCTCCGCGCCGTCGCCGGCTCGTCCCCGGGTGCCCACTCATGACCGGGACCGCGACGAGCCAGCCAGGCGAAGGGCGGCTCCGGAACCAGCCGGCGGTGGGTGGGGACGTCCGCGGGTCGGCGTTCGAACCGGCGCTGATCGATCGGGTCCGGAGCCGGCTCGCCGCATCGGGTGGGGAGACCACACCGGCCGCGGTGGCCGCCGCCGTCCGTGCAGAGGCCGGCGGCGTGGCGTCAGATCTCGACGTGCTCGCCGCGCTCCGGGTGCTGCGTCAGGAGTTTGTCGGCGCCGGACCGCTCGATGAGCTCCTGCGCGATCCGCGCACCACCGACGTGCTGGTGTGCGGGCCCGCGTCGGTGTGGGTCGACCGGGGATCGGGTCTGGAGGCCACCGGCGTGCGGTTCGCCGACGAGGACGCGGTCCGCCGGCTCGCGCAGCGGCTGGCCATCGCCGCCGGACGCCGGCTCGACGACGCCAGCCCGTACGTGGACGGCTGGCTCGCCGACGCCGGGGTCCGGCTGCACGCGGTGCTGCCCCCGGTAGCCGCCGACGGCACCTGCCTGTCGCTGCGCGTCCTGCGACCAGCCGCCCACGACCTCCCGGCGCTACGCTCGCTCGGTACCGTCGACGCCACCGGCGAGGCGCTGCTGCGCGCGATGCTGGCTGCGCGTCTCGCGTTCCTGATATCCGGCGGTACCGGCACAGGCAAGACGACGATTCTCGCCGCGCTGCTCAGCGCCGTCGACCCGCGGGAGCGCATCGTCTGCGTCGAGGACGCCGAGGAGCTGCGACCACGGCATCCGCACCTCGTCCGGCTCGTGGCCCGACCGGCCAACATCGAGGGGGCCGGTGGTGTCATGCTGCGCGACCTCGTGCGCCAGGCCTTGCGGATGCGACCGGACCGGCTCGTCGTAGGTGAGGTGCGCGGCGCCGAGGTCTGCGATCTGCTCGCCGCGCTCAACACCGGCCACGACGGCGGCGCTGGCACCGTGCACGCCAACTCGGCCCGCGAGCTGCCGGCCCGGATGGAAGCACTGGCCGCCGCGGGCGGGTTGGCACGCACCGCCCTGCACAGCCAGCTCGCCGCGGCCGTCCAGGTGGTATTGCACATGCGGAGGCTACGGTCCGGTACCCGGGTCCTGGACGTCGTCGGAGTCCTGTCCCGCGACGCCGAAGGGGTAACGGTCCGCGCGGCGTGGACCCGCACCAGCGGGTGGTGCGATGCTCGCGAGGCGCTGGGCGAGCTGCTCACCGACCGTGGGGTGCGAGCGCCGTGGTGACGGCGTGGGCGTGGGCGTGTGCAGCGCTGGCAGCAGCAGTCGGCTGCGCACCCGGGCCAACCGCAGCAGCCCGGCTCGCGGCCCTTTGGCCCTCCCCTCGGCGGCGCCGGGGATGGCGGCCGTGGGCGGCGGGCCCGGTCCTGCTCGGCGGTCTCGCGGGACTGCTGCTCGTGGGGCCGGGTGGAGCGCTGGCCGGGGCGCTGGTCACGTCCACGATCCGACGGCGACGAGCACAGCATCGGCGCCTGAGCACGGCGACCACCACGGCGAGCCAACTGGCCGACGCCGTGCGCCGGATCACCGACGAGCTCCGCGCCGGCAGCCATCCGGCGGCCGCGCTCGACGGGGTACAGGCCGACGGACCCCAGGCCCGGGAGGTCCTTGCCCCCGCCGCTACGGCTGCCCGGCTCGGCGACGGTGTGGCGGCCGCGCTGCGCCGCGGCGCGGCCGACCGGCCGGAGCTCGCCGGTGATATCGAACGGATCGCGGTGGCGTGGTCGCTGGCCGATCGACACGGAATCCCGCTCGCCGACCTGCTCGCCCGGGCCCACGACGACATCCGGTGGCGGATCCGCTTCGGCGCCACGGTGCGGGCGCAGCTGGCCGGACCGCGCGCCACGGCGACAGTGCTCACCGCGCTACCGGTACTCGGGCTCGGCCTCGGGCAGCTCGTCGGCGCCGACCCGATCGGCGTGCTGCGCAGCGGCGTGCTCGGTCAGGTTCTGCTGGTCATTGGGGTCGCACTGGCCGCCGCAGGTATGGCGTGGTCGGAGTACATCCTGCGCACGGCGGTGCCACGATGACGATCACGGCCACGGTGGCCCATGCGCTCGCCACGACTATGGCAACGGCGAGGAGTCCGGTGCCGGTGACGACGGTTCGACCGGCCGGATCGGTGCCGCCCGTCCCCGGCGGCATGGTCGCCGCGATACTGCTGCTCGCCGCTGCCCTCCTGGTGGTGGGTGGACGCCCTGGCTGCGGTCGGCTGCGTGCGCTCGCCGGACCCGCGCCCAGCGCAGTCAATGCCACGCCCGTCCCTCCGCTGCGCGCGTCCTGGGTGGCTGTCGGAGCGGTGGCTCTCAGCGGGCTCGCATGGGCGATCGCAGGTGCCGCCACGGGGGTTGCGGTAGGCGGTATTGCCGGTGTGGCCGGCGTAGTCGCCGCGCGCCGGACGACCGCCCGAACCGGGTCGGACGACACCGATGGCGGCGACCTCGCCTGCAGCTGGGAGCTGCTCGCGGTGTGCCTGGAGGCCGGATTGCCAGTAGCGGTCGCGGTGTCCGCCGCAGCCGAGCCGCTCGCCGGGCCCACCGGTGCCCAGCTGCGACGCGTCTGCGGCCTGCTCGAGCTCGGAGCCGACGCCACCGACGCCTGGGGGATGGCCGAGGACGTTCCGGCGCTCGCGACGTTCGCCCGCGCCGCGGGCCGGTCGGCCGGCACCGGAGCGGCGCTGGCCCAGGTCGCGAGGGCCGAGGGCACCCGCATCCGCGCCGACCTCCTCGACTCCGCACAGGCCAGGGCGCAACGGGCCGCGGTGCTCATCACGGGCCCGCTCGGACTGTGCTTCCTGCCGGCGTTCCTCGTCCTCGGTATCGCCCCGGTCGTCGTCGGCCTGGCGAGCGAGGCACTCGCGCAGTGGTGACCACCGCGCCATCCGAAGAAGGACCTCACGAAGGAGATGCCATGTCCCAGCTCACGATCCCGTCCACCACCCGGTCAGCATCCACGCGGCTGCGCCTGCTCCGCGACGACGACTCGGGGATGAGCACGGTCGAGTACGCGATCGGGACGATCGCCGCCGCCGCGTTCGCCGCCGTCCTTTACGCGGTGGTCAGTGGCGACTCGATCGTCACTGCGCTCACCGAGCTCGTGCAGCGCGCGCTGTCGGTGACGTTCTGATGCCCGGGAGGGTGTTGGTCAGCGGGCGGGATCCGGTCCGGCACCCTCCCCGCGCAACCGGCATCGGCGACGCCGACCGCGGCGCCGTCACAGTGGAGGCCGCGCTGGCCCTGGTCAGCCTCATGCTCTTCCTCGTGGTGGCGGTCGGCTCAGTCGCTGCGGTCACGGCCTCGATCCGGTGCATCGACGCCGCCCGCGAGCTTGCCCGGCTTGCCGCGCGTGGCGAACCCGAGCGCGGCCGGACGGTCGCCGCCGACCTCGCACCGAGCGGTGCCCGGCTGGACATGGTCCGCGAGGACGACACCATCGTCGCCGAGGTGTCCACAGAACTGCTGCACCCGCTCCCGGTACGAATCAGCGGCCGTGCGGTGGCAGCGCTCGAACCCGGCGTCGGTGTGCCGTGACACACACCCGTCGAGTACGTCCGAGCCCCGCCGACGACGGCATCGCCACCGTCTGGGCCGCAGCCGGCGTCGCGATAATCATGGGAGCGCTGCTCGTCGGCCTGTACCTCGGCGGGGCGATCGCGGCCCGCCATCGCGCCGAGGCCGCAGCCGACCTCGCCGCACTCGCCGCAGCCGGACTCGCCGTCCAGGGCCGGGACGCCGCCTGCGACCGAGCCGGTGACATCGCCAGGGCAATGGGAGGCGAGGTCACCAGCTGCCAGCTGTCCGGCTGGGATGCGCTCGTGCAGGTGCGGGTCGCGGTTCCGATGGCACTCGTCGGCGCTGACGCCGCGCTCGGCCGAGCCAGAGCAGGACCAGCCGACACCGACCCGCTACCGCCACCGCCAGCCAGGGAAGAAGGTTCCGAACCCCCCACCTCCGCGGAGAGCATCGACCCAACCATCAGACAGCGCACCAGCCCTCAAGGCCACTGGCTGGCCCGGCCGTTGACATCCGGACACCCGTCTATCATCACAGTCGAGAAGGTTTCGCCAAATTCGAGCAAGGAGGTTCCATACACGTCAGATTTCTAGGAAAGATCCAGGTTCACTCGAGGGAGAGTCCCCCACACTTTTCGCCACCGACCGCGCGGACCGCTCGACTTATATCGCGCAGGGCTGGATCGTGACTGACCCGCAGGCGCTTGCTGAGATCGGCCCCATCCCCAAGGGTGAAACCATCATCGAGATTCCCGAAGACGTGCTGAATTTCTATAAGCGCAACCACGAGGAGGACCGCTGAGCCTCCTGATCGGGGACGGTTTCAACAGGCTGTTCCGCACCTTCGAGCACACTGCTTTCCGTTTGGAGGTACGGGACCGCTACAACGCGCCGCGCGAGGTCGAGTCCTTCAAAAAGTTCCTAGCCGGTGAGCCAGATGACCTAGCGTGGGCCGAAAGCTGGTTCGGTATGATTCGTGAAGCGACCGCCGAGGGTCGCCGATTCTCTCGGGTGCGAGTGGTGAGCCTGCCGCTCACCGACTACAGCCGTTTCGGGCTATGGGCATCGCAGCTCACCAACGCCGCGGGCGAAGACATCCGTTACGTCGCTCGGGACGTAACTCAGAATGTCGAGCTACCCAATCACGACTATTGGCTATTCGACCGTTGCCAGCTACGGCGGAGCCGCGCGGTCGATCATCAACAGCGTCATCGACGACCTTGCTCCTGAGGCATCGGGGGATGGCGAGTGACCACCCGTGTCGCCCTGCAGAGCAGAGAACAGATCGACCGACTACCCGAACGTGCTCCCTCCGTACTACCGTACAGGCCAGTACACCAGTGACTACAGTACCGAATCGGCGATCAGCTTCTCGCACGCCGCCCAGGCGTAGTCGCGACCTTGTGATGAATTCGTTCTCATCTGACACTATGGTCGAGAACGATTCCCCTACGTCCCCACCCACGCTGTTCGCGACCGACCGCACTAACCGCAAGACCTACATCGCACAAGGCTGGATCGTGAGCGATCCGCAGACACTGGCTGACATCGGGCCGGTCCCCGCCGGGGAAACCATCATCGAGATCCCCGAGGATGTGCTAAAATTCTACCAACGCGACCAGGAGGGGAGAGACCGCTGAGCCTGCTCACCGGACCCGAATTCAGTCAGCTCTTCCACACCTTCGAGCACACAGCCTTCCGCCTGGAAACACGTGATTCCTACAACTCGCCTGCCGAAACGGAAGCGTTACGTGAGTTCGTGGCGGGCGAGCCGGTCAACCTCGGCTGGTTCCAAAACTGGCTGACCATGATTCGCGAAGCAACGGCAGCGGGTCGTCAGTACACCGCTCACCGATTACAGTCGTTTCGGCGTCTTCTGTTCGAAGCACACCAACGCCGCTGGCGAAGATATTCGCTACCTTACGCGAGACCATGCCGCGGGACTTCCAAACTACGACTATTGGCTGTTCGACTCGCGCAAGCTGGTACGGATGCACTTCGATGATGATGACGAGCGCTTCCTTGGTGGCGAGATCATTGAGGACCCAGCCGTCATCGTCCAACATAACTACTGGCGCGAGGCGGCATGGCGCCGCGCCGTGCGACGAGACAACTTTGCCAACGAATAAAGCCAGCGTTGATGAGGCCCGCAACACCCTTGCGCCAGAGGTACCGGATGATGGCGAGTGATTTCCGGCGCAATGCATCGTTGATCGAATCGTTAGAAATGCTACGAAACTTTCTGGTCACCTCTCCGTCCTCGTCGTACTCTCCCAGCAACGAACAGCATCCAACCCTCTCGGACGTGGGAGAGTCAGGTGTCCACCTTCACGCCCCTGTCAAGCAGGGAGCAGATCAACCTACTATCAGAGCATGCCCGCGATGTCGTGGAAGTCGTGAACGAGCACGTCAACGACCACGACGTGTACGTGCATGGAGCTGGATTGTGAAGCCCTTGATGTACGGCTACCTACGAGAGGCTTGCGAAGCGGGGGACGACGAGGTCGAGCGGATCGAGCGCGCGCTGAAAAGTTTCGCCGGCACCGCAGGCTTCTGCTACGCAACCACCTTCTACGAGTACCAGCTCGGGTCGTATGCGGCTTTCGAGGAACTGGTCGTCGAGCTCAAGCGGGCCGAAGCACAGTACGTGGTCGTGCCATCGTTTCAGCACTTGTCGGTTCACCCGATGGTCTGCGACCACCTGCTCCTGCGGTTGGCGTCGGGCGTCAACGCTCAAGTCTTCGAGCTGGGCAGTCCGAGATCGTGATGCACATCGCTTCGATGACCTCGCGAAGGCGGTTTGGCCCGACCAACGGTCGATCTGCAGGGACGGACGGACCGAGGACCGCTCCAGCGAACCGGTGACCGTTCCACGCTGGCTGACACGACGACTCGGCGCAGGGGAGCTGCGCTCGTCGTGGCGACACGACCGGTCAGCGACAGCCTCTGGTCACGGAGCGGAATCAAGTGCTTACTTGTTGTGGTCGACCGGCTCCCGTCGGTAGGCCGTGAGTTCGCTCCCCAACCTGCGGTGGGGCCGGTGCGTCCCCGGACGCCCACCCCTGAACCGGTTCCACCGCGCCTCGGCCGTCGCCGGCCGGCTCGGCCCCCGACGAGGCCGGCCGGCGGCGGCCTACCCCGTAGGACGCCCACTCAGGACGTCCCCACCCGTGACGTCACGGCGCAACGCGTCCAGGACGACGTCGAGCAGGGCCACCCCACCGGCCTTGTCGAGTGGCGCGTTGCCGTTGCCGCATTTGGGCGACTGCACGCATGACGGGCAGCCCGTAGGGCACTCGCAGTCGTGGATGGCCGCCCGGGTCGCGGCCAGCCACGCGGCGAGCACGGCGTGCCCGCGTTCGGCGAAACCGGCGCCACCGGGGTGACCGTCGTGCACGAAGACGGTGGGGCACCCGGTGTGCGGGTGCAGCGCCGTCGACATCCCGCCGATGTCCCACCGGTCGCAGATCGCGAAGAGCGGCAGCAGGCCGATCGCCGCGTGCTCGGCGGCGTGCAGCGAACCGGGGATCGCGGCGGGCGACATCCCGGCCGCGACGAGTGCGGCCTGGTCGATGTCGTACCAGACGCCGCGGGTACGCAGGGTCTGCTCGGGCAGGTCCAGCGGCACCGTCTCCAGCACGGTTCCGTCGGGACCGCGCCGCTGGTAGGCCACAACCTGCGAGGTCACCGTGACCTCGCCGAACGACACCCGCACCACCCCGTGGTCGCGGTGGGCGAGCACCCGGTCCACCTCCACGTCGGAGGTGGACCGGGCGTCGGTGCGCCAGTCGGGGTCGGCGGCCAGCACCAGCGCGACACCACCGTCGAGGTCCAGGTCCTCCACGAGGTAGCTCTCACCCCGGTGCAGGTACACCGCGCCCGGGTGCGCCGTGGCCGGCGCGGCGGAGCTGTTCACGGTCCCGAGCATCCGACCGGTCGCCGCCTCGACCACGGCCACCTGGCCGACGCCCGAGCCGCGGATGTCCACCAGGCCTGCCGGGCGTTCCCGCGGCGAGGGCCAGAACCAGCCGGTGGGCCGGCGCCGCAGCACGCCGTCGCCGACGAGCTCGTCGAGGACGGCCGCGGCCGCGGCGCCGCCGAAGACATCCGTCACGTCCTCCTCGGTGAGCGGCAGCTCGGCGGCGGCACACGCGAGCTGGGGGCCGAGGACGTACGGGTTGTGCGGATCGAGCACGCAGCCCTCCACCGGCGCGCCGAGCAACGCCTCCGGGTGGTGCACGAGGTAGGTGTCCATCGGGTCATCGCGGGCGACGAGTACTACCAGCGCCTCGTCACGGGCCCGCCCGGCCCGGCCCGACTGCTGCCAGAACGACGCGCGCGTGCCCGGGAACCCGGCCACCACCACCGCGTCGAGCCCGGCGATGTCCACACCCAGCTCCAGCGCGTTCGTGGTGGCCACCCCGAGCAGCTCCCCGCCGGCCAGCGCCGCCTCCAACCCGCGCCGCTCCTCGGGCAGGTAGCCGCCGCGGTAGGCCGCCACCCGCGACACCAGTGCCGGGTCGACGTCGGCGAGGATCCGCTGCGCGCCCAGGGCAGTCACCTCGGCGCCGCGGCGGGACCGCACGAACGCGAGCGTCCGCGCACCCTCGACCACGAGGTCGGCGAGCATCCGCGCCGCCTCGGCCCCCGCGGCCCGGCGCACCGGCGCACCGTTCTCCCCGACCAGCTCCGGCAGCAGCGGTGGCTCCCACAGCGCCACCGTGCGCCCCGCGCCGGGCGAGCCGTCGTCGGTCACGGCGACCACCTCACGGCCGGTGAGGCGGGTGGCGAAGGCTGCGGGCTCGGCGACGGTCGCCGAGGCCAGCACCAGCGTCGGCCGGGCGCCGTAGCGCTGGCAGACGCGCAGCAGCCGGCGCAGCAGCAGGGCGACGTGCGAGCCGAATACCCCCCGGTAGGTGTGGCACTCGTCGAGCACGACGAACGCCAGCCTGCGCAGGAACCCTGCCCACCGACCGTGGCGCGGCAGCACCGAGCGGTGCAGCATGTCGGGATTGCTGAACAGCCAGCGGCCGTGCCGACGCGCCCAGTCGCGCGCGTCGGTCGAGGTGTCACCGTCCAGAGCGGCGGGCCGGACGTCGGGAAGGCCGAGCGCGTCGATCCCGCGGAGCTGGTCGGCGGCGAGCGCCTTGGTCGGGGACAGGTAGAGGGCCGTGGCCCGCGGGTCCGCGGCGAACCGGGAGAGCACCGGAAGCTGGTAGGCCAGCGACTTCCCGGAGGCGGTCCCGGTGGCCACCACCACGTGCCGGCCGTCGTGCGCCAGGGATGCGGCGGCGGCCTGGTGGCTCCACGGCGTCGCGACGCCGCGGGAGCCCAGCGCCTCCCGGACCTCGGGCGGCACCCACTCCGGCCATGCGACGGCGCGACCCACCCGCGGGGGGAGCGCGACGGCGTGTCGCAACGGGCCCGCGCTGTCCCCAACCTCACACCCGGAACCCGCCAGCACCCGCCGCAGCAGGTGCTCACCCCGTCCCGGCGCCGCGGCAGGGGACGCGCCGGTGGCGCCGGGCGCCACGACGCCGCTGCTCGGATCGCTCCCGTCGCTCACGGTGTCCGAGGTTGGCACACCGGATGCGAGGGATCAGTCCAGGGCCTGCACGGTCGCGGTCGCGATGCCGGTCAGCTCCTGGCGGGCGGCCTCCCAGCCCGGCCCGCGCGGCACCCTCGTCAGCAGGGCCACCAGGAAGCGCTGGTCGGCACCGAGGACGCCGGCGCTGTGCAGGTAGTACTTGCCCGAGAAGCAGCACAACCAGCCCTGCTTGGCCACCGCCCCGGGCGCCCTGGGCCCGTCCACCGCCGAGGAGAGCAGGCCGAACGCCTGGTCGAAACCGTCCCGAGCCCGGGCAGGCGCCGCGCCCATCGCCGAGATCAGCAGGCCACGGTCGGCAACCGGCATCTCGTCGAGGACGTATTGCCAGAGCCGCACGATGTCAACGGCCGAGACGGACATCTCCCCCCATTGCGACGGGTCACGCGGCGCGGTCGTTGCGGTCAGGCCCAGCCGCTCGCTCACCCGGGGTGCCGCACCGACGCCGTCGAAGCTGGTCCAGAGCGCGTTCATCGCGTTGTCGTCGCTCGGCCCCAGCGCCTTGCGGATCAGGTCGATGTCGGCGTCGGAGACGATGAGCGCTTCGAGCCTCCTGCGGTCCAGCACGTCCACGGCCACCACGAGCTTCGACAGCGACGCGGTGAAGTACGGCTCGGTTCCCTGCTCGCCGACGGCCACCTCGCCGGTGGTGCGGTCCAGCACGGCCACCGCGAGCTCGGTGGACGCCGCGGCGGCGCGCTCGGCGGCGCCGACCGCGGCCCGGGCGAGCCCGGTGCGCGGCACCGGAGCTGGGGCCTGCTCCGGGACCTGCTCGGGGAGCGGCTGTACCGACCCGGGGGCGGACGCCGCGAGGATCGGAACCGTCAGCAACAGCGCGAGAGCGCAGACGAGGGGCAGCCATCGCGCCCTGCGCGGGCGCACACCCTGCGTCACCTCTGCATCACGATCTGCCATACCCGAAAGTCCACCGAACGCTCCGATCTGAGCGGATCGTGATCGAATCGTTGCCGCAACGGTCGCACAGCACCTCCACTGCCGAGCTATCTGGGTCAGACTCTTACACTTCCCCCACCTGTACCGCGCCCACCTGCGGCGACGGGTGCTTGTCGAGACGCCAGGGTTGCCGTCTGAGTTCCCTGGCCCAGTACTCACTGAACCAGGAGGACGGATGTCCGTGTCCACCCTCGCCCAGGGCCTCGAGCTCGGAGCGAACGACCGCATCCTCGTCGGTGCGGTCGCGGTGGTCGCCCTCGCTGCCCTGGCCATCGGCTTCGTCCTGCGCCGGGAGGTGCTCGCCGCCGGCGAGGGCACCCCGAAGATGCAGGAGATCGGCCGCGCGGTCCAGGAAGGCGCCACGGCGTACCTCAACCGCCAGTTCCGCACCCTCGGGGTGTTCGTCGTCATCGTGTTCGTCCTGCTCTTCGCACTGCCCGCGGAGGACCTCGGCGAACGCATCGGGCGCTCGATCTTCTTCATCGTCGGTGCGGTGTTCTCCGCCACGATCGGCAACCTGGGGATGCGGCTGGCCACCTGCGCCAACATCCGCGTCGCCGCGGCGTCGCGCGAGGAAGGTGGCCGGGAGAAGGCCACCCGCATCGCGTTCCGCACCGGCGGCGTGGTCGGCATGTTCACCGTCGGCCTCGGCCTGCTCGGCGCGACGCTGGTCGTGCTGGTCTACGCCGGCCAGGCTCCGAAGGTGCTGGAGGGCTTCGGCTTCGGGGCCGCGCTGCTCGCGATGTTCATGCGTGTCGGCGGCGGCATCTTCACCAAGGCCGCCGACGTCGGCGCCGACCTGGTCGGCAAGGTCGAGCAGGGCATCCCCGAGGACGACCCGCGCAACGCCGCGACGATCGCCGACAACGTGGGCGACAACGTGGGCGACTGCGCCGGGATGGCCGCGGACCTGTTCGAGTCCTACGCCGTCATGCTCGTCGCCGCGCTGATCCTCGGCTCCGCCGCGTTCGGCCTGCAGGGCCTGCTGTTCCCGCTGATCGTGCCGGGCATCGGGGTGCTGACCGCCGTCATCGGCGTCTACATCACCCGAACCCGGGCCGGCGAGAGCAGCCTGACCACGATCAACCGCAGCTTCTACATCTCGGCGGTCATCTCGGCGGTGCTGTGCGTGATCGCCGCCTACTTCTACCTGCCGGGCAGCTTCGGCGAGCTGGACGGTCCGACCGACACCAGCGTGGTGGCGGACATGGGCACCGCTGACCCGAGGTTTCTCGCCTCCGCCGCGGTGATCATCGGCATCGTGCTGGCCGGGGTGATCCTCTGGCTCACCGGCCACTTCACCGGCACCGAGCACAAGCCCGTGCAGGACGTGGGCAGGGCCTCGCGCACCGGCTCAGCCACCGTGATCCTCGCCGGCATCTCGATCGGCTTCGAGTCGGCGGTCTACACCGCACTCGTCATCAGTGCGGCCGTGTTCGGCGCGTTCACCCTGGCCACCGGCTCGATCACGGTGGCACTGTTCGCGGTGGCGCTGGCCGGCACCGGCCTGCTCACCACGGTCGGCGTCATCGTCGCCATGGACACCTTCGGCCCGGTCGCCGACAACGCCCAGGGCATCGCGGAGATGTCCGGTGACGTCACCGGCGACGGCGTCGCCATCCTCACCGAGCTCGACGCGGTCGGCAACACCACCAAGGCCATCACCAAGGGCATCGCGATCGCGACGGCCGTGCTCGCCGCCACGGCGCTGTTCGGCTCCTACCGCGACGCGATCAACCAGGCACTGGCCGAGGCCGGTGTCGCACTCGGGGACGCGGGCACGGCGTTCGCCTACGAGGTGTTCGCCCCGAACACCCTCGTCGGTGTGATCATCGGCGCCTCGGTGGTGTTCATGTTCTCCGGTCTCGCGATCAACGCGGTGACCCGGGCAGCAGGCGCCATCGTGTTCGAGGTCCGCCGCCAGTTCCGGGAGAACCCGGGGATCATGGAGGGCACCGTCCGGCCGGAGTACGGCCGCGTGGTCGACATCTGCACCAAGGACTCGCTGCGCGAGCTGGCGACTCCTGGCCTGATGGCCATCCTCGCCCCGATCGCGGTCGGTTTCGGGCTCGGGGTGGGCCCGCTGGCGGGCTACCTGGCCGGCGCGATCGCGGCCGGCACCCTGATGGCGATCTTCCTCGCCAACTCCGGCGGTGCCTGGGACAACGCGAAGAAGCTGGTCGAGGACGGCAACCACGGGGGCAAGGGCTCGCCCGCCCACGAGGCGACGATCATCGGCGACACCGTCGGGGACCCGTTCAAGGACACCGCCGGCCCGTCGATCAACCCCCTGATCAAGGTGATGAACCTGGTCTCGGTACTGATCGCCCCCGCCGTGGTGACCTTCTCGGTGGGCAGCTCGGCGTCGGCACCGATCCGCATCGCGATCGCGCTGGTCGCGGTAGCGATCATCGTCGGGGCGGTCGTCGTGTCGAAGCGGCGCTCGACCTCGATCGCCGACACGCCGGCGCAGAGCTCGGTCGGCTGACCCGCCGCACGGACCGGTACGGAGGCCGCGCACCCACACGGGTGAGCGGCCTCCGTCATGATGCGGTGCCCCAGTACCTTCCACAGCGCACCCCTCCGGAGGGCCCATGAGAACACGCCTGTTCACGGGCACACTCGCCCTGCTCGTCGCCGCCGGATGCGGTGGGGGCGAGACCGACGCAGTCGCCTGGACCGACGAGGTGTGCGGCGCGCTCGCCGGCTTCACGCGGGCCGCGACGGCCCGACCGGACCTCGATCTGAACGATCCCGGCGCGACGGTGCGCGGGCTCGGCGACTACCTGGGATCCACCACCGCGGCGCTGGACGACTCGATCAGCAGGTTGGACGCTGCGGGAGCGGCACCGGTGGACGGCGGTGACGAGTACGTCAGCAGGCTGACCAACGTCCTGACCCAGATCAGGGCAAGCTTCGACGCCGCCCGAGCTCGGATCGAGAACATCGATCCGGCGTCGAGTGCCACGCCGTTGGCCACAGCCCTGCCCGAGGCGATGGCACCGCTGCGGGCGCTGAGCAACCTGGCCGACCCCACAGCGGGGCTGCGGTCCAGCGCGGAGCTCCAGGCAGCGGCCGAGCAGGCCCCGAACTGCCGGCAGCTGCGCGCCGTGGGGTGATTCCGAGGTGACGCCGCGACCACGCCACGGATCCGACGCGGCGAGCGGGCGGCCCGTCCCGCCCCGCACACTGGCCCCTGACCACGTCCCCCGACCCCGGGATGCCGCGCATGCCCCGCCCCACCGTGATCGTCGTCGTCGTTGCTGCGCTGCTGCTCGGCGCGGGCTGCACCGAGACCGTGACGGGCTCGGCGACACCCCTCGGTGCCGCGCCGCCCCTGCCGAACGCCACGACCACCCCGGACGCGGTGACATGGGTGGACGACGTGTGCGGCGCCCTGCTGCCGTTCATCCAGACCACCTCGACCCCACCGCAGCTCGGCTCCTCGGGCAACCTCGCGACGACCGTGCAGGAGATCAGCGACTACTTCGGCCAGGCCGGTACCTCGGCCGGCGCGGCGATCGCCGGCATGGCAGCGGCAGGGCCGTCCCCGGTGGCCGGTGGCGACGCGGTGGTAGCCCGGTTGACCAGGGCACTCATGACGTTCCAGACCCTGTTCGGGGAGGCGCAGGAGCGGATCGACGCCATCGACCGCACCGACCCGCAATCCCTCGCCACCGGGCTGCCGGCCGCGATCGAGCCACTGCTCGCGAACCTCCCGGACCCGACAACGGACCTGCGAGACAACCCCGAGCTGGACCGCGCCGCCGAGCAGGCCCCAAACTGCCAGCAGATCGAGAGCGAGTTCGGCTGAGCCAGGGCAGCTGCCGCCACCGGCGCAGGCCCGGGCAGACTGACCCCGTCCCGTCCCCCGAACCGGAGCCGGCACATGCCTCGTATGACACGTCCCGCCCTGACCATCGCCGCTCTGCTGGTCATCGCCGGTTGTACGACGGCGACGCCGGGCAACCCGGCCACCGACGCGGTGTCCGCACCGACCGACAGCCCCGACAGCGACGCGGTGGCGTGGGTCGACAGCATGTGCGAGGCCGTACTCACGTTCGCCCGCACGGCCACAGCCCCGCCGGACTTCGCGGCGACGCAGGACCTGCCCGCCGTGCAGCGCCTGCTCAGCGACCACCTGGGCTCCCTCGTCACCAGTGCGCAGCAGAGCCGCACGCAGCTCGACGCGATCGGCCAGCCCCCCGTGCCAGGCGGGGACGAGGCTGTCGACCGGACGCGCGGCACGCTGCAGAACCTCGAGCAGGACGTCGCGGCGGCCAAGGCGACGGTGGACACGGCCGACCCTGACGACCCCGAGGCCTTTCTGGCCGTGGTGGACCAGGTCGAGTCCACCATCGCCGAGATCACCACGCCCGACCCGCTCGCGGCGTTGCGCACCACACCCCAGCTGCGCAACGCCGCGGAGCTGGCAACACAGTGCCGGCAACTGTCGGCGCTGTCGGGAGCAATCCCCCGCTGAACGCCCGGTTCGGCGCGCGATCACCGGCGCGCCCCGCTCTGATGCTCGAACGCGTGTTCTACGGTGTGCATCGTGTCGCAGCTGTCGCTGTTCTCCGCCGACGCGCGCCCGCCCCGCGTGAGCGACCTCGCCGGGCTGCTCTGTGGGCCGGGGCAGATCGTCCGGTTCGGGGCGGGTGACCAGGCGCGGCTCTCGATCGTCCTCCCCGACCCGGCCCGCGCACCGGCCGTGGCAGCGGCCTGCGCGGCGACCGGGATCACGATGGAGACCGTGCGGACCGAGAGCGGCGCCACCGCGCTGCGCACGGCGTTCCGCTGCGACCTGGTCGAGCTGGCGCGCGCGTGGACGCACGGTGCGGTCAAGACCGTCCCGGCGGGATGGCAGCTCGACGGCCCGGCGTTACGGCTGTGGGTGCTGGCCGCGGGGTGGTCCGACGAGCGGGGTGGCTACCTGCTGGCGCTGGATCCGCACGCTCCCGACACGCACCAGCCGCTGGTCACGGCCGCCACCAGGGCGGGTGTCCCACCGGCCCGGGTGAGCCGCGGACCGGCCCTGCGGATCAGCGGAACCCGGCGGGTGCGCCGGCTCGTCGAACTCGTCGGTCCGGCGCCACCGCAGGTCGCCACCGCGGACTGGCCACGGTACTGGGGTCGGAAGGTGCCTTGACGGGGTGGTTAGGCTCGCGCGGCGCGAGTCGGCACGCCATCGATGCGCGCTCCACTGGAGCTACGCACGATGTGGCGAATGCGACAGTGGGTGTGCGAACGTGAAAGCTCCGGTCCCGCCGGAGGGCCGGGCACGCATACTCGGTAGTCAGCCCCCTCACGCATCCGGCGCGAGGGCCGGGAGAACGGTCGACGTTCCGGCGATACGGCCGTAGACGATGGAGTAGGACCAGGTGGCAACCGGAACGACAAGCTCGAAGCCTGCGACCCGGAAGGTGACGGGCAGCCGCAAAGCGGCCACGGAGCCCGACCCGAGCCGGCGGACCGGCACGCCCACCGCAACCAGCACCGGACGGCCGCTGCACCGTCTCGTCATCGTCGAGTCCGCCACCAAGGCGAAGAAGATCGCGCAGTACCTGGGCGCGGACTACGTCGTCGAGGCCTCCGTCGGCCACATCCGCGACCTCCCCCGCGGGGCTGCGGACGTCCCGGCGAGGTACAAGGGTGAGTCGTGGGCGCGCCTCGGCGTCGACGTCGACAACCAGTTCGCCCCGCTCTACATCGTGACCCCGGAGAAGAAGGGCAAGGTCGCCGAGCTCAGGGACGCGCTGAAGTCGGCCGACGAGCTGCTGCTCGCCACCGACCACGACCGCGAGGGCGAGGCCATCGCCTGGCACCTGCTCGACACGCTCAAGCCCACGGTCCCGGTGCGCCGGATGGTGTTCCACGAGATCACCGAGTCCGCCATCCGCACGGCCGTGGAGAACCTGCGCGACCTCGACCACGACATGGTCGACGCCCAGGAGACCCGCCGCATCCTCGACCGGCTCTACGGCTACGAGGTCTCCCCCGTGCTGTGGAAGAAGGTCATGCCGAAGCTCTCGGCGGGCCGGGTGCAGTCGGTGGCCACGCGGATCATCGTGCAGCGCGAGCGCGAGCGGATGGCGTTCGTCTCGGCGTCGTACTGGGACATCGCCGCGCAGCTGGACGCGGGCGCCGACGCGACCCCTCGGCAGTTCCCGGCGCGCCTGGTGGCGGTCGACGGCACCCGGGTGGCCACCGGCCGGGATTTCGGCCCGGACGGGCGGCTCAAGACGAGCACGGCCCGCGCGCTGGACGAGGCCAGCACCCGACGGCTGGCGGAGGCGCTGGCCGGCCGCGAGCTGGCCGTTCAGTCCGTCGAGTCCAAGCCCTACACCCGTAAGCCCTACGCACCGTTCATGACCTCCACGTTGCAGCAGGAGGCCGGCCGCAAGCTGCGTTTCTCCGCCGACCGGACGATGCGCAGCGCGCAGCGGCTCTACGAAAACGGCTACATCACCTACCTGCGCACCGACTCCACCACGCTGTCCGAGCCGGCGATCCAGGCGGCCCGTTCCCAGGCCCGTGAGCTCTACGGTGACGCGTACGTCTCACCGCAGCCGCGGCAGTACACCCGCAAGGTCAAGAACGCCCAGGAGGCCCACGAGGCGATCCGGCCCGCCGGCGAGACGTTCCGGACCCCCGGCGAGGTCGCCCGCGAGCTCGACGGCGACGACTTCCGGCTCTACGAGCTGATCTGGCAGCGCACGGTGGCCTCGCAGATGGCCGACGCCCGCGGCACCACCGTCAGCGTGCGGATCACCGGCACCGCCGCAACCGGCGAGGAGGTCACCTTCGCCGCCTCGGGCCGCACGATCACCTTCGCCGGGTTCCTCAAGGCCTACGTCGAGACCGTCGACGACCAGGCGGGCGGCGAGGCCGACGACGCCGAGTCGCGGCTGCCCGAGCTGACCCGAGGCCAGGCGCTGACGGCGGCGGAGCTGAAACCGGAGGGGCACGCGACGACCCCGCCGTCCCGTTACACCGAGCCCAGCCTGATCAAGGCGCTGGAGGACCTCGGCATCGGACGCCCGTCCACCTACGCCTCGATCATCAAGACGATCCAGGACCGCGGGTACGTATGGAAGAAGGGCCAGGCCCTGGTGCCGTCCTGGATCGCGTTCGCCGTGGTCGGGCTGCTCGAGCATCATTTCGGCCGGTTGGTCGACTACGACTTCACCGCGGCGATGGAGGACGAGCTCGACTCGATCGCCGCCGGCGACCAGCAGCGCACGGCGTGGCTGTCGAGCTTCTACTTCGGTGGCGCCCAGGGCAACGAGGGATCGGTGGCGCGGGCGGGCGGGCTGAAGAAGCTCGTCGGCGTCAACCTCGAGGAGATCGACGCCCGGGAGATCAACTCCATCCCGATGTTCGGCGACGTCGTGGTGCGGGTCGGGCGCTATGGCCCGTACCTGGAGCGCGACCGGGACGGGCAGTCCCAGCGCGCGAACCTGCCCGACGACCTGCCGCCCGACGAGCTCACGCCGGAGATCGCCGAAGAGCTGTTCGCGGTTCCGCAAGGGGGTCGCTCGCTGGGCACCGACCCGGCCACCGGCCACGAGATCGTGGCGAAGGAGGGCCGGTACGGGCCCTACGTCACCGAGATCCTGCCCGAGCCGGCGGCTCCCGCCGAGGGCAACGGCACGAAGAAGAAGGCGCCCGCGAAACCGAAGCCCCGCACCGGCTCGCTGTTCAAGACCATGTCCACCGAGACGGTCACGCTGGAGGAGGCACTGCGGCTGCTGTCGCTGCCGCGTCTGGTCGGCGCCGACCCGAAGAGCGGCGAGGAGATCACGTCGCAGAACGGCCGCTACGGGCCCTACCTGAAGAAAGGCACCGACTCGCGGTCGCTGACCGACGAGGAGCAGCTGTTCACGGTCACCCTCGAGGAGGCCGTGGAGATCTACTCCCAACCCAAGCAACGCGGCAGGCGCGCAGCGGCGGCCACGCCACCGCTGCGCGAGCTCGGTGCCGACCCGGCGACGAAGAAACCGATGGTGATCAAAGACGGGCGGTTCGGACCGTACGTCACCGACGGGGAGACTAACGCCTCACTGCGCAAGGGCGACAACGTCGAGGAGCTCACCGACGAGCGCGCCGCCGAGCTGCTGGCCGAGCGCCGCGCGCGCGGGCCGGCACCGAAGAAGTCCCCGGCGACGCGGAAGAAAGCTCCGACGAAGTAGCGAATCCGCTCACCAGGGTGCGCGCGCGAGGTATGCGGCGAGTACGGCGGTAATCTCCGCGCCGGTCTGGCCACGCTCCTCCGGGTAATCCTCATAGCGCACGGCAAGGCTGGTCAACGGCTTGATCAGGCCGTACGGGTCGACCGGGTCATGAAAACCCATATTAGCAATTTGCCGTGCCGCTCGATACGGAGTCTGCATCCCTTCAACCAGCGAGTTCGCCTCATTCCAGCAAATGAGATGAAAATAAGACTCCGGTCTAACTTCTCCGAGTAACACCATCGACGGAATCCGCAAAAGCGGCTCGCGGACACTTTCTTGCGTATCGAACGGGATGTCCCCCGCGGGCTTTTTTGCAATTTCTCCAACCTCGGGTCGCAATTGCTCGACACATGCGATACTTTTGTCCTCGAAGTCGGTGTGAGTCTTCTCTTGCGCTGGATCACCGAGGTAGGTGCATACTTCGTGATATCTTCTCAGTGCCGTGGTGACGGGATGGTCGTGATACCACAGGCGACCGCAGAGGTTGATGAAGGACGTGAGGTTCACGCGTAAACCACGCCCAGGGAGCGAATGAACGTAGCTCCACTCGCCGTCCAGAAGCTCCCTGATCCGTTGCTGCACTCCAGGCTGCCGACCCTCGGCCAGACGATCTGGGCGATCCACCGATCCTGCTCCTCGACGAGCCGACCACCGGCTTGAATTCCGCTGCGCTGCTGACCTCAGCCAGGGGTCAGCAGCGCCTTGATCGCAGCGGCCACCCGCCCGCCATCGGCTCGTCCGGCGACGGCGGTGGACGCCCGTTTCATGACCTGCCCCATCTGCCGTTGACCCGGCTGCTCACCCGACTCGAGGGCAGTCTCCTCGACAGCGGCGCGGGCGATCGCGGTCAGCTCGTCGTCGGTGAGCTGCTCCGGCAGGTAGTGGGCCAGCACCTCACCCTCGGCGCGCTCCCGGGCAGCGAGCTCCTCGCGTCCGGCGGCGCTGAACGCCTCGGCCGACTCCGCGCGCTTCTTGGCCTCCTTGGCGATGACTTTCACCACTTCGGCATCGTCAAGCTGACGGGCCTGCGTGCCGGCGACCTCGGCGTTGCCGATGGCCGTCAGCGTCATCCGGAGGGTGGACTTCACCAGTTCGTCACGAGCCTTCATCGCCGCGGTGAGGTCGGCACGAAGCTGCTCCTTCAGGGTGCTCACGGGCGTGCACGCTAGCCCTCCGAGGCACCGCCGTAGCCTGCGGTGGTGAACAACTGGGCTCGGCTCGCGCTCGGCGCGACCACGACAGGGGCAGCCACCGTCGCCTACGCGGCCGGTATCGAGCGGCGTCGCTGGACGTTGCGAGAAGCAACCCTCCCGGTGCTGGCCGAGGGCTCGCGCCCGCTGCGCGTCCTGCACATCTCCGACCTGCACCTCACCCCGCGCCAGCACAGCAAGCAGCGCTGGGTCGCGGAGCTGGCCGCGCTCGAGCCCGACCTCGTCGTCAACACCGGCGACAACCTGGCCCACCCCCGCGCTGTTCCTGCGGTCGTCGCCGCGCTCGGCCCGCTGCTGGAACGCCCGGGCCTGTTCGTGTTCGGCAGCAACGACTACTTCGGCCCGACCCTCAAGAACCCGGCCCGGTATCTCGTGCGGAGCAAGCGCCGTACCCAGGGCGAGCCGTTGCCGTGGCGTGACCTGCGGGCCGCGCTGCTGGAGCGCGGCTGGGCCGACCTCACCCACACGCGGCTGAACCTCGACGTCGCCGGCGTCACCGTCGCCGCCGCAGGCGTCGACGACCCGCACCTTCGCCTGGACCGCTACGACCGCATCGCGGGACGTCCCGCGAGCGAGCCGGACCTGCGCCTGGGCCTGACGCACTCCCCCGAACCCCGGGTACTCGACAGGTTCGCCGCCGACGGCTACGACCTGGTGCTGGCCGGGCACACCCACGGCGGGCAGCTGCGCGTGCCGGGAGTCGGCGCGCTGGTCACCAACTGCGGCGTGGACCGCTCCCGGGCGCGCGGGGTGTCGCGCTGGGGGGCCCACACCTGGCTGCACATCTCGGCTGGACTGGGCACCTCGCCGTTCGCCCCGGTGCGGTTCGCGTGCCCGCCGGAGGCCAGCCTGCTGACGCTGGTACCTCGGTCGGCGGCCTCCACCGCAGCCCTGTCCACCCCCGAGCCTGCCACCGCGGACGTCGGCTAGAGTTACCCTCGGCCCGCGGGCCATCGGGGTGTGGCGCAGCTTGGTAGCGCGCTTCGTTCGGGACGAAGAGGTCGCAGGTTCAAATCCTGTCACCCCGACCATCAAAACAGCAGGTCAGGAGCCCGGTCCGGGAACACCGGCCTGGTTCAGGAGGCCACAGTGCAGTGGAGCGGTCCGACTGCCGACAGAGAGAGCATCGTAGATGCATGCCCTGTAGGAGGTGTGTAGGAGGTGGCTTGGTACAACGAGATACGGCGACGGGCAAAACACTATTGGCGGCATGGCCGTTAATCAACGTCGGCGCCTATTCGCCAAGAGTTTTAATTGTTTCGGAGAATTCATCCATCGCCCGCAGCGGAACTGCAGCCGATAAGAGTCGTCTGTACTCATCAATCAATCTGACGGTTTCACCCCCAGAGCCGAACAGTATAGCCCCTTCTCGGACGACACCGTCGCGCAGAATTCCGTACGTTCCAGCAACGTCCCGATCGTGGCGTTGGTCGATTAGCATCCAGCCGCGCTCTAATTCAGACAGCTGCAAGTCATTTAGTTGAACATCGAGGATCAAATAGAGTTGGACACCGACCGCAAGTTGGAGTTGACAGTATCTGGCAAGATCACGGCGGTAGCCATTGTTACCGTCGTGAGAGTCCTGCAGGTCGCTCGCTGACACAATTCTTACGCGGTTTGCACGGACTCCACGAGCAATGGCGCTCCGATGGGCATTAAGAATTGTCTGGAATTTTGGAGATGAGATCCATGTCAACAGTGAGGGTTATTCAGCCGTATGTATAGAAGTGCAAAGCGACGACAGTAGAAATGGTCTCCTGGAATGTAGTAATCGGGCGACGGTAGTCGGTGTGCAGGATTCGCCAGGTCTTGAAGTTG
>Ga0136617_10000588_pt1 | contig 30928 bp, 38 predicted proteins | sample AntDrymUQ3222106_2_FD_129672 | JGI IMG/M metagenome (GOLD analysis project Ga0136617, IMG submission 129672) | Polar desert sand microbial communities from Dry Valleys, Antarctica - metaG UQ322 (21.06) | ecosystem: Environmental > Terrestrial > Soil > Desert | place: Antarctica: Dry Valley... | reverse complement strand
GGCGCGGGCCTCGGCCTCGCGATCTCGCGAGCGATCATCCAAGCCCACGGCGGCCGGATCTGGCTCGCCGATGCGGAGGTCGGGACGTGCGTGCGCTTCCGGCTTCCGTGTGAGGACTGACCGGGTTGGTGGGTGCGTCGGAAGCACCGTCGTTTCGAGCATCACGACAAGTCGCGGACGCCGCTGTTGCAGGGTTGTCATGCCTCTCGTGGGCCGGCGCGACGCTCGGCCTCTGCCTGGATGGCGTCCAGCGATCTGATGACCGTGGTCTCCCAGGGCGGCGCGACGCGGCCGGCCCACCACTGTCCGAGCCTCCAAAGATCCGTGCCGAGCTCGCCGCTGTAGACGAACCGGGTGCCTGCGGGATCGGCTCGGAGCTCGTAGGTCTCGCTGACGTGCGGCACGGGGCCGCGCAGAACGCGGAAGGAGATGCGGTTCGGGCGCTCGAAGCGCACGGTCTCGACCGTCGTCGCGGTGAGCCGCCCGACTTTGGTGAAGTGGGCGGCGAGGACCATGTCGCTGCCGCGCTCGAGTATCCGAAGCTTGTCGTGCATGGCGCGAGGTGTCTTGCCGAGGTAGGGCCCGGCGATGACGTCGAAGACGGTTTCGGGGGGCGCGGCGATCGTGTAGCTGATCGGCCCGAGGGGCCGGGTGCGGCGTCCGACGCCGAGGTCGAGGGTCAGCGCGCCGCGCACGACGAGGATGCAGCAGCTCAGCGTGGCGGCGAGCAGTAGGAGCACCGCAGCGATCAGGAGCACGCCCACAGTCTCAACCCCGCAGCCGCCCGGTGAACGGCAGGAACCTGCCGACACGGGAGGCGTAGTCGCGGTAGGGCTGTCCGTAGCTAGCGGTGAGTTGGGGTTCCTCTGCGCGTGCGGTCGCCGTGAGGCCGGCGAGCAGGAGCAGCCATCCGCTCACGCCACAGACATTGGGGGCGAGCAGGAGCGTTGCGACGGGCGCGGTGGCCATGGCGACGTAGTTGGGGTTGCGCACGAGGGCGAACGGGCCGGCGGTGACAAGCTCGCCCTGATCGGTTGGAGCGATGTCGGCGCGCCATGCGATCCCCATCGTCTCCTGCGCCCAGATCGCCAGTGCCGTGGCGCTGACGGTTGTTGCCACGGCGAGGCGCTGCAACGTCCCGCTGGGACCGAAGAAGGGATCGAGGACGTCGATGCCCTGGAGGGCGAGGCCGGCGAACACGACCGTGAAGCCGGTGACGACGAGCGCGTCGGCGATGTTCCAGGCCCGAGGTCGCGTGTGACCCCAGCCGGGGCGCCCGGTGCGGCCGAAGCGCGATCGGCGACGCACAGCGCGCAGCGGGAATACCACGATCAGAAACGCGCCGAGCAGGGCCGGCGCCAGCCAGGGCACGGTGCGCACGCTAGCGGCCGCGACTGGTCAACGGGTGCGGCGGCGTGACCGTGTTGGCGACAGATCGGCGAACATGGCGCGCGAGGAGCTCTCGGCGTCGCGACGGCCGCGGATGACGTGCAAGCATCGGGCGATGGCCGAGGCGGACGACTCGCGATTCGGGATCGAACTGGAGGCGGAGCATGGCGAGCACTGATCGGCTGCAGAAGGTCGACCGCGACGAGGTGTTTCTGGAGTTGACGAAGTCGATCTGCCCGGTCTGCAAGGCGGTGATCGACGCCGAGCTGAACGTCCGTGACAACAAGGTGCTGATGCGCAAGCGCTGCAGCGAGCACGGCCCGTTCGAGGTGCTCGTGTATTCCGACGCCGAGCTGTACATGGCTCAGCAGCGCTACAACAAGCCCGGGACGCTGCCGCTGCAGTTCCAGACCGCGGTCAAGGACGGCTGCCCGCTGGACTGCGGCATCTGCCCCGAGCACAGGCAGCACGCGTGCCTGGGCGTCATCGAGGTCAACACGCGCTGCAACCTGGACTGCCCGATCTGCTTTGCCGACTCGGGACATCAGGCCGACGGGTACGAGCTGACCACGGAGCAGGTGGCGCACATGCTCGACGTCTTCGTCGCCGCCGAGGGCAACCCGGAGGTGCTGCAGTTCTCCGGCGGCGAGCCGACGATCCACCGTGACATCATCGAGTTCGTCGAGCTGGCCCAGGCGCGCGGGATCGGCACCGTGATGATCAACACCAACGGCATCCGGATCGCCAAGGACCGCCGCTTTCTTCGCGAGCTGGAGCGCCTCAAGCCGCACATCTACCTGCAGTTCGACGGCTTTGAGCTTGAGACGCACGTGGCGATCCGCGGCAAGGACCTGCGCGACGTCAAGCAGCGCGCGCTGGACAACTGCGCCGAGGCCGGGCTGAAGGTCGCGCTCGTCGCCGCGGTGCAGCAGGGCGTCAACGAGCACGAACTGGGCGCGCTCGTCCGTCACGGCATCGCGCATCCGGCGGTGAAGTCGATCGTGTTCCAACCGGTCACACACGCCGGCCGCCACACCGTGTTTGACCCGTTGACGCGGCTGACGAACGCCGATGTGATGAAACGGATCGTCGAGCAAGTGCCCGAGTGGTTTGAGATGTCGGACTTCGTGCCCGTGCCATGCTGCTTTCCGACCTGCCGATCGATGTGTTACATGCTCGTCGACGGTGAGGGCGCGATCCCCTTCACGCGACTGATCGACATCGACGAGCACCTCGACTACGTCTCCAACCGCATCAACCCCGACCCCGAGGTCCGCCATGTCCTCGAGCGGATGTTCTCGTCGTCGGCGATGCCCGGCGCCGAACAAGCGCTGCTTGAGTGCGAGTCCTGCGGCATCGACCTGCCCGCGGCGCTCGACGGCGTCCGCGACAAGTTCTTCCTGATCGCCGTGCAGGACTTCCAGGACGCCTACACGCTCAACGTGCGCCAGTTGATGAAGTGCTGCATCACCCAGATCACGCCTGACGGCTGGATGATCCCGTTCTGCGCCTACAACTCCGTCGGGTACCGCGAGCAGGTTCGCGAACGCATGAGCGGCGTGCAGATCGCGCCCGTCGTCCCCAACGCCCTGCCCTTGCAACCGCTGCTCGAGCACACCCCCTACGGCTCGAAGACCGCCGCCGAAGCCGGCGACCAGGCGCCGTTGCAGCCGACCAGCACGGGCAAGCGACTCGGCCGATGACCATTGCTGGCAACACGGTGAAGTCCTGTTGCGCGAGCGCCTACTCCAGCACGACCGCACGCTGGCTGCTCGGAGACAGCTTTCACCCCGGCGGGGCGCAGCTCACCGCACGCCTCGCAGGAGCGCTGCGCGTCGGCTGCGCGGAGATCGTCGCCGACGTTGCCAGCGGGCCCGGCACGAGCGCCCTGCAGCTCGCCCGCGAGACCGGCTGCTCGGTCGTCGGTGTCGAGCTCTCCGCGGCCAGCGTCGTCGCGGCCTCCACAGCTGCGACCGAGCAAGGACTCGCAGACCGCGTGCGCTTCGTCGAGGGCGACGCCGAGTTGCTGCCGTTGGAGGATGCGAGCGTCGACGGCGTGCTGTGCGAGTGCGCGCTGTGCACGTTTCCCGACAAGCAGGCGGCCGCGAGCGAGTTCGCCCGCGTGCTGCGCCCCGGCGCGCGGCTCGCGCTCTCCGACATGACCGCCGACGTGCGGCAACTCCCGCGCGAGCTGACGAGCCTTGACGCCTGGATCGCATGCATCGCCGACGCGCGGCCGTTGCCGGAGATCGCGGCGCTGCTCGAGTACGCCGGCTTCGAGATCGAGGAACTGCAACGCCACGACGACGCGCTCGCAGCAATGCTCGCGCGCATCGACACGCGCCTGCGCGCAGCGAGGCTGCTGTCCGGCGGCCCTCTGACGGGCGGCGCGATCGGCAGCGGCCGCGAGCTCGTCACCGCCGCAGGGCGAGCGCTCGAGCAGGGCGTGCTCGGCTATGGCGTCGTGATCGCCAGACGGACGTGACCGAGGGCGAGCGGTGGACCGAGCAACTGCTTGCCGAGCTGCGCGCGGCGGGCTATCGACCTCGCGCCTGGGGTCGCCTGCTGTCTGACTCCCGCACGCGCGCAGCTGTCACGCGCGCGCGCCGACAGCGCGAGCACAGGCAGGCGCTCGCGCTCGCGGCAGCCGGTCTGCTCGCGTGGGGCACGGTGATGCTCGCCGGCCACCCGCTGGCCGCGGTCGCAGGCGCATCGTGGTGGCTACTGCTGGCGCTGATGCTCGACTGGCACCTCGGCATGCTCGAGAGCGCCGACGGGGACCGGGTAGAGGGACTCGGCATCGCGAACGTGATCTGCGTCGGGCGCGCCGGCCTCGCGCCGGCGCTCGTCATCGCCTCGCCACCGATCCTCGCCGGACTGCTCGTGGCCGCGGGCATCAGCGACGCCGTCGACGGCCCGATCGCCCGGGCGCGCAGACAGCAGACGCGGCTCGGGCACTGGCTGGACGGCAGCGCCGACGGGCTCGTCCTCGGCGCAGCGGCGATCGGCGCCGCACACGCGCAGCTGCTCCCGTGGTGGGCGACCGCGCTCGTACTCGGCCGCCACGGGCTGCAGTGGCTCGTCATCGCCGCGGCCTACTTCGCCCGCGCCCAGGCGCCGCCCCGGCACGGGTTCGTCTCCGGCAGGTTGCCCGGCCTCGTCCTCTTCGCCGGGCTGCTGCTCGCGCTGCTGCAGGTGCCCGGCGCAGCAGCTCTCGTCGCTGCAGGCGCGGTCGGCGCTCTCGCGACGCTCGGCCTGACGATCGTCCGCTCACAGCGGCTGCATCCAACCTGACGCGGTACCGATCGCGCTCATCAAACGGCCGCTCGCCCCGCCGCCATCCCTCGTCGTGATGCGGACCGCGGGCGCGACGTGCTCCCGTTGTGCGCAGCTGAATTCCGGAGCGTGGGCGCGCCAGGTCCGATCCGTGCGGATCGCGCAGCGCGTAGGTGGGGGTACCGGCGGCTGCGGCCTTCACCTTCCCTCAAGGAGCACCATGCGCAAGATCCATCTGCTGTTGGGAGCACTGCTCGCCTCGTTGGCTGCAACCGCCGTCGTGGTGACGATCGGCTCGAGCTCAAGTCATCGCGAGGCGCCGTTGACGTCGACCGATCCGACGGCCGACGACACCGATGTGTTCGCCTTCACGGCCAAGGAGGCGCCTGGGGCACTGACGGTGGTGGCGAACTGGGTGCCCTTCGCGGTCCGCCGGCGGACCGAACTTCTATCGCTTCGACGATCGTGCGCGCTACTACATCAACATCGACAACACGGGCGACGGCGACTACGACGTCCGCTACCGCTTTGACTTTCGCACGAAGCTCAACAACAAGAACTTCCTGCACTCGCTGACGCAGGTCACGAACCTCGACGACCCACAGCTGTTTCAGAAAGAATCCTACGAGGTCGTGCGCGAGACCTACGACGCCCGCGGCCGGCGCACGTCCGCTCGCAGCCTGGGCCGCCGGTTCCGCGTGGCGCCGAGCAACGTGGGCCCCAAGACGATGCCCGATTACGAGGCGCTCGCAAACCAGGCGGTCAAGCAGTTGCCCGGGGGCGGCAGGGTGTTCGCCGGTCAGCGCGACGATGCGTTCTTCCTCCCCCTGGACCGCGTCTTCGATTCGATCAACCTCGACGGCGCCGGGACTGGCAACGTCGGCGGCGGCATCGACACGCTCGCCGGCTACGGCGTGCAGACGATCGTGTTGCAGGTTCCCGAGGCGCGCGTCACCCGCGACGCCAGCGCCGTCGCGGGTCCGACGGCCTCCAACGCCGTCGTCGGCGTGTGGGCGTCCACCGAGCGCCGGCGCCTGCAGGTGACGAACAACGGTTCGGGCACAAGCCGGCCCGAGCGGCGCAGCGACTGGGTGCAGGTCAGCCGCCTGGCCAACCCGCTGTTCAACGAGCTGTTCGTTCCCCAGACCTTGAAGGACAAGTACAACCGCACGCAGCCATCCGATGACCTGAAGAACTTCGGCAAGTTCGCGCTGAACCCGTTCCTGGCCGGTGCGTTCAACCAGCTGCTGGAGCTCGGCGTCAAGGAAACCGGCCGCACCGACATCGTGCAGGCGCTGTTCACCGGCATCCCGGGCGTGAATCAGATCTCAAGGAAGCCGGCCGCGGCGGACACGCTGAAGCTGAACATGGGGGTGCCACCCTCAGAGACAGAGAACCGCTTCGGGGTCATCGGGGGCGATTCCGCCGGGTTCCCGAACGGCAGGCGCCTGGCCGACGACGTCGTCGACATCGAGTTGCGCGTCGTCGGCGGCTTCCTCGTGCCGGCCGACCAAGGCGGCAAGAAGCTCCCGCTCGGCGACGGCGTCGACGTCAACGACCAGCCGTTCCTGTCGGCGTTCCCGTACGTGCCGTCGCTGAAGAACGCCATCGGTGGCTCTCCGACGGAGGATCGCCAGGAGCCGCTGCACCCCCCGACACCCGCGGACGCTCCGTCCTAAGCAGGCGTCGGCCCGGCCGGGGTGAGAACGGTGAACCCGCCGCTCACCCCGGCCGGCCGGCCGGCGAAACGCTTAATGAGCATGCGCGCGTTGCTGATCGTCTGTTTCACCGCCTTTGCGGCCACCCTGATCGTCCTTGCGTTCACGATCACGTCAGGGCCACAACCGGCAGCCAAGCCGCTGCACCTGGCTGCGGCGACCGGCACCCGAGGCTCCACTGAGCAGCGCGTCGCGCGGCTGCAGGCGATGGCTCGCGCCCAGCCAGGAGACGCTGACGGCCTGATCGCCCTCGGATCGGCGCTCTTGCAGAGAGCGCGCGAGACGGGCGATGCGAGCGACTACCTACGCGCCGAGCGCGCGATCGCCGGCGCGCTGGTCCGTGACCCGTCCAACGCCGGCGCCTATGCCGCCCGCGGCACGCTGCGCCTCTCGCGCCACGACTTCCGCGGCGCCCTGCGCGACGGCCTGCGCGCTCGCAGGCTTGCGCCGGAGGTCGTCAAGCCCTTCGGCGTGGTGGTCGACGCCAACGTCGAGCTCGGACGCTACGCCGCCGCCGCCCGCGCGCTGCAGCGCATGATCGACCTGAAGCCCAACCTCGACGCCTACGCCCGCGTCTCCTACGTTCGCGAGCTGCACGGCGACCTGTCGGGGGCGCGCGAAGCGCTGGCGCTGGCGCTGGCAGCGGGAGGCGAGGCGCCCGAGAACGTCGCCTACGTCCAGACGCTGCAGGGCAACCTCGAGCTTGCGCGCGGCCGGCACGCGGCCGCGCGACGCGCGTACCGTGAGGCGCTCGTCCGCGCACCCGGCTACGTCGCCGCGCGCGCAGGTCTCGCACGCGCCGACGCCGCCGCCGGGCGCCTCGCTGCAGCGATCACGCGCCTGCGGTCGGTCGTCGCACGGCTGCCGCTGCCTGAGTACGTGGTGCTCCTCGGCGAGACACAGCTGGCAGCCGGACGCAGCGCCTCTGCCCGCCGAACATTCGAACTCGTGCACGTGCAGCAGCGCCTGCTCGCGAGCGCGGGGTTCAACACCGATGTCGAGCTCGCGATCTTCGAAGCCGACCACGGCGATCACAAGCGCGGTCTGATGCTGGCTCGCGCGGCGTGGCGCAGCGCGCCCAGCGTACGCTCGGCCGACGCGCTGGGCTGGGCGCTGACACGTGCCGGGCGGCCGCGGCAGGGTCTCGCCTGGGGACGCCGCGCGCTGCGACTGGGCTCCCGCGACGCACGGTTCTTGTACCACGCGGGCATGAGCGCCCGTGCGGCCGGTGAGCAGCCCTTGGCAGCGAGCCTGCTGCGCCGTGCGCTACGTGCCGATCCGCACTTCTCCGCATTGCACGCGCCCAGGGCGCGCCGCGCGCTGAACGCACTATGAACGATCGCCGCCGGCCGATTCATGCGTGCGCCGCGAGCGAACGCCCGCGACGATCCGCCTCGCGGCAGCCCCTGCCATCTCTGCGGTGCTCATCGTCGCGCTCGGCTGCCTGCTCACCGCCCGCGCCGTACCCGCGATCATCTGACGGGTCGTCGTCGAGCACGATGGGCGGCCGGCATGACGCAGATCAGTCGAGCACGACGCCTCCCCATAGCCTCCGACGTCACTCGATAGCCCGTACGCGTCGTGCCGACCGCGGGCGCAGCCTACCCGCGGACGACGGCTGCGACCAAACCAGAAAACGGTGTAGCTCCACGAGAACGAGACGAGCCTCCGGCCGACGTCGCGATCGAGCCGACCACCGCCCTCGCTCCACGATCGAGCCGTCGCGAAGTTCCACCGCCGCAACACTAACTGCGGTTGAGCGGGTGACATGTGTTTTCCAACACAACTCGGTCTCCGCGCTCGTGCATCTGTGACTCACACGTTTCCCGCCTGCTATCGTCGCGCCATGGTCGTGTCAGACGCCTTTGGATGGACGCGCTGGGCGTTCGCGCTACTCGCGATCGTCTGCGTCGCCGCGTTTGGTTCGCCGGCGCGCACGCAGGCGGCGACAGCCGCCCCGCCTGCGCTGCAGCAGGCGCTCGACAAGCTGGTGAGCGATGGCGTCCCGGGCGCGATCGCACTCGAGCGCCAAGGCGGACAGGAGTGGCACGCCGCGTCCGGGGTGGCCGACCTGAAGACGAAGCGGCCGATCAGGGCCAGCGACCGGTTCCGGATCGGCAGCATCACCAAGGCCTACGTTTCGACCGTCATCCTGCAGTTCGTCGCCGAGCAGCGCATGAGCCTCGACGACAGCGTGGAGCGTTGGCTGCCCGGGGTCGTCCCCGGCGGCGACGCGATCACGGTGCGCCAACTGCTCAACCACACGAGCGGCCTCTACAACTACACGGACATCCCGTTCTATCTGGAGGTGTTGCGAGACCCGCTGAAGACCTGGCGACCGCTGGAGCTCGTGCAGCGCGCGGTCGCCCACCCGCCGGAGTTCGCTCCCGGCACGAACTGGTCGTACTCGAACACGAACTACATCCTGCTCGGGCTGATCATCGCGGCGGTCGACGGGGCGCCCGCGTCGCTGCAGACCGCAAGCCCCGCGCTTGAGATATACCGGCGGATCGTCCTTCCGCTCGGGCTGTGGCGCACGAGCTTTCCCCTTACCGACCCGAACATCCGCGGACGTCATGCGCACGGCTACCTGATCGATCCGCCGCCCGAGTGGGGCCTGCCCGCGATCCTGGACATGACGAGGTTCAACCCTTCGTGGGCGTGGACGGCGGGCGCGATCATCTCCACCCTCGACGACGTCGCCGACTTCCACCGCGCGCTGTTCGGCGGCCGGCTGCTGGCGCCCGATCAGCAGCGTGACCTCGAGACGACGGTCGCTGTCGGCGCTGACGTGGAGTACGGCCTTGGCGTGAGCAAGGTGCAGACGCCGTGCGGTCCCGCCTGGGGTCACAACGGAGGCGTCCCGAGCGGGGTCAGCAGCTCGCTCACCAGTCCCGACGGCACCCGTCAGGCGGCGCTGATGGTGACGCGTGACGGGAACACGTGGACCGCTCAGATCGGTGAGGATTATACCCGCGCGCTGCTCACCGCCTTCTGTGGCGAGGCTCCGCCGGCAGGGGCAGCGCAGCCGCTCGTCGCAACCATGGCGACGGCGCAGCTCCTGCGCTGACACGCCTTCCTGCGCTGCCACGCCTGTTGCACGACGTCTGACGCTCCGCCCAAGATCGTCGGCGTGCGCAACCGGACACATGAGGCCATCGGCGCTGCCGTGACGCTGGGGGTCTGCGCGATCGCCGACAGCGGCGGCCTCGTCGCGACCGGCGCCGTCTGCGCCTCGCTGCTCGGATCGCGGCTGCCCGACGCCGACGTGCGCGGCGCGCGGATCCACCGCCGCACACGCCTGGAGCGCCGCAGCCTCGTCGCCGCGCTCGCCGGTCGCGTGCTGCGCCTGCCGATGACGATCTTCGCCGCGCTGGCCAAGCACCGCGGCGCGACGCACTGGCTGCTGAGCGCCGCGGCAGCGACGATCGTCCTCACCGCCGCCGCAGGAGCCGTGTGGCCGGCGCTCACCGTACCCGTCGCGATCGGAGCGGGCTGCGGCTACTGCGCCCACCTGCTGGCCGACGCATGCACGCCGCGCGGCGCGCCGCTGCTCGGTCCGTTCAGCGCGCGCCGCGTACACCTGCTGCCGGCCGTACTTCGCATCACCACCGGCGGCATCGGCGACCTGCTCATGCTGATCACAGCGACGCTCACAGCCGCCGCCCTGGGCTTCGTCGTCCTGCAGGCCGCGTAGCCGCCGCATCGCGCTAGTACACGTGGCCGGAAGTTCTGGGTGGAATTCCGGGATGCCCGGCCGCGATCTGACGGTCGGCGGTGTCCGCCTTCGTGCTGGTGGCACGGGGGCGGGCGCCGACGGCCGTCAGGCACGGATCGGGCGCCCGGAAAACGCGCAGAACTTGCGGACGCGTGTACTAGCGGAAAACCCGCAGCCGGTCTGCGGCCGCACGCCGATGGCACGGCGCGGCCGGCGCAGAAGACTGAAGTCGTCCTCACCGCCGTCAAGGAGCGTCACTCCATGTCCCCTCCCTTTCGATTCGCCGGCGTCGTCGCCGCTGCGCACTGAGCGACGATCATGCTCGAGGCCAGCACGAACATACGCATCCGAGAGGTTGGCCCCGGCGACGAGGCCGCGATCGAGCGGTTGCTCGGTGGCCTGGACGCCGAATCGCGCCGGCGGCGCTGGTTCACCGGGGGAGTCGACATCGGCAGGGCGGAGGACTGGGCCGCCCATCCGGCGCGCTTCAGCGCCGTCGGGCTGCTGGCCTTCGTCAACGCGGAGCCCGCAGGACATGCCGTGCTCGTCCCGCTCGCGGAGGGACGAGGCGAGGTCGCCTTCGAGGTGGCCGCTGATTGGCGCCGCCACGGCATCGCCGGCGCACTCCTCGAGCGGCTGCTCGACGTCGCGGCCGCCCGCGGGCTACGCGAGATCTACGCCGACGTGCTCCCGGACAACGCCGACATGCTCGCCGTGCTGCGCGAGCACGGCGAGCATGCCGACTGGCGCCACGACGGCATCGTGAGCGTCACCGTCCCGGTGCCGGAATCGGCGTCGCTGCGAACGCCGGGTCAGGCGCCGTCGAGCAGCCCGTTGTCGAGCGCGTAGCGCACGAGCTCCGCGCGCGTCGACCGGCCGAGCTTCTGCTGGATGTGCGCGCGGTGCGTCTCGACCGTCCGGACCGAGAGGAACAGCTGCTCGCCGATCTCCGCGTTCGTGTGGCCGAGGGCGATGAGCCGCAGCACCTCGACTTCGCGCTCGGAGAGGTCGTCCGTCCGCCCGAGCGGGTGCTCCGGGGTCGTCGCCAGCAGCGCTCCGAGCGCCGGGTTCAGATAGGTCCCGCCGGCGGCGGCGCGACGCACGGCCTCGATCAGCTCGGAGTCGGCGGCCTCCTTCAGGACGTAGCCGAACGCGCCCGCACGCAGCGCACGACGCGCGTATTCGGGGTCCTCCTGCATCGTGAGGATGACCGTCTTGGTCTCGGGAGAGCGCTCGGTCACCCCGGGCAGCGCCTCCAGCGATGACTGCTCACCGGGCATGTTGAGGTCGAGCACGAGGACGTCGGGCTTGTGCCCCAGGACCGCGCGCAGCGCCCCGTCGACGTCTGTCGCCTCGGCGACGACCTCGAACTCGGGGTCCTCACCGAGCAGCAGGCGCAGGCCTGCGCGCACGACACCGTGATCGTCAGCCAGGACAATGCGGATCGCCTTCACCGCGCAGGAACCCTACGCCCCCGACAGACCAACCCCGCAGGACCGGGCCCGCGGGGGCCTATCCTCGCCTCATCACCTTGGCCGCTGCAGGCGATGATCGCCATCTGCTGCGCTCCGACCGTCTGCGTCAGCTCCTGGACGTCGGTCGGTCCCTGACGGCCGAGCTGGACCTCGACGTCCTGCTCGGGCGCGTCATGCAGACCGCCCGCGAGTTGTGCGGCGCGCGATACGCCGCGCTCGGTGTGCTCGACGATCGACGGCGCGAGCTGGCGCAGTTCCTGACCGCCGGGGAGGAGCCGGCCGACCACACCGCGATCGGCCACCTGCCGCGGGGTCGCGGCATCCTCGGACTGCTGATCGACCAGCCCGTGCCGATCCGTCTGCATGACGTCTCCCAACACCCGCGCTCCTACGGCTTTCCGCCGGGGCACCCGCCGATGCGCAGTTTCCTCGGCGCGCCGATCGTGGTCCGCGGTGAGGCCTGGGGCAACCTCTACCTGACCGAGAAGGAGGGTGCGGAGGATTTCGACGACGACGACCTCGAGGCGATCGTCGTGCTTGCTGAGTGGGCGGCGATCGCGATCGACAACGCCAGGCTGTTCGGGACGTCCGAGCGACGGCGGGTCGAGCTCGAGCGCGCGGTCGGCGGCATGGAGGCCGCGCAGGACATCGCGTTGGCGCTCGGAGGTGAAACCGACGTCGATCGCGTCCTCGAGCTGATCGTCAAGCGCGCCCGCGCGCTCGTGGACTCCGATGCGCTCCTGATCTGGCTGGCCGACGATGGCGTGCTCCGGCTCGCCGCCCACGCCGGCAACGCGACGCCCCCGGCGAACGCCGAGATCCCGTTCGAAGGCTCCACCGCGGGCGCGGCGCTTCGCAGCACCGCACCAATTCGCATCGACGACGTCTCGGCCCTGATCGTCGACCCCGCGCAGTTCGGGCTCGGCGGCGCACGCAGCGCGCTGATCGTGCCGCTCGTCTTTCGCGGACAGGGGCTCGGCGTGCTCGCCGCCTTCGACCACATCGGCCACGCCGCGACGTTCTCCGACGACGACGAACGCGCCCTGCGTTCCTTTGCCGCGAGTGCCGCGACCGCCGTCGCGACCGCACGCAGCGTCGAGGCGCAGCGCCTGCGCGGCTCGATCGCTGCCGCCGAAGGCGAGCGCCGCCGCTGGGCGCGCGATCTGCACGACGAGACGCTGCAGGGCCTCGGGGCGACGAAGCTCGCGCTGTCGGCCGCGCTGCGCGGCGACCCGGATCGGGCACGCCGGCAGATCGAGATGGCCGTCGAGCAGCTCGGCCGCGAGATCGCAGCGCTGCGGGGGATCATCGCCGACCTGCGCCCACCCGCGCTGGACGAGCTCGGCCTCGAGCCGGCGCTGCGAACGCTCGCCATGCGCGTCGGCGCCGCGCACGATCTGCGGTTGGAGCTCGACCTGCAGATGGGAGAGCGCCGTGTCGACGCGGAGATCGAGACGATCGCCTACCGCGTGGCGCAGGAGGCGCTGACGAACGTCGTCAAGCACGCGGCCGCGACACGGGTGCGGCTGACGCTGCGGGCGCCGTCCTCGGCGCTCGAGCTGATCGTGCGCGACGACGGGCGCGGGTTCGAGCAGCCCGCGGCCGAGCGGTCGGGCGGCTACGGCATCACCGGGATGCGCGAACGTGCGCAGATCGGTGGCGGCCGCCTGCGCATCGAGCGTCACGACGGCGGCGGGACGACCGTCGTGCTGACGCTCCCGCTGCCCTGACGCCGGGCGACTGCGGGCCGCCACTCAGTAGCCGACACGGACCCGATGGGGCAGGACGCACCGATGACGGCACGGTCGTCGCCGGCGAGGATCCTTCCATGACCGAACCCACGCACATCACGCCGCTTCATGTCGTCATCGTCGGCGGAGGCATCGCCGCACTCGAGGCAGTGCTCGCCCTCCACGATCTGGCCGCAGCGCAGCTGCGCGTGACGCTGATCGCCCCGGAGCCGGACTTCATCATGCGACCGATGGCGGTCGCCGCGCCGTTCAGCCGCGGTCATGCCGATCGTCTGCCGCTCGAGCAGGTGATGGCCGAGCATTCGGGGCAGTTCATCCGCGGCGCCGTTCTGCAGGTCGACGCCGACGCCCACACGGTCACGCTGACGACCGGCCAGGAGGTCGCCTACGACGTGCTCGTGCTGGCACTCGGTGCCAGCGCCGTCCCGGCGCTCATGCACGCGCTGACCTTCGGCACGCACCCGCCGGCCTTGAACGGCATCCTTGCCGACCTCGAGCAGGGCTGGTCGCGCTCCGTGGCGTTCGTCGTCCCGCGCGGGTGCACGTGGCCGCTCCCGCTCTACGAGCTCGCGCTCATGACGGCCAACGACGTGTGGTCGATGAACATGGACAACGTCGAGCTGCACCTCGTGACACCCGAGCTCGAGCCCCTGGAGATCTTCGGTGCGCAGGTGAGCGCCGCCGTCGCGGAGCTGCTCGCGGCCGCGCACATCACCGCGCATCACGGGGTGAGCGCGCGGATGCACCACAGCGGCGCGATCGAGACGGGAGCGGGCCCGGACATCGCCGTCGACTGCGTGGTCGCCCTGCCCGTTCTCGAAGGACCCGAGCTGGCCGGCATCCCGTCCAGCGCGCACGGGTTCATCCCGGTCGACGACGTCGGCCTCGTCGACGGGCTCGACAGCGTCTACGCCGTCGGCGACGCGACCGACCGGCCGATCAAGCAGGGTGGCCTGGCCTGCCAGCAGGCCGATGTCACCGCAGCCCACATCGCGCTGCGCGCCGGCGCCGACGTCGAGGTCCCGCCGCTGCAGCAGGTGCTCCACGGGCGGCTGCTGACCGGGGCCCACGACCGCTTCCTGCGCCGCGAGACCGCGCACGCCGACGGCGTCGTGACGAGCGAGCCGCAGTGGTGGGCACCGGCGAAGGTCAGCGGCAAGTACCTGTCGCTCTACCTCGTCGCGAAGAACGTCGTGCACCTGCCGTTGCACGAAGCCCCGGCGGCCGCGGGCATCGATGTCCACGTCCCCTTGACGCGGCAGCAGAAGCGCGTCGACCCGGAGATCCTCGGGCTCAGCCCGCTGGGAGCGATCGCCCGCTGGTGACCCCGCCGCCCGCGCCCGGCTCACGCTCGCGGGGCGCGCTGCCGGCCGCGTTCTCGGTAGAGCGCAGCGTCCGCCCGTGCGACGAGGTCCTCGGGCGAGTCATCCGGCTGCAGCTCCGCGAGCCCGACCGTCACGGACCCGTGCTCCGGGGCGTGCGCCAGGGCTCCGTTGACGAGCGCGATCCGCTTCGTCGCATCGGCCATGCTCAGACCGGAGACCGCGCAGACGAACTCGTCGCCGCCGTAGCGGATGATCAGATCGTGGGAGCGCAGCTTCTGCTTGAACGTCTTGGCGACCTCGCGCAACATCCGGTCACCGGCGGCGTGGCCCTGGGAGTCGTTCGTCGTCTTCAGGTGATCGACGTCGACGAACGCCAGTACGAGCGGGTGCTCTGCCCGCCTCGCCCTGGCGATCTCGCGTTTGAGCTCCACGAACCCCGGCCCCCGCAGATAGGCCCCCGTCAGGTCGTCGTGGACGGAGTCTTCTCGCTCCCGCGCTGAGGCACCACGGTCGGCCAGCGCGGTGTCGCGATCGTGCTCGGCCTGATTGCGTGCGCCGGCGCCCGCGCCGCGATCGGCCAGCGCGGTGCGACGATCGAACTCGGCCTGATTGCGTGCGCCGGCCGCGGCGCCGCGATCGGTCAGCGCCGTGGCACGGTCGAGCTCGGCCTCGATGCGTTCCCTGGCTCCCGCTCGGCGATCCTTCGAGGCTCGTCTCCGGTCGGATGCGGCTTCGCGCCGGGCCAGCGCGGTCGCGTTGAGGGCGTCCGTCGCGATCCCCGCGCCTCCCCATGCCTCGGACCGCTCGGCGTCTTGGTCGCGCTGCTCGGCGGCCTGGTCTCGTCGCACGGCGGCCTCGTCTCGCTGTGCCCCGGCCTCGTCTCGCTGCACACCGTCGCGGTCTCGTTGCAGGCCGGCCAGGTCGCGCCGGTCGGCAGCCTCGTCGCGCCGGTCGGCGGCTGTGTCCCGATGGTCGGCCACGAGATCTCTGCGGTCGCCGACCTGGTCGCGCTGGTCGCTCACTCGATCTCGTTGCTGGGCGGCCTCGTCGCGCTGGACGCCGGCCTCGTCGCGCTGGACGCCGGCCTCGTCGCGCTCGTCGCCGGCGTGGTCGCGCTGCTCGGAAAGCGAATGCCGCGCTTCCCCGTCGTCGGCCGCAGCGGGGTGCTCGGAGCTGGTCATCGCCCACCCGCCAAGGTCGATGACAGCGTCAGGGGCCCGGAAACGCAGCGCGGCGACCTGGCCGTCCGTGCGCACACCCGGCACCGGAGCGATTCCGGCAGCTGCCGCTTGATCGCTCCGGTCCTGCACTGCACGGAACGATCACCTGATCCTGGGCCGGCCACAACGGGCCTCCACACGGCTGGGCGGCGGACCTCGGCGAGCGCCGCGCCCATCCCACTCGACCGGGCCAGGGTAGCGCGCCGCGAGCAGCGCAGACGGCGCGCAGTACGGTCGGTACGGCGTGCGTGCGTCGATCTCCCGTCCCGTGGTCCATCTCAGCCACCGATCCAACTGGCTGCGAGCCGCCGTGCTCGGCGCCAACGACGGCATCCTGTCGACCGCGAGCCTCGTGCTGGGCGTGGCCGCCTCCGGTGCGTCGGGCACCGCGATCGTGACCGCCGGGATCGCCGGCCTCGCCGCCGGATCGCTGTCGATGGCCGCCGGCGAGTACGTGTCGGTCAGCTCGCAGCGCGACGCCGAGCAGGCCGATCTGCGCCTGGAGGAGAGCGAGCTTCGCAGCGACCCCGACGGCGAGCTGCGCGAGCTCGCGGGAATCTACGAGCGACGCGGCCTGCCGCGAGCGATGGCGGGCGACGTGGCGCTCGCCCTCTCACTGCGCGGCGGCGCGCTGAAGGCGCACGCGCGCGACGAGCTGGGCCTCGACGAGCAGCGGCTGGCGCGGCCGGTCCAGGCCGCATGGACGTCGGCGCTGGCGTTCGCGGCGGGGGCCGCATTGCCGCTGCTGGCCGTCGCGGTGGCGCCGGCGGGCGCGCGGGTCGGCGTCGTCGTGGTGGTGACGCTGATCGCGCTCGGGCTGCTCGGCGATCTCGGCGCGCGGCTCGGTGGTGCGCCGCGGGGGCGGGCGGCGGTTCGCGTCGTCGTCTGGGGCGCGGTCGCGATGGCGATCACCGCGGCCATCGGCGCACTCGTCGGCGCCGTCGCATGAGGCCACGATCGGTTTCGCGCGCGCCCTCGTACCGTGGGTGGCGCATGGATCGCACGAACGACGAGGAGACCGGCATGACGGCAGGCAGCAGGCACGCCAGATACATCGGCCTCACGGGACTCGCGGTCGCGACGCTGCTCGGCGCCGCGGTTGCCGCGGCGCCCGCGAAGAAGGCCAGCCACAAGGGCTGGCCGAAGATCGACGGCAAGCTCGACATCCACAAGCTCGACGAAGAGACGCCGATGCAGGGCATCAAGAACAAGCACAACGAGCTGCTCGGCGGCCACGGCAGCGACACGATCACCGCCGGCGACATCGGCGACGTCCGTTCCGCAGCAGCCTCTAGGCCAGCATAGCGCCAACAGTTGCGCGCGCAACTACTTGTTGATATAGCTGCGCTAGCAAGCATCACACCCCATGTCAGGGAGGCACCCGATGAGCACGACCACGATCGCACCGGCCGGCATCTGGAACGTCGACCCAACCCACTCGCGCGTCGGCTTCGCCATCAAGCACCTCGGCATCGCGACCGTGCGCGGCACCTTCAAGGAGTTCGAGGGCACGCTGGAGATCGGCGACGATCCTTCGAGCGCAAAGGCCTACGGCAAGGTGAAGACCACGTCGGTCGACACGAACGAGGCCGGGCGCGACGAGCACCTGCGCAACTCCGACTTCTTCGACGTCGAGACGTACCCCGAGATCAGGTTCGAGTCGACGAGGATCGAGCCGGCCGGCGATGACGAGCTGAAGATCACCGGCAACCTCACGATCAACGGCGTCACGAACGAGGTCGTGCTCGACGCCGAGGTCGGCGGCACGGAGATCGACCCGTGGGGCAACGACCGCGTCGGCCTCGAGGCGACCGGCCAGATCTCGCGCAGCGACTACGGCATCAAGTTCAACATGGCGCTCGGCAGCGGCAACCTCGGTCTCGGCGACAAGGTGAAGCTCAGCCTCGACATCTCCGCCGTCAAGGCCTCCTGAGGCTCCGGCGGCATCCTCGCAACGAGCGCGGGCCGCCGGCGCCCGTGGCGCCGAGGGCCGGCTTGGAACGTCAGTCCTTGCGCAGCAGGTTCTTCGCCTTGTCGGCGATGCCGCTGACGGCGTCCTTGACCTTGCCAGACGCGCGGTCGACCTTGCCCTCGTTCTTCAGTTCCTGGTCGTCGGTCAGGTCGCCGAGCGCTTCCTTCGTGCGGCCCTTGGCGTCATCGAGTCTTGCGTCGTCTGGCATCTGGTCTCCTTTGAAGTCGCGTTCGACACCACCTACCCGAATGCCCGCGGGCCTGCACTGCGACGGGATCCTGCGGCCGTGATCGGGAAGCCGGACGCAGCGCAATATTGGTCGCTTTGCCTAAGCTGTAGGCGTGCCCTGGACCGCCACGAACAGCGAGGGCTACGACGCGCCGGCGGCGCTCGCGACGGACGTCGTCGTGCTGACCGCGCGCGACGGCAGCCTGCTCGCGCTCACGGTCGCCCGCGACGGCGGCGAGGAGCTCGCGCTGCCGGGCGGCTTCGTCGGGGCCGGCGAGCGGCCGCTGGACACCGCGCTGCGCAAGCTGCACGAGAAGACCGGCCTGACGGCGCCGTACGTCGAGCAGCTCGGCGCGTTCGCCGACCCCGGCCGCGACGCGCGCGGCCGGATCCCCTCGATCGCCTACCTCGCGCTCGTGCCGCCCGGCACGGAGGTTCCCGACGCGAGCGCGCGCTGGATCCCCGCGCGCGGCGACACGCCGCTGGCGTTCGACCACGGCGAGGTGCTCGCGGCGGCCGTCGACCGCCTCGAGGGCAAGCTCTGGTGGTCGAACATCAGCGTCGGCATCCTGCCCGGGCCGTTTGCGCTGAGCGACGCGCGCCACGTCTACGAGGCGGTCGCGCAGACGCGCTATGACCCGGCGACGTTCGGCCGCGACCTCAAGGCGACCGGCCTGATCGAGGCGACCGGCGAGCAGCGCACGGTCGGGCCGGGCAGGCCCGCCGCGATGTACCGCTTCACGTCCGACCGCCCGGCGTGGGGCGCCGGGCGGCGCAAGCGCATCGCCTAGCAGCCGGGCTCGCGACCCCGCTCGCCGCGGACAGACGAACGAGCGGCGTCCTCTCCCTGTGCTGCAATCAACGCACGGTGCGCGGGGGCGGCTGAGAACGCCGCGGCCCGCGCCCCCGGTTTACGACTCGCGCTCGATCGCCACTCGCGGCAGCCGCCGTTCCAGCCAGGTCGGAAACCACCACGCGTAGCGGCCGACGAGCTGCATGAGCGCGGGCACGAGCAGGCAGCGGATGATGACCGCATCGAGCAGGACCGCCATCGCCAGCCCGAGCCCGAACTCGGTGATGACCCGCTGGCCGCTGAGCGCGAACGAGCCGAAGACGACGATCATGATCGCCGCCGCCGCCGTGATGACGCGGCCCGTCGTGGCGACGCCGTTGCGTATCGCGCGCGTGGCGTCCTGCGTGCGCAGCCACTCCTCGTGGATGCGCGAGATCAGGAACATCTCGTAGTCCATGCTCAGGCCGAAGACGATCGCGAACATCATCACGGGCACGAACGACTCGATCGGCCCGGTCCCGGCGCCCAGCGCGCTCGCGAAATGGCCGTCCTGGAAGACGAGCGTGAGGAACCCCAGCGCGGCGCCGATCGACAGCAGGTTCATCGCCGCTGCCTTGATCGGGATGAACACGCTGCGGAACACCGCCATCAGCAGCAGCGCGCTGAGCAGCACCACCATCCCGACGAACAGCGGCAGCTTGCGCGCGATGACGGTCGTGAAGTCCTCCTGCGACGCGACCTGGCCGCCGACGTAGACCTCGGCGCCGGTCGCCTTCTCGACGGCGGGCAGCCGCTCGTCGCGCAGGCGGTCGAGCAGCTTCGCCGTCCGCTCGTCCTGCGGACCACTCTTCGGGAACAGGGTGATCGTCGCGATCTCACGGTCCTTCGAGAGCTGCGGCGGCACCACGAGGACGACGTCGGGATCGTTCGCGACGGCCTGCGCGACCTGCTTCGCGGTGGCCGTGTCGCCCTTGCGCGGCAACTGCACGGCGAGCAGGAACGACCCGTTCGTGCCCGCGCCGAAGCCCTCGGCCACGAGGTCATAGGCCTTGCGCGTCGTCGTGTCCTCCGGGTCGAGGCCGGCGTCGGAGGTCCCGAGGCGCATGTGCAGCGCCGGCGCCGCGAGCGCGAGCAGGACCAGCAGCGCCACGAGTGCCGCCGGCCACGGGCGCCGCTGCACGAACTCTGACCAGCGGGCCCACGCCGGGCTCTCGCCCGGTGCAGCGGCCGCGAGCTTCGCGGCACGCGCCTTGTGACCCGGCAGCGGCAGTCGCAGGCGGTCGATCCAGTTGCCGGCCCTGCTGAGCAGTGCCGGCAGCAGGGTCAGCGCCGCGAGCATCGTCAGCAGGACGGCGACCGCCGACGCGATCGCGGCGCCGTACAGGAACGACAGGCCGAGCAGCAGCAGGCCGAGCAGCGCGATGATGACCGTGCAGCCGGCGAAGAAGACCGTCCGGCCGGCCGTGTCCATCGCCAGCAGCAGCGCGTCGTCGCGGCTCAGACCGCGCGAATGCTCGGCGCGGTAGCGCGTGACGACGATCAGCGCGTAGTCGATCCCGACGCCGATGCCGATCAGCGCCGCGAGCTGGCCGGCGAAGTCCGGCGTGTCGACGAGATGCGAGATCACGGGGACGAGGCCGATCGTCGCCCCGAGCGCGAAGATCGCCGTCAGCAGCGGGACGCCCGCCGCGATCAGGGAGCCGAACGTGATCATGAGCACGATGAAGGCGGCGAGCAGGCCGATCGACTCGGTCGAGCCGCCGCCCTGCTCGGAGAAGCGCAGGAACTCGGCGCCCTGCCCGCCCTGCTCGACCTACAGGCCGGGCCCGCGGGCTTGGAATGCCGTCGTCTGCACGCGCTTGACGTCGTCGACGTCGAGGTTCTCGGCCTTGCCCGCATACGTGATGTCGACGACGCCGATGCGCCCGTCGGGCGCAAGCCGGGGCACCGCGACCCTGGCGAGCGCCGGATCCGTGCGCAGGCGGTCGAGCGAGGTGTCGATGCGCGCGCGTTGCGCGGGATCCTTCAGCGAGCCGCTCCGCGCGACGTAGACGAGCTGGTCGGTGATGCCGTTCTCCGTCGGCGAGTGCTGCGCGAGCACGTCGTAGGCCTGCTGTGACTCCGTGTCGGGAAGCCGGAAGCTGTCGATCTTCTGCGTTCCGACGGCCTGACCGAGCGCGATCGCAGCGACGACGAGCAACAGCCAGGCGACGAACGTCTGCCAGCGGTGCCGGGTGCACCAGCGGGCAATACGGACAAAGCGGGAGGTGGATGCGGGGATGGACATGGTTCGAAAGCCTGACGAACGCGGCGGCGACACGTGTTGTCTGCATGCTGCCGTGTCGCGCTCGCGCGATCGGGCAAGATTCGAACCCAATGGCGAGCGGGATCGAGATCGAGCGCAAGTTCCTCCTGGATGCTCTGCCGCCGACGATGCGCTACGCCCGGCGCGTGCCGATCCGCCAGGGCTACCTCGCGCTCGACGGCGGCACCGAGGTGCGGGTGCGGCTGACGCCGCGGGCCGCCGTGCTGACGATCAAGGCCGGCCGCGGCGGGGTGCGCACCGAGGAGGAGGTCACGCTCGACAGCCGCCAGGGCGACGCGCTCTGGGAGCTCACGGAGGGCCGCCGCGTCCAGAAGACGCGCCGGCGCGTGCGCGTCGGCGACGCCGAGGTCGAGATCGACGAGTACGGCGGCCCGCTCGACGGGCTGCTCGTCGCCGAGGTCGAGTTCGCCGACGAGGAGGCCTCGCGCGCGTTCGAGGTGCCGGCATGGTTCGGGCGCGAGCTGACCGACGACCGGCGCTACTCCAACCGCAGCCTCGCAAGCGACGGGCTTCCTGAGGACTGACACCGGGTTGAGACCGCGCAATCGGCCGTCTGCCGCACCGCTGCTAGCGTGCCCGCCGTGGCGAAGCTCTCCTCCAGCGCGAGCGCCGACATCGACGTGCCGATCGACGCCGTCTGGTCGATCGTGCAGGACGTCGCGCAGTGGCCCGCGTGGCAGGCCACGCTCGGGTCGCTCGACATCCTCGAGCGCAACGCCGAGGGGCAGGCGACGCTGTGCGCGGTCGAGTTCGACGCGAAGGTCACGAAGATCAAGATGAAGCTCGGCTGCACGTACGCGGCGCCGACGCGAATGGCGTTCGAGCGCGTCTCGGGCGATCTCTCCGCGCTCTCGGGCTCGTGGCAGCTCGAGGACATCGCTGCGGGCCGCACTCGCGCGACGTACCAGCTCGACGTCAACCCCGGTGGCGTCCTGAACTTCTTTCTCAACGAGGAGCGCGTCGCGAAGCTGCGCGAGACGCTCGTCGACACCCGGCCGGGTGAGCTTAAGGCGCGCGCCGAGGCCGCGTCGGCCGGCTGATCACGCGCCCGCCGCGGGGCCGGCGGCGTCCTCGCCCCGACGCGCTACGTATGGCTCGGTTCGCGCTCGCGGTCCCAGCCGGCGCGGGCGCGGTCGAAATCCGCCCACAGATCCTCGGCCGGCCCGCCTGCCGGCTCCGGCGGAGCCGGCGGATCGGGCCGCTTGCGCGGGCCGCCGCCACCGTCGTCCCCGTCGTCGTCGTCGTCAGCCTTCGGCGTGAAGCGCGAGGTCAGCGCGAACCACAGGCACGTGCTGACGATCACGATCGATACGCAGCCGGCGATGCCCGACTCGAACCAGTAGCCCATGAAGGAGAGCGTGATCGCGACGCTCATCGCCAGGCCGCCGCCGCAGGCCAGCGCCGCGCGCGCGATCCGTACGCGACGCGACGCGCGCGCGGGAACCGGCGTTAGGACGGCCAGCGAGAGGCTGAGGGCGACGACGTACAGCACGGCGTTGAGGATGAGCACCATCGCGTCCATTGTGATTCCCCGCTGGGCTGAGCTCAAATCGAAAGGACGCACGTTCGGTCCGGCGACGCCGGATCCGCCGGATGGGCGTCCGTCGTGCGGATATGGTCAGCAGATGACCGAGGCGGGGATGGAACCCGACATCGAGCACGCGGCGTCGTCCGCAGTCTGGTTGCGACACACGCTGGAGGAGATCCTGTCCCAGGTGCGCGTACTGCTCGACATCGACGGCTGCGCCTTCCAGACCGTCGACTGGGAGCGCGGCCACATCAGCCCGGCGGCGGCTTGGTTCGAGACGCAGGGCATCCGGGCCGCGCTGCAGCCGGTGCTCGACCGTCCCTACGACGTCGCCCGCGGCGGCGTGACGGAGGCGGCGATCGAGCGCGGCGTGCCGCTGCTGATCACCGACATCGAGACGTGGGGCGGAGCGCAGGCGCTGCGCGCACGTCTGCGCGAGCAGCTCGACGAGGACACCGCCGAGACGGCATGGGCCTGGTACCGGACGTCGTCGTTCATCTCCTGCCCGGTGCAGACGACGCTCGGGCGCACGCTCGGCGTGCTCGCGCTGTCGTCCGCGCCGCCGCGCCCGCCGCTCGGCCGCGAGCAGTTGCGCGTGACGGAGGTGTTCGCGAGCCTCGCGGCGCTCGCGCTCGAGCGCACCGAGCTGCTCGAGCGCGAGGCGCGGCGCGCAGAGGCCGAGGAGCTGCTGCACAACGCCGCCCAGCAGATGACGGCGTCGCTGGACCTCGACGCGGTCTACGCGGCGATCTGCGAGCAGGCCGTGCTGGTGGCCAACGCGCCGACGGCGCTGCTCCTGCGCCTGGATCCCGTGACACAGACGCTGCGCTGCGTCGCGAGCACCGGCGCCTCGGACCGTCTCGTCAGCCACCGCTACGCGCTCGGCGAAGGCATGATCGGCACCGTCGCCGCCGGCGGCGAGCCCTACGTCAGCCGCGCCGAGGATCGCCAGCGCTTCCTGCCGTGGGTGGAGGACGAGGGCGTGCGCTCGTTCGCGCATGTCCCGCTCGGGCTCGGGCCGCGCCGCTTCGGCGTGCTGACCGTATGCCACTGCGACGAGGGCGCGCTGGACGATGCGCGGCTCACGCTGCTCGAGTCGCTCGCGCGGCCCGCTGCGGCGGCGATCGCCAACGCGCTCGAGTTCCAGCACGAGCGGCGGATCGCGGGCGCGCTGACGCGGGGCTACATCCCGGGCGAGCCGCCGGAGCTCGAAGGCTTCACGCTCGGGCTCGTGTACGAGCCGGTCGGTCACGAGGTGTCGGGCGGCGACGTGTTCGGCGTGTGGCGGCTGCCGAACGGCGCGCTCGCGGTGCTCGTCGGCGACGTGAGCGGCAAGGGCCTGGAGGTCGCCGCGGTCAGCGCGATGGTGCGCTTCTTCATCGAGGCGCGCACGTGGGATTCCGACAGCCCGGCGCAGGTGCTCGCGCAGACGAACGCGATCCTGCGCCGGCGGCTGCCCGGGCGGGTCGCGCTCGTGACGGCATTCCTCGGTCTGATCGACGACGGCGTGCTGCGCTACACCAACGCCGGCCACGTTCCGCCGCTCGTCCTCGGGGCCGCCGGCGAGGACGCTCCGCTCGAGCTGCGGACGACGGGGCTGCCGCTCGGGGTAACCGACGACGTCACCTACGGGTGCCGCGAGCTGCCGTTCGTCGCGGGCGAGCTGCTGTTCGCCGCCACGGACGGGCTGCTCGAGGCCCGTTGCGGGTCCGAGCTGTTCGGTCAGGAGCGGATCTCGGCACTCGTCGCCCAGCACGGCGCCGCGCTGAGCGCGCAGGAGCTTGTCGAGCTCGCCTACGCCGAGGCGGAGGCGTTCGCAGACGGACTGTCGGACGACGTGGCGATCATCGCGCTGCGGCCGACGTGATCGAGCTGCGCGACGAGCCGTCCGGCGGCGCGGCGGCACGGGTGCTGTTCGAGCAGTACCTGGCGCTCGTCCGCGAGCGCGTCGGCGACGAGAATTTCTTTCCGGGGGAGCGGATTTTCGCGACCGAGGACGCCTTCGCGGCCACGGACGCGGCCTGGCTCGTCGCCTACGTGGACGATACGCCGGTGGGCTGCGGCGGCCTGCGCACGCTGTCGCCCGGCATCGGCGAGATCAAGCGGATGTTCGTCGCCGCGCCGGCGCGCGGCACCGGGCTCGGGCGCCGGCTGCTGCGCGCGCTGGAAGCGCGCGCGGCGCTGGCCGGCCATACGTACGTGCGGCTGCTGACGACGCCGATGCTCGCCGAGGCCTGCGCGCTCTATGCCGCGGAGGGGTACGTGGAGATCGCGCGCGTCGAGAACGCCGGCGACCCGGTCGAGATCTGGCAGGAGAAGGCGCTGGCGTAGATCGGCTCAGGGCGGATCGGGCGTCCGGCCCGCGTCCGCCGCCGGCGGGAACTGCTCGAGCACCCACTCCGGCCCGAGCACCGGGCGGCGGTACGAGCGTCCGCCGACGCGCACGTAGTCCCCTGTGCGGGGGTTGAGCGGCAGATCGCGCTCGATCGGATACCAGGCGTTGTGCTGCTCGATGAGCTCGTTGAGCTCGTCGAGCTCGTCGAACGGCCAGCTGCGGGCACAGGCGCGCCAGCGCGCGGCGAACAGCTCCGGGTCGCCCACGCATTTGCCCTGCAGCGCACGGTGGACGCGCGCCAGGCGGCGGCGCTCGCGCGCGATGCCGGCGTCGATCTCGCCGACGCGCTCCATCCAGCGCGGTCGCACGCCGGCCTTCAGGTAGGCCTCGATCGACCGCTGCGTCTGGCTCGCGCGGCTGGAGAGCGGCTTGCCCTTGCCCGTGTGCTCGTCGAGGTCCTGCCCGACGATCCGCTCGACGGGTGAGCGCCGGTCGTCGTCGTACTGACGCATCACGTCCAGGCTAGAGAATCACTTCGCCCTACTCGTACACGGGCCTCGCTCTACTCGTACACGACGAGGTCGGGCGGCGGGCGCAGTGCGAGCACGGCACCGGGCGACATGAGGTTCGTGTCCTCCTCGTAGAAGAGCTTGAAGCCGTCGTTGAAGCGGGTCAGCTCGGACGTGAACTGCGCGTACTTGGAGAGCTTGTTCGGCCGGTCGCCGAAGCCATCGACGTTCATCGTCACGGCGAGCCCCGGGCGCCGCAGGACGCGATCCTTGTTCGCGATCATCCCGCTCGTGAACTGGTGCACGACGAAGAGCTTCTCCGGCAGGTCGTGCTCGGTGACGAGGCGCGAGACGTAGGCCGACACCTCGTTGACCTCGTCGGCGGTCACAGAGCCGATCACCTGGCCGGGAACCTCGTCCTGTCCGACGTGCCACTCGGGGTCGAGCGCGATCCCGACGTCGGGCTGGCGCAGCCATCTCTCGAGGCGCATCGCCTCGCTGAGGAAGTCGCCGCGGCCGGGCTGGATGTCGAGCACGAGCAGCGCCTTGGCCTTGCGCGCGGCGCGCAGGTAGCGCGCGATGACGTCGTCGGACTGGTGGATGCGGTGCAGTGCGCCGTCGCCCGGCGCCTGCGCGGCGATCGTCGAGATGAGCTCGAATGCCGGCAGCGCCGGCCGCGACTTCTTCGCATAGCCGCGCGCGACGCGCCGCAGCCGCTTTGCGGCCTGGTCCGGCGAACCGATGCCCAGCACGCCCAAGCGCTCGTTGCCCGGCGCGCCGTAGAACGCCACGACGCGGTAGTCGGGGAAGATCCGCCGCCCGCCGCGCGGAAGCTGCAGCTCAGGCACCGGCCTCGCGGCCGCCGGCGTGGGCGCCGGCGCCGGTTGAGCGTCACCCGCGCCGCACGAGCGCAGCGCCAGGACGACCACGACGAGCAGGCCCGCGAGCGCGGCGAGCGCGGTCGCGCGGCGCCGGCGATAGACGGAGACTGGCTCGGTCACGGCACCATCCTGCCCTGTTGGCCGAGAAATCGACGCGCGCGCTCAAGTAGTGCGGCCGGCCTGTCGAAGAAGCTGACGTGCAGCATCGCTACGAGCGCATCTCGATCGACACGCCGCGACACCGCATCGTCGGCATCGCGACGCTGGCGAGCGACGGCTATCGCAGCCGCCTGTCGGATCTCCTCAACGCACCCGAGCGCGACTTCATCTCGCTGACGGACGCCACGGTGATCGCGCTGGACGGCGACCACGACGTCGCCCACCACGAGTTCATCGCGGTCCACCGCCAGCATGTCGTCTTCGCCGTCTCGCTCGGCGTCGTCGAGGGGTACCGCAAAGACGGCCTCGTGGTCTGAGGCCGCTCGTCCCCGCCGCCCGCGCGTAGGCTTCCTGCCATGGCTGACATCCGCGTCACGCCGCTGTCCGGTCGCGAATACGACGTCGCGATCGACGGCACGAGCCGGCACCGTGTCACCGTGCCCGCACGCTTCGGCGACGAGGACCTCGAGCGCGTCGTGCGCGCATCCTTCGAGTTCCTGCTCGAGCGCGAGCCCGCGTCGTCGATCCTCGGCGAGTTCTCCCTCGACGTGATCGGGCGCTATTTCCCGGAGTACGAGGACGATCTGCCACGACGGCTGGCTTGAGCGCTCACTGCGCGGCCGCTTCGAGGCACAGCACGCCGCCGTCGCCGACGGTCGCCGCGTGTTCGGTGCCCGGGTCGACCTCGAGCCGGGTCGCCGGGCTCAAGCGCGAGGTCGCCGTCGTGCGTGTGGAAGACGATGCTGCCCGTCACGCAGTAGAGGACCTTCGTGTAGCCGTGCGAGTGCCAGCCGTAGCGGTCGCCCGGGCCGTTGCCCCAGGAGTACGGGCGCAGCCCTTCCTCCGCGTAGCGCGCCTCGATCCGCTCGCGGTCGGGTGGCTGGACGTCGGACTTTTCGATGCGCGCCGCCATGCTGTCCTCAGCGTACCCGCACCTCGCCGGCAAGCCTGAACGGCGCGACGAGCTCGATCCGGTCGCCGCTCCAGAAGGCGCCGGGGTCATACCAGCTCGCCGAGCGTTTGGCGGGCAGCAGCCCCATGTGCTGATAGGTCGCGGCGACAAGCTCGGCGCAGTAGATCGTCTCCAGTGGAGCGGTCGCACCGCGGCGCACGCGACCGCTGACCCAGCGGCGGGCGAGACGGGGCATGGTCGGAAACGGATGGCCGTCGAAGCGCTCGATGACCTCCATGAGGCGATCCTCGTGGTGGCGCTCGAGCGTGCCGCCGGCGAGCTGGCGGACCCACGCGCGCTGGTTGTACCTCTGCCCCCACGTCATGGCCGCGTCGGCGAGCAGGTGCAGCTGCACGCCGCGCTGGCGCTGGCCCGTCCAGACATCCTCCAGCGAGCGGCCGAGCTCGGCGTGCCACAGCAGCGGCGGCAGGTCGTCGATCGCGACGACCATGCCGACGTGGTTGACGGGTGCGTTCGTCACGATCTGGATCGCACGGTCGGCGAGCGAGCGACCGCGGAAGAGCCACACGTCGCCGGTGGCGGCGGCCGCGACGGCGTCGTCGAGCGTCAGGCTGAACTCGGTCACGGCCGTAACCTTTGCAAGCGATGCGCATCTCCTGGAAGCTCGTCGGCCTGGCCGGCGCCGCGGGCGTCGCCGCGACGGGCGTCGCGGTCGCGCGCAAGCGCCGCGCCCACGTCGACTACGACCCCGAGGAGCTGCGCGAGCGGCTGCGCCGGCGCCTGGCCGAGGTGCCGCGCGCGACCGGCGCGGCCGGCGCGGCGGAGCCGCCGCCCGCCGGCTGAGCTTCCTCGATCGTGTTCGAAGCTACGCTGTGACCATGTGCCGAAACATCCGCCAACTCCATAACTTCGAGCCGCCGGCCAGCGAAGACGAGGTCCGTGCGGCAGCGCTGCAGTACGTGCGCAAGATCAGCGGCTCCTCGAAGCCGTCGGCCGCCAACGCGCAGGCCTTCGAGCGCGCGGTCGAGGCGGTCGCCGCGGCGTCGTCGCAGCTGCTCGCGCAGCTCGTAACGTCGGCGCCGCCGAAGGACCGCGAGGTCGAAGCGGCCAAGGCGCGGGCCCGCGCGGCGCAGCGCTACGCGGCGTAGCCCGCCAGCTCGACCTGGACGTCGACCAGATCCACACAGGTCTGCGGCCGCGTGTTGTGGTGCCCTGTGTGCCATCGACCGGACCGGCTGACGACATCGACCAGGCCGTCGAGAGGTATGCAGCGCCACTCCCCGCCGGGCGGCAGACCCGAGTCGCTGGCTCCTGCGAACTGAAAGAACAGCGCCTGCTCGCGTCCGTCCTTCGTCCCGATCACGTGCGGACACATCTCCCGTCGATGACCACGGTACGTGGCCACGATCTGATGCCTGCCGAGGATCGCCTGCCGGACGATCGAATACGCGCCTGACACACCGTCTCCTGATTTCTGTGAGCCGCAGCGGCGCAGCGTGGCGACGGCGCCAGCGATGTCCGGCGCCGCTCGTAGCCTGATCGTATGCCAGCACGCAACGAACCATGCCCGTGCGGCAGTGGTGCGAAGTTCAAGCGCTGCTGCCTGCTGAGACTGGACACCATCGCGCGTGAGCTGCGCGCTCGGGAAGCGGTGCTCGAGCGGATCGTCGACTGGGTCAGGGACGAACACGCTGACGCTCTCGACGAAGCTCACGAGGACACGATGCTCGTGCGCATGCTGCGAGGCACGACCGGACGTAGCATGAGCCTGATCTGGGCGCTCAATGACCGTCGCCCGCGTGACGGGGGTCCCACGCTCATGGTGCGGTTCCTGCGCAGCGTCGAACTCGACGCGGCCGAGGCGGAGATCGCCCGCGGACTGGCCGGCGCGCGCCTCGACGTCTTTCGCGTCGGTGCCGCGACCGGCGTGACGCTCCACTTGGAGTCGCTGACCGGCGCTCCGCCGGCTGAACTGCTCATCGAACGCGGTCTGGACAAGCTGACGGCAGGAGACATCCTCGTCGCGCGGGTCGTGCGGACGTCCGCGCCCGCGACGCTCTGGGGACTCGCCGCCCGCTTTGACGGCGCAGGTGAGCGGCGCTGGGCGGCGCGAGTGGCCAGCCTGCCTGACGACGAAGCGCAGGCCGCGCTGATCATGCTCACCTTCCACCCTGACGACGCTGCCGAGCCTCCCCTCGAGGTTGTGGATCTGCTCCGCCGAACGTGGCCGATCCACTCCGACGACGACGTGCTGGACGCGCTCGAGGACGACGACGACCTCATGTGCATCGGCGAGGCCATCCCGAGCGGTTGGGCGTTTGCGTGGATCGCCGAGTCCGGGGCTGCGCCCGACCTCGGCGGTCAGATCGAGGACCGCCCGGAGTGCATCGAGGCCGCCCGACTCATCGTCGAAGAACGCCAGATGACGGCCATCAGTGCCGACCGGGCCGCCCTGCATGCGCTCGCCGAGCACGTCGAAACCAGACTCGGCGGACTGATCGCGCCCGAGCAGATGCACTTCGCCGCCTGAGTCTCGGGAGGAAGGGTCGAGTCGCTGGACACTTCCGTACGGTGTCCGTACGCTGTCGGGTATGAAGACGAATCGGCTCGAGCTTCGGCTCACGGACGAGGAACGCGATCTCGACTCCTCAGCGGCGACCGCCGTTGGCGAGACGCTCAGTGAGTTCTTCCGACAAGCCGCTCGAGAACGTGCTGTCCAGATCATCGACGAGCAGCGCACCATCAGCCTCAACGAGACCGAGGCGAAGCGCTTCCTCGAGGCACTCGACAGCCCCGACCCAGACACGATCACCCGGCTCCGGGACCTGTGGGATCGCCCCGCTGAGCGCAGCCGAGAGTGACCTCGCGCTACGACCCGGCCGCCCACGACGTCAGCACGTTCGACTGCGGCGAGGGCGCGCTCAACCGATGGCTGCGCCATTCCGCGGGCCAAAGCCAGCGACGCGACGCCGCAAGAACGTTCGTCGTCATCGCCGCAGAACGACGGGTGATTGGCTACTACACGACCGTCGTCGGTGAGATCCACCACGAGCGAGCCAGCCCCGTTGTCCGACGAGGCATGTCAAAGCATTTCCCGATCCCCGTAGCTCTCGTCGCCCGACTTGCCGTCGATGTCGACTTTCATGGTCGAGGTTTCGGAGCGCTGCTGCTCAGAGACGCGCTCACGCGGGTACTGGCAGCCTCGGAGCAGGTAGCCATCCGTGCCGTCGTCGTGCACGCGATCAGCGACAAGGCGGCGGCCTTCTACATCCGATTCGGCTTCAAGCCGCTGGCCGACGAACCGCGCACGCTCATGATTACGCTCGACGAGCTACGACGCAGTCGCGAGCGGCGGTGATCGGAGCTGATCGCCCTGGACCCGGCATGATTCGCATAGGTAGCGCCAGCGGAG
>Ga0136617_10000587_pt1 | contig 30952 bp, 33 predicted proteins | sample AntDrymUQ3222106_2_FD_129672 | JGI IMG/M metagenome (GOLD analysis project Ga0136617, IMG submission 129672) | Polar desert sand microbial communities from Dry Valleys, Antarctica - metaG UQ322 (21.06) | ecosystem: Environmental > Terrestrial > Soil > Desert | place: Antarctica: Dry Valley... | reverse complement strand
GGCTCGGGATTTATCAAGAACGATGTTTGGATTGAAACAATTTATAAAAGCTTTTCGAGACGATAGGACATTTGTGAAGACGAGCTTGACTCTCGCTGCCGTAACGACTAACCGGCTGTTCATTGATGGAACGCAAAATCGTCGTCTTTTTTACTCAATCCTGTTCGTCTGGTGTTGTGGTCGAAATCCTTGTGACTACGGAATAGACGAACAAGGACAAGCGACTTCGTTGATTTCCGTCCGTATAATTTAAGCTACTGTAATTTCTTTCGTTAAATATACGTCCTGGATGCTATTTAGAAGCGCCACGCCCTCCGCCATCGGGCGCTGAAATGCTTTGCGGCCGGAGATTAGACCGGTGCCGCCGCCACGTTTGTTAATAACCGCCGTGCGTACCGCGTCCGCCAAATCGCTCTCGCCTTTGGATTCACCACCCGAATTTATCAATCCGCAGCGTCCCATGAAACAGTTCGCCACCTGATAACGTACGAGATCGATCGGGTTGTCACTCGTCAATTCCGAATAAATTTTCGGATTAGTCTTTCCATAACTGCTTTCGATGTTGAGAGCATTGTAACCCCCGTTATTGGTCGGCAGTTTTTGTTTGATAATGTCGGCCTGAATCGTCACGCCTAAGTGGTTCGCCTGTCCGGTCAAATCCGCCGAGGAGTGATAGTCGGCATCTTTTGATTTGAATTTTGGATTTCGCAAGTAACACCAGAGAATCGTTGCCATCCCGAGCTCATGGGCATAGGCGAATGCTTCGGCTACTTCAGTTAACTGGCGCGTAGATTCTTCCGAACCGAAATAAACGGTGGCACCGACAGCGATTGCGCCCATATCCCGGCATTGGTCGATGTTGCCAAACATTACCTGGTCGAATTTGTTTGGTAAGGTAAGCAGTTCATTGTGATTAATCTTTACGATGAACGGGATCTTGTGGGCATATTTCCTCGCTACGGTTCCAAGCGCGCCGTATGTCGAGGCGACAGCGTTGCATCCCCCTTCGATCGCGAGCTTGACGATATTGCCCGGATCGAAGTATTGCGGATTTGGCGCAAAGCTCGCTCCCGCAGAATGTTCGATGCCTTGATCGACAGGCAAAATCGAAAGATAGCCGGTACCGCACAACCGGCCGTTGTTTGTCAGCGTCTGCAAACTGCGCAGGACACTCGGATTGCGATCTGAATCCATCCACACCCGGTCAACAAAATCTCCGCCGGGAAGGTGCAAGTCACGCTTAGGAATTGTTGAAGATACATAACTTAAGAGCGTATCAGCCTCTGTTCCTAAAATTTCCCGAATTTTACCGTAATCAACTCCCATTGATTCTCTCCTCTTAGATAAAATGTCTCATAAATTCACGGAATGCCTTTTGTAGTTACTTTAACCGACGCTTGAGCTAACTGCGATAACGATTCGAAATATAATGTTTCAGTCCGCGTCCGAATCGTTAAGGCAATCGGTTGGCTACTCCGACTTTCTTATTTCGGCGGCAAGCTAACTTCCACGAAAAGCTGTTCTTTATTATTTATCGTTCTTCGCAAAAAGCTTGAGCAAGGCCCTTTCTTCGGGTTCGTAATCGGCTTCGATCCGGCTTATCCGGCGGGTGCTGCGGGAGCGGAATTCGTCCAGCGTTATTCCGGCTTCATACTTTTTCAAAACCGTCGGGTGAACATATGAAGCCCGGCAGACCGTCGGAGTATTTCCAAGCTTTTCGGCAACTTTCTTAACCGCCTTACAAATGTTTTTCTTCAACTGGTTTTCGTCTTCGGATTTGCCGATTTCTGCAAGCTCAACGGCGGCAAGCAGCGTTCCGCCCCACGTGCGAAAATCCTTGGACGAGAACTCCGAAGCCGTCGCCGCCTTCAGATAATTGTTCAAGTCGAAAGGTTTTATTGTACGAGGTTTGCCCTCATCGTCGAGATAGTGAAAAAGTTTTCGTTTGCCCCCGAGCTCTTTCAGATCTTTCAGAACCGATGCCAGTTCCGCGTCGACCAAAATTTTCCGGTGTTGGATATGACTTTTGCCGACAAAATTGAAGACGAGTTCACCTTTTTTTCCGATTTCGAGATGCCTGTTTTGTAATGTCGTAATGCCGAAGGTCTTATAATGTTTCGCGCTTTTGTCCGCCCCGACCCGCATGTAAAGAGAATTTATCAGCCTCGTCATCACCGCCAAAACCTTTTCACGGGGAAAGCCTTCGAGTGCGATATGTTCATTCGTTGTTTTTCGCAACTGCGGCAAAAATTTGCCAAAGTTCTCGATCTTGGCAAACTTCTTTTTCTGCTGGCCCTCGGCGAATTTCGATTGATAACGATATTGAATGCGACCCGTCGTATCCATTCCAACCACTTGCACACGGCTGCCCGCCGAAGGCGCGACCCGCACATGCCGCCAAGCCGGTGGAACGACAAGCAGCTTTATTCTCTCGAGATGCTTCTCGTCGGTGATTGCACTTCCGTTCGCGTCGACATACTTAAATCCCCTGGATTTCGAGCCTACCCTCTTCCACCATTTTGAACGTTTACCTTTCTCAAGAATCTCACGCGCCTTCGCCGTATCGAAAATTGGTTGTTTGACTCGCATTCCTTTACTTCCCTTGTCCGTTCGCTCTTATTAGTATATCGATTATTCGCGATCATTTCACTGATTCCTGAAGCAGGATGCTTAAATCTGATCTAATAGCGGTAAAGTATCTCGGTCTCGTTTCGTAATCCATTAACAAAAACGCGGACGGCACTTCTTTTTTCCGCCAACCAAAAAAGAAGGCTGCCCGAAAACTCAGTTTTCAGACAGCCTCTTCTCAATGCGCGAATACTTTTGAATATTCAAAAGATTCGTCTAATTATTTATTACCTCTGTTGCATTATTTATCATAATATCACCCCCAGTAATTACATGATGCCACAAGTAATAGGGAAAATGCCAGCTTTTTTTTCTTAACTGCGAGGATTAATTATCGATATAGTAGGCGCTGGTACCGGAGGTCGGACTCGAACCGACATGAGCGTTAAGCCCGCTAGATTTTGAGTCTAGTGCGTATACCAATTTCGCCACTCCGGCCTGGAACCTAGAATGATAAAACTCTTGATGTTGAAGGTCAAGAACACCGCTTGATTTGCCGCTCCATACGTGGCCAGGATGTCACAAGTAGGTAGTGGGTCAGTTTAAAACTCTTAATTTATTTATGTTGTGGTTTTCATTTATTGTTTAGTGTTGTTTCGCGGTTCAGTCCTGAATCTGAGAGTGGAATCTCGAACAACACGAATATGAATAAAGCAATCGAACACCCATTACCCACAAGTAGTTTTAATCGTGTTCAGAGCTGAATAGTGTCATGTTTCTTCTGATTAAACCCCGAGAGGGAGGAATTGTGATAAGGAAGTTACCATAAGCGTACTGTATGGCTGTATCGAAAAAGGCGGAACTCTTCTCCGGTCACAGCCAAAGGGTTAAGGAAGGGAAAAGGTCGGAAATGGCCGGCTACACCTCGCTAAGAATAACCACTTCCACGCGTCTTTTTGCTTCGTCCAGAAATGATTCGATGTTTGCGGCTACCTTGTCCTCGGTGAGCTGAAGATTGATCTCGGCTCGTTTTTCATCGAGCGTCGGCATTAATAGTCCCGGAAATCTTTTTCGGAAATCGGGGACCAAAACTTCCCGATAGTATTTCGCTTCGTCCTCGGGGGTGTTAACGATAAAGGAACGGAACCGAAAACCGAGATATTTTTCAATCGCTACTCTCTGGACCATCAGACGCTCGAAATTGTCGTCCCTGACTGAAGTAAATCCCACGATTCTTAGCCTTTTTTCAAATTCCGCGTTTGATGGAAAGAAAGCCAAAACCCGACTGATTTCCAAATCGATCTCTTTTTTTGTCGGCGCGGCGCGCGGTAAACGTTCGGCTTCGAGTGCGAAAATTCGCAAATCTATCAATTGCCGGAGCGCTCTATTCAGGTCTTCGGAGCCAGCGGGATTAAGCTGCACGTTAGGTTGGAGCGCGAGCTGCCATCGTAAATCGGACAGTGTAATCAGCTCCGTTTTTACGCCGTCGTTAACTGTGGCAACCGTCTTGTCGACCACGTTCTGTGCCGCAATATTCGACAAAAAACAAAAAAAGACAGCGGCCGGAAGCAAGAAGCCAAAACCCGTTTTCAAGCGTTGCAGTAGATCTTGTTTGTTCATAAAGATTTAGATTCGTCTCCGAGCTCGAAAGAAGCATGTTTTTTCTTGTTACAATCGAGCGTGACTTTATACCGGCCCACAGTCGATATCTATCGTGATCTGCCTTCGCTCCAGTTCGGCGAAGAACTTCTCGGAATTTATAGCCTTTTCCTGCGGCGTTGCGCCACGCTCCAAAACGTCCCCGCGGGTCATCATCTGCGCTATAATCGACGCGGGAAAAGCAGTCGTCCGCATCATAGCAGAAAGGCCGGTTTCCCTGTCATATTTGTCTACAATATCGTACCGCATTTTTCTCGATTCTCCATTGGATTTACCAAGAAAAACGATACGAACCAATACATAGTCCGGCCCATCCGCCGGCAGGTGTCTTTGCAGCAGCTCGCTGAAAACCCGTCGCGGCTTTACCTTTACACAATCCGCGACGATCTCATCGCCTGAGCAAAGCCCGAGATCGATCATCGTTTTGAATTTTTCGCAGTGTCCGGCGTAGCGGATGGTCTTGTAATCGAGCTCACGAACCTTGCCGAGAAATGTATCGGGAAGTGTGGACGTCCCGCCCGATGTTTGAAAGGCTTCGAGCGGCGGAAAACCGTCGAATACAAGACTCTCCAGCTCGGTCATTGGTTGGACCTCTCTTCTCTCGCCATCCCGGATTACCCGAGCGTTCTCGACGTATTCATTTATTAAGCCCTCGACAGAGAAGACGAGTTGATAATTAAGCGGCGGCTTCGGATCCTGCGGCAATCCACCGACTCGTATGTGAATTTCCTCGATCTCATCGAACAATTTTGCCCCGTGCATCACCAATATGGAAACCATTCCAGGGGCGAGTCCGCAGTCGGGTATTATATTAATTCCGGCCTTTTTTGCTTTGCCATCCAGAGCGAGCTGGGCCCCTACGACATAATTATTGCCTCCGAGATCGCAAAAGTTGACACTGGCCTCTATAGCGGCATTCGAAAGCGATTCATTGTACCAGTAATTAACGCATGAGATAACAGAATCATGACCCCTAATTAACTCGACCGAATCCGAATAATTAGAAACGTCAATCTGCCGGGGGCTAATCTTCGCGCCGCCCGTCGTGGCGACGACTGCTTCTGCCTTTTTGAGTTCGAAATCGGCGAGCGTAATGGCCTGGACATCCGGTGAGTTGTGCGCCAGATCATACGCCGCGCCATGGCCCATTCGCCCGGCCCCTAATACCAAGATTCTCATTATTTTAAATTAGTAAACGTAATGACAGAAAATCCGATGACGTTCGACATAGTTAATTCTAGTCCCAGTCTATCAAAAAACCGGCAGAATTCTCACAGTCTAAATTCCCAAAAACCCGCAATGGCATAAAGCATAATGGGTTGCGGTTTTGAGTCGGGTAGACACGCCTGGCGAAAGATGATAATATTCTAAAATGTTTCAATCGCGATCGGTTGAAAACAGGCAGCATCCTCTGCCGAACCAGTCTTCAATTCCAAGCTTTAATAGGGAATAAGTACAAGGGGACGAGCAATCTCGGCACCTCTTCGCGCTTGTTGTTGAAGATTTAAAAATAGGAGCTTTGAAAATGAAAAATCTCGTTAGAGGAGGCGTCATTCTGTCGCTTATTAGTATGTTTGTCGCTTTTATGTACGCACAAACCAAGACGGAAACCGCTCTCAATATAGCGAACGATTCGCAAACACGATTAAATAATGATATTACTGATTTAAATTTGGTTATAGACGAAAAAAAGTTAGTTAAGAAAACGGTTTTAGCAAGAAAGGCGGTTCCAGTAGCCGCAGCAGCCACATCGGCTGGAGTAAGTAGAGGCAGCTTTTCTGCCACTGCCTACTGTTTGAAAGGCAGAACGGCAATGGGACACGGCGTCCGCAAAGGCTTAATAGCCGCCGATCCTCGGGTTCTGAGACTCGGAAGCCGTATCAATCTGGGTGCGGGATCATATAGCGGCTCGTATCTGGTTTCCGATACCGGCGGCAGGATCAAAGGGCGCAAACTGGATATCTGGATGGCAAGCTGCTCCGAGGCTCGCCGCTTCGGACGAAGGAACGTTTCAGTCAGTTCTTTAGCTAGATAAATTACAACTAAATAGAAATGGCGAGACCGCATCGAGCAATCGATGCGGTTTTTGTTTTAATAGCTCTGTTTCCCGGCGAACCGGAAGCGTTAACCCACGTCCCCAAAGGCGGCATCTCCAGGTACACCAAAAGTCGTTATTGTCTATTGGGAACATTATTTTCGAGAGCTTTTTTTGAACTCGTAAAACTCGCCCAATCTCGCAGACGCCGCCGAAATTCCGCAAACCAGCCTAATGGATTTGGCAATTTACCTTGACATTTATGCAACGGGCGTGTTATTTATGAAACAGTCGTTCTCGTATACGACACTAATTTATGAATATCGATACAGATTGGGAAAAATACACGGGCGGGCCATTTGTTGCTTTCGCCGACCGCATGTACGTCACGCTTAGCGGAAAAGGGAAACTGCTGCTGAACCGTAAGGCTTACGCGACAATCGGCAAGCCGCAACGCGTGCTGGTGTACTTCAACAGAAAAAAGGAGACGATAGGCGTTCGCCCGGCCTACGAACGTCTTGCCGAGGCGTTCCCGGTACGCGAAACTGGCGAGTCCTTTGTCTTTTACATCGGAAACTTCCTCCGGCACTTCGGCATAAAACTATCGACAACCGAAAAATTCGTCTCCCCCGACATCAGCGATGACGGCATTCTCGTCCTCGATCTCACCAACACTGTCACCGTCAGCGGCTTTAAACGCAAACAGCGGAAGTAAGCGTCTTGCCTGTGTCACTTTGTCAGAACCGGCAGCGATAGCGACCGGGTTCTTTTCTTGTAGAATCCAAATCCAAAATCGAAACGGCTTTGCCACTCGAGAAGCGGAGACGCTTAGCGTTTCCCCGCCTAAGTCCGTTCTTCTACGAGCCGTGGCTCCCCTTCGCGCATTCTTGCCAATCGAAAATGCATAATCTTAATCTTCCCGTGCGCTCCTATGAACCCACTCTACTACGGCGATAACCTGAACATCCTCCGGCGGTATATCAAGGACGAGTCAGTCGATCTGATCTATCTCGACCCGCCGTTTAATTCGAACCGCAATTACAACGTGCTTTTCAAGGACGAATCGGGCGCCGAAGCCGATTCTCAGATAATGGCGTTCGAAGACACATGGCATTGGGCCGGTGCAGCCCGCACCTACAACGAACTCATTCTCGAAGGCGACAAGGTTTCCGAAATGCTCCAGGCCTTTTACAGCTTCATCGGCACCAACCAGATGATGGCCTATCTCGTCATGATGGCCGTCCGCCTAAAAGAGCTTCACCGCATACTAAAACCGTCCGGCAGCCTCTATCTCCACTGCGACCCGACCGCCTCGGCCTATTTGAAGATTCTTTTGGATACCATCTTTGGCCCGTTGAAGTATCGCAATGAAATAACTTGGAAACGGCAGAGCGCGCATAATGACGCGAGAAGGAAATATGCCGTCATCACCGATACCATTTATTATTACGTAAAATCGGATGGCGCTTCGTTCAATGTGGTTCGCATGCCGCTTGATCCTGATTACGTTGCGAAGCAATATCGTCATCTAGATGAAAAAGGCCGACGCTATAGACTAAGCGATCTGCGAAGTCCAAATCCGCGTTCAAACCTGACTTACGATTACAAAGGATATAAACCACACCGCAACGGGGTGGGCTGTTTCACGCGAACGTATGGAACGACTCGACGCTGAGAACCGTCTTTATTTTCCAAAATCTCCGGACGGACGCATTTCATTGAAGCGTTTTCTCGACGAAAATGAGGGTGCAGTCGTTCCCAATCTTTGGGACGATTTGCTGCCACTGCACGGTTCCGCCGCAGAGTTGCTTGGCTATCCAACTCAAAAACCCGTCGCGCTTCTCGAACGCATCGTTCAGGCCTCCTCAAACGAAGGCGACGTTGTTCTCGATCCATTCGCCGGATGCGGCACAACCATCGCCGCCGCCCAAAAGCTAAACCGCCAATGGATCGGCATCGACGTTACATATCTTTCGATCGCGCTCCTCAAGAATCGTCTTGAAGGAAACTTCGGGCTGCTTCCGGGCGGAGCGCGGACACTCCTGTCCGCAACGCCGCTTCCTGCGGCGTCAAGCGTTGACCCAATACCAACACCTCTCGCGAGCGATGCTCGCGATGCGGACAAGAGTGTCCGCGCTCCCGCCTACCTCGTCATCCGCGAACCCGAAGACCTGCACGACGCAAAGAAACTAGCGACCGAAGACCGCTATCAGTTCCAATATTGGACGTTGTCGCTGATCCAGGCGCGGCCTCTGGGCGGGCAAACCGACGGGCGAACAGGCAAGAAAGGTTCGGACAAAGGCATCGACGGCATAAAGGTATTCACCGACGACAATTCCGGCAAGGCAAAACGCGTCATTGTCCAGGTAAAAAGCGGCGGCGTCAAATCCGGCGACATCCGCGATCTCGTCGGCACCATCGACCGCGAATCCGCCGCCATCGGAGTCTTCCTAACCCTCGAGCCCGCCACCTCACACATGCTGAACGAAGCCGCCACCGCCGGCTTCTTCCACTCCAAAGGCTGGCACCGCGACTACCCGCGAATCCAGATCCTCACAATCGAAGAACTCCTCGCCGGAAAACAAGTCGATATGCCGCCATCGGGGATTACGTTCAAACAGGCGGAGAAGATATCTTCGCAAGCCGAGGATCAACGATCGTTGGGATTCGACTCATAATTTAAAGATTACACATTTATGCCGAGTCTAGGCGACATTGCTACTTGGGTCGGATCGATAGCAACTTTAGCAGCGCTTGGATTCGGACTCTATCAATGGCGTAAATCAGGCCAAGTCCACCTTTCATTCAAATCTTTTCGTGTCGTCTCTGGGCTGATGGATGTGACGTGGATGAACACGAAGATCGAGATATATAATGTTGGAAAAGACACGACAACAATTCGAAGAGTTAGAATCGAAGATAGAGAGAAAAGTCCCGTCATTGTTTGGGCTAATGTTGATAGTGATGATCAGCAACTACCTTATGAACTTGCTCCTGGTAAATTCTGGACAGGATATGCTGATACCGATATTACGGAATTGATTGTGAGTTCAATCAGCCAAAGCGTCAAAATATCTGTCGACTATGCACATTCAGATAAGCCGTATCTAGAACAATTTAAACCCGAACGAAATTATTGAAATTTCCCATTCAGGCCAGCCTCGTTCAACGAGGCTTTCCCGCAGGGCACATAGCCACGTCCCTTTAGGGCGTGGTATCCGTCGCAAAAATGATGGAAAGGGCGTTTCAACGTCCTTTTTTCTTATGGCTTAAGCCGCCGATTGTATATTATCTTGACGGGCGATCTACCACGCCGTAAACTACGTGACTAAATAATTACAACGGCGGTTCTTGTTCTCCATTTTAATCCGTCGCCTCCAATTCTTCTTCCAAAAGCTGCCGCTGGTAGAGGTCGGCATATTCGCCGCTGTGTTTCAAAAGCTCTTCGTGCGTACCGCGTTCGATGATTCGTCCTTCGTGGAGTACGCAGATCAGATCGGCGTCGCGGATGGTCGAGATGCGGTGCGAGACGATCAGAGTCGTTCTGCCCTGCCGGACATCCCGGAGATTGTGCAGAATCTTTTCTTCCGTGTAGGTATCGACGGAAGAAAGCGCATCGTCAAGGATTAGTATTCGAGGATTTCGCATAACGGCACGGGCAATTGCCGTCCGCTGCTTTTGCCCGCCGGAAAGCGTAATGCCGCGTTCGCCGACAAGCTGTTCGTATTTGCCGGGAAAGTCCTTTATATCGTCGGCCAGGCCGGCGATCTCGGCCGCTTTTTCGACAGAAATAAAGCTCCCCTCCTTACGAAGGAGGGGTACGGCTTTGGCCGGGGGGCGGTTCTCTGAATCGACAGTCAAGGAAGATTGTTCGCGATCAGGCGAGAGAACCACCCCGTCAGCCGAAACGGCTGCCACCCCTCCTTCGTAAGGAGGGGAGCTTTTTGAATCTACTCCAAAAGCAATATTCGCCGCGAGAGTATTACTAAATAAAAACGTCTCCTGCGGCACAAAGCCGATTGACCTTCGAAGCTGCTCTATCGGAAAGTGTCGGATCGGTATGCCGTCCACCAAAACAGCGCTTTCCGGTGCATCCAGTAAGCGCGGAATCAGGCTCATCAGCGTCGATTTTCCGCTTCCGGTTTTACCCACAAAGGCGACCGTCTTTCCCTGCTCGATGGTCAGGTCGATGTTGTCCAGCACAGGCTTGCCGTTATATGCGAACGTCAAATCGCGGAATTCGATTTTGCCCTTGATCTTTGGCTGTTCTCGAGTTTCGGGATCGTCCTGTATCGTCGGCACGGTTTCGAGAATGGCGTTAAATCTCTTTAAGGAAGCAGTGCCGCGTTGATAAAGATTGACGACATACCCGAGAGCGATCAGATACCAGATCATCCGCTGCAAATAAAGAATGAAGGCTGTGAAATCTCCCGCGGTTATCTCGCCGCGGACCGCCATCGGAACACCGACCGCGACGATTATCACAAAGCCCAGCCCGATAAAAAAGAAGAGCAGCGGACGCATCGCAGCAGCAAATTTTACGAGACGCAGATTTTGTGACGCATATTCACGGTTAAGTTTCTGAAATTCCTCGATCTCGGAATCTTCCTGTGCATACGCTCTTACGACGCGAACGCCGCTCAGGTTTTCCTGCGTCCGCGCGGTAATGTCCGAGAAGAAGCCCTGAATTTTCTCGAAACGCTTATGTATTTGATCGCCCAGATATTTGACCGTCAGCGAAACGAGCGGCATCGGTATTAGCAGTAGGAGCGTGAGCTTGACCGAGATATTGAGCAGTATCAGGAGCACGATCGCCAGCGCGAATATTGCCTGAAAGCTGTAAAGGATCATCGGCCCGACGATCTGCCGAATCGCGGCTAGGTCGTTGGTTGCCCGCGCCATCAGGTCGCCGACGCGGTTGTTATGAAAAAATTCGAGCGGCTGACCGACGAGGCTGGCGTAAAAAGCTTCGCGCATGTCGAATTCGATATGCCGAGAAGTATTTATCAACACCCGCCGCTGAAGGAAAAGAAAAACCCCGCTCATCAAGTTTACGCCAAGGATCACAAGCGGATAAAAGATTATCTTATCCCAAGTTACTTCACGGCTCAGATCGTCGACCGCCGTCCCGACCAGGTACGGCACAAGCAGACCAAAAGCCATGGACACCAGGATAAACAAAATTCCGGCAACCATGCTCCATTTATAAGGCTTGAAATAACGTGCAAATTTCTTAATTTGTTCCATTTTGACTAGAGCGCAAGCGTTCCGGTTGAATGCGTAGTAGCCGAGCGACGCAAAAAGGTCGGATCATTCTATCCGTTTCATCTGCAATCGAAATCATTCACGCTCATGCAAGCGGGACGCCTGCTCTTTATTCCTAGATCTTGGTATAAGTCGAGATTGCCGTTGCGATCAACTTGGCCTGTTCATTTATCACATCGGCTGAAACGGTAAAGATCCTTTTACCTGCTCGCACGACTCTTCCGGTGCAGGTGATTATACCTTCAGTATGCGGCCGCAGATAATGTACGGTCAGGTCAATGGTTGAGGCACGTTCACCCTCAGCAAGTCGCGTAATGACGGCAAAAGCCATTGCCGTGTCGATCAGCGTTGCGGTAACGCCGCCGTGTAAAACCCCGGACGGCTGGCGAAGCTCATCCCGCATTTTCAATCTTGATGACTGCCTCATCGGGCCGCATTTCGACCAGCCGCATGCCGATCATGCTGGCGAACGGAAGATTGTGCAGCGAGTCGAACGCCCGCTGCTTTTGCTCTTCTGTTATTTCTGCTGTCTCCATTATTCCTAATTTCTTTGTCTTTGCAGTTGGTGTTCAAACCTTAGCTGCGTCACGCCCGCGAAGCGCGGCGTGACGCAGCTAAAGCGTGAACTCTAAACTCCTATGGAGCTTTCATATGAAATTCGTCCACCGAAACTTTACGAAAACCCCTGGGGATCTCAAACAAGCTTTCGTCAACCTCAAGCTTTAAATTTCTCAATTCTACTGAATATTGAAGAATCCTTTCTTCTCCATTCAAGCTGAAAAACTCCTGTTTTATCGGCATCCCACGGTTTTCGTCAACATAGATTAAAACTTCTGACGCACCGCCTTCGTTGATACGCGCTTCGTATTTTATCAAACCATTCTCGCGGCCGATCTCTTCAAATTCTACATAACCTCGGCGGTTGAGCGATGCGAACGCAAGATCGCTAAATTGAGTGTCATACACGTTTGGATCAGTTGTAGACGCTTTCTCCGCATAAATCTTTCTCTTATAATCGATCAAATAATTCTTATCCGCGTACAGCACGGCGAGTTGATTTTCTCCGCCAAAATTATAGTCAATCCGGCTTTTTTCACCGAGACGCGCCGTAAAGGTCCTGCTCTCGGTACCGCCTGCGTTTACTACTATCTCGCATTGGTAATTCTCCGGTTCTTTGGTCGGGAAGGGTACCTGGCTTTCAGTCTCGGAAATGAGCGGAACTCGAATCGCTTGATCGTTTTGCCGAAAACCGCAGCCCGTCAAAAAAAACAAAATAGGAATACTTGCGAGGAAAAATTTAGCCGGATTTGACAAAAACATTCGAGTGCTTGAATTTTAACATATCGAATCGAACGGAGTCCGATGAACTTATTGATTTGGCAAACAGTTTATTTGATCGGCGCCGCGGCTGTACTGCCGCTCGCACCATTTTTATATTTACAAGGCCAGCATACTCGTCGTAAAGTCGGCGTGCTTCCCGGTGCGAGAGGCGAAACATCCGGAATCACCGGCCTCGGCGAAGAAAGTGTAAAACTGCTTGTTATCGGCGAATCCACGGTCGCCGGCCTCGGAGCGAGAACACACGAATTAGCGATGGCCGGACAGTTCGCCGGGCGTTTGAGTAAAAGGCTCGGCAAGACGGTAAACTGGACTGTGGTAGGCAAAAACGGTGTTACGGCACGACAGACGATCGACGAACTCGTGCCGCTCATTCCGGACGAAACATACGATTACATTCTTATCGGGCTTGGCGGAAACGATGTCATAAAGCTTAGCAGCCCGCGAAAATGGCGCCGCGACATGAGCGAGCTGCTCGGTATTCTTCGGGAGCGAAATCCAAACGCTTCATTTTTCCTCTCGAATTGTCCGATGATCAAGCTTTCGCCGGCAATTCCGCATCCGATTAAATTCATTTTGTGGGAGCTTTCAAAGCTGCACGACGCAAATATCAAGGATCTCACGGCCTCGATGGACAGAGTTTTTTATTACCACCAACCGCGCCGCCTCGTACTGGACGGCTTTTTTGCCGACGGAATTCATCCGTCCGAAAAAGGTTACTCCGATTGGACCGATTCAATGATGAAATTCTTTGACGAAAAATATAAATGGTAAGCAGCGGGAACATTGCCGCGGAACTGTCCGCACTCATCGATTCGCATTTTGAGTGGCTTATTGTCCGCGAAAGCGGCAAAACATTCGCCGTGCAAAAACCAGAGATCGAGATCGTATGCGAGGAAAGAAAAATACTCCTTGGATTCCCTGGGGATAAAGGGTTTCGAGCGTGGCGTGTCGAAGGCTTCTCGGTCGAAGGGGGCGAGGAAATCGAGCTCAATCTGGCCGCTAATTTCGCACGGGATAATGAAAAGATCCGACTCATACCGCGCGCATCGGCACTGGAATTCAGCTTGAATATAGAACTCGCACGTCTTGCCAAAGCAAACGAAATTGCCGCGGTCATTGCGAAGACCTTTCCAGGGATAAGGCTTTTCCGTGTGGCGCTAAACGCCGGAAACGGAAGGCTCGCGCAGATTATTCTCGAATCTAAGTCAGGCGACCGAACGGCGGCCTTGTCTGACGTTTCCGCAATTTTAAGTCCCGAAACGTTTCTTACTACTGCGATTCTATGGCACGCAAAATTAAGGCAAAGACGGAAGAAACCGATCGGCGAGATTTGGATGGTCAGCGAAAGAAAATACGCACGGAATCTGCAAAAGATTCGCGCACTTTTAAACGAAGCCGCGAAAGCCGACTTAAAAATATTCGAGTTGTCGCCAAAAGCTGCACAGCCGCAACTACGAGAACTTCCAGGCCTAAAGCTTTCCGATCTCTGGCGCGAGAAACCAAAAAAACTTGTTCTGCCTGCCGTTATCGAGATTAGCGAAACAGCAAAGGCAATCCTCGCCGTTTCCCCGGAAAAGATCGACGTAATTTTTTCAAAACAGGGCGAAACGCTTCGGTTTTTGGGTTTGCCGTTTGCACGTGTGAGGAAGATTCTCGGCAAGGAAAAAGCCTGGTTCGGCATAGATCGGGAAAGGCGGCAGTTGACCGACAGGTCGTGGTGCGATCTTCTTGATCTGGTTGAAAATCTGGAAAATTACCGACGTTCCGATTCGCCCGGCAAGAGGCATGAACTTTATCGTCTTTCGCCGGAATCGTGGCTCGAGGCAATTCTCAGGCGCAATATAAAATTACTCGATACCAACCTGATCCTTTCGCCGATTTATAACCAATTCCGCACATCCGCCGACAAAATCGATCTGCTTGCTCTTCGCAAAGACGGGCGTCTCGTCATTATCGAGCTAAAAACCTCGCCCGACCGCGAAATACTTTTCCAGGCGGCGGACTACTGGCGAAAGATAGAGCTGCAAAGGCGGCGGGGCGAACTGAAGAATGCAAAAGTTTTCGGCGATCTGGAAATACTAGATAAACCCGCCCTCGTTTACGCGGTCGCTCCGGCTCTTAGTTTTCACCGCGATTTTGAATATTTTGCAAAAATGCTCTCAAAAGAGATCGAGCTTTGGCGGTTTGAACTCCACGAAAATTGGCGGGCCGATTTAAAGGTGATCGCAAGAAAAAGCTATTTCGCATAAACTAGCCCAAAATGACATCGATGCGACGGTAAAAGCGGCTCGTGGTGACAAAAAACAGCACACTTTAAGCATGCTGTTTTCTAAGCTAACGCATCGCATCGATGTTTTCGATGAAACCCGAGTCTTCTTCGCAGACGGCGTTCCATCCAAACTCTCATTGTTTCAGCGAGGTCGGTTAGTAAAATACTCGATAACCTGCCCGTCGGTAGTGCTCGCAGTGCGAATTCCGTCCCTTATTCGGGTTACCCTCGATGTCGCATTTCCGACTCGAAGTATATTGTTATCGAGACTGCCGTAAGTGAGCGAACCGCCGCCGAAATTAATTGCGACATCGCCGTTCCGACTTATTGTCATAGTGATGGTCCCGCCATTATTGGGGTTCCTGCCGTAAAAGGTTCCGATTGCCCAGCTCGGTGCGTTGCCCCCACCGCCGCCACCGCCCCCGCCACCACCGCCGCCTCCGGCGTTGCGGTAGTATTCGATCACTTGGCCGTCGGAATTGCTTGTGGTACGGATTCCGTTTGAGATGCGGGTAACTCGGGCAGTAGACCCCCCCATATTCAGATTCTGGCCGTTCAAATAGCCGTCACCGACGGAATCACCGAAATCCGCGGAAACATTGCCGTTTCGATTGATCGTTAACGCGATCGAGCCGCCGGTCTGAGGATTTCGGCCATAAAACCTGCCTACAGCCCAGCTCGGTGCGGAACCGCCTCCACCGCCGCCTCCTCCTCCTCCACCGCCCCCACCTCCGGAGAGGTCCGGAAAATCGTATGTGTCGGCAAGCTTGTTAATGTCACGACGCATTTGATTCCACTGTCTTTCGAGCCTGCGGGCAAACGGCAAGCTCACCATCATCGTGTTAACCGGCCTTGCATCGTTCATCACGGCCTGAACGTTCGAACGGCTCTGCCACCAGTTGTCCGACGAATTGAAATCCCGGCGCAAACGGTTTAGAGACTGTTCGTAACTGCGCACAATTTGGGTGAGTCTATCCTCTTCCCGTGTGCCATTGAGCGAACTTTGATCCAGGTTTTGATCGAAGTCTCTACGGAAAGCGTTACTGGACCGCTCAAGTTCCGCGATAATGTCGCTGACATTGCTCCTTGAATATCTATTCGCATAGCGGCCCTGAGCGGCTGTCTCAAATGTAAAAACAGCGGTCAGCAACGCGAAAAATAATATAGAAAGTAGTGTTGATGTTAGATTTTTCCTGATCATATGCCCTCCAGCATTTAGCTAAATGAAACGACGGCGTTCGAATGTCCGACACTGCCTTCTGAATCGGAATCAAGAATCGTGCCGAAATGTCCTAAAAAGTAGTAACGAAGTATCCAAAAACGAATGTAAGGTAAAAGATTCCGTTATCACCGAAAAGTATATTCGAAATATTATTTCTGTACAATATATTAAATGTTGATAGCCGATTTCCACTTCGAACTGCCCGAACATTTAATTGCACAGACGCCGTTGAAAAATCGTGAAGATTCGCGGATGCTGGTCGTTGAGCGCTCGTCCGGCTCGTTTAAAGACGAAGGTTTTTCCGAGTTTGCGGGTTTTTTGAGGCAGGGCGACGTCGTGGTGCTGAATAACACGAAAGTGTTTCCGGCGAGACTTTTGGGACGCTCCGAAACGGGTGCGAATGTCGAGATTTTTCTTTTGGAAGAAATCGACGAAAAAGTGTGGCTAACCCTTGCGCGTCCCGCGCGACGGCTTCAACCAGGAAAGAAAGTTTTTTTCGACGAAAGACTTTCGGCCGAGATTCTGGAAAAAACACGAGACGGAAAGCTCATCGTAAGATACGAAACGGTCGCTGATTTCCACGATATCGTTCAGGAACTCGGTAAGACGCCGCTGCCGCCATATATAAAGCGCGACAAAACAACCGTGGATTCCGACCGCGAACTATACCAAACAATTTACGCGAAAAGTCGTGGGGCGATCGCTGCTCCGACCGCAGGACTCCATTTTACTTCACACACCCTCCAGGGCATCAGGAATATCGGTGCCGAAATCGCCGAGATAACTCTGCACGTTGGATACGGCACATTCGAACCCGTGCGGGCCATTGATCTATCGGAACATAGGGTTTTGCCCGAGCGTTATGAAATTCAGGAGCCGGCAGCCGAGACGCTCAATAAAGCCAGAAAAGAAGGTCGCCGGATAATCGCAGTGGGAACCACGACGACCCGGGTGCTCGAGGGCGCTCTTAACAATCAGCAGAATTTCAAAGCTGAGAAGGGTTCCGCCGATCTGACGATTACTCCCGGATACACATTCCGAGCCGTCGATGCCCTCCTAACCAATTTCCACCTGCCGCAAAGCTCTTTGCTCATTCTGGTTTCAACTTTTGGCGGCCACCAACTTATAATGAAAGCGTACAAGCATGCCGTGATGTCGCGCTACCGATTTTACAGCTATGGTGATTGCATGCTGATTTTTTAAGTCTTTTAGTTTTGTTTTCCGGGCAGAAGTCCGTGGATCGATTCTATGGCCGTTTTAGAGACAATTCGAAATTTCTTCGTCACGGCCCCTGAACCTGAGTGTAGGATTGTACTGGTTGCCCCACCAACATCTTACGCGGTTCGTCCTCTCGCGGAAAGGCACCTCGATCAAGTTTTACGGCTAAACATGCGATGTTTTAAGAACGGTGAGAATTACACCAAGCATACGTTCGCGTATTTGCTGAATGAACCGAATGCTCTTAGCTATCAGATCGTTACTTCCGACAATCAAATGGTCGGTTTTATTTGTGTTCTTATGGGTGACGACGGAGCTGCCCATATCACGACTATCGGAATTGCACCCGAACATCGTCGCCGTAAGCTCGCGGAAAGGCTGCTATCCCATGTCGAAAATGCGCTCAAGATTCGAAATATCGGTGCCGTGGTGCTTGAGGTGCGAGTAGGCAATACCGCTGCTCATAATCTTTATAAAATGTCCGGGTATTCGGTCGTTCAACGCATGACCCGTTACTACAATAACGGCGAAGACGGCTTTTTGATGATGAAATCCCTGGGACATTGAACTTCGAACTTCCAAAAATTTACCCGATCACAGACGAACGTTTGTCCGGCATTTCCCATGCGGATCAGGTCGAAAGGCTTATCGACGGCGGAGCGAAACTTATTCAGCTTCGGGACAAATACGCGTCGTCGCGGGATTTTTACGAATCTGCCGCAAAGGCGGTCGAGATCGCGAGGAAATGCGGTGTAAAGGTAATTATCAACGACCGGGTCGACATCGCACTCGCACTTAACGCTGATGGCGTCCACCTCGGGCAGAATGATCTACCGCCGGCATTTGCGCGAAAAATATTGGGCGAAGACGCCATCATCGGATTTTCAACCCATTCGTCCCAACAGGCTCGATGTGCGGTTGGGCTGCCGATAAATTACATCGCAATCGGGCCGATCTTTTCGACACGGACGAAGGAGAATGGGGATGCCGTAGTTGGCCTTAAGGGGCTATCGGAAGCCAGGAATGCAATCGGTAATTTCCCGCTTGTAGCCATCGGTGGAATTTCCAGCAAAGACTTAATGAGTATTTTTGATGCTGGTGCGGATTCAGCAGCGATGATTGGCCATTTGATCTCGGATGCCGATCAAATCACTCGAGAAATGCGGCATCTCTCAGGTTTTTGGTAAATCAGCAATCGGAATCGCTAAAACGCTAAAAGCGGGAACTTAAAATTATTACAGCACGGCTAATTCGCAGACGAGCATTTCGATCTGCATTCGTGAACCGAGAGTTCCGCCACCGCCCAGCGAGGTTTTGACGGCGAGATCTGTTTTCGCAATCCGCTGAATAGCGCGGACGAGTTTTTCGGTATCGCTGCGGCGGGCGGAGCCTAGAAATTCGTCCTGCCGGTTGCCATAGAGTTTGACGGCGGAGGCGATCTCGCTCCGGTCGGCACCGCGCGACATCATCTCTTTGGCCATCAAGAGACGACGATAGTTGTAGGAAATAAGGCCGAGCAGTGCCAGCGGTTCGACGCCATTATCAAGAATATTCTTTAAGGCGCGGATTGCCTCCGGGTCACGGCCGGCGATCAGATGATCAGTCAGATCAAAATTGGAAATCTCGCGTGAATTGGGCACAAGCGATTCGATCAGTTCGGACGTAACAAGGGTACCCGGTAAAGCCGCGGTCGAGAGCTTTTCGATTTCGTTTGTGAGGCGGCGAACATCATTGCCCACGAGAGCTACAAGATGGCGGACAGTACGTTCGTCGGCCTCGGAACCGACGTCGCGTATCTTGTCCTTTGCCCATCTGATCAGATCCGCATCGTCTAACCTCGTGAACTCGACCGCGACCGAATGAGCTTTCAGCAGCTTCGACATTTTGCGCACGCCGTTAAGCTCGTCCGCAATAAAAATGACGACCGAGCTTTCGGAAGGGTGAATGAGATACGCGGCGAGAAGCGGTTCACGCTCTTCTTTGAGCGTGTCCTTTTGGCCACCGGCAGAGACTCTGACATCGCTAATCCACACCACGCGGCGTGAAGCCATCATCGGAAGCTGTTCGGCGGCAGAAAGAGCCATTTTGATGTTGTCCGAAACGGAAAGGCTGAACTCGGTTTCGTTAAAGTCCCGGTAGTCGTCAGGCCCAAACGCGAAATCGGCGATGGTTTTAGCCGCAAGGTCGCGCAGATACGTTTCGGCGCCGTAGAGAAGATAAACGGGTGCAATCTCGCGCCGCTTTAAATGTTCGCGTAAGTTTTCGCGGGTAAGAACAGGCATAAGAAGTTAGCCACAAAAGGCACAAGAAGCACAAATTATAATCAAGCCGAAACTCGCAATACAAGCTTTCTGATTTGAATCGGGGAGCGCCAAAGTTGATGAGAAGTCCGTGTTCAAATCGAGAAGATCGCAAATAGCCAAGCACCTGCGCTATTTGTTCATCCGCGATTCCTTTGCATGCCTTGATCTCGCCAATTAAACAACCGTTGATGAGAAGATCGGCGAAGTAGTTTCCTAGAGCGTACCGTCCTTGTCAAAAACCGAAACTGGAAATTGTTGTTCCACCTGAAGTCCTAATTTGCACAACCGATGAGCGAGAGCATTTTCGTATATCTTTTCCAAATGTCCGTGCTTGTGAAAACGATGAATCGCAAAAACTCGTCTCCCGAATTACATCAGCAAGTTTATTGATCTGCGCATCGTTCATATTTTTGTTTCGATTTCGTTCGCCACAAAATGCACAAAGGCGCAAAAGATAAAGTTATTTTAAGTCGGGCTTGTTTTTTCGCCCTAGCCATCACCAGAGAAGTTATTTGATTAAGATTTATTTGCGCGTTCTGTGCATTTTGTGGCAATCTATTTCTTTTCTTCCTTCACGCCCATGCCGTTGACGATTGTTGAAACGACTGATTCCGCGAACATCCGGGCAATTCGCTCCACCGCCGGGTCTTCCTCGTTAAAAAACGATCTCGGGTCTTCAGAAAATTCGAACGAATCACGAAAGACGAAATTCTGATTGTCGTATAAAATTTTGTTCTCTTTCAAATCGCGGATTGTAACGGCTGAAACGATAGTTACTTCGTACACGCGGGCACGGCCTTCACGGTCGAGCAGCACGCCGGTAAAGCTAAAATCCCGGATATTTCCTTCAATCACGGCGTCGGCTCCGGTCGGCGAACCTTGTACCTTCAGGCCATTTCCACGGCGAATTATTTCCCTGGTCACGGCTTCGGTAAAGCGCGATTCGACCCGGTAGCGAAGACCCTTCGCTTCAAAGGTGAACGCCGGCACGGCAACGGTTTTGATATGTTTCGGCAAACCGGAATTGGTTACTGGTTTATAGCATTCCGTAAAACCCGAAACCAGAAACAGGCTAATAAATAGGAAGGAAAATCGTATTAATTTCATAACTGCTCTTTGATGGCGCCGACAACTTTTACAGCCTCGACCATTTCCTTTACATCGTGGACCCGGAGAATATGTGCTCCGTTCAAAACGGCAATCACGACGCTCGCCAAACTTCCGCTCAGCCTTTTATCGGCCGGAACACCACCGAGAATTTTCCCGATGAAAGATTTGCGGGACGTGCCGACAAGGAATGGAAATAAGGGGAACTCCGTAATGAGTTTATCAAGTTTTGCGAGGAGTTCTAAGTTCTGCTCGAAGGTCTTGCTAAAACCGATGCCGACGTCGAGCACAATGTTCGCGGGATCAACGCCAAAGCTCAGCGCGTCTTTAATCGATGCCCGAAAGAAATCCGACACTTCCTCGAAAATATCGTCGATTGGTTCCTGCGAATGCATTGTTTCAAAAGTTCCCCGGGAATGCATTAAAACCAGACCTGTATTGTTATGCGCTGCGACTTCGCCGACCTTCTGATCAAATCGCAGACCGGAAATATCATTTATAATCTCGACACCGGAATCCACCGCGGCTTTGGCAACTTCCGCTTTGCTCGTATCAATCGAAACGGGAATGTCGAATCGCTCGGTGATAGCTTCAATAAGGGGAACGACGCGGATTATCTCTTCATTCGCCGAAACACGCTCGCTGCCGGGCCGAGTCGATTCGCCGCCGATGTCGAGAATGTCGGCGCCTTCGTTGATCAATTTTCCGGCTTGTTTTACAGCATCATCCACCGATAAAAATTCACTGCCATCTGAAAAACTGTCCGGCGTAACGTTAAGTATCGCCATCACCAGCGTCTTTTCCAAGGGTAGCTTTCGCCGTGAAGTCTGCCAGAACATTTATAGTGAGATCTTTTCCCCGAGTCCAAAAAACCTGTAGTTGCCGCCGAACGTCTTTCGGAATATCGAAAAACCCAAATGTCCGGTGCAGTGGGCCGGGGCTATGAGTTTAACACCGTAATCATCGTGCATTCGTTTTGCCAAACCTTCTATATATTCGCGGCCGTACGGGATCAGATGAAACCCGCCCGTTACAAGAAGTATTTTCTCCTTCCGAACTTTTCTTGTTTCCTGAATTATCGTTTCTATTGTGCTGTGCGAGCATCCAGCCAGGATAACCTGCCCTGTTTCCGTGAAAAAAGAAACAGACAACTCCGGCATGCCGACAAACTGGGGATTTTGTTCAAAAGGCGGGTATTTGATATATGTTCCCATCAGCACGGAGGTCGTGGGAATGATGGTTACGCCTGGAAGCACCTCTTTTGCGGCGGTCAAGTACTCAATACTGGATTTCCAGAATCGGCCCGTCGGAACGGTCACCATGCCTTCTACCGCGCTGTCGCCACGAAAATACTGCTCATTTTTTGGTAATGATTTGGCCGCGCCGGGTTCCGGTTCGCGAAACGGGAATTTGACCGGAGCTCCGAGTGAGAAAAAATCGTTCGGAAGATATATCTTAACTTTCGGGTTAACACTTAGCAGGTAATCCATTCCTCCTACATGATCATAATGTCCGTGCGAGACAATCGCTATATCTACCTTTCGGAGATCGATCTTCAGCGACCGCAGGTTACTTTCAAAAACCTTTGCACTGGTTCCCGAGTCGAACAAAATGGTCTTTCCGTTATACTCGACAATAGTAGAAAAGCCGAAATCCAACTTTACGCCCTTTATTTCCTTACCAAAAGCGTCGTACAAATTTGTCAGCGTCATCTTTGACGAGGACGCCGGTTTTTGTGCAACGACGGAACTGCCAGGCAAGCTGCTTAAAGTGGCTGCAAAAACGATCCAGGCTGAAAAAAATCTTTTCATTCAGAGACTCCTGTGATTTGAGATCATGTGAAGTATCAGTGTTACTTTGATATATGCGGCCTGTCAAATTCGTAAATGTTCGATGGCGCAGAAAAAAGGATGAAGATTTTGACCCTTCATCCCTCATAAATCATCCCTCATCCAATCTTAGGCCGTTGCCGGATTATTCGGCGTTATCGGTGGAAGGATCGGTTTCTTGAATCGGCTTTTCACTTTGCTTTCTTCTGATTCGGGCGTGCCGTCTCCGTTATTCGTCGAAGGCAGCGGTTCGTCGCCATTTACGGGAAGGCCCGCAACTACCCGGCGAAGCTGTACGCTGTCGAGTGATTCATGTTCGAGCAAAGCCTCGGTCAGGCGCTCCATCGTTTCCCGATTATCTGAAAGGATCCTGGTCGCCCGAGCATATTGCTCCGATACGATCCTGTTTACTTCCAGATCGATCTTTATCGCCGTATCTTCGGAAAAATCGCGGTGCTGCGCTATTTCGCGTCCGAGGAAAATCTGTTCTTCTTTTTTTCCATAAGCCAGCGGGCCGAGGTCGGACATTCCGTATTGACAGACCATCGCACGTGCGACTTCCGTTGCCTTTTCGATATCGTTCGAAGCACCGGTCGTGATACTTCCGATAAAAAGTTCTTCGGCGATGCGACCGCCCATGGAATTCGCGATCATGGCGAGGAGCTCTTCTTTCGTACGGCCGAGAATATCCGCCTCGGGCAGAAAATATGTTACGCCGAGCGCCCGCCCGCGCGGAACTATAGTCACCTTATGAACCGGATCGCTTTCGGGAATGTTCATCCCGACAAGAGCGTGTCCCGCTTCGTGGATGGCCGTCAGGCGTTTTTCCTTATCGGACATTACCATGCTGCGGCGTTCGGGCCCCATCATAACCTTGTCCTTTGCGAATTCCAGATCACGCAATGTAACGACCTTTTGGTCGCGACGGGCAGCGATCAAAGCTGCCTCGTTAACCAAATTCGCCAGGTCCGCACCGGTAAATCCGGGCGTTCCGCGGGCGATGATATTTACGTTCACGTTTTCATCGAGCGGTATCTTGCGCGTGTGTACTTTTAGAATTCCTTCTCGGCCTCGAACGTCCGGGTACGATACGACAACCTGCCGGTCAAAGCGTCCGGGGCGAAGAAGCGCAGGATCCAGAACGTCAGGACGGTTGGTCGAAGCCATCAGGATAACCCCGTCGTTGGATTCAAACCCGTCCATTTCGACGAGCAATTGATTGAGCGTCTGCTCGCGTTCATCGTGGCCGCCGCCTAAACCGGCACCGCGATGTCGACCGACAGCGTCGATCTCGTCAATAAAAATTATACAGGGAGCATTTTTCTTGCCCTGTTCGAAAAGATCCCGGACCCGCGAAGCTCCGACGCCGACGAACATTTCAACGAAATCCGATCCTGATATCGAGAAAAAGGGTACATTTGCTTCGCCTGCAACAGCTTTTGCGAGGAGTGTTTTGCCGGTTCCGGGGGGGCCCATCATCAAAACGCCCTTGGGAATCTTACCGCCGAGCTTTTGGAATTTTTGCGGGTCTTTTAGAAATTCGATGATCTCCTGCAGTTCTTCCTTCGGTTCTTCGACACCTGCAACATCCTTGAACGTAATGCGTTTTTGCTGGTTATTGAGCAGCTTTGCCTTGGATTTACCAAAGCTCAACGCTTTATTTCCGCCAGCCTGCATCTGCCGTAATGTGAAAGCCAGAAATCCAATGAGAAGCAGAAACGGCAACGCATTTATCAAAACAAGCCAGCCCAACCCGCTGGATGCGGCTTCTTCATTAATTTTTATCGCGCTTGCCGGGTTGGCTTTGTTAAATTCATCAACCTTCTTCAAAAGCATCTCGCGGGTAGCGTCGCTGCCGATCGTCGTCACGAACTTGTTTCCCGCCGCGTCTGTGAACTCAACCCCGGATTGTTTGAATGCAGCTTCCTTAAACTCTTTATTTTCGATACGCGTGCCCGCCATATCGATGGTCAAATCCTGAGCGGCTTTTGTCTGCTTGCTTTGCAAAAACCAGACAAAGATAAGTGCGCTCGACATGATCATCAACCACAATAAAATCTGTTTTACTTTAGAACTCAATTTATAGCCTCCAAATCAACTATCAACAGGCGAAAATTTTAACACTTTCGTATGATGAAAGTTTATATCATCACGTTGTTTTCAAAGCGCGATTCGACCGTTTTCAAACGCCAACCATCGATTGTAGTTCCCTCCTTTTCATTTATCAACCCTTATATTTGCATAAACCAGCTTTCCATCTTGTTTAAATACTATTTCGCCGCCCGGAAGCTCCACGGTTTTGCCGCTCTTTGTGCTCATAATCAAACGCCCGATCGCCTCGATATGTTTGAATTCCAGGGATCGGAGATGTCCACGCTCGCTTTCGAGCCATTGCCGTAATGTTCGATAGAGCTCGGATTTAGTTAGTGATTTCAGCTCAATTAAAGTCAATACTTCGCCGCCCGTTCTACCCCTCCGGTCTTCTACCCTTCCTCCCGTTTTATCATCTAAGATACCACCCGCTATCGAAGGCGGTTCTGACAGAGACCCGGCCGCTGTCGCTCTCGGCTCTGACGCGTGACGCATCAGCTCGGCAGTTTTTGCAAGCGTTTCGACTATCCTGAGATTAAAGTCCACGAGCATTGGAAGCAGTATTTTTCTAACACGCACACGTTGGAAAGTAAGATCGTCGTTCATCGTGTCGTATCGGTATTCGACTTTGCACTCGCGGCAAAAATTCTCGGTATCCGTGCGTTCTGCCCAATTCAGGAGAGGACGAATAAGAAGTGGGGATGCCGTGAAAGGAAGCAGAGGGGACCCGGGGATAGAGTTAGAAGCTTCGAATTTTTCCTCGTTTCTTTCTAATCTTTTCTCCACCTCTAAATTTCGAATCGGCCTCATCCCACTCAATCCCGAAACACCGCTTCCCCGGATTAAATTTATCAGGAATGTCTCGGCCTGATCATTCATCGTGTGAGCGGTCAGAACACCATAGGCGTGAGTATTTATCGCTGTGTTTATCAGGAAATCGTATCGAGCGTTTCGGGCATTTTGTTCGAGGTTGCCTTCACTGGAAATTTTGCCTCGTCCCAGGGCAAGTTCAAAGTCTAATTCGCGGGTCAGATGCTTTACGAATTCCTCGTCCTTTTCGCTTTCGGTTCCCCGCAAATCGTGATTGAAATGTGCCACAACAAGCCGCACATCCAGCTTCTTTCGTTTTCGAAGTTCGTCTAAGGCGAGCAGAAGGCTTATCGAATCGCCGCCTCCCGAAATTGCGGCAATAAAGGTTTCGCCCGAAAACGGGAGATCAAGCCTGCGCCATTCTGTAATCAGATTTCGAACGAATTGGTGCATTTAGGAAATGATTGTAGCCGCAAAAAGGACGAAAGAAATAGACGAAATAATAAGTCTCGCGCGAAAGCTTTTCCGACCTCCATGAAGCATCAACCCGCCCGTCTTTCACGCCTTTTCTCTTTTCTACTTTTTTTGTCACCTTTTGCGCTTCCTTGCGGCTGACTGTCTTCTAACTTTTTGATCGCAGATTTAAGTGCTTCAGCGACACGCTCGGGTGCCGTTCCGCCGATCTGAGACTTATTTGCTAATGTTTGGTCGAGGCTGAGTGTATCGTAAACATCGGCACCAATCCCGTCCGAAAATTTTGCAAGATCTTCGAGCCTCAAGTTATGAATCTCTTTTCCCTCCTCGATCGCATGAAGCACGGCTTTTCCAACGGCGTCATGCGCCGAGCGAAACGGGACGCCTTTTTTTACGAGATAATCGGCAAGCTCGGTCGCGTTTAAATATCCTGTTTCTGCCGCTTTGCGCGAGCGTTCTTCATTTACCGCGAGATTATTCAACCCAATTGCCGCGACATGAAGACACATTTTAACCGTATCCACACTATCAAAAACGGCTTCTTTGTCTTCCTGCATATCCTTGTTATATGCCAGCGGCAGGCCTTTAAGCATTGTAAGCAGAGCGGTTTGGTGTCCTAACACGCGGCCGGCCTTGCCGCGAATAAGCTCCAAAGCGTCAGGGTTTTTCTTTTGCGGCATGAGGCTCGAACCGGTGGAAACGGCATCGCTGAGGCTGATGAAACCGAATTCGTTTGTGCAGTAAATGATAAGGTCCTCGGCAATTCGCGAAAGATGAACCATTATGAGCGAGCATGCCGCCGTGAATTCAACGGCAAAATCACGATCCGAAACGGCATCGAGGCTGTTCGCGGAAACGCTGTCGAATCCCAGCTCCTTTGCGACAGCTTCGCGGTCAATTTTAAAGCTTGTGCCGGCCAGGGCGGCGGAACCAAGCGGCAGTATGTTGGTCCGCCGCCGAACTTCGCCGAGGCGTTCAATGTCGCGCGAAAACATTTCGAAATATGCCAAACACCAGTGCGTCCATAAGATAGGCTGCGCCTTTTGCAGGTGCGTGTATCCGGGCAGAACGGCGTCTTTGTGGCGTTCGGCAGCATTGAGAAGAGATTTCTGAAAATTTCGCACGTCCGTACCGATGCCATCGATTTCATCGCGAAGCCAAATACGAAAAGCGGTAGCGACCTGATCGTTGCGGCTGCGGCCCGTGTGCAGCTTTTTACCGGTTTCGCCAATCATTGCGACGAGCTTCGATTCAATAAAGGAATGGACATCCTCGGCGCCGGAATTTTCAAAAAAGGCGGCGCCCGAATTAGCCTGTTCCAACATTATTTTCAAGTTCTTGTTAATGGTTTCGATTTCGGGACCGGTCAAAACCCCTGCGCCCAATAGTCCGTTCGCGTGTGCGATACTCGCATGCACATCCGCCCTAAAAAGACGGCGGTCAAAATCAAACGATTTATTGAACTCGGCAAAGGTTTCGTCCGGTTTTCCTGTGAATCGTCCACCCCAAAGCTGACCGGATTTGCTCATCTTTATCTCCGTGTGAGTATAATTGTAGCTGATTTTACGAAAGGCGGAAATCCGCGTGCGAGAAAGGGTGTGTCTTGTGGACCGGGAGTGCTCACGAGACTGTTTTTCTTGTCAGAACTGCAAGGGCTGGCGACCGGGTTCTTTGTACCTGGACATCGAAGAACACACTCCCTTCCGGGCGTGTTTCTGCCCCGTTTTCAAAATGGAAAAAAAAATAAACAAAATAATCTTGGCGTATTCCGGCGGGCTCGATACCTCGGTGATGCTGCTTTGGCTCAGGGAAACTTACGACTGCGAGGTCGTTTGTTATTGCGCCGATGTCGGCCAGGGTGAGGAATTAAGCGGGCTTGATGAAAAGGCGAAGGCGACCGGCGCTTCGAAGCTTTACGTCGAGGACCTTCGCGAAGAATTTGTCCGCGATTTTGTATGGACGGCCGTAAAGGCAAACGCTCTGTATGAAGGCGTTTATCTGCTCGGGACTTCGCTCGCCCGACCCGTGATAGCGAGAAAACAGATAGAAATCGCACGCCTGGAAAATGCCGATGCCGTTGCCCACGGTGCGACCGGCAAAGGCAACGATCAGGTACGGTTCGAGCTGACGTATTACGCGCTGCAGCCGGATATAAAGGTCATCGCCCCGTGGCGTGAATGGGATTTTAAAGGGCGTGCAGACCTGATCGCATATTGCGAAAAACACAACATTCCTATAACCGCGACCGCCGAAAAGCCTTACTCGACGGACCGCAACCTGATGCATATCTCATACGAAGGCGGTATCCTGGAAGATCCGTGGAGCGCTCCACCCGAAGATATTTTTCTGCTCACAAAGTCGCCTGAAAAAGCGTCCGATGCGCCGGAGGAAATAGTTTTAACGTTTGAAAAAGGCGAGCCGGTTGCGATAAATGGGCAAACTTACGGTGCAGTCGATCTGCTCACAAAGCTAAATTTTCTCGGCGGCGAGCACGGCATCGGGCGTGTCGATCTGGTGGAGAATCGGTTTGTCGGGATGAAATCGCGAGGCGTTTATGAAACGCCCGGCGTTACGATTTTGCAGGCCGCCCACAGGGCTTTGGAATCAATCACGATGGATCGCGAAGTCATGCGGCTCCGTGATTCGCTCGGCGTAAAATTTGCCGAATCGGTCTATTACGGCTTCTGGTTCGCCCCTGAGTCTGAGATCCTGCGCTCAATGATCGAACAAACACAGCAAACCGTTTCTGGCGATGTCCGAGTGAAACTTTATAAAGGAAACGTGATCGTAACAGGCCGCAAATCGCCATATTCGCTGTATAAAGAACGCGTCGCAACCTTCGAAGACGACGCCGGCGCATACGATCAGCACGACGCGGAAGGATTTATAAAACTGCAGGCGTTGAGGCTGCGGCTCCGGAAAATGGAGTGATTCTCTTGTTTTTTCATTTATTTTCATTATAATTCATGTATATGAGTGAAACTGCCACATTGTCAACCATTATCGATGCCGGGGTTAAGGACGCCATCACAAGCTTTTGCAAGCGGCGCGGCATCAAGCTTCGGTATTTAGTCGAGCAGGCATTGATCGAACAATTGGAAGATGAAATCGATCTTGAGGCTTATCGTTCAAGGCGAGATGAGGAGACGTTCTCGCTTGAGGAGATATTGGCGGGGCTGGATAAAAAGAAATAATGGCGACTTACGCGATCGAGTTCGTCAAAAGCGCCCGGAAAGAATTCGAACGGCTGCCCGTAAAGATGCGTGCAAAAACTGCGGAGGCGCTGCATCTGCTATCTCAGAATCCTTATTCTGAGCTATTGAAGGTCAAAAAACTGAAAGGGGCGGCCGATCTTTACATAATAAGGCTTGGTGATTACCGAGTATTATACGAGCTTCGTAACGACCAATTGGTTGTCCTAGTTATTAAGATGGGACATCGGAGTGAGGTATATCGGCGATAGGTGCCGATGCTAATCGATAGTTATGCCGCTTCTCTGAAATACGAAATTCGTTTTGTATGATGAATAATATGAGTTCAAAGCAACAATTTCTGAAAAATTTATACGAAGCATTTAACAAGCGGGAGATTGAAACTATTATTTCAGTGATGCACCCGGACGTAAAATGGGCTAACGGGATGGAAGGCGGTTCGTTTACGGACGCGACAACGTGCGTGAGTATTGGCAAAAGCAGTTCGAGATTATTCACGGGCAGCTTGAGCCTTTAGAATATGAAACGGACGAGAACGACCGGAGCATCGTTACCGTTCATCTGGTCGTCAGAGATTTAGAAGGCAATTTACTGCTGGAGAAAACAGTTCAGCACATCTTTACGATTGAGAATGATTTGATAAACCTTTTTGAAATTGGCGATACTGAACCAGTACAAAAAGATGATACAAAAGCTGAAAACTTCCAATGCGCAATGAAGTTTGGCTGTAAGTTTCAGCAGTCGCGCTAATGGAACGTACCTCTCGAAATTACGGCGAAGCACAACAAGTCGCTGGACGTGAGACGAAAGGAGATTTCGTGGACCGTTACCCTGATCAGAACATCATCTTACTCAATGTGGATGGCTATGTCTGGCTGGTTCCATATGTAAAAACCGGAGGTGTTCGATTCCTCAAAACCATCATTCCCAGCCGAAAAGCGACACGGGAGTAGCTAACATGAAAAAAAATGAAATGAAGTTTGACGAAGAGGAGCTTCAAATTCTACAGGACTTTGAACGTGGCGAGTTTGAAAGTATTCAAAATTTCCGTAGTGAAAAACGAAAGCTGGAAGATGCGGCACGCAGCACCCTGCAAAAAGACAAGCGGATCAATATTCGAATTTCTTCGCGCGATCTGGAGAAGCTTCAGGCACGCGCGGCGAAAGAAGGGATGCCTTATCAAACCTATATTGCAAGCACGCTGCATAAAGTAGTCGCCGGTAGACTGAAATAGTTTTTACCGGAACATAAGCGGCAAACCCGCAAGCCGTGATCCGCCCGGGCAAACCTTGCGTGTATATCGGTCCGCCCGCGACCACTCGGGCGTTAGTAACGACTTCACCCAGATATTAATATCTTATAAGGTGCTGTCCTTTCGATTTTTTTCCGGCGCAGTTTCGACGTTTTATAGCAGATCGTTCAGATCGGCGGCCCAGAATCCGCACAATATCGACAGTAGAGCAATAAGCCTATGGCTGCGAAAGATGGACTAAGGGCAGAAACACGACCTCTAGGGTGTGTGCCCATTACCGTCGTTAATACGGAGAAT
>Ga0136617_10000586_pt1 | contig 30961 bp, 30 predicted proteins | sample AntDrymUQ3222106_2_FD_129672 | JGI IMG/M metagenome (GOLD analysis project Ga0136617, IMG submission 129672) | Polar desert sand microbial communities from Dry Valleys, Antarctica - metaG UQ322 (21.06) | ecosystem: Environmental > Terrestrial > Soil > Desert | place: Antarctica: Dry Valley... | reverse complement strand
GGGCCACGACGGGGTCAACGGTGGGAATCGTTCGATCTGGTGCCGCCGTTCAATCATCATCGCCGACCATTAGCCTGATCCTCCCGACTCCTCAGGAGGGCCGATGATGGCCGACAAGCAGGATACAACTCCCGGCTTCCCCGATCGCCGACACATCGATCTCTCCCGCGACCCCACGCCAGGCGTGGCGGACCACGCTGCCGCGGAGGGCGCGCCGCTGCACCCGTTGATCGATCTCTCCCGGGACCCCACGCCGGGCGTGGCGGACCACGCCCTCCCCGACGACGACCCGATCAGCACCGAACTCGACTGACTTCGTGTCGGGATCGACGTTGCACGACCGAATGAACGGCACTTTCGCACACACCTAGCGTGCGAAAGTGCCGTTCGCTCTTCCGCAGGAAGATGTACCGGCACATGCACGTGAGGCACTGTCGATCGGTGTGAAGTCGGCATCAGCTGACGTGGATGGGGCCATCGCGGTCGGCCAGGGGGGTGCCGGCGCCACCCCAGTGCTGGGCGATCATCTCCGCGGCGATCGACACCGCGGTCTCCTCAGGGGTGCGGGCGCCGAGGTCAAGGCCGATGGGTGAGGACATGCGGGTGATCTCGGCGTCGGTCACGCCGATCTCGCGCAGCCGTTGGATGCGGTCGTCGTGCGTGCGGCGGGAGCCCATCGCCCCGATGTAGGCCACCTCGGGCAGTCGCAGCGCCACCTCGAGCAGCGGAACGTCGAACTTCGGGTCGTGGGTGAGCACGCAGAGCACGGTGCGCTTGTCGATCCGTCCGGCCGCTGCCTCAGTAACCAGATAGCGGTGCGGCCACTCGACCACCACCTCGTCGGCGCCAGGGAACCGGGACGTGGTGGCGAAGACCGGGCGAGCATCGCAGACCGTGACCCGGAACCCGAGGAAGGTGCCGATCCTGGCGACGGCGGCGGCGAAGTCGATGGCCCCGAAGACGATCATTCGGGGCGGTGGGGCAAAGGACTCGACGAACACGTTGAGACCCTCCCCGCGGCGCTGGCCGTCCACGCCGTAGACGACCGTGGCGTTGCGGCCCAAATTGAGCAGGCCGCGGGCGTCGTCGCGGATGGCATCGTCAAGACGGGTCGAGCCGGTGCTGCCGTCGACCCCATTGGGCCAGACGACCAGCCGCTTGCCGAGCCGCTCCAGCGGTCCGGCGACGACCGTGGCCACCGCAACCGGAGATTCGCTGCGGATCGCCTCGGCCACCTGCCCGAGCTCGGCGTAGGTCCCGGGGTTGACCTTCTCGACGAAGATGTCCAGGATGCCACCGCAGGTGAGCCCGACGGCGAACGCATCGTCGTCGGAGACCCCGTAGCGTTGCAGCACCGGGCGTCCCTCACGCAGCACCTGCTCGCCGAGCTCGTACACCGCACCCTCGACGCATCCGCCGGAGACGCTGCCGACGGCCTCGCCCGCGGGGCCCACGAGCATCGACGCACCGGGCTGGCGGGGGGCGGAGTGGAAGGTGTCGACGACCGTGGCCAACGCCGCGGTCTCGCCGTTGCACCACCAGCCCTCGAGCTGATCCAGCACGTCACGCATCGTGCATCACCGGCACGGGAGGGCCGCCACTATTGCACCTGCACTGGGGCGTAACCATCCTTGCCCGCGTGCGGGTCGACCCATGGTAAGTCGGTGAGCGATGCCGCTCAACCGGTCCCTCTGCGCGCCGAGCAGCTCGGTGTCGCCGTGCTCCCAGCTGTCGGAGAACACCATGACGACCGGTGGTCTGGAAGTGATCCTGCACCGACCCAGCATGACGGAACGGGGGCCCTGGAGCCACCGACGAGCGACGATCGGGAGTCCAGCCTGCAGCGGTGCGGTACCGGCCTCGAAATATCACCCGTCCTGACAATACTTCCAGATTGAATGAAAAAGACCCGGCCGTGATCCACCCGTGATCTCACATGCTTTGACCTGGGAAGATACCGATTCGTCCTATCGGCTGGCTCCTTCAGTGACGTGAATCACCCATCCGAGGTTGACTCGTTCCTGCTTCCAGCTCGTACCGTCTGTCTCCGGCCGGACCGAGAGGTTCGGGGCGAAAAATGCATCCGGAACCGTCGCGCCAGACCCTGTCCCGCGGTTCCGGTCCCCCGAGATGGAGACGGGACAGGGACGAGAGCGCCATTCCGAAGATCAATGGTGATCTTCGATACGGTGTCTGGACGGTCGACACGGGCATCCCCTATGCCCTGCTGACCCGCGTGTCCTTCTCGACGGCGCGAACAGGAGGTTACTGAATGTCTTCTCGACCTGTATTCTTCAAGGGCCGAGGCCTCGCGCGATTAGCTATCGTCGGTGCAGTCGCGATCAGTGCACCATTCGCCATCGCGGGTACCGCCACCGCTGCCTCCGCGTCCATCTGGGACAGGCTCGCCCAGTGTGAGAGCGGTGGTAAATGGAACATCAACACCGGAAACGGTTACCAAGGTGGCCTGCAGTTCAGCGCCCGTACGTGGCGAGCCTTCGGCGGCACCGGCAGCGCCAGCAAGGCCAGCCGGGCTCAGCAGATCGCCGTTGCCGAACGTGTGCTCGCTGCCCAGGGCTGGGGCGCATGGCCGTCCTGCTCGCGCAAGATCGGCGTCCGCGGCCGCTCGGCGGAGCCGAGCAAGGCGAGCAGTGCTCAGAACCGGACGTCGTCCGCACAGCGGTCGTCAGATGATGACGACTAGCTAGACCTGTCCGCAAGGCAGGGTAGGAGAGCACGGACCTCGGTTGCATCGCTCAGGCCGAGTTGACCCACTCGGCGGTGCCGTCGGCGAATACCTGGTGCTTCCAGACCGGCAACAGGCGTTTCACCTCCTCGACGAGTTCGGCGCAGGTCGCGAAGGCCTCGCGTCGATGATCGGCGGCCACCGCGCACGCCAGCGCGACCTCACCGATCTCCAGGCGTCCCACCCGGTGACTGATCGCCACCGCGCGCACGCCTTGAGCCCTGGCCGCGACGGCGACGGCGACCTCGGCGACGATCGTCGCCGCGGTGGGATGGGCGCTGTACTCCAGCCCGAGCACCGCGCGCCCGCCGTCGTGGTCGCGCACCACCCCGGCGAAGGTCACGACCGCCCCGGCGGCAGCCTGCTCCACCAGCACCGCGTGCTCGGCGACGTCCAGCGGCTCCTCGCCGACGGCCGCACGCAGCACCGCGGCGACGGGCTGGTCAGCCTGCGCGGTCATGGGTGGTCGCCTCCTCGTAGCTGGTCGACGGCGTGGTCGAGGACGCTGGCGAGCACGGTCAATCCGTCGCGGACTCCACCTGTTGATCCGGGTAGGTTCACCACGAGGGTCCGGTTGGCCACGCCGGCCACGCCCCGGGAGAGCACCGCGGTGGGCACCGTCGGTGCGCCCGCGGCGCGGATCGCATCGGCCAGCCCGGTCACCTCGTAGTCGAGCAGGCATCGGGTCACGTCGGGGGTCGCGTCGGTCGGCGAGATCCCGGTGCCGCCCGTGGTGATCACCACATCGACGCCGTCCGCGACCGCGGCTCGCAACGCCGTACCCACCGGTTCACCGTCGGACACCACGGCGGCGTCGGGGGCGTCGAAGCCCCGCTCACGCAGCCAGGCCACGATCAGCGGGCCGCCACGGTCGGGGTACACGCCGGCAGCGGCGCGGTTCGACGCGGTGATGACGCGGGCCCGTCGAGCGGGTGGGTTCGGGGGGTACTCGGGTGGGTTCAGGGGGTGCTCGGGTGGCGGAGCACCCTGAGGGTGCGCGTTCACATCCGATCCTCGGGACGGGTCCAGCTTCCGGTCTTGCCGCCGTCCTTGCGTTCCACCCGTACCCCGTCGAGCACCGCTGCCGGATCGACGGCCTTGACCATGTCATGCAGCGTCAACCCGGCCACGGCCACCGCGGTGAGCGCCTCCATCTCGACGCCGGTGCGGTCCGTGGTGCGCACCGTGGCCCGGATGCGCACCTGCGCGCCGTCGGGTTCCAGGTCGAGCACGACGGCGCTCACGGCGATCGGATGGCACAGCGGGATGAGGTCGGGGGTGCGTTTGGCCCCCATGATCCCGGCGATACGCGCAGTGGCCAGCGCGTCGCCCTTCGGGAGACCGTCGCGGCGCAGCAGTTCCACGACCTCCGAGGTGGTACGCAGGACGCCCGTGGCCACCGCGCTTCGAACGGTGGCCTCCTTGCCGGTGACGTCCACCATCCGGGCGGCGCCGGTGACGTCCACATGGGTCAACTCCACACCCCCGACCCTACGTGCCACCGAGACCGTCCCGCCCGAACCGCCCCGCCGCGATACGGAGCCGTGTCGCGGTTGCGGCAGCACGCAGAGTTGCGGCAGCACGCAGAACAGTGCCACGGGTCCCTGTCGCGGACCTGGGGTCAGCGGGTGCGGAAGGCCGCCAGCTGTTCGGGGGTGTCCACGTCGTCGGGGTCGGCCAGATCGGCGCATTCCACCAAGCGCAGGCCAGGATGGTCGATCAGGTATCTCCGGGCGCCCGCGTCCCCCGTGGCTGCCGCGCATACGCCGGCCCAGTGCGACCGCCCGATGAGCACGGGGTGTGCCGGGCAACCGGCGTATGCCGCGCGTAGCAGGACATCCGGCCCGCTACCCGCCGCGGTCAACCGGGCGACCGCGGCCTCCGTGACCCCCGGCAGGTCGACCAGGTGGACCACGGTGGCGTCCGGCTCGGGTTCCAGCTTCTCGAGCTCAACGAGCCCGGCCCGCAGCGATGCTCCCATGCCCTCGGCCCAGCCCTGTGCGACGACCGCGCGGACCTCTGGCGGTAGCACGGCGCGCACGTCTGCGGCGGCCGCCCCGAGGACCACCAACAGCGGGGCGCAGCCACCGTCGGCGAGCACCCGCAGCGACCGCCGGACCAGCGGTTCACCGGCCAGTTCGACGAGCGCCTTGGGCTGCCCCATCCGCCGGCCGGCGCCGGCGGCGAGCAACAGTCCGGCAGGCACGGCTACCGGTTGATCTCCGTCACCGGATGCACGTAGGGCACCTGCTCCACCGGGAACTCCACGTCGCCGAACGGGGACAGCGCGCCCTGCGTCGGGCTCGCGAGCTCACTGACGGGATGCTCGCCGTCGGGTAGCTGGGGCCACGATGGATCGATCCGGCCCGGGCGCAGTGGCTTGGCCACGGTGACCTCCTCATGGGTCGTCGCTCATGGGTCGATGTTGCCGCTGAGTATCCCGCATCCGAAGGCGACTACCGTGGATGGCCTATGCACACCCCGCTGGTCGACTGGCTGCGCGCCCAGGACGACGAGATGCTCGCCGCCCTGCTCCGGTGCCGGCCCGACCTCGCGGTTCCGCCACCCGCGGACCTCACGGTGCTGGCGACCCGCGCCGGCATCCGGGCATCGGTGCACCGCACGTGCGACGACCTCGACACCGTCACGCTGGCTGTCCTCGAGGCGCTTGTCGTGGCCGATGCCGACAGCGCCCCCGTCGCACCGGCCGAGGTGCGTCGACTCCTGGGGCCTGACGTCCCCGCCGACACCGTCGCGGAGGCACTCACCGTGCTCCGGGAGCGGGCGCTGGTGTGGACGTCGCCTGCTGATAACGGGGCCGACTGCCTGCACCTCATGCCGACCGCACGCGACGTGGTGCCCCGCCACCCCGCCGGCCTCGGGCGGGTCGCGGCCGGTCCGGTAGGTTCCAGTGCGCTGCCCGAGCTGTTGGCCGCCGTCGATCCCGACGAGCGACGCGTGCTCGACGCGCTCGCCGCCGGACCGCCGATCGGCCGCAGCCGCGCCGGCTCGGACCCGGCCAGTGCGGTGGGCCGGTTGCTCGCCCGCGGGTTGCTGCTGCGGGTGGATCCCGAGACGGTGGAGCTGCCTCGCCAGGTGGGTCTCGCGCTGCGCGGCGACCGCCCGCTCGGCACCATTGCCGCTGCCCCACCGGAGCTGCGTTCCCATCCCCGCGGCGTCGATGTGGTGGACGGTACGGCCGGTGGTGCCGCGCTGCGCGTGCTGCGCCAGGTCGAGTTGCTCGTCGCGTTCTGGGGCCGTACGCCGCCGCCGGTGCTGCGCTCGGGTGGTCTGGGGGTGCGGGAGCTGCGCCGGGTCGCCAGGGAGGTCGACGCCGACGAGATGGTCGCGGCGCTGCTCGTGGAGCTCGCAGTCGGGGCCGATCTGGTCGGGGCCGGTGATGGGCCGAGCGCGGAGTGGATGCCCACCACCAGGGTTGATCTCTGGGCGGCGGGCGGCCCGGAGTTGCGTTGGTCGCTGCTGGCCCGGTCGTGGTTGGAGCTGCCCCGGTTACCCGGGCTGGTCGGGCGTCGCGACGAGGCCGGCCGGCCGATCGCGGCGCTGTCGGATGCCGTGCGCCGTCCGCTCGCCCCGCGCGACCGGCGTCGGATCCTCGGTGGGCTCGCCGAGCTGCCGCCCGGCACGGCCGCCGGTTCGCCCACCGCACTGGCCGATGTGCTCGCGTGGCGGGCGCCGCGCCGCGGGGGACGGCTGCGCGATGAGGTCGTCGCCTGGGTGCTGGCGGAGGCCACGACGCTCGGGGTGGTCGCGCTCGACGCACTCTCCACCCCCGGTCGTGCGCTGTTGACCGATCCCACCGGCCTGGTCGCCGCGCTGCGCGCGACCTTGCCCGACCCGGTCGACCACGTGCTGCTCCAGGCCGATCTCACCGCCGTCGCCCCCGGCCCGTTGGAGCCCGAGCTCGCCCGGGAGCTCGGTGTGGTGGCCGACGTCGAGTCCGCGGGCGGGGCCACCGTCTACCGGTTCAGCGAGGCGACCGTCCGCCGCGCATTGGATGCCGGGCGCAGTGCCGCGGACCTGCACGAGCTGCTCGCCCGGCGCTCGGCCACCCCGGTGCCGCAGGGCCTCACCTACCTCGTCGACGATATCGCCCGCCGGCACGGCCGGTTGCGTGGTGGGACGGCGTCGTCATTCCTGCGCTCCGATGACGAGGTGCTCATCGCCGAGGTACTCGCGAATCCCGAGACCGTCGGGCTGGAGCTGCGCCGGATCGCCTCCACGGTGGCGGTGTCGCCGCTGCCCCTCGCGGAGCTGCTCGACGGCTTGCGCGGGGCCGGGTTCAGCCCCGCCGCCGAGGACGCCGGTGGCGCGGTGCTGGAGCTCCTCGACCGCGGCCGGCGGACCGCCTCGCGCCGCCGGGTCGCCGAGCGCAGCGGGCCGCCGCCTGAGCCCGATGCCGGGCAGCTGGCCGGCATCGTCGCGCGGATGCGGGCCGGCGACGCGCTGGCCGGCGTACGGCGTGGGGCCACCGCGGCGCCGGGCGGCGGGGGCAACGGGTCCGGGGTCGCGCTGGACACCCTGCGCCAGGCCGCGCAGAACGGACGCGCCGTGTGGATCGGCTTCGTCGACGGGCACGGGGTGGCCGGTGAACGGGTGCTCGAGCCACTGAGTATCGGTAGCGGTGTGGTCGAGGGCCGCGACAGCATGGACGGCGCCCTCCACCGAGTACCCCTGCACCGGATCACATCTATCGCCTTGGTCGGCGACTGACAGCCGCGCGAGTCTGGAGCACCAGCGATGCCACCATCTGGGCCATCCGGTCCAGGTCGACGCCCGGGGCGAGCGCAGCTCCCGTGGCCGATCGTGGCGGACCAGCTCGGGGTGGATCGGCGGCGGGTGCCGGAGCTGCTGGACCTCGACCCCGCGTTGGGCCAGTAGCCGGGGAACGGCCCCGCCCGGTAGCGGGCGGGGCCGTTCGGGGTGTCCGAGACGGACCTCCACGGCAATCGCAGTAAGGCCGTTTCGGGTCTTGTTCAGTCGAACTCGCCGTCACGCACTCCGGCGGTGAACGCGACCCACTCGGCCGCGGTGAACATCAGGGCCGGGCCGGTCGGGTTCTTGGAGTCCCGGACGCCACGGCCACCGTCGGGTAGGTCGGCGACCTCGACGCAGGCGCCCGTGTCGTTGCTGAAGGTAGACTTCCGCCACACGGCGGGAGTGTGGTCATCCCTCATTGATGCCTCTCTTCGCAGTTACTCGCGTTTGGGTTTGGCGAGCTGCGCGATCATGGCCAGGCTCTCGTCGGTAGCGAGGGACTGGCCGCGCAGCTCGTCCCACAGCGTAGCCAGCCGAGCGACCACGGACACGTCGTCGATGATGTGGCCGCCGACGGCGTACTCCTGGTAGGCCGCGTCAGCCAGCAGTTGATCAGGAAAGGTCAGCAGGGTGAATGGCCCTGTGCCGACATGCAGCCCAAGGTCGAACGGGAGCACTCTCAGGTCGACGTTCGGCCACGTCGCACGTTCGAGCAGCTGCGCCAGCTGAGCGCCCGCTACCGCCGTATCGCGTGCGCATCGCTCCAGGGCGCCCTCGGAGACCACCGCGCTCAGCTGGAGTGCGTCCGGTCCCGAAAGCCGGCCCTGGCGTTGCAGCCGGGCACCCACCAGCCGATCGATCTCCTTGCCGGTCAGTGGGGCGGCGCTCAGGGCGTAGAGCCTGCGCATGTACTGCTCGGTCTGCAGTAGTCCGGGGACGATCTCGATGTCCAGGCAGCGCAGCGAGACGGCGTCGCTCTCCAAGCCGACGTAACCAGCCAGCCACTTGGGCAGTCGATAGGTGCTCCACCATCCGCGCTTGCTGGCCTCCTCGCGGAGCTCTTCAAGTGCAGCGAGCGTCGCCTCGTCGGCTCCGTAGACGCGGTTGACCAGCACGATCAGCTCGGACTTGCCAAGGGTGTTGCGGCCCGTCTCGATGTGCCCGATCCGAGGCTCTGAGCAGCCGATGGCCGCTGCCGCTTCCAGTCGACTGACACCCGCAGCGACTCGTAGTCGCCCGAGCTCGGCGCCGAGCTGGATACGCCTGACTGTAGGTCCTGCCATTCCGGACATCATAGTCACGGCTCCTCCGTCCGTAGTGTTTTACCTGCGGGGGTTTATTTTGTAGAAATACATTGCTATGGTCTACCATAAGGCGTCAGCGCAGGGCTGGCGTCGGCCGCCCGGCCTGCTGCCCCCGTGACCGGGCCGGGCGGCGCTACCAACCAGCGGGAGAGTGGTGGAGACCATGGCAGGCAGGCGCTGGCTCCACGGCCGCCGGCCCCGGGACGTGATCACCGAGCGCCGGACCGTCGAGATGGTCGACGTCACGACGATGCAGACGCACCTCCTGTCCGACGACGCCGTCACCGCCGGATGTCGCGGTGGCCATTACACCGCGCTCTGCGGAACGGACGTGATCCCCGCGGCGATGGTCGAACCCGGACGTGGCTACTGCCGGTCATGCAGCTCCAGCACCCCGATCCCCACTCAAGAGACCCGGTGATGCGCCCGGTGCGCTGCGAGCAGGCCGAGGCGTGGTGCCCGGCGTGCGATCACGACCCGAACGGAGACGTCATGCAACCATCCACGTCCGGGGCGACGGAGGCATCCGACGGCCTGACCGAGCAACTCGCCAAGATGCCCAACGTGGTCGCCCGGGGGATCGGACCGCGCTGGCGGCATTCGATCGCGGCGGGCGATCGCCGCGATGATCGCCTCCGTGTCAGCGGTCTGTGACCTGGATCTCGTCGTCGGGGCGGGGTGGCCCAAGCCGGTGCGGCGCTGCGCTAGAGGCGACGGAGCCCGCTCAGCACCCTCTCCATCAGTGCGAGATCAGGCGCATTGCCGGCGCTGCTGATCGTCTGGTGCACGGTGAGTACACCGAGGCCGGCCATGTCACCCAGGAGCACCCGGGCCACACCGAGCGGCAACGACATCAGTGCGGCGACCTCGGCAACCGAACGGGTCTGCGAACACAGGTGCGCCACCGCGCGATGCTCGACCTGCAACGTGGCGATCTGGTCGAGGCCGCGCTGACTGGTGGACACCAGCGTCTCGATCGCCAGGTCGAAGCCGGACTTGGTGCGGCCGCGGGTCCAGGCGTAGGGCCGCACCGCAGCCGCCATGTCGAGCGGTGCCGGTGCGGGCTCGGGCTCCGCGGGGTACTTCTCGATCGGGCCGGTGGGTGGACTGGGCGAGACCGCGTCGGGCGAGACCGCAGCTGGGCTCGCGTCCGCCGCCTCCGGATCCATGTCTTCCTCGCGCCGCCGACCCCAGCGCCGACGCTTGGACGCACGTCCGGAGTCGAGGCTGAAGCCGTTCAGCACGTCGGCGAACGATGGCTCCGAGGGTTGCCGAAGATCGTCGTCGGGACCGGAGGTCATCGGTCTCACCTGCCTCTACCGATCGTGGTGCTGGGGTGCCGCGGGGTAGTGACGCCTGGTATCAGCCGCCGAAGGATCCTTGCAGTTCGATGCGCAGTTCGGGTGTCAACAGTTGGCCGACACGGTCGACCAACAGCGTCATCTCGTATCCGATCAGACCGATGTCACAGGTCGGTGAGGCCAGCACGGACAGGCATGACCCGTCGCTGATCGCCATCAGCAGCACGGTCCCACGATCCATCTCGATGACGGTCTGAACCACGCCACCCGCGTCGAAACAGCGTGCCGCCCCTTGGGTGAGGCTGATCAGCCCCGACGACACCGCGGCGAGCTGATCGGCGCGATCCCGGGGAAGCCGCTCGGAGCTGCTGAGCAGAAGTCCGTCGGCGGACACCACGATGGCGTGTGCGACACCGGGTACCTGTTCGGCGAAGTTGTTGACCAGCCACCCGAAGCTGCTCGGTGGCGCGGACGAGGGGTTCACCTGTGCTCCTTGAGATCATGGCGCCGACGAGTACCGTGCCCGGATGTCATCGGCCGTTCCGCTTCGGCTCTGCTGCCGGCGGGGGGACGGGTGCGGGCGAATCGCACACGGGGTTGGATCGGTCGAAAGCAGGCTGCGCCGTATACTTCGCGGCGTCCTGGCCGAGGGTCTGTGTCACGTTCTTCACCTCGCGCAGCAGGGTGCTCTTCCCGTTCGTAATCTGAAAGAGGTAATTGTTCGCAATGACCTGCCGGTTCTCGTCAAGTTTGACCGGGCCCTGCGGGGTGTCAAACCTGACGGCGGACAGGGCCGCGCGGAACGCGGTCTGGCGGCCCGCGACATCGCCACCGGCGGACTCCATCGCCTTCAGGGTGGCCTTCATCGCCACGTAGTACAGGACGTCGGCGAAACCGGGCGGTGCCGCGTCAGGGTAGTACTGCTTGAGCGAAGTCGCGTACTGCCGATACTCGTTGGTGTTCAGCACCGCGACCGGACCGGCCGAAACGATTCCTTCAACCCGTTTGCCGAGCTGGGAGATGATCGCCGGGTCGACGGTGAGGCTGCCCGCGATGATGGGTAGGTCCGGACGCCCGCTGAAATTGTCGAGCTGCCGAATGAAGTTCACCGCGTCCGTGCCGCCGAGAGCCACGTACATCGCGTCGATGTCCTTGGGGATCAGGCTGATGTACGACGCGAAGTCGTTGGTGCCCAGCGGGATCCAGATTCGCTTCTCCACTGTGCGCTCCCCGCCGCAGAACTCGGTGAGAAACCCGCCGACCTGGTCATACGGGAACGAGTAGTCCTCCGCGACCGTCGCGATGTTCTTGTAGCCCTTTTCGGCGGCGTACCGGCCGAGCCCTGCCATCCACTGCGTGCCGTCGGTGGAGAACCGGAAGACGTTGGGCACCGGGTCGCGCAGGGTCATGTTCTGTGCCGCAGCGGTGCCGTTGATCAGCGTGACGTCCGGGGCGGAGATCATGTAGTTCTTCACGGCCAGGCCCTCGTCACCCGAGGTCGGACCCACAATGACGTCGACCCCGCGCTCCTCGACCAGCCGTCGCGCGGCGTTCACCGCGATGTCCGGCGAGATGTTGTTGGAACCTTCGATGGAGAGCTCGATCGGTTTGCCGCCGATCATGGCACCCGTGACCGTATCCAACGGGCCGGTACCGGTCAGGGTGCCGCCGGCCTCGAGCAAAGCCAGTTTGGCTCCCTGGTTCGCGGCCTCGCCGAGCGGTTGGAAAGGTCCTTCCAGGGTGGAGAGCAAACCGATCCGGATTACTGAAGGGTCATCGACCGGAGCGTTGACCAGATCCGGGCCCGCGCCGCATCCGGTGATGAGCGCCGCACCCAGAGCCGCGACGGCGGCCACGTGGCGACGCCGTTGGCCGGTACCGATCCTGGCAACGCGCATTCGCCGGCGCAACGTGTCTCGTCCGATGGTGTGCCCGGTCATCGGACCCCTGCCATTGCCCAATGATGCATGGCGTGTTGGACGAGGGTAATGAGGGTGTGTTTGGTGGATTCGCGGTTGCGGGCGTCGCAGGTGGTGATGGGGGTGGTGGGGGTGATGGACATGGCGTGGCGGACATCGTTCATGCGGTGGGCCTGGTGTCCGTTGAAGCAGTTGAGGGCGATGATGTAGGGGAGGTTGCGGTCTTCGAAGAAGTCGATGGCAGCGAAGGAGTCGGCGAGGCGTCGCGTGTCGACGAGGACGACGGCACCGATGGCCCCGCGCACAAGGTCGTCCCACATGAACCAGAAGCGGTGTTGGCCGGGGGTGCCGAAGAGGTAGAGGATGAGATCGCTGTCGAGAGAGACGCGGCCGAAGTCCATGGCGACGGTGGTGGTGGCCTTGTGTGGGGTGGCGGTGAGGTCGTCGGTGCCGGCGCTGGCTTCGGTCATGACGGCTTCGGTGGTGAGCGGAACGATCTCGGAGACGGAGCCGACAAAGGTGGTCTTGCCGACACCGAAGCCACCGGCGACGACAATTTTGGCTGAAGTGGTGGCTGCGGTGGCAATGCCGCCGGGACGGGGCCTGCTAGAAGCGACGGAGTCCACTAAATGCTCTCTTCCGATTCCTCAGCGCAGGACCGAGCCCTGAAGCTCGGTTCGCAGCTCGGGGGTCAAGAGCTGGCCGACGCGGTCGACCAGCAGGGTCATCTCATAGCCGATCAGGCCGATGTCGCAGGTGGGCGACGCCAGAACCGCCAGGCAACTCCCATCGCTGATCGACATCAGCGCGACGATGCCGTGTTCCATCTCGACGATCGTCTGTATCACGCCGCCGGCCTCGAAGCACCGGGCGGCGCCCTGCGCGAGGCTGATGACGCCCGACGCGATCGCGGCCAGCTGGTCGGCACGGTCCCGCGGTAGCCGGTCGGAGCTGGTGAGCAGCAGGCCGTCGGCGGACACCACGATCGCGTGAGCCACTCCTGGCACCCGGTCCGAGAAGTTCGTGACCAGCCATCCGAATTGGCTCGGCCGCGCCTGGGGTCGCATCAGCGGGTCTCCTCATTCTGGCTTTCGACTGGCCGGCCCGCCGCGGCGGCTTCCCGGCGCAGGCGGTTCTCCCGGCCCTGCCGGACGCCGTCCTGATAGCTGGACAGCCGTCCGCGGATGGTCTCCGCTGTGCGGATCGGTGCTCCGGGCGGCGCGGCGGCCGTACCTGCCGCGCCAGCTGCCGAGGTGGAACCGGCCGCGCCCGGCACGAGCCGAGCTCGCGGGCGGCGCTTCGGCAGCCCCGCAGGGGTGAGCTCGTCCGCGTCGGACGCCGCCACCGCGGCGGAGGCGCGCCAGCCGTCGTCCGCCGCACTGGCGAAACTCGGTGCTGGCTCCGACGGCGGGAGCGGCTCGACCGGTGCCGCCGTCGGTGTTTGCGCCGGTGTCGGCGCGGGTGTGGGCATGGGCGTTGGCGCCGGGGGACGGGCCGCCAGCGCAGGACGGAGTGGGGCGGCAAACTGCTGGTCGGGTCGCTCCGGCCTGGGCGACAATCCGCTGCGGTCGTCATAGGAAACCGGTATCGGACGGTTCGAGAGGAACCAGGCCGACGCGATCTCCTCGAAGATCGGTGTCGTCTCCGTCAGGTCATCTCGTGACCTGACGACTTCGCCGGCCATGGCGAGACTGGCGTCCGGGCCAGCACTCGTTGCGGGAGTGAACAACGCGGCGGGCGACGGTTCGGCAGACCGGTCGACAGGAGGTTGCACCGTACGTATCGGCGGGGTCTGAATCGGCAAGGACTCCGTGGCCGGTGTCAGCTCCGGTTGCTGGGCCGGTTGTTGTCGCTGGGCCGGTTGCTGCTGGGCCGGTTGCTGGGCGGGCGGTTGCGGCTCAGGTCTACGGGTTTGCTCGGACATCGGCGGTTGCTCGAGGATGGGCGGCGGTTCGGGGATGCGCCCTGGCTCAAGGGTGGACTCGGTGACCGCCGGTCGGACCGGGATGGATGGCTCAGCGGAGTTCGGGGGCTCGGGTTCGGCCGGTCGTGACTGCTGGGTCTGGGCCGACGGACCTGCCGGGACAGCAGACGAGAGCTGGCCCAGGGACAGACCGGGCCGGCGAGCCGGCAGGCCGTTGACCCGTGGTGCCTCGGCGATCTGCTCATCCGGTTCGGAATCCCCGGTCGGGCCGAAGCTCTCGACACCGTTGCGCGCCGCGGTGCTGAACCCGTTGATCGCTGGCATGAGCGGCCCGGACTCATCCGGGTTGACAGCCGGTATATCAGTGATGTGCAGCTGGGGTGGCAGGGCCGCAGGCCGTCCGTTGCTGACGACGTCGGCCCGCTGCGATGGCACGAAATCCCGTGCGGGTAGGGCGGCCCGGCCAGCTCCGAGCTGCGGTGCGGGAGCGCCAGGACCAGGGGATCCGCTGGGAACCTCAGCAGGAGAGACGAGGTAGGTGGGCACGGTGACGACGGCTGTCGTGCCCACGGTGGTCGCGCCGCCGATGAGCTGGACATTCAGGCCATGGCGGGTGGCCAGCCGGCCGACCACGAACAAGCCCATTCGCCGGGACGTGGACACGTCCATCGCCGTGGGGCGGCCCAGCCGGTCGTTGGCGTCGGTCATCTCCTGTGCACCCATGCCGACGCCGCGGTCGACGATCTCGATGAGTACTGACCCGTCCGGCGTCTGCTGGCTGCCCAGGACGACGTGGGTGTCGGGTGCGGAGAAGTTGGTGGCGTTGTCGATCAGCTCGGCCAACAGGTGGACGATGTCGCTCGTCGCGCGGCCTGCGATCATGACTTCGGGCGGGGACTGGACGACCACGCGCTGGTACCGCTCGACCTCCGAGACCGCGGCCCGCAGCACGTCCACGACGGGTACGGGCTGGGTGTTCCGTTTGCTCAGGTCGGTGCCCGAGAGCACCAGCAGGTTCTCGCTGTTGCGGCGCATGCGGGTGGCGAGGCTGTCGAGCTGGAACAGGTTGGACAGCTGGTCCGGGTCCTGCTCGTTGCTCTCCAGCTGCTCGATGAGCTTGAGTTGCCGTTCGGCGAGCGCCTGACTGCGCCGGGAGAGGTTGGCGAACATGCTGCTGACATTGGACTGGAGAGTAGCCTGCTCGGCGGCAAGACGGACGGCTTGGCTGTGGACGGCGTCGAACGCCCGGGCCACCTGACCGATCTCCTCGCGGGTGGTGACCGGGACCGGTTCCACCTCGGTATCGGGCATCACACCCTCGCGCATGCTCTGCACGGCCTCGGGGAGCCGGTTCTCGGCCACATCCAGGGCGGAAGTGCGCAGCGTGCGCAGCGAATTGATCAGTGCACGCGCGACGAGGAACACGATCCCGGCACCGAGCAGAAGGGCGAGCAGCAGGAAGACGGTGCTGATACCGGCAAGGTTGCTGGCATCGTCCTGCTGTGTCTCGCTGATCGCCCGCAGCTCCTCCCGAGCCCCGTTCGCGGCGGTGTCGATCTGTTCTAGCGCCGCCGCCGATCGGTCGTTCCAGAGCTGCGTTGTCACCTCGATGGGCAGGTTCGCTCGTCCGCGGGTGACGACCGACTGCTTGATCTGCTCGCGCTCAGTGCTGACCGTACCCCCCGTGAAGCCCGAGTAGCGGGCCTGCTGCTCATCGGTGAGCACGGTGCGGACGATGTTGGTGGCGGTGGCGAGCCGGATGTCGGCGGCGCGCAGTGCATCGCTCTGCTCGGGCACAAGAACCTTCGCCGCGAGAACACTGTTGACCAGGGCCTGCTGGGCACTGACCTGCTCGCGCGCCTCAACGAGGGCGCCGATCGCCTGTGCCAGCCCACTGATTTGGGGATCGCTGAGCTGCCGGGTGAGCGCGTTGTCGAACACCAGTAGGGGCTCGACGACCAGGCCGTACTGGGTGAGGAGGTCGGCGGTGTCATTCGCGCCGGTGAGGGCCTGTCGACGGAGTTGGGTGAGCCGGAAGTAGTTGTTCTCGACCTGGCGAAGGGCACCGATCGTGCCACTGTTCAGGTCGGACCGGTTGCCGAGGGGCTGGACGATCTCCTCGCGGGCGACGTCGGTGGCGTCGAAGGCGGCCTGCAGCGGGGGTGTGTCCTGGCGGTTGCGCACTGCGACGAACTGGACGACCTCGTCACGCTCGGCCTGGAGCTTGGCGGTCAGCGTGGAGAGCTGCTGCTGCACCGCGACGAGCCGGCTCACCTGGTCGAATGCCGCCGCGGTTGCGCTCTGGTCGAGTACTCGCAGCACGCCGAGGACCAGCGCAAGCACGGTCGGCACCGCCACCACGGCGATCAACTTGACCGGAAGGCGCCAGCTGCGAGGTTGCAGTCGTTCAGCCCATTCGGGCTTGCGCTCAGCAGTGTTCACGGGCACGTCCCCTTGGTAGTTGCCGGTGACGGTCCGCAAAACTGTGACACGACCAGGCGACGACCCACGTGCGCGGGCAGGTCGAAGCGCTCTCCGGTGAGACTGGAGAGCTGGGCGGATCGCGCTGTGGCTCGGGGAGCGTCGCGGTGTACATCGGGTCGATCAGTCGCGCCTTCTGTTGTGGCCGGGCCGCCGTGGGTCGGGCGGAGAACCGGCCTGTCTATCTTGACTCGTGCCCCGACACGCCCCGAGAGGAGGGTCAGTGTCGATCGGACCGAGTATGATCGTTGAGGGCATGCGTATGTTTGGATCACATTGAGAGCAGGAGTGTAGCCCGAGACCAGCATGACCCTTCCTGCCGAGGTCACTTCTGGTCCCACTGCCTCTGGTCCCACTGCTTCTGGTCACACTGACGCGGGCACCATGGTGCACAGTCCGCCGGACTCGGCGGCGACGAGCGCAAGTGAGGTGACGCCGTGGCTGACGGGCCATTGATCGTTCAGTCCGACAAGACGCTGCTGCTCGAGGTCGACCACCCGGCGGCCGCTGAGGCGCGGATGGCCATCGCGCCCTTTGCCGAGCTGGAGCGCGCACCCGAACACGTGCACACCTACCGCGTCACCCCGCTCGCCCTCTGGAACGCTCGCGCTGCCGGGCACGACGCCGAGCAGGTCGTCGACGCGCTGGTCAACTTCTCCCGCTACGCGGTGCCGCAGCCGCTGCTCGTCGACGTCGTCGACACGATGGGCCGCTACGGACGGCTGCAGCTCGTGCAGTCTCCCGTGCACGGGCTGGTGCTCGTTGCGCTGGACCGCGCGGTGCTGGAGGAGATCCTCAGGCAGAAGAAGATCGCCCCGCTGCTCGGTACCCGGATCGATGACGACACCATCCTTGTGCACCCGTCCGAGCGTGGGCATCTCAAGCAGGCGCTGCTCAAGGTCGGCTGGCCGGCCGAGGACCTTGCCGGGTACGTCGACGGTGAGGCACACCCGATCGCGCTCGCCGAGGACGGCTGGACGTTGCGTGACTACCAGCGCCAGGCCGTCGAGGGCTTCTGGGCGGGCGGCTCAGGGGTGGTCGTGCTGCCCTGTGGTGCCGGCAAGACGATCGTCGGCGCGGCAGCGATGGCGCAGGCGCAGGCCACCACGCTGATCCTGGTCACCAACACTGTCGCCGGCCGGCAGTGGCGCCGCGAGCTGCTCGCTCGTACCTCGCTCACCGAGGAGGAGATCGGGGAGTACTCGGGCGAGCGCAAAGAGATCCGTCCCGTCACCATCGCGACCTACCAGGTGATGACGCGCAAGTCCAAGGGTGAGTACCGCCATCTGGAGCTTTTCGACTCCCGCGACTGGGGCCTGGTCATCTATGACGAGGTGCACCTGTTGCCCGCGCCGGTGTTCCGGATGACCGCTGATCTCCAGTCCCGGCGCCGGCTCGGCCTCACCGCCACGCTGGTGCGCGAGGACGGCCGCGAGGGTGACGTCTTCTCCCTGATCGGCCCGAAGCGCTACGACGCCCCGTGGCGCGACATCGAGCAGCAGGGCTGGATCGCGCCGGCCGAGTGCGTCGAGGTGCGGGTCACTCTCACCGACGCCGAGCGGCTCGGTTACGCCGTTGCCGAGCCCGAGGAGCGGTACCGCATGGCGTCCACCGCGCGGACCAAGCTCAACGTCGTCAAGGCGATCCTCGGCCGGCATCCGGGCGAACCCGCGCTCGTCATCGGTGCCTACCTCGATCAGCTCGAGGAGCTCGGCGAGACCTTGGACGCCCCGATCATCCAGGGGTCGACGAAGAACCGGGAACGGGAGGCGCTGTACGACGCCTTCCGCCGCGGCGAACTACCGGTGCTGGTGGTAAGCAAGGTGGCCAATTTCTCCATCGATCTACCCGAGGCCAGCGTCGCGGTGCAGGTGTCGGGCACGTTCGGTTCGCGGCAGGAGGAGGCACAGCGGCTGGGCAGGTTGCTGCGACCCAAGGGTGACGGTCGCCAGGCACACTTCTACTCAGTCGTCTCCCGCGACACGCTTGACACCGACTATGCCGCCCATCGCCAGCGGTTCCTCGCCGAGCAGGGCTACGCGTACCGAATCGTTGACGCCGGCGATCTGCTGGGGCCGGCGTTGCCCGGTGCCGATTCGAGTTGATCGGCGCGCCGCGTTCCGCTGCATCGTCTACGTTCTGTAGTAAAATTGTCCGGACTGTCTACTCCATACGGGTGTTTTAGGGTGTATCTAGCTCGTAACTTGCACATAATGTGGGCATAACACGCCCTAAGGAGTGACATCATCATCCTGTTCAGCTGGATCGTCGCCGGGTTGACCGCCTGGGGCGCAGCCGCCGTCGTGGCCGCCGTGGTGATGGGCCGGATGACCGCCTGCCGGGACCGGCAGAGGCCCCATCGGCGGGAGTCCGAGCGACTGTACGCGCCCCTTCCCCAGCTGGAACTGTTCGAGGAGATTCCGGTCGGGGACCGGCAGGGCTAGCCGGGCATTTCGTACATGGGGTCGGGTGGGTTGGCCCGGGGGTTGCCCGGCCTCGTTGATCGTGTTGACCTGGAGTCGAGCACCCCTACACCACCCGCCACTGCAGTTGAGCGCCCACGCCATCACCATCGGACACCGGCCCAACGGGCGAAGCCGGCCAGCGTGTCGTCGCGGTGTCGCTGTGCGTGCACGAGAACGCGGATCGTCTCGTGCACCTGAGGGTGGTAGCGGGTCAGCTCGGGCGCGACTCGCCGAGCTTGTTGCAGGTCGGCGAAGGCGCGGTCACGGTCACCGTGCAGGAACCAGGCGCGGGACACGTCGATGTGGTGGTGCCCGACTCGTGACGGTGCGGTGCCCGATGGCAGATGCAGCTCGGCGGCTCGAGTCACGGCCGTGGTGCCGTCGGAGAGCTCGACCGGCACCGACACCGAGTGGATGTCCACGTTGGACGAGCGAAAGCCGGTGCCGTAGTGATCGAACCGGGTGTTGCCGAGCGCGGCGGAGATCTCTCGCGCACCGGACAAGTGCGCCTGTGCGGTCTGGGCATCGGCGCCGCGAGCGGACAGGATCGAACCACGCAGGTGCAGCGCTCCGCGCACGGCCAGCGTGTTCGGCCCGGTGGGTAGCGCCTCGGTGTCGACGTAGGCGCGGTCGATGACCCGCAGCCCGGCGCTGTAGGCGCCGGTGTAGAGCAGGATCAGCACCCGGTTGTACTCGGCGGCCACTGACCACAGGGGGTCACCGGACTGCGTAGCAGCCCAGCAGCAGCGCTCAGCGGCGAGTCCGGCCAGGTCGAGGTAGCCGAAGTAGTAGGCCGACAGCATGGCCTTGCTATACGCGTAGGCCAGCGCGGTCATCACCTGCTCTCGTCGCGCACTCTCGGGCTCGATGCCGGCAACATAGTGCAGCCCGCGCAGCAGATCTGGCAGCGCCGCGGTGGCCTCGCCGATCCGGGCGCGACGGTGGGCCGCCCGCACCTGGTTTAGGCGGGTCAGCAGCTCATCCAGGGTCAGCGCCGGCTCGGAGAGGACGTTGTCGTCGAAGGCCACCAGGGCGCGGCGCAGCTCCGGGATGGCGGCCTGCTCGGCCGCCTCGGTACGGCTGGTGGCCTTGTAGGGCTGCCCGTACAGCGCGTCCGGACTCAGCCCGAGCACCCCGGCCACCGCCGCGGTGAACGCCGGGGACGCCGGGCGGTCGCCCTGCTCGACCTTCCGCAGCAGGGACAGCGACGAGTTGGCCCGCTCGGCGAGTTGTCGTTGGGTGAGACCGGCCAGCTTGCGTGCCCGCGCGGCCCGTGCGCCGACGCCGGTGGTGTCCTCCACCGCCCAAGAGTGCCACATTCCGTGGCACTCCGTGACGTCGCGACTACGGCACGCTCGTTGACATGTTCTCGTTCCGTTCGAGCCGGAGTGCGTCGAGCACGGGGTGGATGCGTCGGCTGGTCTGTGCAGCGTTGTGGACGGCGCGCGTGGCTCGACGCGCCCCACGACCTGTGAGGCGCGCTGTGAGTCGACCTGGTGCCACGAGGCGGCGCCCATGCCGTCTTTGCCCGTTCTGGCGGTTGCTCATCGTCACGCTGCTGTTGAGGTGTTGGCTGTGGCATCGGTCCCGGGGCGCGATGTCGCGACGGTAGGCTGAGACCCGATCAACGCGTGGAGCGTCGTGCCCCGACGAGGCCGAGCCCGGGCGAGGAGTTCAACGGCACCCTGTCTGCGGTGCGCGGACAGGAGGTCGCCGGTGGCCCTCGTCGTGCAGAAGTACGGCGGATCGTCGGTTCAGGACGCGGACCGGATCAGGAAGGTTGCCGAACGGATCGTCCGCACCCGGAAAGAGGGCCACGACGTCGTCGTCGTGGTCTCGGCCATGGGTGACACCACCGACGAGCTGCTCGATCTCGCCGAGCAGGTCAGCCCTGCGCCCCCGCTGCGCGAGATGGACATGTTGCTGACCGCTGGTGAGCGCATCTCCAACGCGCTCGTTGCCATGGCCATCCACTCCTTCGGCGCGCAGGCCCGTTCCTTCACCGGATCTCAAGCTGGGATGATCACTACGTCCAAGCACGGTGATGCCCGGATCGTCCAGGTCAACCCGCAACGGCTGCGTAGTGCGCTGGACGAGGGGTCGGTCGTGCTCGTCGCCGGGTTTCAGGGGGTGAGCCAGGATTCCAAGGACGTCACGACCCTGGGACGGGGTGGCTCGGACACCACCGCCGTGGCGCTGGCCGCAGCGCTGGAGGCCGATGTCTGCGAGATCTACTCCGATGTCGACGGCGTCTTTTCCGCCGACCCGCGCATCGTCGGCGATGCGCAGCCACTTGACACCATCTCTTATGAAGAAATGCTGGAGATGGCCGCGTGCGGCGCCAAGGTGCTGCACCTGCGGGCCGTCGAGTATGCCCGCCGCTACAACGTGCCGCTGCGCGTGCGCAGCTCGTACAACGACAGGCCGGGCACCCTCATCACCGGCTCGATCAAGGAGATCCCGTTGGAGCAGGCGATCATCACCGGAGTCGCGCACGACCGCTCCGAAGCAAAGATCACCATCACCGGGGTGCCCGACACTCCCGGCATGGCGGCTCGCATCTTCCGGACGGTGGCCGACGCCGAGATCAACATTGATATGGTGTTGCAGAACATCAGCCACGTCGACGACCGGCGCACTGACATCACGTTCACGCTGTCGCGCACCGACGGAGCCTGCGCCGTCGCCGCGCTCAACGCCGTGCAGGCGGAGATCGGGTTCACCGGGCTGCTGCACGATGGCGAGGTCGGCAAGGTCTCTCTCGTCGGGGCCGGCATGCGGAACCATCCCGGGGTCACGGCCACGTTCTGCGAGGCGCTCTCGGCTGCGGGGATCAACATCGAGACGATGAACACCTCGGAGATCCGGATCTCGGTGATCTGCCGGGTGGAGCAGCTCGACGACGCGGTGCGCGCTCTGCATGCCGCGTTCGAGCTCGGCGGCGAGGAGCAGGCCGTGGTACACGCGGGAACGGGCCGATGAGCGAGCCTGCGAGTGAGTCATTGACGGAGGGCGAGCCTGCGAGTGAATCATTAACGGAGGGCGAGCCGTTGGCGCAACGCGTCGGGCCGGTCGTCGCGATCGTCGGGGCGACCGGAGCCGTCGGCACCATAATGATCGACATCATTGATGCGCGGGAGACCGTGCCGTGGAGCGAGATCCGGCTCGTCGCGTCCGCCCGCTCGGCGGGCAGGGTGCTACGGGTGCGCGGCGAGGACGTCACAGTGCGGGCACTCGCGCCGGAGGTCTTCGATGGCGTCGACGTGGCTCTGTTCGACGTTCCCGACGAGGTAAGCGCGCAGTGGGCACCGATTGCGGTCGCCCGCGGGGCGGTCGCGGTCGATAACTCCGGGGCGTTTCGGATGGATCCGGACGTTCCGCTGGTGGTGCCTGAAGTCAACGCGGCCGATGCGGTCCTGCGCCCCAAGGGCATCATCGCCAATCCGAACTGCACGACATTGTCGATGATGGCCGTGATGGGGGCACTGCATCGCGAGTTCGACCTGCGCGCGCTGGTCGTGGCGTCCTACCAGGCGGCCTCGGGTGCCGGCCAGGCCGGCGTCGATCGCCTCTACGCCGAGCTCGCCGCGGTTGCGGGCAAGGGAATCGGGGTGCGGGGCGGCGATGTCGCCGAGGCTCTCGGCGAGGCTGGGCTGAAGGTCGGGCCCAAATCAGACTCCCCGTTCCCGGCCCCGCTCGTGCTCAACGTGGTGCCGTGGGCGGGTTCGCTCCGAGACGGCGGGTGGTCGTCGGAGGAGCTGAAGGTGCGCAACGAGTCACGCAAGATTCTCGGTATTCCGGATCTGCAGGTGTCGGCGACGTGCGTGCGGGTACCGGTGGTGACCACGCACTCGCTCGTCGTGCACGCCACGTTCGGTACCGAGGTGTCGGTCGAGGCGGCCCGCAGGGTGCTCGCCGCCCAGCCCACCGTGGTGCTCCGCGACGACCCGGCTGCGGGTGAGTGGCCAACGCCCGCTGACGTGGTAGGCGGCGACCCGACCTGGGTTGGTCGGATCCGGCAGGCACTGGATTTCCCGAACACGCTCGAGCTGTTCGTGTGCGGGGACAATCTGCGCAAGGGTGCGGCGCTCAACACCTACGAGATAGCCGAGACCGTGGCCGGTGGGTTGTCGTAGCAATTGTGCTCCGCGTCCAGTGCGCTGGGCGCGGGCTTGAGTACCGTCACCGACGACGGCTTCGCCGGTGAGCGAGGCCAGGCACCCTACGGCGTTGACGACCGCGATCCGAGCCATGTTGAGCGGCCGCGGCTTGCCGCAGCTTGCCGGTGGCGTGGGTGGGCCAGAACCGTGGTGGATCGCGGAGCCGGGCAGCTGGCTTCGGAGAGTCGAGCGGGCCTTCACGGACGGTGAACGGTTGCACTCATGTGGTTGGTCAGGAGACGGCGTGACAACTCTAACTTGACTGATTCCAGAAAAGGTGGTCAAGTGGGTGGCGATGGAACCTTCGGTGGCCGACACAGCACAGCGCCTCCGGGACGCGGGCCTACGGGTCACCGCGCCCCGGCTCGCCGTCCTGTCCGTGCTCGCCGAGCACCCACATGCCACTGTCGAACTCGTCACCCGGCTCACCCGCCAGCGGCTCGGCCGGGTCTCCACGCAGGCGATCTACGATGTGCTCGCCGCCTGCGCGGATGCGGGTCTCGTGCGGCGAATCGAACCGGCGGGTTCGGCGGCTCGATTCGAGACACGCACCGGGGACAACCACCACCACCTGGTGTGTCGCACTTGCGGTGCCACCATGGACGTCGACTGTGTCGTGGGCGCCCGCCCCTGCCTCACTCCCAGTGACGATGCCGGCTATCTGCTCGACGAGGCCGAGGTCGTTTTCTGGGGGCTGTGTCCTCGATGCCAGAGACGGACATGACGTCAGCGGCCGAACTCCTCAGAAGCACGTCCACCACTTCACATGTACCGTAAGGAGACACCGTGACCGCGACCGAATCGCGGCCGACGACCAACAACGTCGGCATTCCGGTGGGCAGCGACAACGACTCGCTGACCCTGGGGTCAAATGGTCCGATCCTGCTCCAGGATCACTACCTGATCGAGAAGAACGCCCAGTTCAACCGCGAGCGCGTGCCCGAGCGGGTGGTGCACGCCAAGGGCGGTGGCGCTTTCGGTTTCCTTGAGGTGACCAGCGACGTCAGCGAGTTCACGAAGGCGGCGCTGTTCCAGCCCGGCACGAGAACCGAGAGCCTGGTGCGTTTCTCCTCGGTGGCCGGTGAGCTCGGCTCACCCGATACCTGGCGCGACCCGCGCGGCTTTGCCATGAAGTTCTACACGACGCAGGGTAACTACGACATCGTCGGGAACAACACCCCGGTCTTCTTCATCCGGGACCCCATCAAGTTCCCCGACTTCATCCATTCCCAGAAGCGCCGCGCGGACAACCACCTGCGCGACAACGACATCCAGTGGGACTTCTGGACGCTGCGTCCCGAGTCCGCCCACCAGGTCACCTGGCTGATGGGCGACCGCGGTATCCCGTCGAACTGGCGGGAGATGAACGGCTACGGCTCGCACACCTACCTGTGGGAGAACGCCGGTGGCGAGAAGTTCTGGGTCAAGTACCACTTCAAGGCCGACCAGGGCGTCGGCTATCTCACCCAGGGCGACGCGGATCGCATCGCCGGTGCGGACGGGGACTTCTACATTCGTGACCTCTACAACACCATCAAGGCGGGTGATCACCCGAGCTGGACGGTGAAGGTCCAGATCATGCCCTACGAGGACGCCGCGGACTACCGGTTCAATCCGTTCGACTTGACGAAGGTCTGGCCGCAGGGCGACTACCCGTTGATCGAGGTGGGCCGCTGGGTGCTGAATCGCAACCCGGACAACTACTTCACCCAGATCGAGCAGGCCGCGTTCGAACCGTCCAACCTGGTGGCGGGTATCGGTCCCTCCCCGGACAAGATGCTCCAGGGCCGCCTGTTCGCCTACCCGGACGCGCACCGTTACCGGATCGGCGCCAACTACACCCAGCTCCCGGTCAACGCTGCCAAGTCGCCCGTCAACAGCTACGCCAAGGACGGCGCGATGCGGTACCAGAACCCGAGCGACCCGGTGTACGCGCCCAACTCCTACGGCGGACCGCATGCCGACGCGTCGATCGCGAGCGAGACCGCGTCAACCTACGGCGTGACTGATGAGGTCATCCGCTCGGCTTACACGTTGCACTCCGAAGACGACGACTTCGGCCAGCCGGGCACGCTTGTCCGCAGGGTGATGGACGACGCGCAGCGCGAGCGGCTGGTCGGCAACGTGTCCGGCCACCTGCTCAACGACGTCAGCGAGCCGGTCCTGGAGCGGGCGTTCCAGTACTGGCGCAACGTCGACAAGGAGACCGGCGACAAGATCGAGCAGACCGTCCGCAAGGGCGCGGCGAAGCCGTTCGACAAGTAGGCCCGTTCGATGTGTGTCGGCCCCTGTTCCTTCGTGGAACGGGGGCTGATTTCGCGTGTCGACGGTATGTCGACCCTGGAGCGGCGGACGGGGAGACGTGCTGATCGACGCGTTGGCCCCGCATCCGGTGCTCATCGAGCATCCGATCGTGGTACAAGGCGGCCGTGCCGCGTAAGGAGTGAAGCGTGCAGAAAACCCCTGGTCGGCAACCGGATGGCCGGGAGATCGTCTACTACGACGAGGGCGGCGGCCGGGTTCGCGTCCCCCACGATCGGCCCGGTCTCCTACGGGCGCCCGCAGCTCCAGAGATGCGCTACGACCCGCTGCTCGACGAATGGGTGGCGATCGCCGGTCACCGGCAGAACCGCACTTTCCTGCCCCCGGCCGACCAGTGCCCGCTGTGCCCGTCGCGCCCAGGCCTGATCACCGAGATCCCGGCTGCCGACTACGACGTGGCGGTCTTCGAGAACCGATTTCCCGCTTTCGCCGGGCCGACCGACGAGGTGCCCGGCCCTGACAGCCCGCTCGTACCCCGGCTGCCGGGGCTGGGCCGGTGCGAGGTCATCTGTTTCACCAGCGATCACCAGCTCTCGTTCGCCGAGCTCACGCCGGCACGGGCAAGGCTGATCGTGGACGTGTGGGTCGACCGCACGCTGGAGTTGTCCCGGTTGCCGTACGTGGAGCAGGTGTTCTGTTTCGAGAACCGCGGCGAGGAGATCGGGGTGACGCTGCATCACCCGCACGGTCAGATCTATGGATATCCCTTCGTCACCCCGCGCACTCGTAGGCAGCTGGAATCCGCCCGGCGCTACCGGGAGCGCACCCGCCGTGACCTGTTCGCCGACGTGGTGGCCGAGGAACGGGCTGCCGGTGTCCGGATCATCGCGGAGAGTGCCCACTGGACGGCGTTCGTCCCGGCCGCGGCCCGCTGGCCGGTCGAGGTGCACCTGTACCCGCGCCGATCCGTTCCAGACCTCCCGGCCTTGCGCGACGAGGAGCGCGACGACTTCGCCGACACCTACCTCGGCCTGCTGCGGCGGTTGGACGCGCTGTATGGCGCACCGCTGCCCTACATGGCCTGCTGGTACCAGGCGCCGGTGCGCGTTGACCGGGATCTCGCGCGGCTGCATCTGCAGGTGATCTCGCCGAAGCGGGCGGCGACTAGGCTCAAGTACCTGGCGGGCTCGGAGGCCGGGATGGGCGTCTTCCTCAGCGACGTGTGCCCCGAGGACATCGCGACCCAGCTGCGCGCGGCCCCGCAGTCCTGCGAGCCGGGAGATCTCCGCGCGAGTCGCGGTGTCTCTGCGCCCGGGTCGCCGGGAAACAGTGCCCGAGCCGGGACGAGTCATGAGCATCCGTGACGAGTTCGAGCGCCGCGTGGGGAGTGGGCCCACCGGTGTGTGGGCGGCGCCGGGGCGGGTCAATGTGATCGGCGAGTACACCGACTGCAATGACGGGTTCGTGCTGCCGATGGCCCTGGACCGCCGGGTGGTGGTGGCCGCGGCACCGGCGGCAGGCCGTGGGTCGCGGGTCTGGTCGTGTCAACAGGGTGACGCCGCGGTGGGTTTCCTGGCCGCGCGGGTCGTCCCGGGTGATGTGCCCGGCTGGGCGGGCTACGCGGCGGGGGTGTTCTGGGCGCTGCGCGCGAGCGGTCACCCGGTGCCCGACCTGGACGTCGTACTGAGCGGGAATCTGCCGATGGGTGCCGGGCTGGCGTCGTCCGCGGCGCTCGGATGTGCGGTGGCGCTGGCGCTCACCGATCTCGCCGGTGTGCGGCTGACCCGAACCGAGCTGGCGTTGATCGTCCGGCGATCGGAGAACGACTTCGTCGGCGCTCCGACCGGTGGGATGGATCAGCTGGCCGCGTTGCACGGCCGGTGCGGGCACCTGGTGCACATCGACACCCGCTCGCTCGCCGTCGACCATGTTCCGTTCGACCCGACGGCCCACGGACTGGCGTTGCTGGTGATCGATACCGGGGCTTCGCATGCGCACGTGGACGGGCCGTACGGCGAGCGTCGGCGGGCCTGCGCGGACGCCGCGCGGATGTTGAATGTCGCGGCACTGCGCGATGTCGATGTCCCGGGGCTCGCAGCGGCGTTGGCCCGGCTGCCCGACGGGCCGCTGCGCTCGCGAACCCGGCACGTCGTCACCGAGAACGACCGGGTGCGCGAGATGGTGGGGTTGCTCCGGTCGGATTCGGACCTGCGGGCGGCGGGCGCCCTGCTCACCGCATCGCACGCGTCGCTGCGCGACGACTTCGAGGTGACGGTGCCGCACCTGGACGTGGCGGTGGCGGCCGCGCTGGATGCGGGTGCGCATGGGGCGCGGATGACCGGTGGCGGCTTCGGTGGGTGCGTGATCGCACTGGTCGACGCGGACACCGTGCCAGCCGTCGTCACCGCGATCGAGCAAGCCTTCACCGACCAAGGCTTTCACCGCCCGAGCGCATTCACCGCGACCCCAGCGCCCGGAGCCCGGCGCCTCGACTCCGGGTGACGTGGGCTCCGCGGTTCTGAACGGTCAGCGCAGGGCGGCCGTCGGGAGCGGGGTGCGCAGTCGCACCGTGCCGTCGAGCATCTCCGCACTCGGGCGCAGGCCGGCCCGGCGGAACAACTTGGTGATACCGACATCGTCGGGTTGGGCGGTACCGGTGAGCTCGTCGACGCCTTGCTCGGCGGCCAGCTCCGCGGCCCGACGCAGCAGCGCGGTGCCCAACCCACGTCCCTGCCAGGCGTCCTCCACCAACACCGCGACCTGGGCCGAGCTCGTCGTCTCGCGGTCGAGATTGGTCAGCCCGACCGCGCTGCCGCCGTCTATGGTCAGCGCCAGCACGACCTGCCCGGCGCCGTCATCACCACCGAGCAGGCCGCTGAGCTGGCGGGGAGTCAACCGCGGGGTGGGGCTGAGGAACCGGGATCGGCGGGTCTGCGGCGAGCAGCGCGCATGCAGGGCGGCAACGAGCGGGGTGTCCGGCGGCGCGGCAGCCCGTAACCGGACCTCGGAGCCGTCGAGCAGCAGCAGAATTCTCTCGTCGCGCGGAAACCGGGCCGGCCCGCGCAACGCGAGCTGGGTGGCGAGCTCGAGTAGCGCGGCGGCCCGGGACAGCTCGGTGGCGGTGAACGGCCATGCCCGGCCCAGGTGCAGCTGCTGAGCGCCGATGCGGATGTTCTGCACGTGCCGGATCGCTGGATCCGGGCGGGCCGGATCGACCAGTCGTGCGCGTAGCAACGTGGCGACCGCACGGGGTGCGCTGCCGGGATCGGCAGCCACCATCCGGGCCAGCGCCAGCGCCGTGGTGGCGGCATCGGAGAGCTCGGTGGCATCGGCCCGCACCAGCAGCGTGCACGGGACGGCGGCCCGGTCCAAAGCAGTCACCAGGTCGGCCGGGTCCACCCCGTCGGGGACTCGGACCAGGAGCTCGTCGGTGACCGATCCGTCGTCGGCCGGCTCGCCGACGACATGCAGGGAGATGATGTTGCATCCGACGGCCCCCACCGCCGTGGCCAGCTCGCCGAGCCGGCCGGGCCGGTCTTCAAGTTCCACGTGCACCCGCCACAACACCACGCACTACAGAGTGACGGCGCGGTGTTTCCGGCGCGCTACCGGCTCGTGACGTCTGCACAGGCCGTGGCCAACTCCGGCGTATCTCCGGCCGCCGAACGCGAGTTGAACCCTCTGGCCGGACGCCCATCGACCAGCGTTGAGGAGTGGCGATGACAGCATGTGATATCGACGACCGCTCCGCTGGCGCTACCCGGATGTGGCTCGGTCACCGGCTGCTGGCGACAGCCGGCGCCGTGCTCGCGTTGGCCGTGGTGACGGCCGCCCCGGCTGTGGCGCACGCCGGTGACCCGGCGCTGGTCTCGCGGTTGACGTCGGTCAGCCCGGCGCTGCCCGCCGGCGTGACCGCCTCCCTGCGCACCACGATCGCCGACCAGGTCGTCGTCACCAATCCGACGACCATCCCCCTGGTCGCGCTGGACCGCGACGGCGCCGAGTTCCTGCGGATCTCCGCTGACGGGGTGCAGGGCAACACGGCATCGCCCTACTTCTCCTGCACCGTCTTCTCCTGCCCTGCGGATCCGTCCAAGAACGGCGACGGGGTGCCGCCGGTCGCATCCGCCGGGGCCGACCCGGTCTGGGTTGCGCTGTCGACCGACCCCAGCTGGGCGTGGTTCGACCCCAGGCTCAGTCCCGCGTACCTCCAGGTACCGGTGGGTGGTCGCCAGGACGTGACCGAGACCGAGGAGCTGGCGACCTGGACGGTGCCGCTGCGCTACGGCGAGAATGCTGTGTCGCTGGAGGGTGTGCTCGTGCGGCGGCCCGTGACCGGGCGCTTCGAGACAACGCTCGACCCGCCTCCGGCCGGGATCTCCGCGCTGATCGCGCAAGGCTACGTCCCGACGCTGTCGGTGCAGGCGGCCGGCGGCCGCGAGGTCACCGTCCTGGGCCGCGATGGCCGACCCTACCTGCGGTTCACCCACGCCGGGGCCGAGGTCGACCGTGGCTCTGCGACCTACCGCGACGACCTGCTCGGCCGCGGCCGGCCGGTCTCCGCCGCCGACACCGGCTGGATCCGCCTTCCCGGTTCCAGCAACACCTGGCTGGACACCCGGCTGCGGTTTCCCGCCGAGGACCCGCCGGCGGAGTTCGCCGACGCGGCGCAACCGGTGGAGGTCTCCCGCTGGGAGATCCCGGTGATCGTCGACAATGTGCCCCAGGTGCTGTCGGGGTCGATCCGCTGGCTCCCGAACGGCCGGGCCGGCGGCGGGTCGCCCTGGACTGCGATCGGACTCGGCGGCGGGACGGTGCTGCTCGTTGCCGGCGGCGCCGCGCTGGTGCTGCGCAACCGTCGCCTGAGGCACTCGATTCCCGAGCACGAGGACATCACCGCCCCTGAGCACCAGCCGACGTCCGCGTCGATCGATCGGTGACCATGTCTCGGGTGGTGATCCTGGTGCTGGGTGTACTGCTGGTCCTGGGTGGGTGCGGGCATCCGACCGCGATCACGCCGCAGGTGACGACCGACGGTGTGGCGCACATCGAGCTCACCTTCGCCGACGACGCCGAGGGCGGGGCACCGGTGCGGTTCGCGGTGCCGGTGGGCTCCACCGTCGAGCTCGTCGTCCGCAGTGACGTCGCCGATGAGGTGCACGTGCACGGTTATGACCGCAGCAGCTTCGTCACCGCCGGAGCCAGCACCACGGTGCGGTTCGTCGCCGACATCCCCGGGGTCTTCGAGGTCGAGCTCGAGCAGCGCGGCGATCAGCTGGCCCAACTCGAGGTGGCGTAATGATCCTCGCACACGGCATCGGCACGCGGTCAGACCTCCCGGTGTCGATCGGGCTCGCCGCCGCTGCCGCCGCTGCCGCGCTGCTGATCTCGTTCGCGGTGCTCGCCGTGCTCTGGCGCCGACCCCGGCGCACCGGAGTGGGCCGACCGCTGCCCGCACCGGGTGCCGCGGTGCTCGATGCGCCGCCGTTGCGCGCCGCATTGCGATGCACGGCTCTGCTGGTCGCAACGCTGGTCGTGATCATCGGGCTTTTCGGTCCCGACGATCCGGGTGCGAACATCGCACCCTGGGCGTTCTACGTGACGTTCTGGGTCGGCCTGGTGC
>Ga0136617_10000585_pt1 | contig 31008 bp, 28 predicted proteins | sample AntDrymUQ3222106_2_FD_129672 | JGI IMG/M metagenome (GOLD analysis project Ga0136617, IMG submission 129672) | Polar desert sand microbial communities from Dry Valleys, Antarctica - metaG UQ322 (21.06) | ecosystem: Environmental > Terrestrial > Soil > Desert | place: Antarctica: Dry Valley... | reverse complement strand
TCATGGGGCCTCCGTCTTCAGGGCAAGGGCATGGATCGCGCCGCCGAGCTCGCCGTCGAATATGTCCATGACGAGCCGGTGCTGCTGCACGCGCGAGAGGCCGTCGAAGGCGCTCGCGCGCACATGCACGCTGAAATGGACCTCGTCAGCGGTCTGCACCTCGGCCTCGGCGCCCGCGATCGCGGTCTCGATCCGGTTCTTGACGTCGTCTGCGCTTGGCATCAGCCCGAAAGCCTAGCGACTGCAATCCTTGTCCAGCCGGTCCTGCAGGGGCGCTACACTTCCTGAAGTATTGACGGTCCACCTGAACCGACGTCGGGAGTCTCACACATGATCACGATCACGGACAAGGGCGCCGAGAAGGTCCACGAGTTCCTCTCCGCCCAGGGGGCCAGCGACACGGACGCCGGTCTGCGCGTGGGCGTGAAGGGCGGCGGCTGCTCGGGCTTCCAGTACAACCTCGCCTTCGACCAGAAGCGCGACGGCGACGAGATCTTCGAGTTCGCCGGCCTGAAGGTCTATGTCGACCAGCCCAGCCTGCCCTACGTACGCGGCTCCGTGATCGACTACGTCGAGTCGCTGCAGGGCGCCGGCTTCCAGGTCAACAACCCCAACGTCGTCGCCGCGTGCGGCTGCGGCTCCTCGTTCCGCGTGGCCGAGGAAGAGGAGTGCTCGGCGGTCTAGCGCCTTCGGGCACGCCGCCCGCGGCGCCTGCGCAGCGGGTTCGACAGACGGGCCTACAACGCCGCGCGCGACTGGACATGATGGCGGTTCATCGGAGGACGCCCCGTAGGTAGAACGGTCATGAGTCCATGTCCGTCCTCCGTACGCCCATGACCGCGCCCGCTGCCCGCGTCGCGCACGCCATCATCGGCCTCAGCACGTCCGAGATGCGCGCGCCCGAGCGCATCCGCCACGACCCGCGCAGCGAGCCCGCCGGCCGCGAGCTCGCGCTCGGGCTCACCTACCCGGAGGCGATCCGCCGTGCCGGCGCCGTGCCGGTCGTCATCCCGCCGATGGACGCCGCCGGGATCGAGTCGCTGCTGGATGGGCTCTGGGGACTGTGCCTGTCGGGCGGACCCGACCTGCACCCGGCCGTCTACGGCGCCGAGCCGCACCCGGCGCTGGGCCCGACCGAGCCGCACCTCGACACGTTCGAGATCGCGTTGCTGCGCGCCGCCGAGGCTCGCGACATGCCGGTGCTGGCGATCTGCCGCGGCCTGCAGGTGCTCAACGTCTCACGCGGCGGCACGCTGACGCAGGACCTTCCGACCGAGCGCCCGTCGGAGGTCGAGCACCGCCAGCTGCTGCCCGGATCGACGCCCACCCACGACGTGACGCTCGAGCCCGCAAGCCTGACCGCCACCTGCCTCGGCGTGCGCGCGGCGCGCGTGAACTGCTTCCATCATCAGGCCGCCGAGCGCCTCGGAGACGGGCTGCGCGCGGTCGGCTGGGCGCCGGACGGCGTCATCGAAGCGATCGAAGCCACGGACCGCACGTTCACCGTCGCCGTGCAGTGGCACGCCGAGAGCATGGTCGGTGCGCCCGAGCAGGCGCGCCTGTTGGAGGCCTTCGCCGAGGTCGCGCTCTCGTATGGCGCCGGGGCCGTCCGTGCCGCCTGATCCTGCGCGGACGCAAGCGCCGGCACCGTGGTCGAAGTGGTCGCATGGTCATGCGACCGACTACGACCTCGGCGTCGAGGAGGAGGTCATGCTGCTCGATCCCAGCCGTGGCTGGGCGCTGGCGCCGGCGATCGACGACGTGCTCGCAGCATGGCCAGAGGAGTCACGCGATCGCGTCAGCTCCGAGACGCACGCGAGCGCGGTCGAGCTGCGCACCGGTGTGCATGCGACGGTCGGCGACACGGTCGCCGAGCTGACCGAGCTCCGCGCCGAGCTCACGCGCGTCCTCGACGGTCTCGGCCTGGCCGCCGGCGCGTCGGGCACCCATCCTTCGGCGGTCTGGCACGAGATGCAGGTCTCGACGCGCGAACGCCACCAGCACGTCTACGGCTCGATGCGCGAGCTCGCGCGCCGCGAGCCGACCTTCGCCTTGCACGTCCACGTCGGGCTGCCGTCGGGCGAGGCCGGCATCGCGGCGTTCAACCGGCTGCGCGCCCACATCCCGGTGCTGCTCGCGCTGTCGGCGAACTCGCCGTTCTGGCAGGGCCGCGACACCGGCCTCGCGTCGGCGCGCACGCCGCTCTTCCAGGCGTTTCCGCGCGTCGGGATCCCGCGCGCGTTCGGCTCCTACGGCGAGTACGTCCGCGCGGTCGACCTGCTGCTGGACTGCGGCGCCTTCCCCGACCCGACGTACCTGTGGTGGGACGTGCGCCCGCAACCCAAGCTCGGCACCGTCGAGATCCGGATCATGGACGCGCAGTCCACCGTTGGCGCGACGGCGGCGCTCGTCGCGCTCGTGCAGTCGCTCGTCCGGCTGGAGCTCGTCGACGGCCATGCCGACGCCGCGCTCGTGCACGCTCCCGAGGTGCTGGACGAGAACCGCTTCCTCGCCGCGCGCGACGGCGTCGACGCCGACCTCGTGGACCCCGTGCTCGGGCAGGCGGTGTCGGTGCGCGCGATCGCAACCGAGCTGATCAGCTCGTGCACGCCGCACGCCGCTGCGCTGAGCTGTACCGCGCAGCTCGAGCTCCTGCGCGATCTCCTGGACGCCCCCGGTCCCGCGCGCCAGCGCGAGCTCGCGACCCGCGACGGCCTCGAAGGCCTCGTGGCCGATCTCGCGCGCGACTTCAGCGCGCCGCTGACGCAGCTTCAGCGCGACGCGGTCTGACCCGCCGGCCGGCCGGCGCGCTCAGGGCTGGCCGCCGGTCCCGCCCGGAACACCCGTGTTCGTCGAGTACTTCGGCTGGATCTTCATCTCCGGGCGGAACGACTGCACCGCCTGCGCGACGGCGATCGCGGACTCGGCGAAGCCGGTCGCGATGAGCTTGAGCTTGCCCTCGAACGTCGTGATGTCGCCGCACGCCCAGACGCCCGGCAGGTTCGTCTTCATGACCGGGTCGACGACGAGCGCGCCCTTGGAGATCTCCAGGCCCCAGTCCTTCAGCGGCCCGAGCGCGGTCTTGAAGCCGAGCTGCAGGAGGATCGCGTCGACCTCGATCTCGATCTCGTGCGACTCGTTCTCGGAATGAAAGAGCCGCACCCGCTCGATCGCGCCGTTGCCGATGACCTCGCGGACCTGGAACGGGACGTGCAGGTCGACGTGGCCGTCGCCGGCCGCCGTCATGACCTGGTTGACCGTCAGCTCGTGGGCGCGGAAGCCCTCGCGGCGATGGCACAGCGCGACCGACTCCGCGGTGTGCAGCAGGTTGATGACCCAGTCGCAGGCCGAGTCGCCGCCACCGATGATGAGCACCTTCTTGCCGGCGAACTCCGACTTCGAGCCGACGAGGTAGTGCGCGCCGCGGCCCTCCCACGGCGACATGTCGAAGCCCGGCAGCTTCTTGGGCTCGAAGGCGCCGTGGCCACCGGCGATGATCACCGCCCGGCTGCGCAGTTGCGGATGGTCGGGGTTGTTCGTGTTCAGGACGACGATGTCGTCCTCCCACTCGATCGTCGCGATCGTCGTCTCGAGGTGGACCGGCACGTCGAACTGCTCGAGCGCCTGGCGGCGCAGCTGCTCGACGAGGTCCTTCGCGAGCACCTGCGGATGGCCGGGGACGTCGAAGATCCACTTCTCCGGATAGAGCGCCGTGAGCTGGCCGCCGATCTGCGGCAGCGAGTCGACGATCCTCGACGAGGCCTCGCGCATGCCGGCCCAGAACGCCGTCGACAGGCCGACCGGCCCGGCCCCGATCACCGTGATGTCCCTGACCGCGCCCGGCTGCTCGGTCATCGCGCTATGCCACCTCCGCGGCGAGCGTCTCGCCGTCGAGCGCCGACAGCGCGCGCTGCACCGACGTGCTGATGCACGTGAACGTCGGTGTGTCGCGCCGCGTGTACCGCGAGGCCTGCGTCGTGCGCAGGCGCTGGACGAGATCCAGGAACGACCCGGCGTCGTCGGTCTCGAAGGCGACGACGAACTCCTGGTCGTCGAGGCCGAACGAATACGACGTGTTGAGATCGATGTGCGGGTACTCGCGGCCGAGCGCGATGTGCTCCTGCATGATCCGGTAGCGCTCCTGCGGGTCGAGCCTGTACCACGCGCGGGTCTTGACGAAGGGATAGACGAACAGGTACTTCGCGTGCGCGGGGCGAACTTCGAGCCGTGACTCGTCGGAATACTCCGACGCCTTCGTCATCGCCAGGAACGAGTGCGGGATCGACGCCCACTTCATGAGCCCGCTCTGCCCCAGGACGACGTGGAACTCGTGGATACGATCGAGGTTCTGCGCCTGCGTGAGCAGCATGAGGTCGGTGTCCCCGCGCGTGCCGATCGTCGAGAAGGCCCGCAGCAGGTGCCCATCGGCGAAATCCGCACACGCGGCAGCGAACTCGCGCTTGCCTGCCTCGCGGGCGTCGACATCCAACCGCCGCCAGGCGGGATCGATCTTCAGGAAGGTGTACTTGACGAAATGACGTGCCGGCACGGACAGACAGGATAGAGCGGGCGATGCCCGGCTCACCGCACGCCCCGCGGCTGTTCTGGCCTGCTGTGCTCGCGGCGGCGCTCACGCTCGCCGCCGCCCTCGCCGCCCCCGCGGCGGCGCAGGCGAGCGATCCGCGCGTCGTGCTCGCCTTCCTGCCGGAAGGCGGCGACGACAACCCCAAGCCCGTTCTCGACCGCCTCGACGAGCGCACGCGCTTTGCGCTCGGGCTTGTCAGCGCCACGCAGGGACGCTCCTCGCCCGAGCAGATGGTGCTCGACCTCTCAGCCGGCTCGCGGACCTCGCGCGCCGTCTACACGCCGGAGGAACCGCCGCTGCTCGAGCTCGTCCGTGGCGGTGACGCGAGCGGCTTCGTCTTCGGCTGGAACCAGGCGCTCGAGCGCGCCGAGTCAGCGCCCGCCGAAATCATGCCGGGCCTGCTCGCCAGCCAGCTGCGCGACGGTGCGGCCTACGCGGGCGTCGCCGGACGCACCCACGTCGAGGCCGCCGTGGCGGCCGACCGCAAGGGCGACATCGCCGAGGCCTCGCTCGGGCCGGCGGCGACGCTCGCCGACCGCGCGGGCGCGCTGCTCGCTAGCCACCGGCTCGTCGTCGTCGGCCTGCCGACGGCGGCCAAGGGCGACGAGGCGCTCGACGACCTGCTGCGCAACCGCCGCGCCGACGACCTGCTGATCGTCGTGCAGACGCCGCCGCGGGCGCGGGTTCCGCTGCTGCTGGCGATCGGCGTCGTCGGCCTGAGCAGCAGCGGCTCGCTGACCTCCACGACGACGCGCCTGGAGGGGATCGTCGGCGGAATCGACATCCCCGTGACGATCCTGCGCCACCTCGGCGTCGCCGTGCCCGACGGCGTGCGCGGCCAGCCGATCCGCACCGAGGGCGTTCGTGACGCGGCGGCGCTGACGGCCGTCGAGGCGCGCCTGCGGGTCGTCAGCGGCCGCCGCACGCCGGTGCTCGGCGCGCTGGCGTTCGGCTGGCTGGCGCTCGTCCTCGCGCTCGGCGTCGTCGCCGACCGGCGCGGCGTCCGCGCCGGCCTGCGGATCGGCGCGCTCGCGTTCCTCTGGGTTCCGCTGGTGCTGCTGTTCACCGGCTGGCTCGCCCCGTCGCGCTTCGCCGAGGTCGCGATCATCGTCGTCGGCGCGTTCGGGCTCGGCGCGCTCACCGACCGGCTCGTGCGATGGCCGCGCGGACCGCTCGTGCCCGCGGCCGTGTCGGTCAGCGCCTACGCCGTCGACCTGATCTTCGGCTCGCCGCTCATCATCCGCTCGATCCTGGGCGTCAACCCGCGCTCGGGCTCGCGCTTCTACGGCCTCGGCAACGAGCTCGAAGCGACGCTCACCGTGCTGCTGCTCGTCGGCCTCGGTGCGCTGCTGTGGGGACGCGGGGAGTCGCGGCGCAGCGCCGCGATCTTCGCGCTCACGGGCGCCGTGTTCGCGGTCTTCGTCGGCGCCGGGCAGCTCGGCGCCGACGTCGGCGGGGTCATCACCGTCGGGGCCGGGATCGCGGCCGCCACGGTCGTGATGCTGCCCGGCAGGCCCTCGCGCCGTACGGTGCTGCTGGCGGCCGCCGTCCCGGTCGCCGGGCTGGCGGCGCTCGCGCTGCTGGACCTCGCCACCGGCGGGGACGGCCACTTCACGCGAACGGTCCTGCACGCCGACAGCGCCGGATCGCTGTGGGACGTCGTCAAGCGCCGCTACACGCTCGCCTTCAACGTCTTCGGTCAGGGGGCGATGCCGCTCATCATGCTCGTCGCGGTGCTCGGCGTCGCCTACGCCGTGCGCTACCGCGAGCGCATCTATGCGCCCCTGGGCGGCTCACCGTCGTGGCGCGCTGCGTTGATCGGGGGGCTGACCGCGTCGGTCGTCGGCGCGCTGTTCAACGACTCCGGCCCGCTGCTGTTCGCCTTCGGCGTGACCGTGCTGACGCTCGCGACCGCGTACGTCCGCGGGGACCCGCGGCTGGCGCAGGAGCAGCGGGCATCCTCGCCGTACTCGGTCGTCCCGTCTGACATAACGCTTCCTTCCGGTGGATGAAACCCACGCGCGCCGTGGCTCGAACCGATGCGGTAGCCCGCGCGCACCAGCGGTTAATCCGGTCACGCGATTTCAGGGGCGTGGTCCGGCTGGCCACCCGGTTAGGATGCCGCGATGCGCATCGCGCTGGTGTCCTCGTATTCGTGGACGTATCCAGGGGGAGTGACGCGCCACATCGAAGCGCTCGCGGAGCAGTACCTGGCGGCGGGCCACGAGGTGCGCGTCCTGTCCCCGGTCGATCCTGATGATCGCCTGACGCTGCGGCTGCACCGTGGCGCCCGGCCGTCGCAGCGCCCGCTGCCGGCGTACCTCGTCCCGCTCGGCAGGACCGTCGGCTTCCCGTCCAACGGTGCCGTCTCGAACGTCGCCTACGGTGTCTCGACCGTCGTCGCCCTGCGGCGCGAGCTCGAGCGCGGCTACGACGTCGTGCACCTGCACGAGCCGGTCGCGCCGATCCCGGGCTGGGACTCGCTCATGACCGTCGACGCGCCGCTCGTCGCGACGTTCCACTGCTACTCGGAGAACGTCTTCTCCAACCACCTCGCGAACGCCTTCGGCGCGCGCCGGCGGCTGAACCGCCTGCACGTTCGGATCGCCGTCTCGCAGGCCGCGGCATGGACCGGCCGGCGCTTCTACGGCGGGACCTACCGGATCATCCCCAACGGCGTCGACGTTCCGGCGCAGGGGCCCGCCGCGGGCACGGCCGGCGACGAGCCCGAGCCGCTGCGGATCGCCTTCATCGGCCAGGCCGTCGAGCGCAAGGGCCTGCCGGTGCTGCTGCGCGCGTTCGAGGCGCTGCGCGAGCACATCCCGGCGACACTGCACGTCGTCGGCGTCGACGCCGAGCAGCTCGCACCGCTCATGCTCGACGACCGCGACGTCGTCGCGCACGGCAAGTGCAGCGACGAGGAGAAGCTGCGCGTGCTCTCCGAGGCCGACGTGCTGTGCGCGCCGTCGCTCGGCGGCGAGAGCTTCGGCATGGTCCTCACGGAGGCGTTCGCCCTCGGCACGCCGGTCGTCGCATCGGACATCGCGGGCTACCGCGACGTCGTCCAGCACGGCGTCAACGGGCTGCTCGTGCCGCGCGGCGACGCGACCGCGCTCGCCGAGGTCCTGCGCGATCTCGCGCTCGACCCCGAGCGCCGCAGCGCGCTGGCCGCCGCCGCTGCCGCGTCGGCCCCGCGCTATGCCTGGCCGCGCATCGCGGCAGAGGTGCTCGCCGCCTACGAGGACGCGATCGAGCTGCACGCGAGCGCGCCCCAGGGCGTCGCCGCGCGGCTGGGCCTCGCGTCCGCCGACGGCGAGCGCGTGCCCGCCCGGCGCCTGCCGACGCTCGAGCCCGCCCTGCCGCGAACGGCGAAGGACGCGTCGCGCCCGGGCGCGCGGATGGGGCGCAGGCTGGCGATCGGCGCGGTCGGCCTGCTCGCCGCAGTGCTCGCGGTGATCGCCCTGCGACGCATCGGGGTCGACCAGATCGGGCACGCGCTGCTGAACGCCGCGCCGCCCTGGGTGCTCGTCGGGCTGGGGCTCATGTGCTTCTCGATGGTGCTGCGCGCGGTCGCCTGGCACGCGATCCTGCGCGCGGCGCTGCCGCGTGCCCGCGTGCGCGCGCGCGACGCGCTGCAGGGCACGTTCATCGGCGTGCTCATGTCCGCGACGCTGCCCGCCCGCCTCGGCGAGCCCTCGCGCGCCTTCGTCGTCGCGCGGCGGATCGGCAGCGCGCGCGAGCATCTGCCGGTCGTGCTCGGCACGATCGTGTCGCAGTCGCTGTTGAACATCCTCGCGCTCGTCGTGCTCGGGATCACGATGTTCTCGACGGTCGACCTCTTCACGCACCACAAGGCGCTCGTCGTCGTCGCGATCGCCCCGCTCGCGATCGTCGTCACGCTGCTCGCGGCGCCCGTGCTGCTGCGCTCCGGCAAGCCCTCGCGCTACGCGCGCGCGGCGGCGCTCATGACGCAGGCGCGGGCCGCGCTCGTGCAGTTGCGCGACGGGCTGACGGTCTTCCGGCGGCCGCGGCTCGGCGCCATCGCGGCGTTCGCGCAGCTGTCGGCCTGGGCGGTGCAGTGGCTGTCGTGCTACGTGCTGCTCGTCGCGCTCGGCCTCGACGAGCGCGCCGGAATCGGCGCTGCCGCCGCGGTGCTCTTCGCCGTCAACGTCACCGCGGTGCTGCCGGCGACGCCGTCGAACGTCGGCGTCTTCCAGGCGGCCTGCGTCGCCGTGCTCGCCGCCTACGGCGTCGGCTACGCCGACGCGCTCGCCTACGGGATCATCCTGCAGTCCGTGGAGATCGCGACCGCGATCGTCATGGGTACGCCGGCGCTCGTCAAGGAAGGGCTCTCCTGGCGCGAGGTGCGCCTGCGCGCGATGCACGGCTCACCCGTCGAGCTCGCGCCGGTGCAGGGCTTCGGACGCAGCGAGGCGGCGCGCGAGTCGGCGTGATCGCAATCGCCCGCGCCGCGCTGCTGGCGCGAACGCGCGCGCAGGGTCAGCACGGGCTCGGAGGCATCTTCTCCGGGCCGCCGGCGAACGCGAACCACGCGCGGTAGGAGCGGTACGTCACCCGCAGCGACGGGCTCACGAGCCCGACCGGAAACGCGTGCGCCTCGCGAAACGTGTACTGGAACGCCGCGTCGATGCGGTCGTTGTACGCCCAGGCGCGCAGCGCGGTGGACATCGCCTCGCAGCGGTGGTCGAATGTGCCGGTCTCCGCGATCCAGAGCTGCTTGATCTGCGGACAGCCCTTCGCGTCGAGCGCGGCCAGCACGTCGTCGAAGAGGTCACGGCGATCCGCGGCGGCCGGGTTCGCGCGCTGCGGTTCGCGACCGTGGCGGCCGCGCTCGCCGACATAGGCGTGCTGGGCGAACGGGCCGTCGACGCAGGCGACGTCGGGGGCCAGCCCGCGGACGAACTCGGCGGCGCCCGCGCCGTACACGTGTGGGTGCTCGAGTCCGGCGAGGCTGCCGAGCACGAGCGTCTGGTCGTAGCGCAACTCCGCCCGGGCGGCGCGGACGAGCTTTGCGTAGGCCCGCGGTGAGACCGCCTTCGAGCTGCGCTTGCAGGTCGCGCGCTGCGGCTGCAGGAAGCCCGGGTGGTTGGGCTCGTTCCACTGGGGTGACGTAGTCGATCGTCACGCCGACCTTGTCGGCGAGGGCGTTCAGCGCGCGCAGGAACCTCCGGTAAGGCCCGATGCGCGGCATCTGCGCGCGCGCATGGCGGCTGCGCGTCCGCTGGCAGCCGGTGAACCTGCTCGCCGCCCAGGGCGGCGTGAAGTACGGCACGACGAGGATCTTCCAACCGCCGTCGATCTCCTGACGATGCTTGATCGCGCGCAGCAGCCCGCGCATCCCGCGCTCGGACCTGCAGTTGGGCGTGAGCTTCGGGCAGCCGCCCGGCAGCGCGTCCCAGTTCGGCTGCTGGCCGATGTGCGGCTGGATGCGCTCCCACGGCACGAGCACGCGGATGTAGTTGGGCTTCAGCGCGGCGACCTTGACCGCCGCGCGCCACGTCGCGCCGCCGGAGACGAGCAGGCGCGGGTCGCCCTCCGTGAGCCCGATCGACAGCGGGGGCGGGAGCTTCGCCGCCTGCGTGGCGGCGTTCGTCGCCGGTGCGACGGCGGGCTGGCGCGGCGGGCTGCAGCCGATGAGCGGCGCCAGCAGGCAGGATTGCGCGTCGGCGACCGCCGGAAGCAGCACGGCGGACCCGGCGAGAACCGCGAGCGCGACAAGGACGATGGCTCGCGGGAAACGCACGCGGCGCGATCCTAATCCCTGCACCCGTCGCCAGCGCGGGATGATCGCGGCGTGGCGCGTCGAACCCCGCTGGCGATGACCGATGCCTGGGTCTACCTGCTGCGCTGCCGCGACGGCTCGCTGTACTGCGGCTGGACGTCGGATCTCGAGCGCCGGCTCGACGCGCACCGCTCGGGGCGCGCGAGCCGGTACACGGCGAGCCGCCTGCCGGTCGCGCTCGTGCTCGCCCAGCCGATGTCCGATCGCAGCGCCGCGCGGCGCGAGGAGGCCCGCATCAAGCGCCTGACGCGGGCCGAGAAGCTGACGCTCGTCGCAGCCGGGCCGGTCGGCGTGTAAGGTCGCGCGGTCTTTGACGGCTCGCTTTGTGTCGTCGCTGTCTCATCGTCAAATCCAAGGGATTCCGAGAAACGGTGCGCATGAAGGGACTAATGTCGGTCGCTGCGTCGCGTCCGTGGCTCGCCGTCGCCCTTGCCGGGTTCCTCCTCGCCGCGCTCGTCCTGGTGCTGTCGCTGATCCCCCGGCTCGGCGCCGGGCAGCGCGTGATCGACGCCGCCAAGCCGGCGTTCAGCGACGAGCGCGTCGCGGGCACCCGCGCGGGCCTGAACCTCGTCTCGCAGTACGTCGACGTCGCCGACCCGCTGCTGACCGCGCGCGGCGGGGCGAGCAAGGACGTCCGCTCGCTGATCCGGCTCATGCGGCGCAGGCTCGACCTGTCGAGCGCGCACGCGCGCAGGATCCTGCGCCGCGAGGCGCCGCACACCGAGGCGCTGACGCGCGCGCTGCCGCTGGACGCCATCGCCGGCGAGATCCCGCGGCTGACGTCGTACCTCGCCACGATCCTGACGATGTCCGAGGAGCAGCTGGCAGCGACGCTGGAGCGCAGCTTCCCGCGCATCTCCCAGATGCTGACGGCACTGCCCAACGTCGCCGACGGCTGGTACGACGTGCCCGGCATCGAGGGCCTGACGCGGCTGACGGACGACAAGCCCGTTCGCACCGTGCCGGGGCTGCGCAAGTACTACCGCGACGACGTCGTGCCGCGCATGGTCGAGCACAAGAAGCATTTCCAGGACCTCGCCGGCGCGGGCGGCATCGGCTACGTCGCGTACGTGCTGCTCGTCATCGGCCTCGCGCTGTTCGCCTACGGCCTGCTGCAGGCCAGGCGCGCCGCGACGTCCCCGCCGGGAAGGGGTTCGTGGAGCGTCGTCGTGGGCGTCGGCGGCGTGGTCGTCGCGCTCGTCGTGGTGGCGGAGTACTTCCCGCGCCTGGGCGGCGGCCAGAAGCTCATCAGCGACTTCGAGCCCGTGTTCGCGCAAGAGCGCGTGCGGGGCGCGGCGAACGGGGTCGACACCGTCCACGAGGCCGTCCGCTTCGGCGACCCGATCGCGACGCCGGGCGGCGATGCGACGCGCGAGGCACCGCAGCTCTACAGCTTCGTCGCCGAGCGCACCGGGCGCAGATCCGGCGAGGTCCACGCGGCGCTGCAGCGACGGGTACCGCAGACCGTCGCGTTGCTCGATGCGATCCCGCTGACGAAGGTGGCCGACGAGGCCCCGCAGCTCGTCGCCTACCTCGCGCGGGTGCTGCGGATGCCCCGTGAGAAGCTCGTCGCCCTGCTGCGCGAGCGCACGCCGGGGCTCGCGCAGGCGCTGCTGACGCTGCCCGCCGTCACGACGGGCTGGAACGCGATCCCCGGGACCGCAGGGATGACGCGCCTGGACGACGTCACGCCGGTGCGGACGATGACCGCGTTCGACGACTACCTGCGCCAGGATCTCATCCCCGTGCTCGTCGACGAACGTGCCGACTTCGACAGGCTGGCCGGCACGTGGCCGCCGGTTGACAGGCTGGCGCCACTGCTGCTGATCGCCGGGCTGCTCGTGATGCTCTACGGCGCCGTGATGAGACGGTTCGCCGCGCGCCGCTACTGAGCTTCGGACGCCGCCTCGGGCGCCGTCGCCTCGAGCGCCTCGACGAGCGAGCCGGCGTCGAAGGAGCTCTCGTGAAGCAGGCCGTTGACGAAGAACGCGGGCGTGCCGGAGATCCCGGCCGCGCGAGCGCTCGCCTCGTCGCGCGCGACGCGCGCGCTGTGGACGCCGTCGGTGACCTCCCGGCGCACGCGCTCGCCGTCGATCCCGATCGCGCTCGCGTGCCCGGCGAGATCGTCGACCGACAGCCGTCCGCGTCCGGCGTAGAGCTCGTCGTGCATCGGCCAGAACGCGTTCTGCGCGGCGGCCGCCTCGGCGGCCTCGGCGGCGTTCTCGGCGTCGGGATGCGCGGGCAGCGGCATGTGCCGGAACGCGACGCGCAGGCGGCCGTCGAGGCGGTCGCGCACGCGCCGGATGATCGACTGCGCGGCGGCGCAGTACGGACACTGGAAGTCGCCGTACATGACGAGCTCCAGCGGAGCGTCGTCGGGTCCGTCGACGTGGTGGCCGGGCCCGAGGGGCGGATCGAGTGACGCGGGCATCAGGCGTCTGACGGTAGCGACCGGCTCATAGACTTCGCGCTCCGTGGGCGACATCGAGTTCCTCATCGCGGTCCTCTTCGCCGCCGCGGTGCTCGTTCGTCTCGCCGACCTCGTCGCGATCCCGTATCCGATCGTGCTCGTCATCGGCGGCGTGGCAATCGGCTTCACCCCGGGCCTGCCGGACATCCAGCTCGAGCCGGAGGCGGTGTTCCTGCTGTTCCTGCCGCCGCTGCTGCACGCGTCGGGGTTTCGGGCGTCGCCGCAGGAGCTGCGCGCCGCGGCGGCGCAGCTCATCTCGCTGACGTTCGCGCTCGTGGTCGTGACGATGTGCGCCGTCGCCGTCGCCGGGCACGAGGCGCTCGGGCTGAGCTGGCCGGTCGCCTTCGTACTCGGCGCGATCCTCGCCCCGACCGACCCCGTGTCGGCGGCGGCGACGTTCGGCCGGCTCGGCGCGCCGGAGCGCGTCGCGATCGCGGTCGAGGCCGAGGCGATGCTCAACGACGCCGCTGCGCTCGTCGCGTACCGCCTCGCGGCCGGCGCGGCCGTGGCGGGAGCGTTCTCGATCGAGCATGCGGCATGGGAGTTCGTGCGCACCGCCGCCGGCGGCGTCATCGTCGGGCTCGCCGTCTGCTGGATCGGCGAGCGGCTGCAGCGGCGCCTGAATGACGTCCCGCTGGCGATCTTCCTGTCGGTCCTGTTCGCCTACGGCGCGTACATCGGAGCCGAGCGGATCGGTGCCTCGGGCGTGCTGGCGACGGTCATCGCCGGCGTCTGGTTCGGCTGGCGCGCGCACGAGATGTTCGACGCCGACACGCGGCTGAGCGCGATCGCGTTCTGGCAGGTGCTCGTCTTCGGCCTCAACGCGGCGCTGTTCGTGCTTCTCGGCCTGCAGTTCGAGGGCGTCTTCGACGACGCCCGCGGGGGCAGCGGGACGGGTGAGCTGCTCGTCGACGTCGTGATCGTCAGCGCGGTCGTGATCGTCAGCGCGGTCGTGATCGGCGTGCGGATGGCGTGGGTCGGCATCGCCCCGCTGCTGGCGCGCGTCGTTCCCGCCGCCGGACGCGCCGACACGGGCGACGACTGGCGCGAGCGCCTCGTCGTGGGGTGGAGCGGGATGCGTGGCGCGATCTCGCTCGCGGCGGCGCTCGCGCTGTCGCACGAGATCGACGAGCGCGAGCTGCTGATCTTCGTGACCGTCGGCGTCATCGCGGTCACGCTCGTCGGCCAGGGGCTCACGCTCGGGCCGTTGATGCGCCGGCTGCGGATCGAGGGCGAGCGCGCGTGGAGCCCCGACGAGGCGATCGGCCGCCTCGAGGCGGCGCAGGCGGCGCTTGACCGCCTCGACGAGCTCGAGCGCGAGGGGCGTATCAGCGAGGAGCGCCTGCGCCGCATGCGCGAGCTGTACCGCGCGCGCTTCAGGCGCTGCATGGCGGTCATCGGCGGCGACAGCGACGAGGCGCGCGGCGAGGCCGCGCACGACACGATCGAGCGCTACAGCGCGCTGCGCCGCGAGCTCATCGGCGTCGAGCGCGGCGCGATCCTCGGGCTGCGCGACGACGGCCTCCTGCGACAGGACACGATGCGCCTGATCCAGCGCGACCTGGACCTCGAGGAGGCGCGGCTGCCCGCGTGAACCGCGCGTGATGGGTGATTGCGCGGGCCGTGGGGCGATACGGTCGTGGCGGTGGCGCCGGTGCTGGCGAACGGCAGCGATGACGGCGTGGGGGTACCGGGCGTCCGGGTGGGCTGTCGGCGTGGCGCGAATGTGTTCGCGGGGAGCATTTCCGCGCCAGGCTCGCGTTGGCGAGGGGCCTCGCCGGATGACCAGGCGCGCTCGCTAACTCCCAGCTCGAGGCGCGCGCACCCCATGCGCTCGCGCCATCTCCGTCATCGCTGCTGTTCGCCGGCACCGGCGCCCGCCGCAGCGACGAGACCCCCACGGCCTGCGGAATCACCGCACTTGTACTACGACCAGAACGCGTCCACTTCGTGGTCGTCGTCGTCGAAGCACTGAAAGCTCGTGAGCTTGCCGTCGTCGACATGCCAGACGTGGACGGTCGAGGAGGCCAGCCGGGCCCCGTTGCGCTCCGCGTTCTCGGTGACGAGCGCCACGACCTTGTCCTCGCCGTTGTCGAGGATGTCGTGGATGTCGAGGTGAAACGTCCCGTTGGAACGTTCCCCAAGAGTCTGGAAGAAGCCGAGGACCTCGGTGTGTCCGGTGTATACGCCCGATGTCGGGTTGTGGCCCGGAACGTGCCACGTGATGTCGTCGGAGAAGACGGCGAGGACCGCGGGAACGTCGCCCTCCGCGAATGCGTCGTATGTGGAGCGCAGAAGCTCGGCGTTGGACTGGGTCATGGGTGCATCCTTCTCTCGTTCAGCGAACGGGGCCATGGTGTGGGATGCTGCGATCGTGCACCCGTGCGACGGGCGCGGTCAACGTGGGGGGACACTGGACTTTCGTGCGGGCCACCACGAGAATCGGGGCCGCGATGGAGCGCCGAGGACCGAGGGCGGCCGTCGCGCTGCTCGAGCGCGCGCGCGAGTTCCAGCAGCTCGAGTACGCCATCGCCGCGGCCGTTGACGGGGAGGGGTCGGTCGTTGCGGTCGAGGGCGAGGCAGGGGTTGGCAAGACATCGCTGCTGGCTCATGCGGGTCAGTCGGCGCACGTTGCCGGCGTGCGTGTGCTGCGAGCGCGCGGCGGCGAGCTCGAGCGCGAGCTCGCGTACGGCGTCGTACGCCAGCTCTTCGAGGGCCCGCTGGCGTCGGCGAACCGGCGCGATCGCGAGCGCTGGCTGGCGGATGCCGCGGGCCTCGCAGCGCCGATCTTGTCGGCCTCCGCGCCGGCGCGCGGTACCGGCTCGGATCCCAGCTCGATCCTGCACGGCCTGTACTGGCTGTCGGCAAATCTGTCGGTCGAGCAACCGCTGCTGATCGCGGTCGACGACGCCCATTGGGCCGACGATGCGTCGATCGCGTTCCTGTCGTATCTCGCGCGCCGCGTCGGCGAGCTCGCGATCCTGATCGTCTACGCCTCCCGTGTCGGTGAGGGTGCGAGCGAGCGGTTGCCCGCGGTCGCGGAGCCCGCGCTTGTCGGCACCATGCTGCGCCCGGGCCTTCTCAGCCAGGCGGCGACGGTGATGCTCGTCGAACAGCAGCTTGCCCGTTCGAGCTCTGAGCAGTTTGCGCGTGCCTGTCACGTCGCGACGGGCGGCAACCCGTTCCTGTTGAAGGAGCTGCTGCGGGTCCTCGAGGCCGACGGCATCGTCCCCGAGGACGCGGCCGCAAGCGGCGTCGAGCAGATCGCGCCGAAGACGATCGCGCGCGCGACGGCCGCCCGTCTGCGGCGGATGGGTCGCGCCGCCAACGAGCTCGCGTGTGCCGTCGCGGTGTTCGGCAAGAGCGCCGAGCTGCGCCACGCCGCGGCGCTTGCCCAGCTCGACGGCGAGGTCGCCGCGCAGGCCGCGGACGCCCTGACCGCGGTGGCGATCCTGCGCGACGGGCACCCGCTGGAGTTCATCCACCCGATCGTGCGCACGACGATCTACGACGAGCTGGCGCCGGCGAGGCGCGCGGCAAGCCACAAACGCGCAGCGCAGCTCCTTGCGCAGGACGCGCGAGCGACGTTGCGCTCGCGCCGCACCTGCTCGCGACCGAGCCCGGCGGCGATCCGTGGGTCGTCGAGCGTCTGCGCGTCGCGGCGCACGACGTGCTCGAGCGCGGAGCACCCGATGCGGCGTGCAGGTACCTCCAACGCGCCCACCGCGAGCCGCCGCCAGAGCGCGACCGGCTGGCGGTCCTGCTTGCACTTGGCGCGGCGGAGATCGCCGTGTCCCAGCCGACCGCCCTCGGTCATCTGCGTCAGGCGCTGGAGTGTGCTCGCGACGCTCAGACGCGCTTCGAGGCCGGGCAGCAGTGCATGTGGGCGCTGGGCTACAGCGGTCGTATGGAGGAAGCGATCAAGCTGGGCATCGAGCTGCTCGCCGGCGTTGGCGTCGAGGACGAGGAACTCGCGTTGCGCTTGCAGGGAGAGCTCGCCTCGCTGGCGCAGTTCGCACCAGCGTTCGCGAAAGCCGCACTGCAGCGACTGCGCCCCTACGAGGGCAGGCTGCGCGGCGCCACGAGCGGAGAGCGCCTGGTCCTTGCCAGCCTGGCCTTCGGCGCCGCAAACCGCGGCGAGTCGCCGGCCGAGACAGCGCGGCTCGCCCGGCTCGCGCTCGCCGACGGCAAGCTGCTGCACGACCACGGGCTCGGATCGCTGCCGTACTTCTTCGCCGTCTGGGCGCTCATGCATGCCGACCGCCTCGACGAGGCCGAGCGCTACTTCGATCTCGCGATCGACGAGGCGCGCGAGCGGGGATCGACGGCGATCTTCGGCAGCGCGTCGGGCTGCCGCTGCCAGGTGCTCATCAGACAGGGCCGCCTCGCCGAGGCCGAAGCGGAGGCACTCAGCGTGCTGGCTCCAACGACGCCCACGCGCTGGCCCGGCCGATGCTGCTCTCGTGCCTGCTGCATACGACGATCGAGCGCTGCGAGCCCAGGACGTGGACGTCGCTGCTGCGCGACCACGATCTGGACGGCGATCTACCCGAAGGGCCAATGACAAGCCTCGTGCTACTCTCCCGCGCCCGCCTGCGGCTCGCCGCCGGCGACGCACGCGCCGCACTGGACGACCTGGAGCAGATGCGCAGCCGCGACGAGCTGTCCGGTCTTGACAACCCCGCCTATCCGACACGCGCGTGCCGTGCGCTTGCGCACGCACAGCTCGGAGAGCGCGACGCTGCTCATGCGCTGGCCGACGAGGGGCTGGAGCGCGCCCGGCGCTGGGACACCCCAAGCGCGCTCGCGTTCGCGCTGCGCACGGCAGGCGTCGTCGAGGGCGGAACGAGGGGCATCGAGTTGCTGCGTGAGTCCGTCGCCAGCGTCGAGCTGTCGTCCGCCGCATATGAGCATGCTCAATCGCTGACCGAGCTCGGCGCTGCGCTGCGACGCGCCCGTCGTCCCCGAGACGCCCGCGAGCCGCTGCGCGCGGCGCTCGACCTCGCCGACCGCTGCGGCGCCCTGCGGCTCGCGGCCCGCGCACGCGAGGAGCTGATCGCCACGGGCGCGCGGCCGCGGCGATCAGCGCTCAGTGGCCGCGATGCGTTGACACCCAGCGAGCGCCGGGTCGCCCAGCTCGCCGCCGACGGGCGCAGCAACCGCGAGGTCGCCCAAGCGCTGTTCGTGAGCGTCCGAACCGTCGAGAGCCACCTCACGAACACCTACACGAAGCTTGACATCGATGCGCGCGACCAACTCACGCAAGCGCTCCAGACGCGCAAGGTCTGAGCGGTGCCCCCATGAGCCGACCTGACCTCGCACAGCGCTACCTCGTCTCGCGCGACCGCTTCCGGATCGCCGAACACGACCCCGCCGACACCGCCGGCCTGGATCGCAAGCGCGCCCGCAAGCTGCAGGCCGAGGACCTCGAGCGCCTGGCATCGCTCCAGAAGCGCCTCTACGCAGAGCAGCGCCAGGCGCTGCTCGTCGTCCTGCAGGGAATCGACACCTCGGGCAAGGACGGCACGATCGCCCATGTGATGAGCGGGCTGAACCCCTCAGCCGTGCGGGCCACGGCCTTCAAGCGACCCAGCCCGCCCGAACTCGCCCACGATTGGCTCTGGCGCTGCGTCGTGGCGCTGCCCGAGCGCGGCCAGATCGGCATCTTCAACCGCTCGCACTACGAGGAGGTCATCACGCTGCACGTGCATCCCGAGCAGCTCGCCGCCGAGGCGGTCGACCCGCAACAGGCGCGTGACGAGCGGTTCTGGAAGGCGCGGATGAAGACGATCGAGGTCTGGGAACGCCACCTCGTCGCATGCCAGACGCACGTCGTGAAGTTCTTCCTGCACATCTCCAAGGAGGAGCAATACAAACGCCTGCTCGAGCGCGCGACGAATCCCGAGAAGCAATGGAAGTTCACGCCGGACGACGTCACCGCACGCGGCTCCTGGGACGCCTATCAGGAGGCCTACGAGGCCGCCGTACGCGCCACGAGCAGCCTCGCCGCGCCGTGGTACGCGATCCCTGCCGACCACAAGTGGATGGCGCGCACCGCGGTCGCGCAGATCGTCGTACACCACCTCGAGCGGATGAACCCAAGCTATCCCGTGCCCGACGAGCAGGCGGCACGGGCGGCGGCCGAGGCGCTTGCGCTGCTCGAGGCCGAGGGCTGACGGGCGCGTGGCGCTATCTCGCGGGACCGCTCGGACCGGACGGGTCATGACGTGAGGACTCCGTGAGATCGCCGGCGCTCGGGTCCCGGACATGTGCCACCATCCCGCTCTGCCACAGCCCGAGAGAGGTCCATCCGTGATTGCACTTGCCCGCCGCAGCTCGCTGCGTCTCATCTTCGCCGTGATCGCAGCAGCGGCCGCGCTCGCCATGACGATCGGCGCGGCGGACGCGCAGTCCGCTGCCTACAAGAAGTGCAGCCTGTCGCAGAGCGAGCAGTATCCGAAGGGCACGAAGCCGAAGCCGACGTATAACCTGACGCTGAAGGCGCAGGGCACGTCGTGCGCGACCGCCAAGAAGGTCATGAAGGCGTTCCACAAATGTCGCTCGGCAGCGGACTACCGGTGCACGACGAAGGTGCTCGCGCGCTGGACCTGCACCGGCAGGAAGGACTCGAGCACGGCCGAGATCTTCTACGCGAACTTCACGTGCAAGTGGGGTAAGCGGGGCGTCAAGAGCAGCTACCAGCAGAACACGTAGCCGCTCGGTGCGCGGTCCCAAGGTCCTCTTGGCGACCGCCGTCGTCCTTGCCGTTGCGTCGGTCGCCGGCGCCGGCGCCGGCACGGCGCCGGCCACACCGGCGTGCTTCGGTGCCGCGGCACGCGACGCCCGGCACCCGTGCTTCAACCCGACGCGGTCGGTCACCCCGGCGCTGAAGGACGCCGACGTCGTGGCGGCATCGCCGTGCGCAGCGACGAGGCAGGAGCCCGAGCCGGTCTGCACGTTCGGCGCTCACGCCGTGAAGGCGAGGGGGCATTTCGCCCTGATCGGCGACAGCCACGCCTTGCACTGGCGCGCCGCGCTCGACGTCGTCGCGCAGGCCAACAGGTGGCAGGGACACTCGATTACGACGCCCGCGTGCTTCTACTCCGAGGCGGTCACCGCGCTTGTCGCGGGGCTGCGCGAGTCGTGCGTGCCCTGGTACCGCTCGGCGAGGAAGTGGTTTCGCCGCCATCCCGAGATCAGCACGGTGTTCGTGTCCCAGAACGCCCCGACGCCGGTCGACGTGGCGCCCGGGCAGACGGCTCTCGGGATCAAGGTCGACGGCTTCCGGCGCGCATGGAAGGGCTTGCCGCGGACCGTCAAGCACGTCGTCGTCATTCGCGATACGCCCGTCATCGCCGACGGCACGGTCGCGTGCGTGCGCCACGTGCTCGCCGTCGGCAGGCAGCGCCCGGGGCCAGCCTGCCCGACCCCGCGCGCGGTTGCCTTTGCGGACCGCGAGGACGCGGCGGTCGCCGCCGCCCAAGCGATCGGGTCCAAGCGCTATCGCTACGTCGACCTGACCGACTTCTTCTGCAACCGCCGCGAGTGCTATCCGGTCATCGGCGGCGTGCTCGTCCACAGGGATGCCGATCACATCACGCCGCTGTACGCGCAGACGCTCGGGCCGTTCCTGCTGCGCAAGGTCCGCTTCCTGATGGCGTCCTCGTAGCGGGTGGAGCGATGTCGTCGATGACGAGCAGCGTCGGCTGGGTCACGTCACCGAGGCTGCGCGCGACGGCCAGGGACGTGACGTCCGGAGCCTTGCCACTCGCGTAGAGGACGATCTCGCCGCGCCGGTAGGCATCGCGGGCGAGCTCGGCTGCGAGCCCGGCTCTTGCTGCTCCTCCAGGCGGGCGCACGGGGTGAAAGCCGCTGTTACCCCGCTGCAAGCGCGCTGAAAGCGGCACGGCAGAGGCTCGCCGGCGACATGAGCACAGCCGCCGAGCATCACACGACCAGTCAGCGCACGAGCCTCGCGGCCCGCCTGAAGCGGGGCAAGACCGCCGACTCGCCCGCGTGTCGCCTGACCGCCAGCGGTCAGGCGACGTCGCCAGAACCGCCATTGCGCCGACAGACGCACCACCAAAGCGATTAACCAATAACAGGAGTGATAAGAGATGTCAGTCGCTCGTCGACAGCACCTCAAGGACGCACCGATCGACACGCTCGTGCTCGCTGCGCGCCGCGGTGACGCCGCCGCCTGGGCGGCACTCGTCGTGCGGTTCGATCGCAGCCTGCGGGCGATCGCCGGTTCGTACCGGCTCGGGTCGACCGATGTCGATGACGTCGTCCAGATGGCGTGGGTGCGCCTCCACGAGCACATCGGCGCTCTGCGCCAGCCCACCGCGATCGCGGGCTGGCTCGCGACGACGACGCGGCGCGAGGCGATGCGCGTCCTGCAGCGGCACGTTCGCGAACAGCTCTCCGACGATCCGGAGCTCGGCGAGGTCGCCGAGACCAGCTGGCCGGAGGCTGTCGTGCTTGCGGCCGAGGAGCGTGCCGTGCTCGGACGCGCGCTGGCGACCCTGCCGGGCCGGCAGCGCGAGCTGCTGACGCTGCTGGTCAAGCATCCCGACGCCGACTACCGGCACATCAGCGCGACGCTGAACATGCCGCTCGGGAGCATCGGACCGCTGCGGGCGCGCGGTCTCGCGCGCCTGAAGCAACACGGCGAGCTGCGCACGCACTACCGCAACTGCGCGTAACTCGACCCGCTGCGCCTCCGGCGGTCCGCCCTCGAGCGCTGAGCGGCCTCGGTCTGAGATGCTCGGGGCCGCGCGCAGCGCCCGCGGTGGTCCGCTCGGCTCAGGCCCGCGCGTCGACCACGAGCGCGGGCTCGTCCTCCGGCGGTCCCTCGCGCGGGTCGACGTCGGCGCGGCGCAGCGTCGCGTCGCGATCGGAGCCGGCGATGATGTCGTCGGGCGCCTTCTCCTTGGGCAGGAAGCCGGACTTCATGCCGAAGTAGACGGCCTGCGGGTGGTGGGCGACGATCGCGAGCGTGGACTGCTCGGGCTCGACCGCGAAGCCGCCGGTCAGCGACAGGCCGATCGACGGACAGTCCAGCAGCCGGTAGATCTTCTCGTGCTCCGATTGCTCCGGGCAGGCCGGGTAGCCCCAGGAGTAGCGGCGGCCGTCGGCCGGGCCGATGCCGAGGTCGGCGCGCACGCGCGAGTGCAGCCACTCGGCCGTGCCCTCCGCGGTCTGTACCCCGACGCCGTGCGTGAAGAGCTGCTCGGCGAACTCACCCTCGGCCTCGAGCGCGCTGATGACCTCGGTGACCCGCGGCCCGACCGTGACGGCCTGCAGCGCGACGACGTCGATCTCGTCGGACTCCCTGGGACGGAAGAAGTCGGCGAGGCAGATGCGGTGGTGGGCGGGCTGGCGCGGGAACGTCAGCCGTTCGAGCACCGTCGAATGGTCGTCCGGGTCGAGCACGACGACGTCGTTGCCCTCGCTGTAGCAGGGGAAGTAGCCCAGCAGCGCGCGCGGGTGCAGGTAGTCCTGCTCGCGCCACATCCGCTCCAGGCGCGGCTGGAAGTCCTCGCCGACGAGCCTGCGCCAGGCCTCGCCCTTCACGCCGCGCCCGCCCCAGTGCAGCTTGAACAGCACGTGCGTGTCGAGGTGCGGGAAGACGTCGTGCAGCGGCACGTCGATCTCACGCGCGCCCCAGAACGGCGGCTCGGGGATCTCGACGTCCGTCCGCGCGGCGGAGCGCACCGAGTCGTCGTCGGTGATGAGCGGCGGCGGGTCCTTGCCGTACTTGCGGAAGTGCTCGGCGGCGTCGCGCGTCTTGGTCAGCAGCGCCGCGCGGCCCTCGGGCTCGATCAGCTGATCCATCTTGTGCAGGCCCTCGAATGCGTCCTTGCAGTAGAAGACGCCCGGCTCGTAGATCTCGTCGGACTCGCGCTTGAACGGGTACAGCGCGCGCAGGCCGAAGTCGCGGTTGATCGCCGCGCCGCCGATCAGCACCGGGTATTCGAGGCCCTTGGAGTACAGCTCCTCGATGCACAGCGGCATCTGCTTGGAGGTCGAGACGAGCAGCGCGCTCAGCCCGATCGCCGTCGCGTCGTGCTCCTGCGCGGCCTCGAGGATCGACGAGATCGGCACCTGCTTGCCGAGGTCGACGACCGTGTAGCCGTTGTTCGTGAGGATCGTGTTGACGAGCGACTTTCCGATGTCGTGCACGTCGCCGAACACGGTCGCGAGGACGACCGTGCCCTTCGTGTAGCCCTCGACCTTGTCGAGGTAGTTCTCCAGCTGCGCGACGGCGCGCTTCATGACCGTCGCCGACTGCAGGACGAACGGCAGGATCAGCTCGCCGGCGCCGAACTTGTCGCCGACCTCCTTCATCGCCGGCAGCAGCACCTCGTTGAGCGTCGGCACCGCGCCGATCTTCTCGACGGCACGGTCGATCCAGTCCTCGACGCCCTCCTTCTTGCGCCGCAGGATGTGGAAGTGCAGCGCCTCCTCGGGCTCCATGCCCGCGGTCGGGTCGGCCTTCTCCTCTTCGGCCTCCTCGGTCTGGGACTCGAAGTGCGCGATGAAGATCTCGAGCGCGTCCTCGCGGCGGTTGAAGACGAGGTCGTCGGCGAGCTTGCGCTCCTCGGGGCCGATCTCCGAGTAGGGCGTGATGTGGTTCGGGTTGACCATCGCGAGGTCCAGGCCGGCCTCGACGCAGTGGTGCAGGAAGACGGAGTTCAGCACCGCCCGCGCCCGCGGCGAGACGCCAAAGGACACGTTGGAGACGCCGAGCGACGTCTTGACGAGCGGGATGTGCTCCTTGATCGCGCGGATGCCCTCGATCGTCGCGACCGCCGACGGGCGCCACTCCTCGTCGCCGGTCGTCAGCGTGAACGTCAGGCAGTCGAAGATCAGCGACTCCGGATCGAGGCCGTGCTCGTCACAGCACAGCTCCTTCAGGCGCCTGGCGATCTCGAGCTTGCGCTCGGCGGTCTTCGCCATCCCGACCTCGTCGATCGTCAGCGCGATCAGGCAGGCGCCGTGGGCGAGCGCGATCGGGACGACGCGGTCGAGCTTGTCGCGCCCGGCCTCGAGGTTGATCGAGTTGACGATCGCGCGCCCGGGGATCTGCTCGAGCGCCGCCTCGATGACCTCGGGCTCGGTCGAGTCGACCTGGATCGGCGCGGGCTGCGACAGCGAGACGCGCTCGGCGACGCGGCGCATCTGCTCGCCCTCGTCGTCGCGCTCGACGAGCGCGACGCAGAGGTCGAGCACGTGCGCGCCGCCGTCGACCTGGTCCTCGGCGATCTGGTTGAGGCCCTCGTAGTCGTCGGCGAGCAGCAGCTCCTTGGCCTTGCGCGAGCCCTGCGAGTTCACGCGCTCGCCGACCATCGTCGGCCGTGGCTCCTGCACGAGCGGGGTCGCGGCGATCATCGAGCTGACGTGCACCGGGCGCGGCGCCGGCCGCGGCTTCGCGCGCCTGCCGTGCAGGCGCTCGGCGAGCACGCGGATGTGCTCGGGCGTCGTGCCGCAGCAGCCGCCGACGATGCTCACGTCGTAGCGGTCGACGAACTCGGTCAGCGTCTTGGCGAACTGGTCGGGACCCTCGGGGAAGATCGTCTCGCCGTTGGGCCCCTGAATCGGGATCCCGGCGTTCGGCACGCAGGCGACCGGCACGGGGGAGAACTCGCTCAGGAAACGAATGGCGTCGCGCATGTCCTCCGGGCCGGTCGAGCAGTTCAGGCCGATCGCGGCGACGTCGAGCGCCTCGAGCGTCGTCAGGACGGCCGAGATGTCGGTGCCGAGCAGCATCTTGCCGCCGTTGGGCAGCAGCGAGACGTGCGTCTGGATCGGCACCTCGCGGCCGGCGCGCTTCATCGCCTCGCGCGCCCCGAAGATCGCGGCCTTGACCTCGAGGATGTCCTGCGCCGTCTCGATGAGGACGACGTCGATGCCGCCCTCGATCAGGCCGTGGGCCTGCTCGGCGAACGTGTCGGCGAGCGCGCGGAAGGAGATGTTGCCGAGCGTCGGGTCGTCGGAGGCGGGCAGGAAGCCCGTCGGCCCGATCGAGCCGGCGACGAAGCGCGCCTCGCCCGCGACCCCGCGGGCGATCTCCGCGGCGCGGCGGTTGATCTCGAAGGCCTCGTCGCCGAGGCCCCACTCGTCGAGCTTCAGCCGGCTGGCCTGGAAGGTGCCCGTTTGCAGGGCATCGGCGCCGGCTTCGATGAACGACTGGTGGACGTGCTCGATGATGTCGGGCCGGTTGAGGACGAGCGCTTCGTGCGCGCGTCCGGGCAGCTTGTAGTCATGCTCGAGCGAGAGGTCGAGCTGCTCGAGCGTGGCCCCCATCCCGCCCTCGAAGAGGACGACGTGGGTGCGGATCGCAGAGGTGTAATCGCGCATCGCCCCATAGGCTATGCGACGTTCACGTCGACAGGGCGCCGGCGCGCCAGCTTTTCTACCTTACGCGGCGACTGCTCGATGGATCCTGAGGTGCTCCTCGAGCGCCTCGACGTGCTGATGCTCGAGCGATCGGACGCGCTGTACCCACGGCGCGCAGATGCGGTGCGACAGCTTGGCGTCCTCGCTGTCGATCTCCATGGCGAGGGTGCGCCAGGCGTCGGCGAGGTCGTCGCAGAGGAGCGCCGCGTGGCCGAGCTGGTTGGAGCCCAGCAGCGCGGCGGCGTCGTGCAGGAAGCGCGCCTGCAGCGAGCGATACAGCGCGCCGCCGGTGCCGCCGTCGCAGATCCGGAAGCGCAGCGCGGCGAGCGTCGCGCCGAGCCGTCCGCCGGCGGCGTCGGGCAGTTGCGGCCAGGCGCCGGCGAGCGCGTCGACGGCGGCCAGGCCCGCACGCACGTGCGGATGGGCGGGGCGCGGCGGGCGCCGCATCGCCCGCACGACGCGCTCCAGCGCCGCTGCGACGGCTGAGCGCGGATCGGCGAGTCGCGGGGGACGAGCGTGTATCTGCAGCAGGCCGTGGCGCGCGGGCTCGGGCCACGCCTGCGACGCGCGCGCAGCCGCGAGCGAGCGCAGGCTGCAGCGCTGCGGCTCGGGGAAGCTTCCGTCGGCGACCCAGGCAATACCCGCATCGGCGTCGTAGCTCGTCACGACGATCGCGTGGCGCGTGTCGTGGCGACTGCCGTCGCGGTAGTCGAGCTCGGCGGGGTCGGCTCGCACGAGCGTCGGGTGGCCGGCGTCGAGCTCGGCGCGCAGCTCGTCCCAGGCCGGTTCCCGACCGGATGTGACGCGCCAGTGCGCGGTGATGCCGAGGTGCTGGCAGAGCTCGTGCTCGAGCGTCGGTGCGCGGCCGTCGAGATCGATCGCCGGGATCGCGGCGCCGGCGATCCGCACGCGCAGGTCAAGCGCGCCGGAGAACCCGAAGACGGCGCCCTCCGACAGCGGCTCGGGCATGTAGGAGAGCCGGTGGTGTTCGAGCACGTCGCGCAGCGCGCCGCTGGCGGCGTGCTCGGCGACGCGATGACGAAAGCCGGTCGGGATGATCACTGGGGTGCAGACGCCCATCGCCAAGCGCGCGTCAGCGTGCGTGGAGCAGATCGAGCTCCATGCCCGCGGGCTCGGGGCCGGTCAGCGTTTCGAGCACGAGATCGCCGAGCGCGCGGCTGCTGTCCGACTCGACGTAGCGCGCGGTCCCGCCGATGCTGAGCGCCCAGACCGTCTGGCGCCACAGCACAGGCTTCACCAGGCACGCGGCGAGCTCCGCGCGCGGGTCGCGCATCGGCGCGGCGGTGACCGAGGAGTAGACGGTCAGCGCGCCGCCGTGAAACGTGATCGGGGCGAGGGCGCGGGCGAAGCGGCGCGCCACGTCGGCCATCGCGGCGCAGTGCAGCGGACCCGCGGCGTCGACGTGCTCTACGGTGACGTAGATCTCGTCGGCGGCCATCCGTGCGTGTGCGAGCTGCTCGTGCGTGCCGGCCAGAACGACGCGCCGCGGCGAGTCGTGACGGGCGATGCGGGCGCCGGAGAGCATCGCGATGTTGCGCGCGGCCGCGTCGGCGTCGCTGTCGACGACGGCGAGCAGGCCGCCGGCGCGCTCGGCGCCCGCGCGGGCGATGAGCTGCTCGCGCAGCGTTGCGAGCTCCAGCGCGTCACCGAGATCGATGACGTCGGCCGCCGCGAGCGCCGCGAGATCGCCGAGCCCGTGGCCGACGAGGACATCCGGTTCGCAGCGCCCCACGAACGGACCGGGACCGTCGCCGCGCAGCTCCGGTCCGCTGAACAGTGCTGCGGTGAGGTCGTTGCCCATACCTCGTTGGCGTTACCTCCGCGTGAACAGTGTTCAACCGGGCATCGAGACGAGCGTGCCGAACAAGTGGTCGAGCGTCGCGCGCGGATCCTGCGTGAGCCCGGTATGGACGCTGGATGGCTGGATGACTGTCGAGGCCGGGGCGACGAGCCAGCCGAAGCGCTCGGAGGCCGGCAGCGCAGCGAGCGCACCGCCATCCTGCTCGCCGCAGACGACGGCGCGGATCGCCTCGAGGCTCGCGCCGACGTCGGCGCGATCGAGATCCGGTGCGAGCGCCCGCAGGCGCTGCTCGTCGACCGCCGTGCGCAGGTCGAGGAAGTCGCGCTGGCGGCAGTACAGGACGACGCCGACGTTCAGCCGCTCGCCCCGCTCGACGCGCGGGACGACCCGCAGGATCGCGTAGGCGAAGGGCGTGTCAGCCGCGGGCACGCTCGATCTCCTTCAGGAACGTGCGCGGGCGCGCCAGGCGCTGCGTGAGGAAGGCGGCGAAGTCGCCGCGCCGCGACGCCGCGTTGGCCCCGAGCCACTGCGCCGGGACGCGCGCGACGGCCTCGCCGACGGCGGCCACGGCGGGGCTTCCGAGGCGCTCGTCGGCCTCCGCGATCGAGCCCGCGACGGACAGCAGGACGTGCTCGTCGAGCATCGGCATCGGCTCGTGCGCGCTGTCGGAAAGCGGCCGGTCGCCGTGCTGGCGAAAGAAGGCGGAGCCGTGGTCGATGAGCCAGATCCGCCGGTGCCAGACGACGAGGTTGGGGTTTCGATGCGTGCGGTCGACGTTCGTGATGAGGGCGTCGAACCAGACGACGTCGGCGGCCAGCGCGGGATCGATCGCGGTGCCCGGCGTGAACGCCAGCGCGCCGGGGAGGAAGTCCATCCCGAGGTTGAGGCCCGGGCTGGCCTCGATCAGCTCCTGGATCTCGAGGTCGGGCTCGGCCGCGCCGAGCGCAGGATCGACATCGACGAGGACGAGCTCGGGCACCGGCAGCCCGAGCGCCCGTCCGAGCTCGCCCGCCACGACCTCGGCCACGAGCGCCTTCTCGCCCTGCCCGGCACCGCGGAACTTCGTCACGTACATGCCGTCGTCGTCGGCCTCCATCAGGCCCGGCAGCGACCCGCCCTCGCGCAGGGCCTCGGCGTAGCGGGTCGCGGTGACGGTGCGCAGCGGCGCGAGCACGGCGCAAGCTTGTCAGTACGCGCTCGGTCGAGCGTTGCGGGCAACTCATCACCCGTGCCGGCGTCGCATACGGCAGGATTGGGTGGGGTAGGTGCCGATTGACACAAATCCAGAGCCATAGGAGGCACGGCCATGTCGCAGACGGATCCGCGCATCGACTGGGAGGCGATCGAGCGGTCGCCTGAGTTCCAGGAGCTGATCGCCGCTCGCAGGCGCTTCGTCCTCCCGGCCACGATCTTCTTCCTCGCCTGGTACATCGGCTTCATCCTGCTCGCGGGCTATGCGCCCGACTTCATGGCGGAGTCCGTGTACGAGGGGCTCACCGTCGGCTACTGCCTCGCATTGACGCAGTTCGTCATGGTCGGCGTGCTCGGGATCATGTACCTGCGCCGCGCCGAGCACGTGTACGACCCGCTGGCCGACGAGCTGGCGCGGCGTGCGCTCGCCGCCCCGCCGGCCGATGCGCCCGCGGCCGGCGCGAGCGGTGACCCGTCCGGGGTGACCGCACGATGACGCTCATCGCAGCCACCAACGTCGAGGCGCTCGTGATCTTCGCGATCGTCCTGTCGATCACGCTCGTGATCACGTACTGGGCCTCCAAGCGGATGACCGGCGCGGAGGCGTTCTGGGCCGCGGGGCGCTCGATCAGCGGCGCCCAGAACGGTCTGGCGATCTCCGGCGACTACCTCTCGGCGGCCTCGTTCCTCGGCATCGCGGGCCTGATCTTCATCTTCGGCTTCGACGGCTTTCTGTACTCCGTCGGCTTCCTCGTCGCATTCCTGACGGTCATGTTCCTGCTCGCCGAGCGGATGCGAAACGCGGGCAAGTACACGATCGCCGACGTGCTCGCGTTCCGGCTGCGCGAGCGGCCGGCGCGCACGGCGGCGGCGATCGGCACGCTGACGGTTGCGGCCTTCTACCTGATCGCGCAGATGGTCGGCGCGGGGGTGCTCGTGCAGGCGCTCGTCGGCATCGACTTCTCGATCGCCGTGCTCATCACCGGCGTGATGATGCTCTGCTACGTGATCTTCGGCGGGATGCTCGCCACGACCTGGGTGCAGATCATCAAGGCCGTCCTGCTGATGACGGGCATCCTCGTGATGTCGGTCTTCGTGCTCGAGCGCGTCGGCTTCAACCCGGTCGAGCTGTTCAACCGCGCCGAGGCGAACACGACGGCCGAGTCGACGTTCTCGCTCGGGCCGGGCACGTTCCTGTCGAGCCCGATCGACACGGTCTCGCTCGGCATCGCGCTCGTGCTGGGGACCGCCGGCCTGCCGCACATCCTGATGCGCTTCTTCACGGTGCCGGACTCCAAGGCCGCGCGCTCGTCCGTCGTCTGGGCGATGTTCATCATCGGCGGCTTCTACGTGCTGACGACGTTCGTCGGGTTCGGCGCGCGGGCGCTGCTCGGCGAGGAGGGCGTGGCGGCGGCCGGCACGGGCGGCAACCTCGCGGCGCCGAACCTCGCGCAGTTCCTGGGCGGCGGCGAGGGGACCTTTGGCGGCGACCTGTTTCTCGCCGTGATCGCGGCGGTCGCGTTCGCCACGATCCTCGCGGTCGTGGCCGGGCTCGTGCTGTCGGCGTCCGGCGCGGTCGCGCACGACATCTGGTCCAACGTCATCCGCAAGGGCCATGAATCCGAGCACGAGGAGGTGCTCGTCGCGCGGATCGCGGCGGCCTCGATCGGCGCGATCGCAATCGCGATCGCGATCATCGGCGGCGAGGGCCTGAACGTCTCGTTCATGGTCGGGCTGGCGTTCGCGGTGGCGGCGAGCGCGAACTTCCCGGCGCTGCTGCTGGCGCTGACGTGGCGGCGCTTCAACACGGCCGGCGCAGTGACGGGCGTGCTGTTGGGCGTCGTCAGCTCGATCGTCCTCGTGATCATCTCGCCGAAGGTCTGGCCGGGAGCCGACGGCGAGGGCGGCGCGCTGTCGTTCTACGACCTCGCCAACCCGGGGATCATCTCGATCCCGCTCGGGTTCATCGGCTGCTGGCTGGGAACGATGCTGTCGACCGAGCGCGGCAACGAGCGCCAGTTCGCCGAGCTGCACGTGCGCTCGGAGACCGGGCTGGGGGCGGAGAAGGCGGGGGTGCTGGGCTGAGCGGCGGCCTCGTAGCGACGGAAGCCCGCCGGCGCGGACCGGCCCCGGAGTGAAGGAGGGGCGGCTCGCGCGTCGGCGAGGACGAAGCGGGTCGAGTTGTTCATGTCCGGCGTGAAGAACTCGACCCGGGCCGGCGGCGCCGCGGCATCGTCGCCTTAGCGACGCTCAAAGCCCATGTACGTACGAGGGTCCTCGCGGGCGAGCCATGTTGCGTCGGCGAGGAAGGGCGCGCATGGCTTCCTGGCCGTGCGCAGCTACATCTCGACCGCTCGCAAGAACGGCCTGGACACCCTCGAGGTTCTGGGCCGGCTGGCCGCCGGACAGCCCTGGCTACCCGACGCCGCCCCGACCCGATTCGGTCCGACCGCCCGGCGATCATCCCCGGCGATGGGCAAACGCTCCCGCCGGCCGACGAGCCCCAAGCAGCGCGCGGCGCTGCCCGCGCCCCGGCCACCGTCGGCTGCGCCGCCGCCAGCAGATCCCGACCGGCTGCTGCTCGACGCGATCGCCGACGGCGAGCTTGACCGCCATCTGACCGCGCTCGCCGACGCGGTCAACGCCCGTCGCCATCTGCTGCACACCGTCAAGGCCGCCACCGCGCTCGCGCAGTTGTGCGTCGGCGACGAGGTCCGCATCAACCACACCGTCTC